>Ga0180438_10002650_pt1 | contig 28561 bp, 25 predicted proteins | sample SS_ome_12_FD_132455 | JGI IMG/M metagenome (GOLD analysis project Ga0180438, IMG submission 132455) | Hypersaline lake sediment archaeal communities from the Salton Sea, California, USA - SS_3_D_2 metaG | ecosystem: Environmental > Aquatic > Non-marine Saline and Alkaline > Hypersaline >...
AAAATAATATAAAAAAGAGAACTGCTATTCTATTATAAAACATCATAATCAATTGCTCCTCTGTATTAATTACTATGTATGCTCTTTCTATTTTCTTGTAAATTACATCTTTTTGCAAATGATTAGTTTAAAAAGAAAGCCTTTTTTATACGTTTTATTTTTTCTCAAAAGTAATAGTTCTCTTTTTATCGTCCCATCTACCAGTATAAGATTGACCGTTTAGTTTAAACGTAACCGTTCCTTCATAGTTCTGCAAATCCCTAAGAAGCCAACCCACTTTTGAGGCCTTTGTTATACATACATCTTCCAATGTAAGCATGTCTGAACTATTGCTAATACCCAAATAGCCAAGATTCTTGCATAGTAACGTTTTTATCTTAAACTGCACTGGGTATGGCATCTGCATACAATAAATGGATTTATCTAGAAATTCTCGCAGCGTATGCAAAATAGTAATCTTATCAAATGTCCATTCTCTAGCCTCATGAGGATATACAATAAAAGCAGGAAGTGTTCCACCTGTATAGGTGATCTCCAGATTACCTATTTTGTTACTTTTACATACAAGCGCTTTTTTCTCACGCTGCAATTTTTTATCTTCTTGGCTATCTATCACCGCTATAGAATTGTTTTCACATATTGTAGAGGTCCCCGATTGACATATAACAGGCATGGCGGTTATGTCATACAAACCATTTGACCACCATGCAATATTTTTTGGAATCATGTGCATAACAGCAGATTGTATACTATCCTTTTTTTCCAACGACTCAAAATATTTCGCGAAATTATAGGAGAAGTTTTTTCCAAATGCACAATTGTAATCAGTCATAGCATCATTATAAACAAGTATGTCGGCTAAGGCTCCTATAATAAACACGGTTCGAGAAATTTTTTTTGTATGCGTATCATCTATACTTTTGCTAAATTCACACAGTTTCTTTGTATGATACCCCCCTCCATAGCAGGTAGTAAAGAAGCAGCTTAGACCGTTTATTTCTAATTTTACAAACTCCACCCAGTCTTTCATCTGCTCAAGTGTCATATATGCAAATCGAGCCTGATTATCAAGCTCATTTTTATTCAAAAAGGTAATATCGGAGAATTGCCCATGTCCTGTAAAATAGAGGTTGTAACAAACCTTACATATTCCATGGAATGAATCTTTCTTAACAAAAGCAGTCTTGATCGCTTCTAAATCAACCTCAGGATTCTTAATAAATCCTGTATATCTACTGAGCAATGCTTTTGCACAGAGACTATAAAAGCTTATTTTGCTTGACCATTGAGATACAAGCTGCTTATCTAACGCATCCCTTGATGTAATCTCTTTCCAGCGTTCTCCATTCGGCAGTATTATCTTTTGAACAAGCGCTTGTGATAGGTGTAGGTCAGTTATTTGTTGAGATATCTTCTTTTCGTAGTTTTTAGGTATAAGCTTATATAAATCGGATCCGGTATGTTTAAATACCAACCAACGATCAAAGAGCTTGTCATATACCTGTTTATATAGAGTGGAATATCTTAATTTTTCACATTTTTTGCTCAAATCAAAATGTAACTCCTTTTTTTCGTCGCACTTAGTAGGCAAATTCTCTTTTTCTATCCTGAGGTCCAATAATTCCTTATTTAATTGCACCTGCCGGGATTGTACCACATTCTGTCTACAAAAAAGTTGATTTTGTTCGTTTTCGTCCAAGATTGGGGCAAAAATTATCTGGTGATCTATTTTTTCTGCAAGTGTATCTAATTCTTTTTCTGCTCTTTTAATGGCCTTCTTTTTTTCTTCTATTTTTTTATCAATTAGCACCATCTGTTGAGAACTAGTTTCCTTTTGTAACTTCTTATACTTGCTTAGAAGTTGTTGAAATGCTACTGTTACGTTATCTTTTTTTTGAAGCTTATAATCTAACTCCTTTGCCTGTTCAAATATGTTGTGTAATATTACACCACTTACAATCATAGGAGCCGCTTCTTGTCTTATATTTTCCCAGACCTCAAATGAAATAGACCCACTATTTTTATACTGTCTGTTCTCGGCAATTCCTCCATCAATACAAATTATCATCCGGTCCATAATAGCAGGAATCTTAGATTTCTTTTTCATAGAAAAAGCATGATGTGAAGATGATACGACCAAAACAATTAATATGGTGAAACCTAATTTTTTAAAGACATGCATAAATATAACTCCCATTTAGCATTTTGCAAAACTATCAAAAAATCTATAGTTCTAATTGTAACACAGAGCTAGGGCCTGTCAACAACTATTGCCCTGCTTGACACCAAATAAAAAGGGCGAAATAGCTCAAAACTAATAATCGCCCTCTTTGAAATGGAAAGATTTTTAAAATAATAAACAAAGAAATGTTTCATTTATAATAGTATCACTAAAATTCAAATTGTCAACTAAAAAATGATCCTCGTAAGTTCATCCAAGGAAATTAATCCTCTTTTTACCTTATCAACACCATCTAAATCGAGCGTTTTTAGGCCATCACGCTGAGCCTGAGCATGAATCTGTTCAAAAATTGGATTATCTATGATTAAGGATCTAAGCTGATTTGAAACCACTAGAAGCTCAAAAATACCTATTCTTCCCTTATATCCCAAGCCAAAACAGTCTGTACATCCTTCCCCTTCATAGAGTATTTCCATCTTGATACCCCATTTATCTATCATTCTTTTTTGATCATCTGAAGGAACTTTTGAAACCTTACATGCTGGACAAATCTTCCGAGCAAGCCTCTGAGCTAATACACCAGTTAACGCTGCATTTATTAAAAATGGCTCAATCTGCATATCCATCAAGCGCATAATAGCTCCTGGTGAGTCGTTTGTATGTAACGTACTAAAGACCAAATGTCCTGTTAAGGCCGCTTGAATCGCTATTTGGGCAGATTCTTTGTCCCGGATTTCACCTATCATAGCAATATCGGGATCTTGACGCAATAATGCTCGTATTCCCCTTTCAAACGTAAATCCAGCATCCTTATGAATTTGTCCTTGGGTTATACCATCAAGATTATATTCAACAGGATCTTCTAATGTTATAATATTTTTTTTGGGACTATTTAAAAAGGAAAGCGCGGCATACAGTGTACTGGTTTTGCCAGAACCGGTTGGGCCAGTTACTAATAAAAATCCACTCGGTTTTTGAATAAGCTCCATAAATCTATGTAACATCGATTTACTAAAACCAAGCGTATCCAACTGTATCATATTTTTAGATCGATCCAAAATTCTTATAACCACTTTTTGCCCATAGATTGATGGAAAGGTTGAAACCCTCAGATCGATAGAAGCCTCATTATTAGAAATTATAAATTTACCATCCTGTGGAACTCTTTTTTCAGCTATATCTATAGTAGCTAGTACTTTAATGCGTGAAATAATTTGATTTGATATTGATTTATCTATCAGAGGTTGATCATATAACACACCATCAATTCTATATCGAAGCCGAGCTCCTTGATCAGTCGATTCTATATGTATATCCGAAGCTGTTTTTACAATAGCATCTCGTATAATTGCATCAACTTTGCCTATTATTGACTCTTTCACTAACTCACTCATAGGCTCAATCTTGATCACCTATAATAGGCTCTGTCATATCTTTTTCGGTCTCGGCCTGCTCCTTAATTCTCTCTTCCTGCTCTAAGTCAGAAAGTGTCGGTATAATATTGATAGCTTGATCATAAAATTCTTGGACTGCATCCCCAATATCTCTTTTTAATCCTACTCTAAAGGCAATATCATACGAAACATATTCTCTTAGAGCACTTTCAAGGCCAGGTTTGCTTGGATTAGAGGCAACGACAGACAAAATATTATTATCAACCTCCAAAGGGATAACCGCTTCTCTGAGTAAAAAATCTTTTGGAAACATCGTAATCAGATGATGTCGAAATAAATATCCTAATACATCAAAGGCTGGCACCTGATAATACTGGCTTAATGCTTTTAACAAGTCAGACTCTTGAACAAGCCCTTCTTGTAATAAAAATTCATCAAATTCAGGTTTTTCACTTTCGTGGAAGGCTTTTTTCATAGCAGTTGCTTCTTCAGGCTTTATAACTTTGTTTTTTGCTAATATCGTGGTAAGTCCATCTACAAATGTATCACTTTTTTTCATCTTCTCTCCCCTTTACAAGTTCCTCATCCCACTTTCAAGCCTATTAAAAATCCTATACTAAAACTAAATACCACGAGGAGATTAGCCTTTGTCCATTCCCAGAATATGACAATCAATCCTCCATCAACTTTTTGGATTGTTTGTATTCCAAAAACCTCATTTACTTTGCTCCAGTTCACCATAACATTAATTATTCCAAACTGGTTCAAAAGAACAATACCAAGTATAAAGAGTACAAACACAATAACATATTTACTAAATCTTCTTAAAAGGAACCCGGTAAGAAAACCTATACCTAAGTAGATACCTATTTCTATAAGTCTATTTTTTGAAAGGTTTAATTTTTCTGCCCACTGATCAATATGAATTTTTTCTTTAAAAGAATCAAACCAGCCCTGTTCTGCTGGTACCTTAGTTACAGACATTGTGCTCCTCCTAACATTAAAATCCACCGCTCTATTTTTCTACTTAAAGTATAGCTTTAGATGAGCAACATAAGCAAGTAAAATATATAAAGAACAAAAAGAGACGGAGATGTTTTAAACATCTCCGTCCTCAATCCTGCTGTTTTAACAAGAAACTTATTTAATCAAACCCTTGAGGGTTTTTCCAGCTCTGAATTTAGGAACTTTCTTTGCTGGTATTTCCATTCTGGCACCTGTTGCAGGGTTTACACCCACTCTTTTCTTGCGTTTCATAACTGTAAAGGTCCCAAAACCTGTTAATACAACAGATTTATTCTGCTTCAAAGCATTTGTTACAGACATTATGAATGCTTCTAAGCAATCTTTACAGGTTGACTTTGGGAGCTTTGTATGCTTTGCCATCAGCTCAACCAATTTTGCCTTATTCATATAACATTCCTTTAAGCTGTAATATCAACCTTAAGCAAACAAAACTAGTACTAAAAGTAAACTAACCTGAGAGCAATATTTGTCAAGAAAAAATTAAAACTTTTCTCAAAACTAAATATACTGAATCGATAAAAATGAATATCTTTTTTTACAAATAAGATGATTATATACACTGGTGCCGAGGGCCGGACTCGAACCGGCACAGACTAATCGTCCGAAGGATTTTAAGTCCTTTGCGTCTACCAATTCCGCCACCCCGGCAACCACTATTTTTTTATATCAAACTTTCTGGAGGCGGCACCCGGATTCGAACCGGGGATCAGGGTTTTGCAGACCCATGCCTTACCACTTGGCTATGCCGCCAGAAATTTGGTAATTTCAAAAATCGTTGTCTTACTACCTGTCCTTGAAAAACTATTTTTTAGTAGCAGTATCAAATGCATCAATTTTTGCTTTTAACTCTTGTGTAGTAAGCTCATAGGGCTCCTTCTTTTTATCAGGAGCTGGAATAACACCCTTTAAGTAGCCCTCCTGGCAACGACAATTTTTTCCTACAGGAAATCCTTTTTGATACCAATCAGCCGTACCAGCTTCATACACATACACTTTTTTGTATCCCATATCAATTAATTTGTTTCGGGCCGAAGAACTTGCTCCACACATATAGTTAGAACAATAACAAACTACTTCTGCATTTTTATCTATCCTATTTGCTGCATCTTCGAGTTGATCAAATGGTATGTTTATTGATCCTTTTATATGGCAATCATCATAAAGTTCTTTATCAAGTACATTCACCAAAACCAAGCCAGTTTTTACCCCCGTACTATTGTTCCAACATGAGGGGAGCAAAAAAATAAACCCAACAATAGCCAGTAAAAATAAACTCTTTCTAAAATCCATCGCTCCTCACAAAATCTATAAAAATCACCCTATTTTGTAATAAATGTACCATAAATAAGGAACCGTGCAACTTTTTTATCTAACTCGTTCAAGACACCGATTCCACCTTATACTTTTAAAAAATGCAATCGGATTTTTAACTATATCTAACAATAAAAAGCCACCGTTACTGTCGACAGAAAAAATTCTGAATATGATTTTGCCATGAATCAACTTCTCCTCAAGAGGACCAAAGTAACGAGAATCATGACTTGCTAACCGATTATCTCCCATAACCCAGTATTGATTTTTTTCAAGCTTTACATGAAATTCATCTGGATATCCACCCGACCAGGTTTGCTCATTTCCTCTTAGCGGAGTCGGCGTTCGCGATACAGAAATATCTGGTTGTCCATCAGCCTTCTTACATATCAAACTAGGTTCTATGTTATAAAATGGCTGCTTATCCCATGGGTCAGTCGGCACATAGGATTTTCTGACAAACATATCACCTAATGTAGAACTCTTAGGGTTCCAGACTCTAATAAGCGGATATTTATTAATATATGGCTCATCCAGCTTTTTACCATTGCGATAGATAACAGGTTTTCCATTCTCTATTACCCCTTTAATTTCATCACCAGGTACACCTATAACCCGCTTGGTCCAGTTAGAAGGCCCCCATACATAACTCTGAAATAATCGTACTAATGTATTGGGTGAATAGTTAAACGTAGGGTCATTAAATGAAATAATATCCCCATGTTTTGCATTGGAGAATAAAGGAGTAAATTTATCGGCAAAAAAACGCTCTCCTACCAACATTGTGGTCTCCATAGAACCAGTTGGAACTTGATATAATCCAAACCCAAATGTTCGTATAAGAAAAACAATAAGTAATAAAACTGCTATCTCTTTAACGCCAGCCCAAAAGCCTGATACTTTACTTGCTTTAGCCATTAATGAACCCTTCATCTGTATGCTATAAACTACTAAAAACGCTTAATATAACCAGTATAGCACAATTTTATGCCTTTTACACTCATCTTATGTTAAAATAGTAAATAAAGGCTAATCGTTTGGAATCAAGCCCACCACCCGAGCTGGAGCTTCAGTTGCTCTAGCAATCTTGAGCGGGAGCACCATAATATAAGCTCCGGTTGAAGGCAACTTATCTAGGTTGGTAAGATTTTCAATAATATATTTTCCTGCTCCCAATACCTTTTTATGAATCGGAAACTCATAGTCGGATCCATCAGGGGATAAAGTATCTATACCTACTCCAACAACATCTTTTTTAAGAAGATAATCAACCGCTTTTGCTGAAATACCTGGAAAATGCATTTTACCATCTGCATCTGGATTGCGATACGCAGGAGAATCTGGCCATCTTACGCTCCAACCGGTATAGATAATCACTAGGCTATTTTCTCCAATCTCTCCATGCTTGTTTTCAAAAGATTTCAGATCTTCGACCGATACGCTATAACCATCATCATATGTTACTTTTTTTCTTACATCAATGATAAAAGCCTTCACAAAAAGTTTTTTTAGTTTTATTTGGTCTATAGTCTCTCCATCTTTTATAAAATGAGAGGGGGCATCAATATGAGTACCAATGCCAGCAAATAGCTCATAACTCATAACTCTGGCACCATCATTGTAATCTACATCAATATATGCAGCGAATCCAGAAACCCCTTCCCAGGTTGGACTATTTTCTTCTAATGTATGGGTTAAATCCACTAAATCAAAGTTAGCCATAGAAATCCCTTTTTTATGTAACGTAACATAGAGAAATTATAGAATCAATCAAAAATAGAGCAAATCAAGCTTCCAATAAGCAGTTAAATATTGACTTGAAGGCTTTTTTCATGCTATCTTTATAGTAGATGGATCAGTCAATTTTTATACTATAAATGGAGAAAATAATATGAAATCAAATAGAATAAGCTTATCTATTTTGCTTTTATGTACCGCACTGAGCATATCGAATATACATGGCATGAAAAAAATAAGAAGTACGGTGCCTGCTCACCAGATAATAAAAAGTCTTGGCTATATACAAGATACGCTCGAATCCACCGATAGGAACATAAAAAAATATTATCCCCGAAAGTTTAATAAAAATATCGCAATGAAAAAAGTTCAGAAAAATATAGACGGCATTTCGGGCATTATTAAAAGAGAAAGAAATGGAGCAATTAAAACTATATTGCAACAAATAAGAAGAGCACTTATAGAAATAAAAAAAATATTAAGAACAAAAAAATCTGATCTGATTGAAAAGGCTCCAGATCTCACCAAAATAAATACAAAGCATATAGAATATAAATTAAAAGTAGCAATTGATAAATTAAAAGAACCATACCGTAGACTTATAATCGTCTTTGGGGATACCTATTGTAACTAGATTATAACTAGTTTGTATGTGCGGGGATTTTTGATTCCCGCATTTTTTATTCCTCAATAGCAACTTCACCACGTATAAGTTTTTGATAATAGTCAGATTTTTTAATAAGTTGATCACGGCTATAAAATCTAAGCCTTTTTTCTTCTTCTATCAATGACAAATCCAAAATACCAACCGCATCATCAAGCGTTTTGAGTCGGTGTGCAATAACAAATACAACCGCATCTTTTGCTATTTCTTCTATCATATCAGTAATGGCCTGCTCACTCACCTCATCTAAACTACTGGTCGGCTCATCTATCATAACCAGAAGCGGTTTATAATATTTCGTACGAAGATATAGAGAAGCAAAATTAAGCCGCTGTCGTTGTCCAACAGAAAGATTAAATCCACCCTCTCCAATCATAGAATCAAGTCCCTCTTTTTGGCTAAAAATGTGCCATAGACCAACTTTATGCAAAATATCTATCATTAAATCATCGGTAAAGAGATGAGTTCGTTTTGAAACACCAAGCGAAAGATTATATCGTAATGTCCCACTTAAGCTACTTGCAGCCTGTGCTTGTAAGGCTATCAACCTTCTCCGCACATTGTCATTCACTTGGTAGATGGGAACATCACTCACTTGCACCTTCCCTCTCTCTGGTTTTATCTGACCACCCAAAATTGATATTAAGGTGGTCTTACCAACTCCTGAAGGCCCGATTATTCCGTATAATTTATTTTTTTGAGCATACGGTACCGTCACCTGCAATGTGTGTCCATCAAAAATTTCAGCTGCAGCATACGCAAAATATAAATCAAGAGCCTCAACAGAAATAATATCTGATGTAGGGATCTCATAATCCTTGGCAATATCTCCCTTTAAAACAGGAAAGGTTTGTTTTCCAAAATAGTGTATAAAATGAAATAGATCCTTTATGCGAGTTATACTTCGAACAAATTTTTGTGTACGTTTACCAATTTTTATAATTCGATAGGTCCCATGAACATAGGTAACTAAAAAGGTAGTTCCTGCCATCCCCGAAATCGTTCCCTGTTTTATCATATATAAAACATAGAGACCAAGGGCACATAAGCTAAAAGCATAAAAAAGGCGACTTATATAAATGGCCGTATGAAACGATATATAGTAGGTTCCATCATTTGCCATAAAAAACCGACTCTTTCCTTTAAGCTCAGTATTGACCTCATTGGTAGCAAAATAGGAACGAATAAACTGTATCTGGACTAAACTTTCCATACTCGAAGCTTTTACTGAGTCATCAGCATCTATAACCCGCTTTTCAAAAGCTAAACTATTAAATAAAATCATTGAAATATTTAAAATAGCCAAAAAGAGAAGAAAGAAAAGTGCTATAGACCCAAGGACCAAATTTAGGGTAAAAAATGAAATAATAACGGTTGTTATCCCAACTAGAATCGGTAAAATGGCATACACGCTCGCATCAATAAACTCTTCATAGGCAAATGCACATCTTTCAATTTTACCAAAAATTTCGCCCGTCATTTTTGTCGCATGATAAATAGGATCTACGGTCAAAAAGAATCTGTATGCGCTGTACCGTAAACCGGATATAATACTCGCGACAAATTTTGATGTAAAATATAACGTGATATATCGCCACGAGTCTGAACAGATCCAAACCAAAAAGAGTAATCCAAACGATAAGGCCTGTTTGCTTGAAATAGCAAGCCCGATAAATAATGGAAGCAATGTAATAATAACACTTGCAATAATCCTTCCTGATAATATAAAGGCCAAAAATAGTTTTCTCTGGGTAAAAACTGACCACCAAGGTTTTGTAAAATCAATGACAGCAAGTTGTCCTTTTTTATCGAGGTTAGTAAACTTTAGACATCGTTTACTATACGATTTTGCAAGTTTTTCAAAATACGCTAACATAATTCCCTCTCTCTCTTTTCTTTTTTTATATTAGCGTACAAAACAAGCTATATTACTGTCTATGGTTTATTGAAGCTAGTTAACATTCATTCTCCTGTTAGTCATATTTTTTCTTAGAGCAAGGACCCGCTCCAACAAAGCAGGGTTTGTGCTTCTATCAAATTTTTCTAGAAGCAAGTTGAACCGTTCTTCATCTCGACACCAATGAGAGGTCTCTACTAAACTATCATCACTAATATAGCTACTTTTTTCTATCAGATATTGTACTATATCATATCTTCCCCAAATAGATGCCCATGCCAGTGGGTTATCTATCTCGCCATAAGGGAACTGATCATAAGTTTTTCTTTTTATATTAAATGGCTCGTTTGGATCTATCCCCATTTTTTCCACAAAAAAGGCCACCTCTTCTAAAGTTCCATTTCTGCAAAACTCACGCCATGTGTAAGCAATATCATCTCTTTTAATTTCTGAAATAATATATCGTGCTACTCTATCATGTCCATTTTTTAGCGCAATATCGACCAGATTATCCTCTTTGATAACCTCTTTATGGTTGCTATTAAGTTTTATGGGAAAATAATCTCCATTTCTCGTTTTTATCAAATACCGAACCTTGTTTATGTTCCCACTTTCACACGCTTTTTTGAGCTCATACTCAATATGTTCAGAACTTATATTACTCCAATCATCCTCTAAATCTTCAGCTTTTTGAGCGTGTTGATTGGTTTCAGCCTCTTCTGGACCACCTGGCATTTCAGAATGGGTTGATCTAAAATAATGAAGCAGTTTATAGATGCAATAGGTCGCAACCAATAGCTTTAATAGCGCAAAACCCCGCCTATATATCAGCCTATTTTTGGTTATAGGTGCCCGAAACTCTTTGCATACGAGCCGAGAAGAACCTATATAAAACAGAGACAATACAATACACAAACCTACAAAGATATTTTTTCTCCAAACCTTATTCATATTTCTCCTCAAAGGTTTCATAGCAATGATAAAAGATCATCGGTACGCTCAACTCATAAAGGGCATTGGGTTTATCTTTTTACCAAACTCCAGTAACTCAAAATGGAGATGTGAGGCATCTCTACCGGGATAGCGCCTTACAAATCCTGTATCACCTACCTTTCCTATTATCGCTCCTCGCTTTATCTTATCTCCAATTTTAACCAATATTTTGCTCAAATGAGCATATCTGGTCCTATATTTCCTACTATGGGCAAGCAGTATAGTATAGCCATAACTTTTTGAGTATCGGGCTTCTATCACAATACCTGTGTACGCAGCCAAAACAGGCGTCCCTTTTAGTGCTGCCATATCAGTACCATAATGAAAACCCCAAGAGCCATTTTTTTTCTTCCGAGGACCATACAAAGAACTGATCCAAAAACGATCTTTTTCAATCGGCCATGACAAACGAATATCTTTTAGTTTTATTTTTTTTGTTCTATTTTTCGGTTTGCTTTGGTTCACCGGAATAAAAGAGGAAATTTTGCTTTCTGTAGAACTTTTTTTTGGTACTGTTTTTTGTTTTTCTATTGAAAGTTTCGAAAGAAGATAATCAGTATATTCAACCCAATCGCTAAGGTTCATATTTTCCAAGATATAAACTCCATCTTCATGTCGTTTTATAAATTTGACTGCTGACTCTTCAAGATATTCATTGTCTCTATTTATAGTAACAAATGTATCTACATCATAATCAACCGCATCAGAGGAAAAAACAATTGCATCATCAGGAAACGCTGTATCAAAAAAAAACGACGCTTTATCTATCTCTTTTTTTTTTTCCTCCGTACCCGTCTCATCTAGCTTTTCTTTCATTCTATTATAATCTCGAAGAATTTTATTAACAGCTGTCACATACGTTCTATAGTCATCTTGCAATTCTATAAGCATCTCAGACTGCTTTCTAAAATATCTATATTCAGAAAACAGCACAACGCTAATGATCGCCATTATAATCAAAAGAGAAATAAAAGTTATGTTTCTGATGTTTGAAAAATTATAATTAATAGCCCTGCCTCTTTACATTATTTCTATATTTTCAGATAGAACCCACCCAGTAATACTGCCATATTTGACCTTATACCAACGCCCATCCTTTTGGCCAACTTGTACTTGATCAGCAGCATTAATATTTGCCATAACATGATAATCTTTATCAGGACCTGAAAACAATACCGTATTATTTTTTACTATAGCCAAGGGGTATTGTACCGTTCGATACTTCAGAAATAAGACAGCAGTACATACTATATTTAAAACAATCAAAGTTGCAAGCAGCCCGAATCTCCATTTTTTTAACCAAAACCAGCATATAAAAAAGAAAAACCAGCATATAATAAACAAAAGTTGCAACCAAAACAAAGAAACCAACGAGATTTGAGCATATATCTTTTCCATAAGGCCCTGTGTATATACTCGGCCTAATTTGTTATAAGCATGAGAGATATTATGATCTATGGCTTGTAACCAATAGGTGGCACTATTTTTCCTCGCTCTTTTCCAATAGATAATTGCCTCTACATATTTTTTTAGTCCAAATGCACAGTTACCCATATTAAACCAGGTAGCAGGTCCCTTTTTTTCTATAGAATCATACAGCTGTAATGCTTTGGCATACTTTTCTTCCTGATAAAGCTGATTTGCGTTTAAAAAAATTTCTTGAACATTGGTTGCTACGCAATCTATAACAACCATCGACCCAAAGAGTACCATTAAAAAAATCTTATATCTCATAACCTACTTTTAAACCTTTCAATCCAATCTTTTGCCTCATCAAACGGTTTTTGCTCAACGCTTGCTTCCCTATAAAATATGAATGCCGAAATTTCTGAAAAGAAAACTTCCCATGATTTTATTTCATCTTTTGAAAAGCCATGTTTTTCCATTGCTTTCATTATAACGGTTTGCGTTACATTACGCTCCTGCATCTCAAGCCGCTCTGCAAATAACGTAATGAATATTGAGTATAACATAGATACATCTTTTTTTCTTACAGCACGACCCAATCGTTTTTCTGCGTTTTTAAAGGCTTTTTTCTTCAAACTCTGTGGAGTATATCGGGTACAATAGGCACTTAACCAGTTTTTTATCCAAAAAAGCCCTAACCCTACTAATGGAAACATAATCAATATAAGAAAAATCCAATATGGAATAGGCTTTGACGTTTGTAAATGCCAGTTTTCATTCGTATTAATAGAAACAAGACCCTCAACAGCTGATACCTCTTTGTCATCTGCATCTTTTGTTTTACTCTTTCTTGAAATAGCTTGGGGAAGAATTCTGATCAAAAGAGATGGTGTTTTTATTGTTTTGTAATCTCTGCTTTTGACATCAAAATAGGTAAATTTCTGTTTAGGAATCTTCCATTCTCCAGGCTCTAATCCTTGTACAATAAATTCAAACTTCTTTTTGGCAGAACCGATATCCCCTTTTGAATCGGTAATAGAACTTTTTGAAAAATAATATTTCATTGTATGAGGCATATCCTGAATTTCGGTTATATCAAGATTTTCTAAATCGCCGTCACCTTCGAGCTCTAATGTCAACACTATCCCGTCACCCTGCCTTACTACCGCTCGATCAACATAAGCATCAAATTTTTTAAAATCCCCTACTGCATCAACAACACCATCATAGGGGGGTAAGGGAGCAACATTGAGCGTCAATGCATTAGAATAAATATATTTTTTTTCTGCTCCCAGATTAAAAAGCGAAGCAAATCCTCTAAAAAAACCGTTGTCTGTCCGAATCGTAAAATCTGCTCGACTTGCAGGCAAAACAATTTCACCGGCAACTTTAGGGTAGAGATCCCACCTAAATTCCCAGTATTTATAAACCGAATCGTTGGTTTTTTTAGAGCCGGTATACATCCCCTCTTTTTTAGTCAGATAAACCCCTTTTATATCGGGCGGTATTATTCTATCAAGCTTCACCTTTTCAGTATCAAGGTAATAAAAACGCAACATACAGCCCACCTTCTGACCTACTACTACATCTTTTTTATCTGTAAAAAAATGTAACAACACCTTCTTAGTTGTTTTTCTTGTCTTGGCATTCCCATTTTTTTCTACTTCTTGCGCAGCAACCTTTAGATACAAAGGTTTGGATATAAATCGTTCTGAGTTCTGCCTTATTTCCGCGGGACCTATTTTATACTCACCCTTTTGATCTATCATCACATTATATTTATAGGATATAGTTGTTTCTCCATTGATTGAGCTCATCTGGTAACTCGTCCGACTCATCTCAAAGAGCTGGATTCCAATAATAGTAGGTTGTTCCGTTGACCCATTGGTTCCACAAACCACCACCTCAAGAACAAAAGGCTTTCCAACTGCAGCCTGCTCAATAGGAGTACCTTCCGTATTTAAAGCTCTTAATGTTATATCCAATGCATAACAATTGAAAAAATTAACTATTGCCCAACTGATTAAAGTGATTTTACCAACGGTTTTGACCATCTCGCCCTACCATATCTTTTTCAACTTTTGCCTTCATAAGTTCCTTACTCTTTTTGCTATCTAATTTTTGAATGATCTGTAAGATTTTTGCCGATCGCTCATCTAATCGCTCATCTTTTTTTTCATGAGTGGGAACTGGTTTTTGAGCTTGCTCTTTTTTCCCTTCCTGTTTATCATCTTTAGTAGTTTTTTGTTCTTCTTTTTGTTTGGAATCTTGGCCATGCTTACTATTATGATCCTTCTGCTCTTTATCTTCTTTCTTATCAAGATCTTCCTGAGAGGTTTTGCTCTCATTCCGTTGCTTATCTTCTCTCTTATCAGCTCTCTTTTGGTTACTCCGTTCTTGCTCTTTCTGTTTGTCCCTCTTATTATTCTCAGATCCTTTGTTACGATTTTCTTGCTCTTTTTTCTGCTGCTGTTGCTTTTGTTTATCTGACTTCTCTTTTTGGCCCTGCTCTTTTTCTTGGTCCTGCTTATCTTGCTGCTCTTGCTCTTTTTTCTGCTGCTGTTGCTTTTGCTTATCTGACTTCTCTTTTTGATTCTGCTCTTTTTCTTGGTCCTGCTTATCTTGCTGCTCTTGCTCTTTCTTTTGTTGCTGCTTTTGTTGTTCTAACATTTTTTTTACTATTTCTAGATTATGCTTTGCTTTCTCATTGGAAGCATTGAGCTTCAGGGCTCCTTCGTATGCTTTTATAGCTTCTTCTAGTTTTTTACGCTCAACTAAGCTATTGCCTAAGTTAAAGTAAGCTCTTTCTTTGAGTTTATCTGACGCCAATTCATTTGTGGTTACATTTTCAAAATAAGCAACGGCCTGCTGAAAATCGTTCGAATTAAAAGAAACCACTCCGGCATCGTACAAAACTTCTGGTGAGTTTGACCTATTGACAACAACCTTTTTTATCTTTTCTTTGGCCCCAGCCCAATCACCCTTTTGAGCTGCCTGTATGGCTCTATCATATGTAAAATCAAATACGCGAGCATCGGCCAAAAAAATATAACAGACACTCAATATGACAATATAATATTTGATCATAACAACCACTCTATCGCAAAACATATAAAACTAACTAATAAAAAATAAGGATATTGCTCTTGTAAACTGGAAAATTTTCTATCCTCAAATTTTTCCTTTTCAAATTTTTTAACAGTCGAGATAAGCTGATCAATATCAGTTGCATCCTCCTTTAATTTTATATAGATACCACCAGTTTCTTGGGCAAGTGAATGCAATATCCCTTCATTTAAGCGTGAAATAACCACATTACCTTTTGTATCTTTGATATGTCCAACCTTAATACCTTCCGCATTCAAAAGGGGAATTGGAGAGCCTTCGGGTGTCCCAACGCCCACGGTAAATATTGTCATTCCCTGATTGGCAGCCTCTTTTCGTATCGATGCTAAATTACTTGAAAAATCTTCACCATCGGTACATACAACCAGAAGTTTATTTTTCTTAGAAGGCATCGATGCAAAGACCTCTAATGCCTTTCGTATTGCCTGATCTATAGCGGTAGTCCCGGAAGATATCGTTTCAACATCAAGTTGGTCTAAAAACATAAAAAAGGCAGAATAGTCTGATGTTAAAGGACATTGAACAAACGTAGAACCAGAAAATATAATTAATCCCACTCTTTCAGATTTCAACTTATTAACAAGCTCTTTTATTTTTTTCTTTGCAAATGCAAGCCTATTAGGCTTGCTATCCTCTGCAAGCATGCTTCGAGAAACATCAATAGCAATAAACAGATCCCGGCCTTCTTGCAATACCGTCTCTTCTTTTTTATCCCATTGAGGCTGCAATAATGCCAAAAATAGAAATAATAGCCCTATTGATGAAAGCAGAATCTTTATAGCCTGCCTTAAAGAAGAAAAATGTTTTAATAAAAAAGTAGACTGGGAACTTGAAACAAGTTTTTTTATATTTTTTTTACGTTTGTAAAACCGCCAAATAAGCAAAAAGATCCCAATCACTAACAACGGCAAAAAGAGTAGATTTTGGATAGCTCCAAACGTTATACCTAAGATCTCAGTCTTCATAATGCAAACCATATAAAAGTAGAAAACAACAATTCCAATAAAATCATACCAAAAAGCGCCCACAAAAATGGCATAAATATGTCAAAATATCTACTATATATGTCAGTTTCATACTCGGTTGTCTCAAGCCTATTGATAGTCTCATAAATATTTCTCATCTCCTGTGGATTTTTAGCCATGAAAAATTTCCCCCCCGTTTCTTTTGCTATTTTCGTCAGAAGTCTTCTATTAACACCCGGTACAAACCTGTATCCATATAAAGGATCAATCTGATATTCCATTTCATCAGAACCTATACCTACCGTATAAACCTTTATATCCAATTTTTTCGCAATATCTATTGCTTCTTGTGGACGAATATCATCTGGTGATGGCGCTCCATCAGTCAATAAGATTATAATCTTCGTTTTTGCTTTAGAATCTTTTAACCTATTTGCAGCAGTCAGAATCGAGGTCGCTAAAAACGTACCGTCCGGGTCAACTAGTCCTAACTTTAGATCTTTTACCATAGCATGTAGTATCGTCTTATCAAGGGTAATGGGACATCGAGAAATCGAATCACGGCCAAAAATTACAAGTCCAATCGGATCATTCTCCCTTTTCTTTATAAATCGAATAGCCTCCTTTTTTGCAATGTCAAATCTTGTTTTTTTATCACTTTTGGAAAATGGCTCTTTCATACTACCCGAGGCATCTAAGGCAATCACAATATCAATACCTTCAACCTTTACGTTAGAACGAGGATCAACCAATTGGGGTTTTCCTATCAACAGAGCAAGCCCCAACAACGTTATAAAGCGCAATAAAAAAAAGATTTTTTTGTATGGATGCCTTGATGCCAACCCATTATCGCTAATAACTGACGCCAATGAATAACGATATATTATTTTTTTTACATATTTTAATTTTAAGATAGCTATAAACAGAACCAGAGGAATGAGAATATAAAGCAGAGATGCATATGCAAATCTAAGAAAAAACTCCAAATTTATTCCTTTTCAACATTATCAACAAACCAGCTTCTTACTCTATTTCTACATGCAGCATCACTCTCACCTTCTTTATAATAAAAAGGTTTTCCAACTATAACTTTTACAGGGTATCTATGAATTAAAAAAGACCCTGGTGGATACACTTTATAGGCATTCAAGATTAATACAGGAACAATAGGCCGCCCCGTCTTTTTAGCTATTATAACAAATCCAGAAAAAAAATCATGTATCTTATTACCATCTATATACCGCCCCCCTTCAGGAAATATAATAACGTGTCGCTTGGCTTCCTTCATCATATTAATAGCCTGAATTAATGAACGCATAGCCTTCATAGGCGAAGATGTATCAATTAAAATAGCCATTCGTCTTAAAAAGATCCCGAGAACATAAAAACGTTGCAAATTTGCCCAAGCCATCCAAATATGTGGATATCCATTCATTAATGCTCCAACTAAAGGAATATCAAGTGATGATTGATGATTTGGAACTATGATAGAAGGCTCATCTGGTATATTCTCTTTTCCTACCACCGTTATAGGAACAAAAGAAACCCAAAGCGTACTTTTATAAAAAAAATAAGATAGCCAGAAAAAAAGCTTATTATCATATCGCCATTTTGCAGGTAATAGTATAAAAATTAAACATGGAATAGCAATTATAGCGAGAATAAGACCCAACAAAAGATATGATAGCAATGTTCTTAATAGTATTAAAATCACCTTATCCCCTTACATATAATTTAAACTGATCATGCAAACGTTTAATATAGAAATTGGTAAAAAATGAGATCGAAATGGGTAAAAATAGGAGATTGCATATTTTATAGATCGCCAAGACAGCGTATAATTGCATGTCAACGAACCCTATAGCCACGAGTAGAATAAAAAAAGCCACTATTAAAAACAAAGCAAACAATACAAAAGATAACGTAAGACAAAAAGGATAATTATATTTCCCCATTCTTAAGGCTCGTAAAAATGATACCCATATATCACCCACTGTACCTCTGGTATCTATATAAAATAATGTAAAAAAAGTAGCCAATGCAGTAAACAAAACGACAGATTTAATAAGAGCTCTTATAACCATGGCCATATAAAATTCAGAGAGATTCCAACCAGAAGCAATAGAGGTATACAGCCCTATTTTTAATAATTGCCTTACACATACCAGACTTCCAAAGATGACAAGCATAGATACTCCTAAGATAAGCCATGAGATAAAGTGGCGCCAATAGGAAATAAAATAAGCCAGCGTCTTTCTTTTTGTAGAAGAACGGACCGCTAAAATCATTGTAAAAAATATAAGCAAATATATAATATGCTGAATGAGCAAGATAACCGATATCTGCTTAAAGCTTATGGTAGTGAGAGAGCGTATCCAAAAGGCCGGCTCAGTAAGCATATAGACCAAAATAAGGGGCCAAAAATAGAAAAACCATAGTCGATAGGTGGTAATTATAGCTTTTACGGTTACTAAAAAAAATAGTTTTAAATTACTGGGTAACAAGAATTTGAGGGACTCTTTCCATGATTTCAATAGATACATCTCTCTCCTTATAGTTAAAATTTAAAAAACCCATGTAAAGCTTATCATATTGAGACTCAATACACAATTTGCTAAATTTTATTGACATTTAGTAAATAATAGGGATATTATTAGATAATGAAAAGAAGAAAAGAGAAGAAGCATTTTACAAAATGAGAAATGAAATGCACAATAATAGTGCAAAATAATAGATAGAAAAAGATATATTATGAAGAAAAAATTATTAATTGTAGAATCTCCAGCCAAAATTAAAACGATATCAAAGTTTTTGGGAAAAGATTTTAAGATCATGTCCACCGTCGGGCATATAAAGGATTTACCAAAACGTGAAATTGGTGTACAGATCAATGGAAATATTGATATACAATATGTAACTATTGCAGATAAAGAAAAAGTTATTGCCGACATTTGCAAAGCTGCTTCTACATCAGAGCAAATATTTCTGGCTCCCGATCCAGATCGGGAGGGAGAAATTATTGCATGGCATATCGGCCAAGAAATCGAAAAAGTCATCAAAGACAAAGATCAGATAAAAAGAATTACGTTTAACGAAATTACAAAACCTGCAATATTGGAAGCTATCGATAATCCATCTAATGTTGATTTAAAAAAGGTTTCTGCTCAACAAGCAAGACGAGTTCTTGATAGATGGGTAGGATATGAGGTATCCCCTATATTGTGGAATAAGATTAAAAAAGGGCTTTCTGCAGGAAGAGTGCAATCGGTCGCACTCCGAATGATATGTGAAAGAGAAGAAACTATCAGGAACTTCAAGCCAGAAGAATACTGGAGCATAACGGGTGAATTTACACACAAGTCTGGAAAAATAATTGCTCCCCTTACGCATATAAGCAAGAAAAAAATAGATTTAAAAAATAAAAAACAGACTGATAAAGCCGTACAGCAAATAAAAAAAGAGGCCTTTGCTATAACGGCTATAAAAGATAAGAAAAGAATAAAAAACCCAGCTGCGCCATTTATGACCAGTACTTTACAACAAGCAGCCTTCAATCGCTTAGGTTTTACAGTTAAAAAAACAATGACATTAGCACAAAAGTTATACGAGGGTATGCCACTCGATGACCGAGCTACCCCTGTTGCATTGATAACCTATATGCGTACTGACTCCAAACGAATTTCGGATACCGCATTAAAACAGGTTCGTTCATTTATAACAAAAGAGTTAAGTAACGCATATCTTCCATCAAAAGCTAGGGTATACACAAAGGCTAAAGGAAAGGCACAAGATGCGCATGAGGCAATTAGACCTATCAATGTTAATATAACCCCCCAGGTTGCGAAACAATACCTTTCAAAAGATGCAGCTCGTCTTTATGAACTTATCTGGAAACGATTTGTCGCATGCCAAATGACATCAGCTCAATATGCGCAGCGGCAAGTGATTATAGAAGGGGGAAAATTTACCTTTAAAGCAACCGGATCATCATTGCTATTTGACGGTTTTTTAAAGGTGTATAAGGCAGATGAAGAAGAAAAAGAACAGAAAGTCGTACTTCCAAAAAATATCAAAGAAAAAGATAAGGTAAATCTTGCAAAATTAGATCCAAAACAACATTTTACTCAACCGCCTCCAAAATATACTGAAGGTTCACTCGTTAAGGAAATGGAAAAAGAGGGGATTGGCCGGCCAAGTACCTATGCCGCAATTCTCAATACCATAGAAGCTAGGGCCTATGTCACCTTGGATAAGAAAAAAAGATTTACACCAACTGAACTTGGATTTACCGTTTCTAATATGCTTACCGAAAACCTTCCTAAAATTATGAATATTAAATTTACAGCTCATATGGAAGAAGATCTTGATAAGATAGCCAAAGGAAATATGAATCGGGATGATCTGTTGCGAGAATTTTATGAAGCCTTTCAAAAGGATTTAGAAGCATTCAGAGACACAGATGACAAAAAGAAAAAAGCCTTACAGACTGATCTTTTATGTCCCGAATGTAAAGAACATCATCTTGCAATCAGGTTTGGAAAAACAGGTGAGTTTTTAGGTTGTATGGGTTATCCAGAATGTACATTTACCTGTAATTTCGAACGAACAGAAGAAGGTAAAATCAAGTGTGTTGAAATCCAAGAACCTGAAACATTAGATGAAAAATGTCCAAAATGTGGTAAACCTCTGAGGCAGGTGGTGGGAAGATTTGGACCATTTATTGCCTGCTCAGGGTACCCAGATTGTAAATATATCAAAAAAAATATTGCTCCATTTAAATGTCCATTAGACAAAGGTGATGTTATTGAAAGAAGATGGAAAGGCGGAAAGCTCTGGGGATGCAGTAACTATCCCAAATGTAAGTTTGCAGTTTTTGGCGAAATCGAAGAGACACCATGTCCTCAATGCAAGCTCCCCTTTTTAGTAAAAAAAGTCGATTCCAAAGGCAATATTACATTACTTTGTCATGATAAAAAATGTGGATATACAAAAAAATAGCGTATGTTATAGGAGGAAGAATGGAAACTATATATACTTTGGCAAGAAAGAAAACGTTTATATTACCTCTAGCATGCAGCATATTATTTCTATTTTCATCGACATATTCGATGCAGTTAGCCGTCGCTACCGATAACAAAATTCTACTATACCGCACCGACAATTTGAAACAAAAACCAGTCATTTTAAAAGCAAAAAAACCTATACACTCAATCCTATTTAGTCCTAATGAAAAAAGATTGGCAGCAGTAACACCCGAAAACAACACAATCACAATCTGGAATACAGAAAATTTAAATGAGAGCCCAATAACTTTAGATGGAGGATCTCCTATAGTATCAATACTATTTACCCGTCCTAGGGGAATAGGGCTTTTGGTAAATACGGGAAAAAATATTACAGCATGGGATCTTGACACCCTCCAAAAGAAACCCCTATTTACAAATATAACACCTAAAGTAGTCTCAATGCTCAGTGGTCCTCCTACAGAGTCATTACTCATATTAAATCTTGGTATAAGAATTGTAGTTCTCGAAAAGCTACGCAAGAAAGAAGTTTTGAATATAGGAGGTCAAATACGCTCAATGCTATTGAGTCCCGATGAAAAACTATTTGCACTAAACACAAGCAATAGTCTTCTACTGTGGAATACCAAAAATTGGAAGAAAACATTTGAAACATTCCACTCAGAAAAACCTATATCCTCACTACTGTTTAGTCCTGATGGAAAACTGTTTGTAGTACATACCGGCAATAAGCTTCTAATATGGAATGCCAAGAATTGGAAAGCATTGAAAAAAATCAGCTCAAACGATCCTATATCCTCACTACTGTTTAGTCCTGATGGAAAATGGCTTGCAGTCGATTTTTCTAAGAAAATTGCACTCTTGAATCCCAATAACTTAGAGCGAAAATCTGTATTGTTCAAACTGGAGGATGATGATTCTGAGGATGAAAACATACCAAACTCAATACTATTTAGTCCCGATGGAAAGCTACTTGCAAAATGGTATCACAACAAAATTAAAATATGGAACATCAATAATTTAAAAAAGAAGCCGATAACTTTATCTTTTCAAACCAAGATACAAACAGTTGCGTGGAAATCTGGCATTATACCACAGAAACTGGGTCAAAAAGCAAAAGAAACCAAAAAGTTTACTGATATTAAAATAACGACCAAATAATTTAGTGTAACTTAAAATATGCTCTCTTTTTTTCTATTCTCTTTACTTCACCAGATTAACATACTAGCTTAGAAATAGGTACTATTGTTCACCTTTTTAAAAGAGGTAAATCTATGAATAAGCCCCTTTTATTTTTGCTTCTTTTCATATGTAAAATCACTCCTATTTACCCAATGAAATCAATGCGCAAACATATTATGAAAAAAGTTGGCTATCTCTCCTATCATTTTAGTAAAAAATATAAAAAAGAAAGAAAAATAGAAGCTTTTTATAAAAAAATGGCAGACCTGTCCGATGATACCAATCAATTAGTCGCGAGTCTTGTTACAGCAAATTATATTCCTAAAGAAGGTACAATAAAAAATTTTGCACAAAAATCACTACAGTTTACTCATTTTTTTTATAACCAATACCCTCTTTTTCTACAAGACGCCAGATTTTGCAAACAACAGGAAGAGATTTTAAACAACTCAGCTACAAAAATAGCAGGCATACAAAAGGATTTTACAGCCTATAAACAAAAAAAATCTAACTTTCTAGAATCTGAATATAAAATGCGAATCGATAATGTCGATTCATCTATTAAAAAACTACAGCTTAAACTCTATGCCTTACAATCAACATATAAGCAACTTAAGTCCCACGATGAGAATATTGTAGAAACTTCCCCCCCCCAACCTTCTCACCTATTTCAGCAGCATAAAGCAACGCTAGAAGAACGCTTTAAAAAAAACAAAGATCAAGGAATTGCATACATAAATCAACTTATTTCTACTCAAAAATACCGATTATTGCTCCAAATCATGAGAGTTAAACTATTTGAGATCATTTCCCATCTTTATGAGGATGACCTGTTGAAAGTCCAAGAATATAGACTCGTAAAATATGCAATAAACTCCTATTTAATTTTTCCCAAAATTGAGGAATGCCTCCCTTATACGGAGAGACCTCACTTATTATATAAGATTAACGAGTTAAGCAAAAAAATTGATCAGAAATTTTTAAAAAATATCATACTATCTGTCGGCTTATTCTATAACATAGAAGAGCAGGCTGAGCCAGTATCTACACCTACGATACAAAGCCTGATACACATACTCAAAGAGACCTATAATATTGCAAAACAGGACATAAGTAAATCTGACTATACACTAGCGCTTGAGGAGATAATAAACCACTCACAAGAGTTGATCTCATTGCAAAAATATCTAAAACCTGCTTAGCTCCGTTTACTTTTCATTTTAACCAATATGAAAGTTATTAAGCTTTTATTTTTTTATATCTTTTGTTTTTTTACTTTTTTTAATCTGTTTAGATAATATATTTGCTTTTTTAAATGCAACTGCCTCAATTTCCTCTTCTCCCAAATTAAATGTATAGCCTTTATTAAGATCATCAATATCCCATATATGGATATTTCCCAGGTCATCACCAAAGGCAAAAGACTTGCCACTACTTTCAAAGCTAATATTAGAAAAGGAAAAAGCATCACTCCCCCCCGGCACTCTTTTTTTCATTTCCATATTCCAATCGGTTGTGTTCAACTTTGTAATATGTATAGAATCTGATGAAATCAAATAATTTCCATTGAGACTAAAGGCAACAGCCGTTGGCTTACTCAAATACCATCTTGCCTTTTTGGTATCTATAGCTTTCCAATCTCTTGTAGTCAAAACCTGCGCCCTAATCAAACGAGACCCACTAGTAACAAGAAACTTTCCATCCGGACTAAAAACAAGAAAGCCTCTACTACCCCCTCCAATTGAAAGGTTTTTAACTTCTTTCCAGTTATTTGTTTCCCATATCTTTATTTGGCCTTCCTCACTTTTAGCAACAAGAAGGCTCTCCGTTGGACTAAATGCGAGAGCCATAATATTTAAATCAATAGTACGAACTGACACAATATCCGATTCCAACTCCAAGATTTTGATCAACTTCCATTTGTCTGTGCTCAATATGTTGATTTTGACACTTGCTCGTTCCTCACCCCATGAAATAGCAAGATATTTACCATCAGGACTAAATGCAGCTGCAGATACTTTTTCAAATTTTTTGATACTTTTCCACGTTTTTGTATCCCATATTTCGTTTCCCGCAAGGAGCATTTTTTCATCGGGACTAAATAAAAGGGATGAAATCTTAACGCTTCCTTTTAAAGTATGTATTACTTTTTTTTCCTCTACATCCCATATTTTAATTTCATTGCTATTGTCAGCAATAGCTAGCTGCATACAGTGTATTGCACTTGATACAAACAAGCCAAAAAAAACAATGGCTCCTACAAAAACATTTTTTCTTATAAACTTAAATCTACTTATCATTCTTAATCCTTATTAATCTAAGAGCCAACCAAAATCTCCACTTGGAAAATTGCCACCATTTTAACATGCGCTCACAAGCACCTATTACCTTGAATTATATACAAACTGAAAGCAAAAGTCAACGAGACCTAGCTCTTTTTTCTAAAAATCAGTCTATATTGCTTTCCATGCGGGCCTTTACCAATCCCAACATCTATAAACCCATGTTTTTTAAGAGCATGATAACTTCTTTTATTGTCTACATCAACATCTGCCCTATAAAAATGCTCTTCGGTCTTATTAAAATATTCCCGAGACAGTAATGTCAGGGCTTCTTGATACATACCCGTACCCCAATATGCTTCATTGAGCCAGCTATATAGTTGGCTGGAGGCCTCTTGAGGATTACGGATTTCTATGGCACCGATAAGTTTATTTTCTTTATTATCAAAAATACAGTAAAAAAATGTTTCACCTTTTTTTTGTTTTCCTATTCTATGTTGTAAGTATTCTATTTCCGACTCTTGTGAGGAAACATGTAAAAGCGCCCGCACTTTTGGCGAAAACATTTTTACATATTGAGGGAAAAAAGAGTCCTCTAGAGGCTTAAGTGTTACGAGCTTTCCTCTTAACTCCCCTATTTTCATCTGTCCCCCTAAACATCTCTTAAACATCTCTCCTATTTTGTCCCTATAAACAAGATAGAATGTTAGGGGAGCTTTTTGCAATAGTTATCTCAACAATTATCTTAACCTTGTCCCATTAGGAACTACAGCTTCAACAGTGACCATCTGCAATTTATCTTTACCTTCAGCAAAAAGCATCATCCCTTGGGATGCAATTCCCATAATTTTGCGCGGTTTTAAGTTAAGCACAAAAACACCTTGCTTACCAATAAGTTCATCCGGTTTATAATATTTTTTTACTCCTGCAAGAATTTGACGCATTCCATATGATCCGCAATCTATTTGAAGTTTTAATAATTTATCAGATTTTTCTATCTCTTCCGCTGTTTTTATAGTCCCTACTACCAGATGAATTTTTATAAAATCATCAATTGAAATCTCAGATAAGGTCTGGGGGATTTTTTCTTCCTGTTTTGTTATAACCCTTTTTTCCGGTTTTTGAAACAAGGTTTCTATTTTATTAAGTTTAAACCTTTTATTCCAATCACTAGTAGAAATATCCTCAAGCAGTTTTCTATCGGGATCAAATGTAAACCCGAGACTATAAAAAAGTTGTTCCATCTTTTTTGGCATTATTGGCCACAGGAGTACTGCAATAACATAAAGACTATGTGCTGTAGCACTCAGTACCTGTAAAAAAACATCTTTATCTGTTTTTGCTAACTTCCATGGTTCTTGTGCATGGAAAAATGCGTTCACCTTATTGATAAATTTCCACAACGACGCAATGGCCATATGAAACTGATAATTACCCATATAGGAGATAAATGAATCGATTGCATGCAAACTTTCATCCCGTAATTTGCACGCATCGGCCGACCAAACACTCGGCGGCTGCATGATCTGAATTCCATTTTTTTCTGCTAATGCAACCATTCTGTTAAGTAAATTTCCAAGATCATTTGCCAGATCAGAAGATATTCTTTGTTCCAAATCTTCAATTGAAAAATCTCCATCTTGGTTGATTGCCATTTGTCGTAATAAATAATATCGAATCGGCTCTGGTCCATACGCCTCATACAACAGTTGCGGATCAACCACATTTCCAAATGATTTAGACATTTTTTTCTGATCTACGGTAATCCAACCGTGAACTAATAATCTTTTGGGAAGGGGCAAATTTGATGCCATTAAAAAGGCTGGCCAATATACCGCATGGAATCTCACAATATCTTTTCCCATGATATGCAAATCGGCTGGCCACCAAAATGCAAAATCCTCTTTTTTTTCTGGCTGAGCATATCCTATTGCAGTAATATAATTGTTAAGGGCATCTGCCCATACGTAGGCAACATGTTTATCGTCCCCAGGAAATGGGATACCCCATCTAATTTTTGTTCGTGAAATACTCAGATCCTTGAGTCCCGATTTCACAAAATTGATCAGTTCTTTTAACCGTTCTTTTGGTACCATAAAATCTGGATTTTCTTCATAAAATTTCAGCAACTTATCTTGATATTTTGAAAGCCGAAAGAAATAGCATTCCTCAGAAACCTGCTCAGTAACCCGTCCACACTGATGACATGGGGGCCCTTCCACCTCTCCTTCATCAAATTCTTTTTCAAATGATTCACAAGCAATGCAATACCATCCTTTATAATAATCTTTATAAATATCTCCCTTATCGAGCAACTCTTTTAACCATTGCTGTACAGCCTTTACATGATACTCATCGGTTGTACGAATAAAAAGGTCGTAGGCTATTTCATACTCTTTCCAGGTAGATTTGTATGCATCAATAAAACTATCAACAAATAGTTTCGGTTCTTTACGAGCCTTTTTTGCAGCCTCAGCAATCTTTTGGCCGTGTTCATCGGTACCAGTTAAGAAAAAAGTTTTTTTACCCTGTAACTTATTCCAACGAGTAACAACGTCTGCTAATAGCGTCGTATACAAGGTTCCCAAATGGGGCTTGGCTGTTACATAGTAAATAGGAGTAGTAACATAAAATTTATTTTTCTGAGCCATAATCAAATCTTCACTTAAAAAAATAGTTTAGTTCATACCAACAATGTAATAATAAACCAAACTATCAGATCTGTAAAAAGGAAAAGCCCCGCCTTTTTAAAAGCGAGGCTTTGATTGTTTCTCTTAGATTAAGGACACAATGCAGGATCAATTGGACCTAGAATTGGAATTGTTATTGGAGCCACCCCAGGAGTTGCCACATATATATTAATTAACTCGTTATGCATAAGCCCAATATTTCTGTAGAGCAACTTCAACCATTCTATGACGCTATACTCTGCTTCATGAATTCCGCAGTCAAAAGCCGCAATATTTATGGGATTTAGCGCAACAGTCGCTGTAGGATCAAGAGGAGGCATAGGAGGAGCCGGATCCCATGGCATAAATTGGTCCGGTTCACCAATCTTGCTCTCTATTCTCATCACCTCAGGTATTAATGTATCGGTTAAAAGAGGGTCAATCTTAAGCAATAGCGCATTATTATCTTTAACGACCGTATCAATTTCTGTTACAGCCACATTTATAATATTCACTTCGGTGAGAATATCCTCAGTATTTGGCCCAATCCAGTTATCTAACTTACTTTCAATACTTACTGTTTCAAAATCTATGAGATCTAATTTACTGTCAATAGTCTCTAATTTTGGTATTACCGTATCTTCTAAGTCACCATCAATATCTACCAATCTTGGTATAATTGTATCGGTTTGGTTATCAAGT
>Ga0180438_10002651_pt1 | contig 28553 bp, 25 predicted proteins | sample SS_ome_12_FD_132455 | JGI IMG/M metagenome (GOLD analysis project Ga0180438, IMG submission 132455) | Hypersaline lake sediment archaeal communities from the Salton Sea, California, USA - SS_3_D_2 metaG | ecosystem: Environmental > Aquatic > Non-marine Saline and Alkaline > Hypersaline >...
CGGAATGGGTTGGGAATTCCGGCAGACTTCCACGTCGTTCGCAACACGATTAAAAAGTGTTAGCATTTTTTGCATTCAAACCAATCTTTCTATGCGTAAAGATGCAACCACATGATACAAAGAATGAACTAGACAGTTGTAATCTTGCTTAAATGCCTGGATTTTTTTTTGTATCTATAAATTAAAAAAAACAACAAATGGATAATTGCAAAACTCTAAGAAAACAACGTGTTTATGCACGACATGGCAATTTTAATTCTTTACGTGTTTGTGGAGAAATTGTTGATAGAAATGGTCAACCATATTGTTGTTATATCGAAGATGATTGTTGGCAAGCTATTGTATCCCAAGAACTAAATGTAAATGATCCAGTTGTATTTAGGTCGCTTCAGGATGCAATTAATTCTGGTGCTCAAAACATATGTGTTCGGGACGGTAGTGCTGGGAATGCTACCCTTTTGTCCATAAACCATTATATTAAAATTATGCGGGGTGCTTCCATAGGAAACTTAACCGGGCAACCTGGTTCTGATTACCTAATTATGGGACCAGGTGAAATGGGATCGTTCACAGGTGGTCAATCTGTTTTGCGATTGCGACAGCTTTCCAATTTTGGTGCTGTAACTGCTCGAAACGTTAATATAAAGGACAGCGCATCCAGACAAGCTTCCACTATCAATTTGATTTCGAATGAATTAGTAGAACCAGAAATTTTCAACAACGTTTTCGAGGAAGTTGTGGTAGTAAATGTAAACAATACATTAGGTGGACGCATTTCAAACAATACTTTTTTGAATGAAACAACTATTCAAAGCACAGGAGATATATTTTATTTGCAATTTGACGATAACCGCGCGGCATTACAGCAAGTAAATATTAATAGTGAAGGTGATATTCGACTTCTAAGTGCATTAGGTAATAATTGGTCAGTAGGAGTTTTATCTGCTGAAGGAAAAGTCGAATCGGCAACTATCAATTCCCGTGGATCGTTGAGAATCAATGCTGAAATTGGTCTAGATTCCTCGCTGATTTGTGGGGTAAATGGTAACTTTGCTCAAATAAGCGTTAATGTGCCAAATGGACGCATTAATAACAATCATTTTGACGGAAATCGAGCACTACTAATTACCCTAACCGGTCAAACAATTGATAACAATAGTATCACAAATAACAGACCTGTTACTATTGTTCAAGTTGGAACCGGTGGTAACTCAATGTCAGACAACTTAGTTAGTAATAACAGCGGTGACATTAACGTGAATAGTGAGCTTGGTATTATTAATTGGGTTGTAAACGGGAACTCGGGAAATGTTAATTTGAATATTAATGCTGCTACAGGATTAATTAACAGAACGGCTTTTATTGGCAACCAAGGCTCCTTGAATAACACCAATAATGCTCCAAACACACAAAATACAATTTTAATAGGAAATCAAACTCAGCCTCCCACAAACTTCGTCGCAACACAGATTTACACATTTCCCTAATAAAATTATTTTTGACAACGAAAACGTATTTATTAATTATTAGTGAAAACTATAGGATTTTGACGTTGGCAGATATATTCCAGTGTAAATGATGTACTGGCTAGACGAGGTGGAGATACCGCCAAGTCCTTACCTAAAAGATCAATTCGTTCACCGGTACCAACTTCAGCAAGTATGAAGAACCGAAGTTCATATGGATTAAGTGCGTCAGCTGTAACATTAATAATTTGTTGTTGTGAATGAGTTGATGATGTATCCCTGAAAACTCTATCCGCGGTCACAAGACATACAACATTGCCTGCTCCGGGTGGTGGTAATCCGTTAATACAATACAAAGTAAAAGCTGTGTTGGTTCCTTCAATTAGGCAGACCAAATTCAATGTTACTTTATATTGTCCAGATTCAAAAATTTTAACTGTAGCGTTTTTCTGATCATATGTGGCCTGACTTGGTAACGGAAATGCATTAAGAATATCCCAAGTGAAAGGTACAAATAATTGATCTGATGTATATGTTCTTGCCTTGTCTACACATAAATTCATGGGATTTCGGCAGGCCCCCCCGCCCCCAATTGTTGTCACAAATACCCAGGTCCCGTTTTGACAAACATATACATCACCAGTATTTAAATTAACATATAAATCACCTGGTTCACACTCTAAACTAGGTTCTGGGTCAGTTAGTCCACCTCTGAATTTAGTCTCAAGTTGAACGTTGACGGATCCAGCAGTAGCAGATAGATTAATACTATTAGACCACAGCCTCAAAGTCTCATTTGGACAAAGTTGTAACGGGCCACTGTTAGGGGCTCCATCGGGGCTTGTTGCAGTTTCAACGTTCACACAACCGTATGTATTTCCTTCACAATCTGTCAAGCTTTGACAAACTCTCAAATGATTTGTTTGAATACAACCTGCCTGTACGGCCCCGAAATATTGCGTTTTGCATTCTTGTTGCATTTTTGTTTTTTTATTTTTTTATTATATAAAAAAACAAAAAAATTAATTCCTATTTGGTCCAACATCTCCAACCGTGAACCCTACTGGTGCAGCATTATTAACATTACCACTCACGTAATTATCATCACTTGAAGTTCCAGCTAATGCTAAAGCTCCATCGACTACGTTACCAGATACAGAATTTTTCGTAAAAGCAGTGGCTGCAACATATAGCATATCTTGTGTCTCATTTGAAGTGAACACGCACCTATCTATTGTGGCGCCTTCTATCCTCATGTCACCACTGTTCAGAGTGTTACCAACTATAGATACTGTCTCAATTAGCGTGGTTATGGTCAATGCAATTGATGAACCTTGAGATGTACCATTTACAACATTATTGGATACCGATCCACTAATAAAATCCACACCGTTCATCAAAATTTGACCTCGCTTGCTAGTTCCTGGATATGGTGCTTGGTAATTACAACCCATTACATTTCCCTGAACAGAAACATTCCTTAACGATGAAGTCGCGGCTCCGACTCTCAATACAAAGTTAGGATTTTGATTACTGGTCGCATCGGTGAAAAATACATTATCACAAACACTAAAGCCCATAATCAAACCAGTCGAGTTACAATTAATACCAATATTCCTTTGAGCAGCACCACTATTATAAGCTTCAATTAGGTTTCCGTGGACCTTACCGCCTTGGATATTAACAACAGTAATTTGAATAGCATCACCACTTTGAGAACCACCTCCACGAATCGTATTGTTACAAATATGTGGCAACCTCAAAACATCCATATCTCTAATCCGTAGTTGTCCCATATCGTTATTTTGAATGAAACATTCATGTACTTCTCCTGTTCCTCCAGTTTTTGATATTAGCACAACTGGCAATTTACTATTTTCGATACGTAAACGCCCCTGTGTTGTTGTTGGACGAATATCTAAAATTCCTGCAGGATCTCTACATGATGTAATGGTAATATTATCAGCATTAATAGACCCTGGTCCAGTAGCGAGAGCCGTTAATCCTAAATCCAAATTATGCAGAAAATAATCTGCATTAACTTCATTGATACGTCCAAGCAATGTTCCTGGCCCTTCGATGTGTCTAATATTTGAACTAGTACTTATAGCGTTAATGTTTAAACTTGCACCTTCCATAATTTTGATTTGCAAATTACGATTAGGAAAGGGATTGTTTGCAGAATTTGAACCTTCTCGAATACATACTGTATTAATTGTGTCTACTGCCAGTGCATCATCTATAGTTGTAAATACCAACACCCCATCTGCAGGCAACACATTTGAAACAATGGCCTCGAAACAATCTGCTGGTGCTAAAATGTTTCTGACAAATGTCCATGTTCCACCTACATATTGGTATACATTACCAGTACTCAAATCAATATATACATCACCTTCTTGACCTGGAGTATCTGTGGTTGGTGGCTGCAAAGCACCTTGAAATTTGGTCTCCAGATTAACCAATACTGACCCCAATCTACCTGTAATATTAATAGTGGATGACCACAATCTGACCAAATCACCAAAACGAATTTCAACAGGTCCAAAGTTAGGAACTCCAAATTCGGATTGGGCCGTCTCTAGTAACCATAAGCCCAATGGTCGGTCGTTCAAATTTTCCAAAACTCGGGTTCGAATAACGCAACTTGATGTAACACTATTGTGTACGTTTCGACATTCGGCAAAGGACATTGTTTTTTAATATTTAACAAACATTTTTTTCACCACTCCAGATATACTCCTCCTGGACCTCCATTATAGCCCTCCGGACCAGGACCTGTAAAGTCAATAGGAATACCCGGTCCTCCTTGTGCCCCCGCTCCGCCCCAGCCTAAAGTTGTGTTAGGTGGCAATATGGCAGCACCACCCAATCCTCCTGGGTTAGTACTGGTACAAGCTGATCCTAGATTACCATCACTTCCATTATTACCATTTCCTTGTGGATTTACACCACCGGCACCAGGAATAGAACCGGTGGAATTACCTCCATCTCCTCCGCTTCCACCACCATTTGCGGTTAACGTAAATGTGCCAGGTCCATCAATAGTCACTTTAGTGTCAATTCCGTTTATACCAACTTGGTTCAAAGTAATAACCTGTCCATCCTGAACATTATATACGTTGGTCAAAACTTCGCCAGGAGAACCACTGCTACCACCCCCTCCGCTTGGTCCACAAATACCGCCACTACCAACACCTCCTTGCCCACCAGATCCTCCTTGACCTCCAGCACCCACCACAGTTATTCTTAAAAGTTCAATGCCTGAACGAACTACAAAAGTGTCACCTTGATTCATTAATAAACGTTTGTTTGAAAAAGGTGGAACTTCAATACTTAAATTTTCAATAAACGCACATTGACTATTAATTTGACCGGTATTTATATTTGTTGTAGTCAATTTTTTAAAGTGAACATGTTTACAATCGTCGAGGATCGACATTTTATTTTTTATATATATATAACAAAAAAAGATACTTTCTATGCTGTGTGCATCAGAAAACAAAAAAAAAGTGAATTCTTGCAAAATTGAAACAAATAACCTATACGCAAATAATGCCACTATTGCAAATTTAAATGTTCAAAATAATCTTCACATTGATCCTGATATAAAGGTACCAATTATCAATACACTCAGTTGTGAAACACTGCATCAACGGCAAATCAGCGCGTGTGAGGTTTCAACTTGCCATTTGAGAAGTAATAATGCTAACTTTCGTAAATTAACAGTCGGAAGGTTAAATCCGATTGGTCAGGAATTATGTGGCGTTGATGGAAATTTCACAGTACCAGATGGGGTTTATTATTTAAGAATTACAGCAGTTGGTGGTGGAGGTTTTGGTGGCGCAGGTGGTATAGGCGGCATCGGATATTTATGGCCAAATCCAGTTCCACCAGGAGTATTTCCTAGGGTTTGTGGCGGTGGAGGTGGTGGGGGTGGAAGTGGATATGCTGGACAAGTTGTCCAAGAGTACTTTAATGTTAGACCAGGAGATGTTTTCACTTGTAATGTTGGATCTAGAGAAAATGTTGCCTATCGCAATACACCTACGATTGTTATAAGAGATGGGGTCATTATTATGAGTGCCGCAGTGGGTACGTCTGGGTCAGTTGGTGGAAATGGTTCCAGTGCAATCCCAACTAATCCACCTGATGGTCAGACACCCACAGGAGGTATAGGTGGAATCGGTGAAAATAATGGAGAATCAGGTGCTGATGGATACAGTAACATTCCGTTTCCTCCCACTTCAACAGGCCAACCTGCAGGTGGTTTGGGAGGTGACGCCCCAAACCCTGCTTTTTCTAATGTATTTGGATTAGGAAGGGGTGGGATAGGTGGACGGGGAGGTAACGGTAGATGTGAGGCCCTAACACCTGGTATCGCTGGTGAAGTTGGACTTCGTGGTACAACCGGATTTGTATATTTTGAATGGGGATTTTGATGCACTAAAATGTTTCCTAAAATGTAAAAAATAATGCTCGAGTGCAAAACCCTCAGAAAACAACGTGTAGTTGCATGCCTTGGTAGTTTCGAAACTTTGCAGGTTTCGGGACAAATCCTTAATGAACGTAACCAACCGTACTGTTGTTACATCGATATGGATTGCTGGCAGGCTATTGTGTCACAAGAACTGGATATACAGCATCCAGTAGTATTTAGATCTCTTCAGGATGCAATTGATGCTGGTGCACAAAACATATGTGTACGGGATGGCAATGCTGGCAATGCCGCTATGTCTTCCATAAACCATTATATTAAAATTATGCGTGGAGCTTTTATTGGAGATCTAACCGGTCAACCAGATACTGATTATTTGATCATGGGACCAGGTGAAATGAGATCATTCACAGGTGCCCAGTCTTTTTTGAGGTTGCGAACACTTTCTAATTTTGGTAATTTAACTGCTCAAGGAGTGGATATAAGAGATAGCACATCCACACAATCCTCTGTTATAAATGTCTCTAATCCTGTTGCTGAAGGTGCAAAAATTACTATTATGAGTAATAGGTTTGAACGAAAAACTACTATAAATTCTAACAGTGTTCTTGGTGGTAGGATTATGAGTAATTTGTTTCTTGATGAATTAATAGTTGACACAACAAACCAAATTAGAAATTTACAATTGAAGAACAACACTTTAGAAGGAACGCTAAAAAACCTCAGCATTACTAATACTGATCAATCTATTTTTCTACAAGTACATGACAACTCAGTTTTTGGAAACATCAATATATCTAGTTCTGCTAACAGTCCGTCCGGAGTTTTCGGATCATTTAAGAATAATGATGCTAGAAATTTTATTAATATTACCAACACGTCTGGCACATTTAATGGTAATTTTAGTGATAATGAATCAAATATAAGGGTCTTTGCAAACGATGTGACTAGTGCAGTTTTTGATGGTAATAGAGCGGCAGAGGTGACCACTGATCTGCTTTCAAATTCAAGATTTACTAACTCACGCACAAATGTCACAGTAACTCAAAATGCAGGTAACTTGGTGGCAATGCGAGACAACAGCTTTGTTGATAACTGGGGTAATGTGACAATCAATAGTGACCGAGGTATTACTAATTGTACTTTAAGTAATAATAGTGGAAATATTGATTTGAATATAAATCCTGCAACTGGAAATATAGTGCGGAATACGTTTATTGGTAATCAAGGAACATTATCTAACAACTTGAATGCTCCAAATTTAAGCAATACTATTTTAATAGGTAATCAAACACTAACTGCAGTCAATTTTGTTGCCACACAAATTTACACATTTCCTTAAACCTTGCAACTGGGAGATTCATCAAAACCGAATAACCAACTTGCAACCGCGCAATCTCAAGTTCCTGTATAAATACATTAATTTGTTTATCAGAATTTTGAGACACGTGGTCAAAATAAAAACGAATTATGTTTTTGCTATCAACAGTGTTTATTTAAACAAGTGTGTTAGACTGTTTGGTTACTTGCAATGACATCGCCACCACCGAACCCGGTTCCACCAGGGGCTTGGAATCGATTTCCCACGAGCAAGTTATCGGTTAAATTAGAGTCCGCAATCACACTGCCCACACTTCCCCCAGACTCAACATTGTTGCCTGTGAACGTGCTTTTAGACGTGGTAAATTGTGGAAATGGAGCCACGTTAGATAATGTATTTAGCTGTAAATTACCGTTGGTCACTTTGTTCCCTGTAAATGAAACGCAGTCAATTGGCCCGGCGATGTTGCACCCAGACCCGAACTTGTTCCCTTCCACCACACTATTGCTGAGGCCTGTAGGGATTCGTACCGCTCCACCCACGGTGTCCGTTTCTCCAATGACCAGATTTTCTTCGATGTGATTATCTGAAATAACACAATCTTCTGCATTTGTTTGAGCAATTAAAACCATGCTGTTCAGACAATTGCCATCGAATGTGGTATTCTGAATGGTGGTGGTCAACTGATCAGTGGTGTTTGCCCCAATTACCAACGTTCCCAAGTTATTTCCAGAGAAGTTACACTGCTGCACGTTTGGAAAAGGAGCTGTAGTTGATCGAATTACAATCCCGGCAAACGGACCACCCGATATCACGTTTGCGTTAAACACACATCGCACTGCCCCCGCCGACCCAAAGCTAATAGCGGACGTCGTACCTATCATTACGTTGCCAGTAAAAGTAGACCCCACTGCACCACTGAGATTTATGGAAGCTTCCATGCGGTTGGTGGTGAAGACGCAGTCGACAGCTGTGCAACTCGAGGGTCCGGTCAGTGTACCATTAGTTCCGGGGGAAAAATTGATACCACCGCTTAACGCTGCAGATTCGTTTGCGAAGTTGTTGTGGTCAAAGACGCAACCGCGGAGCGTCAGATTATTGCCTCGATCGGCAGAGATGCCAATTACCCCACCGGTAGATTCGCCGTTGTGGAAATTGTTTCCAGCAATGATGGAATCCTGTAACGTTTGACTTGTGGCAGTGGCTCGACCAAACAGCAACCATCCAAGCGTATTACCTCTGAATTCGAGTTCTTTTATGACCATGTTCGCGGCGTTAAAATTGACTCGGGCTTGGGCAAGGCTGTGTATGGTGTTGTGTGCAAACAGCATGCGCTCCACCACTGTACACCCGATAATAACGGCAACGTTACCATTGCTCCGGTTCCAGATCTGGTTGTTTGTGAATGTAAAGTCCTGTAAGGGTTGTTCGCTACCCGTAATAATAATCTGGGGCGCATTTGTGGCGGAGGGTCCAAACTTGATCAGATTATTGGCGAAGATCGTGTTATCCATTACGTTTCCAAACGTAAGAGTTTGACCCCTGAATTCGTTACTTTCAATGACGGGGTAGAGTACGCGATTAATAGACACGTTTCCTGACACAATGCAGTTTGCAATCAGCAAGTGGGTTAAGTTCCGGTTTACAGCGCTGTTCGCCGAGGTGAGAGAGCCTTCAATCTCTACACCAGTTAAAACTAGGCGTTTCGGTAGCGCAGTCGAAGAAGAAATGTCGTGAGTCTCGATAAAATTGCCTTGGATCAATCCGTTATGCAATCGGCACATTTCGTACTGGTTGATGTCAACCAGACCTCGAATTCGAAAGTTTTCGATTCGAACCCGCGAGTTTGAGGAATTTGCGGTTACCGACATGCTTTGGTGAACATGTACGTTGTTGAGCAACCACTGACATACAGAAGTACTGGCGTTGTTACCAAGAAGTAAACTACCTAGGACCTCGATGTTGTCAATGGAAGTTTTCGGAGGAATAGCGCTATCCCCGGAGCCGATAATGGGCGCGATACTAAATACTGCATTTTCCCGAACGATTATATCACTGTATAGAACCGAGTGCTCCTGAGTAGGGACGTTGCTGGCAGCCGCTTGGCGACGCTCTTGGTATGTTCCGTTAATTGTGAGCCGTGTAACTCTTGCCACCGTTTTGGCCGCCTCGGTGAGGCGCTGAAAGGTAAATTGCACATCGCGGTCAATTCGCACACCTTCTAAGTCTGCATTCCCAAAAACAAAGACACTTCCCGTTGTACCACCCGTAATGTGCAAGTCGCGCACGACCCACTCTACTACCAACAAGTTCTGGGACGTGGTGGAAGCAAAGTCCGCCGCCTTTACATTGGTGAGCTCACAATCCTGAGGCGCGGGAGTCACGGTGCCAATTATACTTACGTTGGCGTTTAACAATCGGGTGGCGTTTGCGTGTAAATAGATACCAGCTGGCCCGCGCACGCTGTTAATGTACCCGGATAACTTTAGATCGGCTGGTGACTGCAGCAGCACGTTATGAATGCTTACTTCCCCTGCTTCAATGTCCAGGGCAAAGATAGGGGTTAACGGCGTAACGTTTGCCCAACCCCCCTCGAGTACCAACCTATCAACATCCAAGCACGACGCACTGTTGTGGCACACGATTGCAGTTCGAGAGGCTTGGTCGCCGCGCAAAATAACGTTACGGAGCACAGTTCGTGTGAGTGCACCAGTGGTGTCGGTGAGAAAGGTTTCCCCGGTGTCGTTTAGCAACACCGTCACGTTCTGCATGAACAAGGGTACCGTGGGGTCGACGAACCGCGTGGTAGCGCCGGTGCGATCCAGTTCGAGATCTTGCACGATGACGTTACTGGGTAGCACCCCTTGCACCTCGTTGTCGAACACCACTCGAGAACTGGGGAAGCTGCTGTTTCCAAACAGCACCAAGTTGCCACCTGCGAAAGTAATGGGTCCTTGTACCGTCCATTGTGCACCGGGGTCCACATACACCAAGAGGTCGGCGGAGGGCACACTTAAATTCACATCTGTAACGGTGCTATCCACCACGCGTAGAAATTTACAGCCGTTGTTTAGTGCGGCTTGCACTGTGGGGAAGGCACCAGTGGTTCCTATCGTCACTTCGGTAATCCCGGGACTTCGGTGAATTCCCCAAGTGTTGCTCACATACTGTAAAACTGCTCCGCAAAAGGCTGCAGGTGCGATTTCAACACAACCTGTAACTCCAACCTGTAAAGGTTGTTGTACACAGACGTCTAGACAGCCACCAGTCACACCCAGTGGACCGGTGTAGCACAATTCGACGCAACCGGTAGGACCAATTTGAAGCGGCGATTCCACACAAGGGGGACCACCGGGTTGGGTCTCAAAGTTGACTAACACTGACCCAGGCATAGCAGTGATTCCGATGCTCTGAGACCAGTACCGAATCGTGTCACCAGAGCACACTTCAAACGGGCCACTGCTGGGTGGTCCAGTTGGACCGGTAGCTGTCTCGACAAAAAAACAGCCCAATTCGTCTCCATCTATGTTATAAGCGTGGTTCACTACAAGATTACGCACGTAACCTTGACACGCATTTATTCGTCGGGCACCTATAGTTTTACAATCTTCAGGAATTCGAGAAGACATGTTCAAGAAATAGTTTTTTGATTTTACTTAAAAGAAATATATTTTTGTATAGCAGTTTCTTGATCAATTTCAATTATGTTGTTCAGACGAAAGACAATGGTTGTTGAATAAACTTTTTAAAAAGGCCTTACATCCGCAGACAATGTTTCTGAAGTTGGTCCAAGGAAGACTTATAGCGCGCCTTGGAGACCTGAGGGTTAGTGCTAATAGCAGAGAGTACAGCCCCGGTTTGCGCGGCCGAGAAACAGTCCGTAATGGCTTGGTTTCTTGATGTTGGTGCCGCGCCCGTGGTCCCAGGTTGGCCACCAGACCAAGTAGTATAAGGCATACCAGACTTAATGCGCCCACCTTTGTTATAAAAGAGTGCATTCATTCCTTGGGGACCATTCATGTGGTTGTTTAGATTTAAAGGCTCTTTATTAATTCAAGCTAATTAAAACAAACGCAGAATGGATCATAAAGAACTAAAGGCTGTGCTAAACCAACTGGATAACTATAACTACCGGTGCTCCATAGCCCAACAATCCATTGGTCCACAAGTTTGCAAGTTCCTGCGCAGCAGTGATGTGGCCTTTTCTCGTCAAACTACGGATCAAATGAAACAATGCATCGTAGACCAAGAAATACTGCTGACCCAAAATGTTCGCCGCATACACAAGTTCCAAAAGTTTGAGAATTAATATGGAAACCTCTAACCCCTAACAGTCTTATAAATGTGAGAATAATGGTGAGCAGATTTCAGGTGGCGGAATAAATCATTACGACAGTGGAAAGCAGCTTCACATGTAGTACAAATGCTGGGTCTGGGATCTGTGGCCACGTAGGCTTCCACGATCTGCCAGAGGTCAGGAAGTAAGAATTCTTGGACATCGAGTTCATATCTTAACCTTCGTTCGCGTCTACGCTCACTGGTACGACCTTTCTTGGGCATCTGCTGCTTTATCAATTCAAACTTTTTTGTGCCTTTATTAGAACATGGAGGCCTACGAACCAAAATTAAAGAATAAACCGGGCATTCCCGGGCAACACAATAAAGGTTTCGCATCTCTGAAAAAAAAATTCCACAATCAACATGTTGTGCAGACGATGTAAATGCGAAAAAAGAACCCGTGGCTACCCTGTATGTCTTGATCTTAAGTCCTTATTAACTGTACCATTACCTTTGCCGGCCCTACATTCCTTGGGAGCGCTCTGTCATGTTTTAGCGCCACTATACCGTCTCCCATCCTGGACTTCCCGGGAAGTTGCACTGGCGGCTCAATTGGAGGTCGATACAGAACTGGAACATGAATACTTGGTGGCTATCAAAGAATTTCAAGAGTATGCGGATACACCTAATCCTCATCCCTGCCTCTGGACTCTGCATTATTACGAAGATCTGGCTCTTCAACATTTACAAGAAGCGCGGGAAACTCTCCAACTTTTACCAGACTTGTGGGTGCGCAATGCGGTCAGAAATCTACTGATTACGTTATACACCAGGGAACGCCCCAAGTTACCACCCAAGTTACCAACTATCACTAGGATCTACAGTCATATGTGGAGGCTGTCAACCTTAAATCCTGCTACAAGCCCGACTCTACCTTTACAACTCCGAACCGTGCTACAAATTCCATTGCCTGACGAACTGCTAGAACATATGGCAGGATATGGTACTCTGATTACTCCATTGGGTCCACAACTTCCATGGACCAACCTCGAGTACCAAGTCTTGCGCCAACTCAGACAGGATGATCGCGTACATATCTTTGTTCTGGAGTATCTCAACTTTTTATTGTCTCATGGCAGCGCCACTTACCTAGAAAATGAAGCCATACGCGCCACCCAATGGGGTCAGCAAAAGCTGGTGTTTCAAAATGACTTGGCTTTACGGAATGGACTTCGACGGTACATGTTGAAGCTTGAACAAAGACGTTTAAGGCGTGCGTTAGAAGAATACCGAAAGAACAAGATGGAGATCAAAACATGGATCAGAGAGGGTAAATTTACTGTACCGGGGCATTTGGTAAGCAATGATAGGCCGCCATGGCCGCCCATCAGGAGGGAACGTATAATTAATTTATCCTACACGAATCAAATTGGAATCTGGAACAGCTGGAATTTTGCAGTGACTCTCCGGGACTCTTTTTTCCCCAGCAGGTTGCATCAACTTCCTTGTATTTGTCAATCTTGTGGAACTGTGTACTTTGATTAAATCCGATGTGGTTGAGTTTTGTGTTGCTACTTTTTTTATTTATCTCCTGCTTAAAGGAATGGATATCCACGGCATACCATTAAAGGAAATTAAGGTTTACCCAGGTGATATCATCCTTGGCCACTACATTAAGCACTTGAATCATGGCGTCATCAAAGTCCTGGAAGTCCACAAAGCTGGGCATGGGAGGGTCCGTTTTCGATGTATCACGAGAGATGGAATCATTAAACACTTTTCAAAATATTGGAACGATCAGGTCACTATTGTCATATGAATGATGAGACTTAAGAGATTTGTCAATCTTGTGGAACTGTGTACTTTAATTAAATCCGATAGTATCATCTTTTGTGTTGCTACTTGGAACGATCAGTCACATGACGATCACCACAATAGATGCCAGCTCCAAAACGCTGGCGAGGTTTTTGTTTTGTATGCTGCACGACCGTCTTTAAGTTTAATTTCGCGATGTCGTTGTCTGTACCTTCGGCGTCTTGCAGTATCTTTGTGCTTTGTGAAGTCCGAATAACTGGTGGCACCAAAGTGAATCCATCTACCCTTATAGTAAACCATAAACTTTTTTCCCTGACGAGTAGATCGTTTTAAGTCCAACGCCCCAAAACGAATTGCTTTTTGACGAAGTCTTTCCATAGTCTTAGTTTTATTGTTTAAAACAAAAATAAAGACACACAAACAGTAATTTATTCAGACGTAGGGACTAGAAACTGAAAAACTGAAGGAACTGGCGGAGCTGGAGGAGCTGGAGGAGCTGGCGGAGCTGGAGGAACTGGTGTATTCCTCAGACTTCATGCGTCGGCGACTCTCCCAGACTTTCTTCGGATCCAAGGACATTCCAGGGTAAAAGTCATCATCATAATGCACTGTGTGTTTTCTCTTCTTCCTCTTCTTGGCCGCGGCTTTGGCTTGCCTTTCCCGCTTCCTCTTCTCGGCCTTGACCTTCCTCTTTTCTTCCTTGGCCCTCTTCTTTTTTTCAGCTTCAGCTTGACGAACTCTCTTAAAAAGCACGCGTTCGTGCACTCCATCAGCCCAATCCTCCAAAATTTCACTCATGTGTTTAAACGTTCGAAGTTCCTTGCCTTCAAGGATATAAGAAATGGGACCAAGGCGCTCATAGGTCACCATTTTAGTTTCGTACGATGGTGGAATGTCATCCCGGTCACCGTAAAGTTCGATCACATCAACTTTAAGTTGGTAGAACCAAGGCTTCAGAGGGTCTTTAGGCGCCCAGGTCAAACTAGCCTCGTGATAATGAAAGCCCGCCTTGAGAATTTCGACGACGTACTTCCCGATACGCCGACAGATCGATTCATCAGGTTCCACCAAACCCAAGGCAAACACCGACTTCCTGCGTCCTAGAGCTTGAAGCAATGCCATACACACAGACCTGATGTATTTGTGGTTAGGATTGTTATCGTTGGCCCACACCAAGAGTTTCTTATGTGTCTCCATGTTATACACATATTTTTCAACATAGTCAGCCGCACTCTCAAACCCTGGAGCATCTCTCCATTGAGACTGGTTAAAGCCATAAGCTTTGTCAACCGTAAACTCCAGGGGCGCTGGGCGTAACCACGAAGGTACGGCATCTTTTATAACTTCATCCAAGCCACCATACAGCTTGGCAACTCCAGGTAACAAGGTAAACCAGTTACACAGTTGTTCGAGTGTGCCCAGCCAGTCGGAGTCATCAGCAGGCGATGGCAACTTGCTTTGAAGCACTTCAATGATTTTCGGGTAAAACAAACCACCATGATCAAAGAAAGACCTGAGAACGTCTTGATACGGACCACCCTTACACAACCTGTACAACTTCCAGGTGTCTTGCAGGGATATAAAAGGTAACAGCGCAGTGAGAGCACCACGATCAGCAATAAACAAGCGCGAGAGCATCGTACACAGAGAGAGACGCGTGGAGCGTTCCAAAAAAATGACGGACTTTCGGAGACCGAAACATGCCAAGGACTAAAACTCATATATTCGGGTATAATTTTATATGATTGGTTGAAGTTAACATATACATTTATACCCGGTAAAGTCATATGTCATAATCTGGATATATCAGGCACATTACCCAGCCACTTTTCTTTTTCGCACCATGTCTGTCAACGATCTCTTCTTTCAAGTTCTTCATAACCTGCTCACCAGTGGTGGTGAAGCACTATCCAAGGAGGCCCAGGAGCACAAAGGTCAACGGGGAGCCTTCCTGGTCGATTACAAGTCTGTGGCGGCAGCTCTAAGCGCAAAAAGAACTCCTACTCTCTGGCTAAGTGTGACAGAACTCAAACAACTCGATTATGTTGTGGATTGGGATATTATCCAAGAATACAACGTTGAAGAACAAATGGTTATCCAGATTACCATTGGTTTCCGCAACCAGAAGTCCTCAAACGACATGAATGCCATTTACAGGTCCTTCGCTGTTGAATGCAGCCGTGCAGCAGAGATGAAAGGGCAAGTTATCTATACAACCCTACGAGACTTTACGCGCCACCAAAACTACAGCATGTGTTCGATGCCTGGCTGCGTAGTGACCCAAGACCTGCTGAAGTGTTCCGGCTGCAAGTCTGTATATTACTGTTCTCGTAAGTGTCAGAAGAACAACTGGCGACAACACAAGACGATCTGCCAGTCACTCAGAGGTGCCCGCAGGGCTGGGCGTCGGGAAACAAACAACCACAAAGTTAATTAAATTTGGATTTATTATGATGTTTTTTTCTAGATTTTACTGATTAAAAGATCGAGGTATTGTTTTTAGAAGACGACATTCAGAGCAGCTCCAATTGCCGGGGGTGTGGGCATCACGGCATCGGTCCAACATCCAATGACTGTTGCCCCACCTGCACCTGTGATAGTAAAGCCGGTACCACCTGTACCTACAACACAGTTGGACACAGAGGCTGGGAAACCACCTAAAGCCATGCTGCCGGCAATCAAGCGACAATTAGAGACTAAAATTGGTTCAACTAATGAACCTGCTGCAAAAGTCAGACCCGTAGCAAACCGACAATTGTCAAAATGTGGTCGAGTACAAGAAATCGTCGCCGAGTTGAGTTCTGAGTCTCCAACAAACAGTTCCACACAATTAGCGTCGTCTACCACCGACGTCAGCCGAGTTCCAATAAAATAAGTTCCGCGTGAATTGGTTATAGTAACATCGCCGTACTGACCACCGTCGAACCGAGTACCTTGGGTGTCTGTGATTTGCACACTTCGAAAATTACAAGTATCAAAAAAGTTTGAATTAGACACTCCAAGAACAAGCAAGGGTGCAAAAGGACTGCCAGAGTTACAAATTTGATTAAACAACGCACCATTGTTGATTTCAAGACGAGTACACTGCATGTTGTCGATAAAATTGTCCCTCGATCCGTCGATTAGAACGGCGCCACACTGCAGGTTTTCAATTTGATTACTGGATGATTGAATCAGTACATTCCTAACCACAACAATATTGTTGTACTGCTGATCATTGCTAGTATTAATAGTAAGGTTTCCAAAATAATGGGTATTAGAAATCTTCAGAGTACCACCACCAGAAACCGTATCGACCATGACCTTAAAATTGTTCAAGATGTTGTTGGAACCGTTGACAGCATTATAGGTTCGAATATGACAATTATCCATGAGTGCACTGCCTTCAAAAACTAACGTCACACCTTCGGCATGCAAGTTATTCATTTGTCCTTGGATCAGCCAGTCCGAAATTACAGCTTGAGGTACTTCCACGTTCGTGACATTGGCTCCCTCTGTGGCTAAAGAAACCATAGGAGTACCAAAAGTACCTTCAAACACAAGACCACAGATCATGACGAGCTGATCACGTGTAAAAACTATCGTGTTGCTCGAGCCGCGACCTTCAATGGTACAACCATGAATTTCTAATTTAATGGCTGGAGCCCCAGGTTCCCCAAACAATGAAGGATCTGCTTGTTCTGCGGCAACAAAAGTAGAATGCCGGGCAAGTACTTTTCCGTAATCGCCTGTACCCGTGGTAATCAAAGAACCACTGGTATTATTAGTAACATGCAAGTCATGGAAGTACAATCGCGAATTGGTATCTAAAAGGTATTGACCCGGTGAAACTAGAGCACTTGAACCATTTGATGCAGACCCCATCAAGGTCAGCGATCGACCTTGAACATCCATCTGCCCATTGGCCATTGAGTACGTGATCCCAGGATCAACATAGATGATCGTGTCTGGACAAAGGTTCAAAGGAGCAGGTTCAGTAAATGTATCGACGACACGAATAAAGCAACACCCGGCATCGATGGCTGCTTGTACCGTTGGGTACTTGCCAGTGTCCGGACCTGCTGTGACTTCGGTGATGCCCGGTGATCGAGTAACAACCCAACGACCTTGGATTGGGCACCACTGTAGATGATCTGAACATCGTTCTCCATCTACAAGTCGAATACAGTTGTCGGACTCACCAGTACCTTCAAGGGGATACTCCGTACATACAATACCATCGGGAATCTCAAGACTACGAGCTCTTATAATACAAGCTTCAATTACCTGACGGCGGAGAATTTTACATTCGTCAAATAATGACATTGTGTTTGTTTTTAATTTTAAGTCCACAAAAAATAAGTATAGTGTTTTATTATTATCAGGGCAACCCAGCAGGCGAATTCAGAAGACAATTGTATCAGCCAGTCTCCATCTACCACCACAAGTCCCGCCATGCACATGAACATTAAGACAAAAGAGATTGCACGAAACGTTGCAGTATCGAGGTAGTAAAAGGTAGTTACAATCAGGATCCAGACACCAAACATTATAGCGGCAGCACCACATACTGGCTTCATTCCTCGGTCGCGTAAGAGTGGAGTTGATTCAGACGCACTTCTTTTGGCATAATACTGAGCACCAAGCCAACACAGCCCAGTCAAGAACATCAAGGCGAGCAAGAGAGGGGCTATAAAATCCATCTTCCAACTTGAAATATTAAGGTTTGTGCAGCAACAGAAGGGTTACAAAGTACTGAAGACCTAGCTAGAAGTACCATGCAACAATAAACAAGTTATTACCAAATCGTTAGATTCGATTTTTTTTGGATGTCACAATAAATCCATGAGCCATAAGCTCATTTGGTTCATACTTGACTATTATAGAATGTTACATGCAAATTTACCCCACAATCTGAGCGATAGTTCAATAAGACCAGTAATGAAATTTACGGAAATCGGACAGACCGTATTCATAAAGATAAAAATAGATAACCAAATGTTCAAAACGACCAACGTCCCAATTGAGTTACACCATTTTTTCCAAGGGCAACGGGGAATATGACCCAAAGATGTATACATATTAAAAAACGGAGAACGGATCATTAAATCATTTCGGTTTTTTCATGGTAGCTTCAATATCGTTAAAGTTATAAGGTCAATACATTCTATGTGACCAGTATCGCGCCATAGCTAGCAAAAATTTGGGGGGTTGAGTCACGAGCTGTTTCTGGGACGCCCCTAACCTACTGTTCCACGGGACAAATGCCTTATCATTTTACTTCAAACCCTACCCAAATTCAAGTTTCTTACGTACATGTACCCGGCGTACAATTTTCTGTTTTTAATTTTTTATACCCACTTATTAGGGTTATTACCTCAGAATCGAATTTTAGCCAAATTAAACGTGTATGGTTTTATAGAATTTTTTACATAATGTAACCGAGACCTAAGGTAATTCTAATCAATGTTGCCATTGTACCATTTAAAATTGAACATTGCTGTAAAGCTATTTAAGTTAAGGTTGATACTAAAAAGTCTGAGCTTAACAAAATGTACAAACCTTTCATAAATTACTTCTGTTGAGGTACTAATGCCCAAAGCTCGCGTACATCGTTTTATATTTTAAACCCACCTCCACCTAATTAACGATAACATCCTGATGAAGGTTCGTTAGCTATTCCAAAATCACATTTCACACAACACCTGTGGAAGGAATATTTAGAACAGCTTGAGCAAACTCTGGCAATCTCTGTAGCAATGCCGAAATCACACTTCACACAACACTTGTGGAAAGAATATTTGGAACATCCTGAGCAAACTCTGGCAATCTCGTTAGCAATACCAAAACCACACTTGATACAGCTAGGCATGTCTTTTTATTAAAATGAATGTTTTTTAAAAGTCATCATTGGCCATGGCCGCATCGTAGAGTGCATTTTGTTGTTCACGGAAACTACGTTGCTTATCAGTTTGAGCCTTGTACTGTTGTTCTTCAGTCATGGCCTCAAACTCTTCCATATCCTTCAGACGTTGAGACATCCGATCAGCTTGGAGCTGGCGGTCTTGCGCGAGCCTTGCTCGTTCAATTGAGGGTAGGACCCACGAAAAACTAGGCAGGCAGGCCACAGGTCGAGGGAGGATGATATCCGTGCCAGGGATCTGGTACATTGGCTCCGCAGTTCCCGGAGTTGGAAGCTTACGCAAATTATCAAACCAAGCCTCACTTTCGTCGCGCAGATCTTCCAGGAAAGCATTCTCTGGCTGGACCTCGGACAACCAGCGTGTAGGAATCCATACGTAACATTCATCGGAACTATCCGGAGCACCCACCTGGAGCATCACCCACTCGCGCCCCACAGTGGAATTAAACGATTCAAAAGAATCGTCAAACGGGAAGAGCCAGCGCAGAGCTTGCGACTTTATGCCAAACACCATCTCGAAACGACCAATGGGGATGGATGAGGAGTACTGCGCGCGCCTGCCGGTCACATGCACGTAACAGCCCTCCAGGAAGTTGGGGTTGGTCAGGCACTGATAAAAGCCATAGATGTGGCGGATGTACGGTAGGATTTCCGGTTCGAACTCGTCGTTCTCGAATCCAATCACCACGTCGAAGGCTGAGCGCAGCGGCAAGGATCGATTACCCAGGTTAAATGAGCGTTTTTCGTAAAAACCGAGGTACGCAGGCCCGTTCTTGGGAGCATACGACCGCCACATTTTTTCCAAGATCTCCAGGTCCTTAGGTTTGCCGCGCAAGGCAATTTCCGCAATCTTAGACTTGATAGTCGCTAGGGTCTTCTCGAACGGAACTTTCAGGTGCGGATACTGCTTCCCAATATTTCTCCACCGTCGCTCAAGAGCAAAGAGAGGATGATCATCCGTAACTTTGGGTAAAGGATACTTGGCATCAATGTCGGCCTTTAATTTCTTAAAGTCCGCCAGGTACAAGTCCTCAAAGTTGTAAGGCTTGGCGTCAAGGTACTTGTAGAAGCCGGTCTTGGGCAAGTTCTTCATTGGCCGGACACGTTGCCGCTTCTCCATGGCCAGGATGCGGCGGACAGCGGGAGATTGTTGTTCCGCTTTTAGCGACTTCATCTTGGCTTCGATAGCTTGGATACGAGATCGTTCATACTTCACAGAGTTCTCGACTTCTTGCGTGCGCTCCGAGATCTTTTGAACTTCCTTTTCTTCGATGCTACCATCCGGATTCAGTTTACGCTCAATAGTGTTGACCTGTTCCCGGTCCTTCTGCCGCGCGATTTGGGTTTGCGTCATAGAGTTGGTTAAGCTGCCACTTTGCCGCACCATGGCGTAAGGAGTAGACTTGCGACGCTTGGGGGCCATTTCTTTATTGTCTTGATCAATTTTATCGTCGATCTTCTGTTTGCGAGACTTTTTCCGCCTGTTTTTGTATTGGGTACTGTTTTTGTAGTTTTCACGTCTTGCAGTCAATCGATCGACTTCTTCTTGATCTCCTTTCTTTTTAGCCCTGTAGATTTTATCCCTGAGACGATCGAGTAATTTATCAGCCATGACTGCGCACTTTCAAAAGTGGAACAAAGATATATAATAAAGGTATATGAACCAATTTGGAAATTTCCAATGACGACGGTTTACGACGGTTATTTACGACGGTTACGACGGTTACGACGTCGTAAAACGTCGGATGTCAAAAATGAATTTTTTGCATATTGGATATTTCAACTTTTGACCAAACGACGGTCATTTTTGCATCCGACGTTTGACGACGTCGCAACCGTCGTAACCGTCGTAAAAAAAATATCGTAAACCGTCGTGTGGAAATGCTTTATATAATACAGGTATATCAACCAATTTTGGAAATTTCCAATGACGACGGTTTACGACGGTTATTTACGACGGTTACGACGGTTACGACGTCGTAAAACGTCGGATGTCAAAAATGAACTTTTTTTGCATACTGGATATTTCAACTTTTGACCAAACGACGGTCATTTTGCATCCGACGTTTTACGACGTCGCAACCGTCGTAACCGTCGTAACCGTCGTAACCGTCGTAACCGTCGTAAAAAAAATATCGTAAACCGTCGTAAAATTTTTATGCTTATATTATGCTTGGGGTTTTGTTATTTTTGGTCATATATGTTCCAGTAGTAAACCAGACCATAAAAAGTGTATCCGTATTCATTGTTTATAGATGATACGCATCGCGCGGAAGCGGCGAAAACTTGAAGAGGACAGTCCCAAACTCCAAGCCTTGACTTTGGTTCTTCAAGCGGGTTACCTAAACTATAATGACCAGATCCCCATCTTTCTCACCAACTCAGAATGGCACAACCGACGGGAAGATATGTATTACTGGCCCGCAAGTATTGATGTCACCATTGACCGTCCAATCCGCCATTTACCAAGTCTTTTACACCGGCTGGAATGCAGAGTTGCAACAACTGTAGATCATTTTGACTATAGTTGTTTGGATGGCATGAGTATCACTTCATTTTCTGAAATCATAAAAAATCCTTATGATTTTGAAGACACAAAAATTATTCCGCTGATTCCAATGCAATATTATTGTGTGGCTTTTGAATTGGGGCACTTTCATCACCCTTCACTATTGAAGAATTTGGACTTATCATACGGTACAATGTCATTTCCACGTCGTTTGTATGCTTTTCGAAACCTTCGGCATCTGTCCCTTCGATTTTTTAATAGTGGACTTGTGGATTTACGCCCACTAAACAAGCTCAAATTTGCAAATCTTACAACAAATGGCAGAGGCTTATTACTTCCACAAGGCTTGGAGCACCTTACTCTGGATTATGACGAACGATACGATTTTATGGCGCACCCATTACCAACGTCTCTTGAATATCTCACGCTTCTGCGTGATGGTGGAGATGTAAAGTTGAATGGCCTGTTACACTTGCAGAACCTGACATACCTCGATATTGCTGAACAACAGAGCGTTAACCTTGCGGGCATTGAGCACCTGAGGAGTATGAAAACACTGTGTCTAGATGATGTCAAAAATCTAACCTCTGAAAATCTACGTTCAATATCTACATTGCCACACTTGAGGAGGATTCGGATTTATCACACTGGTTTGTCAATGGATCTCGTCGATGAATTTTTGAAGCTTCTGTCGGAGCAACATGGTCACAAATACATTTACGAGGCCGGGGGTGTTATTCGGCGATTGCAAGCCTAAACATTTCCACTTTCCCCAAAAAAAAATGCCATCATGTGATCGAATGCTACGGAACCTTACGCACTATATCCGTGGCGCCAAGAGAGCCGGAGATCAAGAATTAGTGGACAGCCTTATCGTGCAAAGATACAAGTACAGGGAGTATCTTCAGTACATGAAACTGGCACACAACGAACTCTCCACTACCTTCTCCGAGCTGGAAGTTGAACTTATCGTACAATACATGCGCGACCAGCATCCTATTTATGTTACATTAATAAATGTTCAAGTTAGATGTCTTCCCAGCCTTGATAATGCTGATGTATAATGAGCAGATTATCTTTCATCTTGAGCGCCAACCATTTGTTTGGAAGCTTGGAGTTGGCGTCTGGCACTCTGTACACAGTATTGTACCTGTCCTATATCGCATCTCTGCAGAATTACAGACCTTAGAACAATCTCCGATGGAATCTAGATGTCACAAACAAGATTTACACCAAGTGGCACTGGGTTTCAGCTTTATTGAACTATCAGCGATCTTTTCCGAGCTAGAAACAGCCCTCGTGTGGTCATACCTTCAGTAAAAAAAGGTATTAACGCTCTGCATAATCGGCCTCTTTTTTGCTGGTGTAAGACCATACTTTAGCTCCAGGTCCCTTACGAATGATTGATCCCTTGGCTGTTCTACTGTACTTTACATCGCCTCTGTAATTCATAGGTGGTTTAGACCAAATAGTAGTTCCCTTCTTTGGCGTAGGTGACCTAGAACGCCGAGACTTAGCCTTACTCTTAGGACGTGAAGCTTTGGTCTTAGCCTTGCTTTTAGCTTTAGTCTTCGGTTTCGCGGACTTGGGACGGGTTTTTGTCTTTGCTTTTGTCTTAAGGACAGTTACTGGTATCTTTTTGGGCTTGGTTTTCTTAGGGGCCTTAGTTTTTGGCCTTGCTTTTGGGACAGTTACTGGCGCTGCTGCATACGGGGCAAAGCCTGGTGCTGCCTGAATAATAGTAGGAGATATCTTTTTGGGCTTGGTTTTCTTAGGGGCCTTACTTTTTGGCTTTGCTTTAAGGACAGTTACTGGCGCTGCTGCATAAGGGGCAAAGCCTGGTGCAGCCTGAATAATTTTGGGCTTGGTTTTTTTAGAGACCTTGGTTTTCTTCTTGGCTTTGGACTTGGATTTAGTTTTGCGTTTGGCTCTTAACCAATACTTACATTGTAACTCTTTAGGTATTTTGGATTTACCGGTGCGTGGATCCGGAGGCACAGAGGTACGGATAGAAACCCCGGCTGATTTGCTAATTTTCCGCAACAAACCACATGTTAATTGAAGATAATAATCGTCTTCGTCTTGTCCCGGCTGTCTAGGAAAGGGATACTTATTCTTGGGAATCACGTTCTTAACAATATCTACCATAAATTCTTGTCTAGGTAAGAGTTCGGCATCCTTGGCCAGTTGCGACACCTTTTTACCTAGCGTTGTAAAGGTAACCGTTGGGTAAGTGAGAACCGGTATACCTTTCTTTCCTACATCCACTTGCCTTGCCTTAATCCACTCCATTAATCTACGTTGAAGTTCATGTTGTTTGAACACTGAGTCATCGTCAGCATCGTCATCATCTCCCACAAAATCACCACCTAAAACCATACCAGCCTCTTTTATGCCTTCATGTGTATCCTCAACCATATCTTTGAGAAAACCTCGTATATCATGCTGATATTTGCGCTTCAACGTGGGAGATTTGTCAAGAGCTCGCTGGTAGAGTGCTTTTAATTGCTTCGTTGATGGTTTGTACTTAGGGTTGTCTTCTTTGACGTTAATTAAAAAGTCCCGAATAATAATATGTAATCGGTCGTTTTTGTTTTCGTCCTCGATAATTTCATCAATCCAAGCCGGAACTTGAGCTTGAATCTCGGCGTGTGTAGGCATGTTTTTTTTATTTAAGAGTTTTTTTTGGCGAACTTTTATGGAGATTCCATTTGGGGATCCATCACATTTCCAATGGATCCCATAATCATTGAAATATTAAACAAACTAAGTGTCACTAGCGACCTCACACAATACAAGGCTAAGGTTACAACCTCTGGTGGGGGCACTCTCTTCAAGAGTTGTACTCGATAAGAATCGTTTTGGAACATGCCCATAGGTACTATGTTAACATTACCTAAACGCAACCTTAATAGATCTTTACTTAACGTGGTACTCTTACTTAAGTCACTCTTGAGCTTGTGCTGATCTAGCATCCATGTGTTACCTTTCTTGTAGAGTCTGTATGGTTTTTTGCGCCCGCAAAATCGGATGTAAAACTCTGGCTTGCCGGTCTTCAACAATTTAAACCTAGCCTCGGCGATCAATCCTCCAATGCTGCTGTGCCACTTGTAAATAGGATTGCTGTGGTGGTATAGTTGCATGATTAACCCAGGAGCTACACCTATACGGGTTAAGTTTTTACTTTTTCTCTCAAGTCCTTCGTCTACAATCTGTAGTGCAATGGTGTGTAGAATAAGCCGTGATACAAACCTAGCCTTTGTGTACATGGTCCCCAGGACTTTGCCATCATCGTCAAGGACATACATCCTAGAATGAATAGGTGAGAAGGTTTTAGCCTTTAAGGTTACGCGTTGCTTTCCAGCTTTCATGACAGATTTACAATCTGGTAAAGTTCGAACTCCATAGTAAATGTTGGACATGTTTAATTATTGGATCGCATAATCATTAAAATGCTGGGACCTTCACAAAATAAGACTTCCCAAAAAAAAATTTAATAATTAAAAACAACTCTACCATGTCTGAACGTAATCACTACTTGGACTGTAAACACATACACCGTCAATCCGCGTCCTTTGGCTCTCTCGAGGCGGCTTGTGCTCGAGTAAACAATTTACAGGTTTGTAATCAACTTGTTGACTGTGATGGTAACCCCTTGATAGGCCCGACTGATGGTTGCTTTATAGTTGAGGGTGCCGCAACCATCAATGGTCCTCCAGTTTATGGAACGGCTGAAGTGTGTCATGATGAAGTATTGAGGTTTTATTCACAAACCATTGACATCAACGTGACTGATGGATCCGCTTTTGTTGGTCTTGAAGTTCGACCCTCTTGTTTTGATGCTATTGTGAATGGTGTGGATAACGCCAATGCTCGATTATTTCTTACCATTGAAGCTGCTGTTTCTGCAGGTCATCAAAACATTTGTGTTGTGGTGGATACTACTGAAACAGTCCAGATCAATTTGAGCACTGGACCGGTGCGTCTGTTTTATCATCCTGGAGTGGTGACCACCCAGGGGGTTTCCCCTCTCTTTACCTCACCGGGATCTGAGATTCTGGAAATTCAGCACGGGACTTTTGTGATGAACAATGCTGGGAGTTTTGGGAACACACCGGTTCAACCTGATGTGTTATTCGGTCAAGTGCGTGCCAAGTTGTACAATTGTCACCTTCGTGGTAACAGCGCTGGAAGATTTGATATTAATACTTTGGGTTACCCTGTGCTGTTGAATGCTTGTGTTTTTGATTCACCTCAAAAGCCCGACATGACAGTGTGGGGGAACATTCGACCTGATGCTAACTTAGTGTCTTCGGTCTTGAATTGTGAATTTTATGCTCCATCGAACCGTTTGGTAATGTTGGGATCCAATATTCATGTCGACAACTGTCACTTTGATCAAGCAGAGATCTTTGGTGGTTATGCAGAGACTGGTTTTCCAAACGAAGGAGCCGAAGATGTACAGATTACGAATTGTAGCTTTAATATCCGAGAAGTTAATGGTGCCTCATCAGTCGAACTTAAAGATATCTGGGCTACGGGAGATGCCTCTGTGATGTATTCCCTCCTTTTGGCTGAAAATTCTTTTCGTAGCGTGTTTACAGGAACTGAAAATCAAGCCATGATTTCCTCGCAGCTGGATACCTCTGGTTCTAAAATTATTAATAATGTTACGAACTATAACCGGGAGGACCGTCCTGGTGATGCTCTAGCAGATATTTTGCTTTCTAGAGGATCAACTGCTACTTTTGGTGACATGCTCATTTCTGGCAATACAGTCCGAAATATTATTTTTGGTGGTGCCTCAACTGATGCGATTCGTATTAATTCAACTCGAATCACCAACAATTTCATTACTGGTGAGCTCCGTTTTGGCACAAACGTCACCAGCGCTTTAATAACAAGAGAACTTGTGATTGCAAATAATATTTTTCGGACCTCTGTATTTAAGGGTTTTATTGTTACTCAAGTCTCGACACCAGGACAGGCTAATCTTAGTGAAGCCCAGATAATAGGTAATCATTTTGATGATAGTACCGCCAATAATATTAACATTGATGGTGATCTTATCAACTGTGCTGTTACCGGCAATCGTTTCGCCGGTTTATTTAATATCATGGGTGATGTCAACAGCTGTAGATTTTCAGACAATAAGTTTGGCGGCGGAAATGCAGGACTTACCTCAGGTTCAATCATTATTAGTGGCAACTGTCAATCCTCACAATTCTCGAATAACAGCATCGTTGGACATTTTACAACGGCCAGAGGCATCGATGTGACAGGGACAACCTCATTGTCGACGTTTACTGGAAATTTATTGACCCACGTTGGTGGTGGTCCCGGAAGCATTTTCACAGGCGCCACTTCGCAGAATAATCTTATTGTGGGGAATCGTGTCATCAACCCGCTGGCCACCAACTTTGCGGGCACCGATGTTCTTGCTTCAAATCAATTTGTATAATTCCGGGGTTTGTAATCTTTCCAGTTCTCTATCGTTGGTATCCCTACCAGAAAAGGGCTGGCAGGGCATGGGACACTTATGCACGGGGACTAAACACTGCGCATGAAACTTATTACCACAGGAAGTGTGACAATATTGTATTGGTCCAACATCACCCTCAAAGCTGTCTAAACATATCGCACACTCGGTGCACGAATCTCGTGGTGAGACTGTGTGTTCTGGTGACTTGGTGTTTACTGGTGACCTCAAGTCCCAAAAGTTATTGAATAAATCCCCCACCATGTTAATATTTACACTTACAGTCCTGCCCCAATTCGGTGTAACTAGAGAGTCCTCTGCTCTAGACATATTCAAAGATCCTGATGGTTAATACTCACTAGGCTCTAAGGCAAATGAATAAAACATATACCCACGCAAAGAGAGAGAGAGAGAGAAATAATTTATAGAAACAATGATATTAGCGGGCTAAAAACCCATTGAGAAAAGCAAATTCTTTTTCGGGAATGTCAGTACCACCCATATAGTCTGGGAGCTTTTCTCGGTTGCCCCGGCGATACTTGATGCGACGATAAAGGTAGATCAGCGCATCGTTGAACCCTTGACGCCGCCCATGCTTCTTACCAACCCGGTAGGCCTTGGGAGTCTGGGTCTCCATTGCCGTGTCGTAACCGGCCTCATAACCCTCATATTTTCCATCTGTCCAGCCTTCCAGGTATCCGGCATCCTGCCCATACCGAAAACCTCTTGCCAAGCCGATCTCTTGTCCACGATCGGCACCCGCAAGAAAAGATCCGCGATGTCCCTTGGGACAGGTCACTAGAACTGGGCGCGCGGTAAGCCTTGGAAAGGTATAAGTTACCTTCTCATCGTAAATATCCCAGGATTTCTCGTATGAGCTGATCATATTGTTACCTTTGGGTCGACCTTTCCACGTTGCCAACGCAGGAATAAACGTTAGGAGGTACTTCATGGCTCCACTATCCTTAAGACCAGCCTATAACATATCAGTTAAACATCATAAACAAGAAAAGGGAGTTTACCATGTGCAGAACAAAGATGATGTCCACATCCCAATAGTGCCAGGTAGTGGAGTTGAGCTCTTTCGCCACTAACTCTCCCTCCCATGTGCTCGGATATTCATATTCTCCGTAGGGAGTAGGGCATCGGAATGGAGAGCGGGGTGGGGAAGTTGGAGAGTAGCTTGGGGAAGTTGGAGCGTAGCTTGGGGAAGTTGGAGCGTAGCTTGGGGAAGTTGGAGAGTAGCTTGGGGAAGTTGGAGCGTAGCTTGGGGAAGTTGGAGAGTAGCTTGGGGAAGTTGGAGCGTAGCTTGGGGAAGTTGGAGCGTAGCTTGGGGAAGTTGGAG
>Ga0180438_10002654_pt1 | contig 28536 bp, 21 predicted proteins | sample SS_ome_12_FD_132455 | JGI IMG/M metagenome (GOLD analysis project Ga0180438, IMG submission 132455) | Hypersaline lake sediment archaeal communities from the Salton Sea, California, USA - SS_3_D_2 metaG | ecosystem: Environmental > Aquatic > Non-marine Saline and Alkaline > Hypersaline >...
CTCGGCATCGTTGACGTACACCCCTGCGGTGATATGCATGGCGGATACCAAAACCATGCCCTCCTGGATACCGCTCTCGCGGACGATGCGGGAAACCTCATCGGTGATGTTGAGGTACTCCCTAGGTTGGGTCGTGTTGAACCAAAGGTATTCTGTCGCAAATTTCATGGCGCTCCCTCACATCATGACGGCCGGGGACTGAACCCCCGGCCGGTATCACTCGATTCGCTTCAGAAACCGTGCTGCCCTGCTAGGCGTCCTCTGAAGAACTATCGGTCCAAGCCGCCGCCGTTTCTCCGCTCCACTTTTCCCAGCCCGACAGAATCTCGGCCGCTCGGTCGCGGACTTTGGGTGCAGGATCATTTTTCACCAGCCGAGCCAGAACTTGTTGCGCCTCGGGCGTGCCGACCATAGCGAGCCCGTCGACTCCGGCCAGTCTGATTTCGGGATTGTCCGAGGAGAGCTCGCCCTTGAAATCTTCCGCGGTCCAACGCCGGCTCATAACGTAGGAAAGGGCGTCCATGGCGACCCGTCCTCGCTCGGAAGAATCGCCGCGGGCAACAATCAGGAGACGTCGAAGAACGGCTTCGTCGGCTTGCTGCAGGATTTCGAGCGCCTGCGCGCGCCGACTCAGATCTCCGATGAGATCGATGAGGGGTTGGGCGATGCCCCGTCTGGCGTAGGCGAAGCCGGCATCGACGGCCGCCTGCCGGACGGTGGGGTCGGATTCGGATGTGAGGGCGACGACCTGCTGCGCGACATCCTTGCTCTTCGGGAACATGGCCGCCAGGGCTTCGACTGCCACGGCGCGAACCGCGCTCTCGCTGTCGGAAACATGGGTGCGAACGAGATCGGCGTGCTCCGCCGCCGCCTCACCAAGCTGCGCGAAGGCATAGAGCACGCTCGCCCGCACGGAGGGGTCTTCATCCTCGGCGAGTTTGACGAGTTCATCGATACAGTCAACGGCCCCAGCCTCGCCCAGGACCCCGGCGATGACCGATCGCGCCATGGGGTCTTGGCTCTGTAGGTGCGGCAACAACACCTCAGTGCGGCCCGCAGCAGCCAGCTCCCAGAGGCTCTGCGCCGCGCTCTTGCGCACCATGATGTTCTCGTCGCCGAGGGAACTAAGCAGGTCCTCCACATCCACCTGAGGGGCTGAGGCGGGCGGTTCCACCGGCTGCATTGGCCTGTCATCCACATCTTCGAGTGAAAGATCGACATTGCCCGAAACTCGAGCCGCCTGGCTCTGTCCCAAGCCGCCGAGCGCGCCGACTTCCTCCTCTGGCGCGAGCACAAGGTAGCCATCGACGACTTTGCATTTGATGACCCGCTCCGTCCCATCGGTCGTCTCGTCGAGAGGGCTGTCGGGCGACGCCATGAGCGGAGACTCGATCGCCTCGCCCATGAAAGATTCTGTCTTGCTGGCGAGACGTCTGCGCGCCCAGAACGCGATGATGCCCGTCGCGATGAGTACGACGGCCGCCCCCAGGACTCGCCACAGATGGCCATCCCCCCCACCGGCGACCTCTTGGCGAACACCCATGGCCGCGGGGGGCGGTGTTTGATGGGGACTCGTTTCATCCGGACCGGGTGAGGAGCCGACGTCTGCCGCTGTTTCATCAAAGACGTCGGGCCCGCTCGCGGCGAGGCTGGCGGCAGCGGTTTCCTCGGGCTGAGCCTCTGGTTCGGACCGCGCGGCCACGGGTTTCGGTCGCTGCGGTTCAGTCGTCTCTGCCTCGACGTGCGAGATCTTCACCTTCGGCGCGGCCGCTGGGGGAGTCGGCTTCTGTGCTGCCGGCGGTGAGGTGGATGCTGTGGCTACGGGGTTTGGCCCGAGCTCCTCTGCCACGAGAAGCCGCAGTCCGCCGCCATCGGTGGCTGACATTGCCCGGTATTGAAATTCCTCGGCCGCAGTCTCCAAATCGAGGACGATTCGTGTAATGGGTGGCTCTTCTGAGAATTGACCGACCCTGACTTCTTGCACCTCAGGATGTGCGGTGGCCAAGTGTGCGGTCAAGCCGGGCTTCCATAGGTGGTCGGGTATATCCATGACGAGTCGATGCGGCTCGCGAAGAGGGAAGATCGAGAACCATGGCGACTCCGTCTCTGATGTCACGACCTTGACTTCCAAGTCGTCAACGCTCGACTGCGCCTCCACGCTTTCGACGAAGCGGTCGACCGCGGGAACGCTGAGGGCTGGGGAGACGGCCATGGTGAGCGCGGCAGCACAGGCGAGACAAAACCACGGCAGCAGTACTCTGTAGGCGCGCCTCATTCGCGGGCTTCTAGTGTCATCGTATGCCTGGAGCATTGAACGATCCCCTCCACATGTCACATCGTACCGCGCGTCGCCGAAGCGCGGCCCGTGACAGAAATCGAGTCTTTGCATCGGTTGTTTCCACACTGAGGAGTAACTGTCTCACGCGAAGGGGCCGAATGGATGCTGAATCAACGCCCTATATCGTCGGTCAGGGGGATCCCTCTCCATCTCGAGTTGGCGTGTTTTCTTACATCAAAGTAATGCACCGTCGGTTCTCAGAACAGGATCGGCTTTTAGGGGCTCTAAGGAGATGCATAATGGGGTGGACAACGTAGGGAAGTAGGAGGTGGAGAATGCCCGCGGAGGCAGACCAAATCCATACCATCGGACTGATGGCGGCGCATGAGTCCGCGCTGGCGGATCTATATCGGGTGTATGCGGACAAGTTCGTCGGTCAAATGGAGTTCTGGCGTCAGTTGGCCGACGATGAGGTGAGCCATGCGAGGTGGATTGCAGGTTTCGCGGATGATGTGAAGGCGGGGACGATTGAGGTCGATCCAGGACGATTTAGCTCCGAATCGATTTTGGCGTCGCTCGATCAGGTGAGAGGGCATGTTCAAGAGGTCGAGGACGACGATCTTTCATTTCTGGACGCGCTCGCAGCAGCGAAGAAATTCGAGGAGGGGCTAATCGAGAGTCGATATTTTGAGGTCTTCGAGGACGATGCGCCGGAGCTGAAAGAGCTGTTGACAAAGCTCGAAGGCGAAACCGAAGCCCATCGGAAACGAGTGACAGAGATGTGGGAGTCTGCAGGGGGCAAGGCTCACCAATGAGTTATCCAATCAAGGCAACGTTCGGCGTTCTTATGCAGAGCGGCAGGACCCAGCGGAGGAAAATGACCGGCGATTTGTCTCCCCCTGTGCCCGCCAGTCCGTTGCCGTCATTCTGAACGAAGTGAAGCCTGCCCTGAGCGAAGCCGAACGGGAATCTCGCCGTCTTCGACTCATCCGCGCCCGCGCCTCACATAAATGGAGCGAGGTCGCGGAGAGGATGAAGGGGCTCCGCGACCTCTCAAGGGGCAACACGCTCAACGAGCTATACCTATAGACGCGGCCAACCGCCAAAAAGTTCCCCCGCGCGAAAAATAAGCAATCCATCGCCTTATGTGTAGAACAGCATACGATTATCTATTCGGTCTTTCGGGAGCTTTCTCCCGAAAGGATGCAACGGCAACAGAAATATGCCCGACATCATAATGCCGGGCGAAAGTTGCTAAGCGGGGGAAACGATCAGCGATTCGTTTCCCCCACAGCCCCCTTCACTCGCTTCTAGCGTGCTGGCGAAACTTGCAACCGTCGACTGTTCCCTCCGAGGACGAAACCACGCTGTCTCGAAGCCGTTGGGAGATGTAGGGCGGGGATAATCCGCAGGAGAATCCCGGCCACTGACCTCCCCTCTCGAATTACGTTAATCTAAGGGGGGGAGACTGAGTCATCCTCAAGCGACGCGCGCACCTGATCCAGGAGGGCGCGGCCTTCGTCATCAAGTTCTCTATAGCGCAGCCCCAGGGCCAAAGTCACTGCGAAACGAGCGAACGAGTGACCGTTAGCCAACGCGCGCACGGCCGCGCGTGCAGACGCATCCAAACTCGGCCAACGAATTGGCAATACCATTGTCAGATGGTCTCTAACAACTGGATTTGCATCGTTGGCGAATGAAAACAATAGGTCACGGCCTGCACCAGTGAGGTTCTCATATCGGTACCCAAGAAACAGCGCGAGGCTACTTCTCACCATCACAGAGGGGTCTCGGGCAAGCGCTGGCACGAGTGCAAGCATCTCCGGAGTCAACCGAGCGTAGTTGATTCCAAGACACCGTGCCGCTGCCTTGCGCAAGTCTGGCGACTCATCCTCGGACGCCAGGCGCAGTGCTTCAAACCAGACCGCCTCTAGATCGGGCGTCTTCTCTGATGCAGCCCACAGTGCTTCTGAATACGAGGGATGCACGAAGTACAGCAAGCTATCTCCACGCAAGTAGTACCCCTGCTCGTTCTCTGCGATGATATCGCGAAGCCGGGCAAACGCTGATTCCCATGCAGTCCTTGGGATATGGCCAACCAGGCCTTTCTCATACGCGAATGCCAGCACCTTCCGATAGAATTTGGCGAGGTCCGAGAGGTATCCGGCAGTATCGAATGATTCGGTGAATATCAAAAGCAACTGATCTTCAATCGCTAGCCGAGCAATCCACTCCGCGAGGGCAGAGACAATCTCTGTGCAGGAATGAGCGAAGTTCAAAAGGCCGGCTTTATCTGAGATGCCCTCGGAACGTCTGGCGAAGAGCTCAAGGTTATGGGGGGCCTCCAGGATGCTCGGCGCCTTGGCGAGGGCCGCCTCGCGAAGCGCGCCATCGGCTGCCCAGGGAGGCTCGTAGAGGTTGAGATAGCGTTCCAGGACCTCTCGCCGCGTCTCTTCGGAATAGGATGTGTGGACGCGAATGTCGGCCTCCACGCCCATCTCTCGGAAGAGAGCAGCCCCCTCCAGATGGTCCATCGCTTCGTTGAAAATGCCAATTCGGCTGGTGATGATGAGGGCGCAATCATCATGACGCTGGACTTCATGCACGAGGCTGGAGAGGTCCTTCTGAAGCGGGCCAAGGGGTTGGTATTCGGTCTCGCCGAAGGGATCGTCCAGATGAAGCAGGCACCGCTCCTCGATATGTCGGGAGGTGAATTCGCTCATGTCATGGTTGCACTGCCTGAGCGCGTCGGCGAGCCCATCTCGCTTCATGTGGACGACGTGCCAGCCGTCCTGGAAGCGCTCCCACAACAGATGGAGGGCGGTGTACGTCTTACCCATATGCGGCTCGCCGGCGATCACGACCGTGTGATGCTTGGCGAGGATGGCGCGGATTCTGTCGTACTCCTCGGGCCTCACATAGAGTTCGGGGAGGTGGAGGTAGCGGGAGCGCGGCTCTTCGATCTGGCTCGGCAGCCCGATGGCCCGCAGGAAGCGATGGATGACCGGCTCCTCCGCGGGGGCTTCTGCCCCGGTCTCAAGGGCATCAAAGTGGATGTGGAGTGCGGCGAAGAACTCATCGAAAAGAGCTTCGTCGCCTTTCAGCGTGTGGCTCTGCGCGCGGACTTCTAGCACGGCGCGAAATCGGGTGTCGCGTGCGCCACCGGGATTGACGAACCAGATTTCCCCGCCCGCAGCCCGAAAGGGAAGGTCAAGGTCGCGGTCGTCCATGCGGTGGCCGACAATGACAACGTCATTGTTGAGATAGCCGCGAAGAGCTTCCTCGAGTTCGTCCTCGAACGCGAAGACCTCCTCTGGTAGCCAGGCGTACGAGTCTTTTTGGCTCAGCGTGCCATGGAGCTTCACGAGCTTGACGCTCGGCTCCGGGGCATCGAGCCGCCGTATGATCTCTGCGCCTTTGTTCGGTGCGTTTGTTAATAGCTCATAGTCTTTGTCGCGGACGAGTCCGGCGTTAGTAAAGGCAACCTCGACGTGATCGTCGAGGTTGGTGGAGAAGATCAGGCGCAGGTACTCGTTCCGCACGAGCCACGCAAGGTAGTCATAGCCGGAGGAGGGATCGCCGCCGAGATGCTGCGAGAGAAAGACATACCGGTTCGTCGTGCCGGTGTTTCGCCATTCCTGGTAGAAGCGCTCGCGCTTCCTCTCCTCACGTGTGCGCTCATCCTGTTCCTGGTTCAGTGTAGCAAGGTCACCGGCGCAGTATTTGTCGAGGAAGTCATCCACCAATTCTGAGTAGGAGGAACAGCCGGAGGAGAGCGAAGCCCCCGCGCCGAGGACGAGCACATAGGGCTGGCGCTTGGCCCTTTTCCGGCTGTGCATGTGATTGGCGAGCGTCTTGACTAGGTCTGGCATACGGGTTCCCCCTTGAGTGGCTTGCCGGTGGTCGGTTCGTTGTCCGTAGGCATTTTACCTCCCGCGAATGCTTAGTCACGAAAATCCGGCGGCCTGCGTTCGCTGCGCTCGGAATGACCGCAACGGCTGGCGAGAATTCCCCTTTGGGTTATCCATGCCCTAACTGCTATCAGCGTGTTCGGTAGGGTGAGTGCGCTTCGAGAGTGGGCGGCAGTGCCGCAGACGGCGCGCTGACGAGATGTGCAGCGGACATTGCCCACCCGCGGGCAGGTCGTGGGACAGCAACGTTTCTCCTGCCCAGATGATCCCCCCTTCGATCCCTCCCCACGGCATCGAGACAGCCGTAGAGCGTCCTCGGAGGGAACGGCCCGGCGGGCGCGGGTGCGCGCTGCAGGATGGAATAACCGAGGTGAAGCTGGTTTTTAGTGGAGGCTGTTAGACTTTGTCGAAGGCTTCGACGACTTGGCGGGCGAGGTTGAGGTCGGCGATTTTATCTACGTCGAAGCCGAGTTCGGGATGGGCGGTGATGACGGCGGCGACACGGCCGCCGATGATTTCGCCGGCACGGGTTTCTAGATCGGCGAGGGTGAGGCGCCCTGTGAGGAGGCCGAGGACGAAGCCTAGACCGAAGATGGAGGCTAGTCTGATTGGATTCTTGCGGGCCGCGAAGAGGCGCGCGATGAGATCCCGCCGGAGTTCGATGAAGTTGCGGGCTAGGACGACGCCGTTTCCGCCGGTGAAAACGCCGTCGCGGAGCTTGACGTAGGTTCGCTTGCCGCCTGGGAAGGAACGCTCCGAGGATTCCTTCGGGATAATGGGGTAGATGACGTCCGCGCGGACGGACTCTGCCTGCTCGACGAGGTCGTTGATGGCGGCCGGGGTGATAAGCGGAAGATCGCCGGTGATAATGAGAACGTTGTCGACTTCTGGGGCGGTGGCGCGGACTCCATTGGCGATGTTATCGACGAATGAATCGCCTGCACCAACCCGCACGTCGACGGCCTCCTCTCCTACTACGTCGTGTACTTCGGTTGGAGCGACGAGCACGACGTCGCCGACGTCGACGGCGCCTCTCAAAGAAGCGAGCACGCGCTGAATGATGGGGCTTCCCCCAATGTCGAGGAGAGGTCGGTAGATAACGCCGGTCTCCTCGGCGATCTCCCCTCGGTCGATTCCCCCGGCGAGAACTACTGCGTCGACCATGTCAATCGGTCTCCACTAAAGTGATGTCCATGCTTTTTTCCGCACCCACGGTGGGCACAGCTTTCACCCAAGAACGCGTTCGTTTCAGGGATGCCGCCACCTGCTCCGCCTTCGTGCGATTGGGCGCGATGCCGAAGACAGCGGACCCGGAACCGGACATGAGGGCGCCAAGACAGCCTTCTGCGAGAAGCTCTTCTTTGGTGGAGAGGGCTTCGGCAACCCCCGCTATTTTGGCGCTTTCGAAGTCGTTCCGGATGGCCTTGGCGATTTCGCGTGGCGACCGGGTCTCAAGGGCTTTGAGGAGTCGCTGGATAGGACGGGAGGGGGCGCGGCGACGGCCCCGGGTGACGCCGCGTTGGAGGGAGGCATATGCCTGGGCCGTGGAGATGCGAAGTTCGGGAACGACGACGATGAGCCATGCTTCGAATTCGGGGTGGGAAGCGAGTCGTTCGCCTTTGCCGCGCGCGAGGCAGCAGCCGCCTCTGAGAAAGAAGGGTACGTCGGCGCCGATCTCGGCGGCGATGGTTTCCAGGTCGTCCGGAGCGATGGAAATGTCCCAAAGCCGGGTGAGTCCGGCCAGTGTCGCGGCAGCGTCGCTGCTGCCGCCGCCGAGGCCGGAACGAATGGGTATGCCTTTTTCGATGTGAATGATGGCTCCGGCCTTCGTATTGGTGTGATCTGCCAGGAGGGCGGCGCTCTGCCAGCAGAGGTTGTCTTCTCCTCGCGGTACGCCTTGGTCCTCGGAGTGGGCCTCTATGAGGCCGTCTGTGGTCGGCTGAAGGCGAATGCGATCCCACAGCCCGATGGTATGAAGTACTGTTTCGACTTCGTGGTATCCATCGGAGCGCCTGCCGAGAACGCGGAGGCCGAGGTTGATCTTCGCGGCGGTCTGAATGGCGACTTCGATCACTGATTTCCCTTCTTAGCTGCGGGCGGCGAGAGCTTTGGCGAGAGCGAGAAACTCTGCGGCAGTCAGGGTTTCGGCTCGCCGGCCGGGTTCAATATCACTTTGCGACAATAGTGCGACGGCTTCCTCCTTCGACATGCTCATACGGCTGTCGTGGGGAAGAGCATTTGCCAGTGTTTTTCGACGGGCGGAATAGGCGGCCTGCACGGCCAGGCGATAGTGGTCCTTCAATTCGGCGGGAACGAGTGGAGGCCGGAGGGCGGTAAGTCGAAGGATAGTCGAATCGACACGCGGACGGGGTCGAAAGCAGGTACGTGGGACGCGCGCGACCGGAGCAATCTCGTAGAAGCCTTCGATAAGCGCGGTCAGTATGCCGCGCGCCCGTTCGCCTGGTCGTGCCAGCAGTCTGTCCGCCACCTCTTGCTGAACCATAATGACCTGGAGCTCGAAGCGATGGGCGGCTTCGAGGAAGTGGATGATGGCGGGCCCCGTTATCGCATACGGGATGTTTGCGACAAGTCGCCACTGGTCGGTATCGGGCGGACCGAGTAAATCCTCCCAATCGATTGTGAGGACGTCAGCATGGACAACCTCCACTGAGGGATCGACTGTCTCATGAAGGACGGCGATGAGCTTCGGGTCGATCTCGACGGCGATGAGACGTTTCGCATGGTTGGCCAGCTCGCGCGTGACCGCGCCGGCGCCGGCGCCGATTTCGATGACGCGTTCTCGGTCTGTGAGGGCGGTGGCGGCGACGATGCGTTGAACTAGATTGCGGTCTGTGAGAAAAGTCTGGCCGAGCGAGCGTCTGGGCCGGACGCCGTGGCGGGAAAGTAGTCTTCGAAGATCGGTCGGCCTCACGGGGTCGAGGGCGGATGGCGCTTCGTCGCTCACGCGCGGTCCTTTCGCATCTAAGCTATGCACAGCTTACCAGGCGGGGAGCTACTGAGGGTTGCGCCCATGCAGGGCATGGGTCAGCCAATCGAATTTGTACGTCCAGTAGTCTTTGCCACCGCCCTCGTGACCGGCCTTTGGGAAGGTCTGTATTTCCTTTGGTCCCGGCAGGAGATTATACAGACCATAGACGGCGGTGGGAAGAGAGACAGTGTCGAGGAGGCCGATGCTGAGTAGGACGGGACGGCGAATGTTGGGGGCGAAGTTGGCGACATCGAAATATGACAGGGTGTGCAATGTCCGGGGTCCCCTGGCGGGGTTGCGTCGTATGTAGCGGGCGATTTCGGAATAAGGCCAGCCCCCCGCGCGAATGGAGAGGGGGAATTCGACGAGCATTGGGGCGTCGGCGACGACCGCGGCGACCTCTGGGTCGAGGGCCGCGAGGATGAGACCGACGCCGGCGCCTTCGCTTACGCCGACGACGGCTATCCTGTCGGGATCGGCCTCTGCACGGGATCGTAGGAGGCGCAGTCCCCGAAGAGCATGTCCAACGATGTCACGATAGGCATAAGTTTCAGCGGATTCGATCCCTTCAGTGCAGTAGTCCTCAAACGGCTTGGGGCGAATGCGATCGACGCGATTACCTCGCACGTCGAGTGCGAAGACAGCCCATCCCATACTTGCAAGGCCGACGGGTGGGGCGACGGGGCGCGCGCCATAGCCGGAGAGATAGAGGACGGCTGGCAACCGGTCTCGATCGGCCGGGACGGCGTACCATCCGTAGATGGTCTTGCCGGAAAATCCTTCGTACTGGACGACCCAAACATCGACGCCTCGACGGGAGAGTCGGTTATCGCGGTACATGCGGTAGGGAGGGACTTCCGTGCCCGCGGAGTCGAGCATGCCCTGCCAGAAGTCGTCGAAGTCCGCCGGGCGTTCCACGTGGGGTGTGATTCGTGAGACGCCATATCCCGCGGCGGCCCGGGCTTCGCCGATGTTTCTTCCCTCGGAAGCGGCTGTTATGCGAACCCTGTAGAAATCTGGGGTTTTGACGTTCCAGCGATAGGTTTTCTCAGTCACCCGCTGGGCGGGAGCTTCGACGGGGTTCGCTCTGTAAATAATGACATCGTTGCGAGTTCCAGAGAACTCGACGGCTAGGTCGCCTCGGATATCGCTATTGGAGCGATTTTCGAGTGTGACGACGAGCTCTATGGGAGCCCCGTGCTGAACGATGGCGGTATCTGCGCCGAGTTCGGCGCGCACTCCGACGAGTTGCTCGAGTGTGGTGGATGGTCGTTCGCCTAGGCCGGGCCGAAGAACGATCCTACGGGTCTCGCCTGGAGGAACTTCGCTCACTTCCCAGACTTGCCGACCGAGCCAGGGTCCCCATACTCGCGAGCCTCCCGACAATTCGAGATAGGCGCCTTCGTCGGTGCTGAACCGCGCGTCCCCCCAGGGATCGGTGGTGGGCGCTGCCGCGGCTTCGTCGGTGCCGAGTCTGTTAACGATAGTGATCGCCGGGGACAAGACGATGAAGAAGGGGACGGAGGATCGCCCCTCGTTCCTCAGGAGAATTCGTATGTGATCTCCGCTAAAATCGTACTGTGCGCTATAAGTGCCATCGGTAGCTTCGATCGACGTGGGATTCCGGCGTTGGACGGTGGGGAGACGCCGAGGGCCATTGGCATAGAAGAAGCTGCCGAGGGAGATGGCGATGCGGTCGTCGATCATTTCTTGCCCATAGACACGGAGCGAATGCAGGTTGCCATCGGGAGCAATTTGGGCTCGGTAGTCAGCGGCCTCGATGAGGAAGCCTGCCGCGTCCCGGCGCGCGACGCGAACCTCGCGCGGTGCGTTTGAGGAAGACGCTTCTGCCCGCTGAACCCACGAGATTTCGGCCGACATATTGGCCAGCAGACAAAGCGCGAGGACTCTCCCCAGTCTATGAATGACACCGATGATCGAATGAACGGGGGTCACACTCGCATCCAGAAGTGAATGACACGCTCATTTCATCGGACACTTCTGGAGGGGGAAGGTCGCGATTCGTAGTCGGTGGATGACTAGAGGCTATTTCATAACCTGAGGACTCGGGGGCGTTGCTTTGGTAGTTTTTCAGTGTTTCGGGCCGGCACTCTCCTGTGGCCATTGCCAATACCACCGAACGCGCCCACGTAACGCCTATTGCCAATACCCACAAACGCGAGCGAAGGGAGTGCAGAGGGAACGAATCGCCAGTCGTTCCCTCTGCCAGGGGGCAAGGGGGACAGCGTCCCCCTATAACCCTCGTGCCCGGCAGGCATCTGCCGGGTGCCTTTTGGGGGTTATCCTATCCGGCCTACGTCCGGGAGGAAACTCCCGGACGCCACCCATCACCAAACGCGTCTATGTAACGCCCATTGCCAATACCCACAAACGCGAGCGAAGGGAGTGCAGAGGGAACGAATCGCCAGTCGTTCCCTCTGCCAGGGGGCAAGGGGGACAGCGTCCCCCTATAACCCTCATGCCCGGCAGGCATCTGCCAGGGGGCAACTGGCACCAGGTGTCGGCTTTGCGCTGAAGGACTCGGCTTGAATGATGCCTTGAGTATCTATACTGAGGTGGATGCGACCATCATTGTCAGCAATGGATGGGCTCCCAGTGACCTCCGGAGGCGAGTAATCCGAGTCTTCTAGCAGTCTATCGTCTGCCATAGATGCTAGAGTATATACCGCGTCAGATCGAGGTTCTTGACCACATCCGCCAATTGTTCGCCCACATACTCTGCCGTCACCTTCACAGTCGCGGGCGCGATATCCGAGGCTTCGAAGGACACCTCTTCCAGCAGCCGCTCCATAACCGTATGCAAGCGGCGAGCGCCGATATTCTCCGTCTCCTCGTTGACGTGTGCGGCGATCCGAGCGATCTCGGCGACGCCCTCCGGCGTGAACTCCAGCTCCACCCCCTCCGTCTTCATCAGTTCCGTATACTGCCGGATCAGTGAATTCTCCGGCTCGTTCAGGATCCGAATGAACTCGTCCTCACCCAATGCCCCCAGCTCGACCCGGAGTGGAAATCGTCCTTGAAGCTCCGGGATGAGATCAGACGGCTTGTTCGTATGGAACGCCCCGGCCGCGACGAACAGAATATGGTCCGTCTGCACCGGCCCGTGCTTCGTCATCACCGTCGATCCCTCGACGATTGGCAACAGTCCCCGCTGCACCCCTTCGCGACTGACATCCGGCCCTCCCATCGTCCGCTCCCGGCCGGCGATCTTGTCCATTTCGTCGATGAAGATAATGCCCGACTGCTCCGCCCGCCCGACTGCTTCGGCAGTCACCTGCTCCATATCGATCATCCGCTCGGCCTCTTGGTCGAGCAGAATCCGCCGCGCCTCACCCACAGTGACATTCCGTCGTCGTCGCTGCTTCGGGAACATCCCCCCCAGCATGTCCTGAAGATTAATGCCGAGTTCCTCCATCCCCTGCCCCGAAAAGACGGGCAGGGCCATAAACCGGCTCTCTTCCACCTCGATCTCGACCATATGATCGTCGAGCTCCCCGGCCAGCACTCGACGTCGAAGCTCCTCGCGCGTCGAGCGATCTTCGCTGGGCTCCTCTTCTTGTTCCGGCTCAGGGGGGCGTTGCTGCAGCATTGCCGCCATTGCGTCGCCGAATGACTGAATGCGCGCGGCCGTGGGCCCCCCTCGCCGTTGAATCGAGTCTAGCAGCCGATCCATGGCTCGCTGCTCGGCCCGTTCCTTTACCTCCTCGATCTTCTCATTGCGAACCATCCGGACCGCGGCCTCTACGAGGTCGCGCACCATCGAATCCACATCCCGCCCGACATACCCCACCTCAGTATATTTGCTCGCCTCCACCTTGACGAATGGCGCTCGCACCAATCGAGCCAACCGCCGAGCGATTTCCGTCTTGCCGACCCCGGTCGGCCCAATCATGAGGATATTTTTCGGAATCACCTCATCCCGAATATCATCCGAAAGCTGCTGTCTTCGCATTCGGTTGCGCAGCGCGATCGCCACCGACCGCTTCGCATCCGCTTGCCCGACAATATATCGATCCAGCGCCTCCACAATTCGGCGCGGCGTCAGTTCGTCAAGCTCGTTCGTCAACGGTAAGCCTTCCTTTCTTCTCGCCGCAACAACCCAAACCCCTATGATTCCAGCATTGTAGCACAAACCACAGCAGACCGTTTACACCCGCGCTGAGTCAATGTGAAGGATCGCAGCCGATGGCCGCATGGCCCACCTTCGTGTGTGGCCGACCCTCGCAGATCGAGGCGCCTGTCCGCCGCGTCGAGCTTGAGCTACTCCACGGGCCTTCGAGAGCGTTCCTCGATGTCGAACAGATGCTCCTCGCCGATCCCCACCGCCCGCAATTCTGCCTCCGACGCAAATCGATCGCCTCGGCAACCGATATGTCTCGGATGGTGAGCATCACTGCTAATCGTGACTTTGCACCCTATCTCGAGGAAGAGTTGAAACAACCATGTCGCCTGCTCCGGCTGTGCCTTGAGGAAGAACGGATTCACCTCCATGGCAACCCCTGCCACAGCCGCCTTCGCCAGTGTCTCCCGCAGCCTATTGCTGTCGACAGCCTCGACGATCTCGCCAAAGGAGCGTCGACAATTCGGCACGTGGAACGCGTGGGGAATGACATCCACGTATCCCGTTTCGATTGCCCCATCCATCAGATTCAGCACGAACGCCGCCATCTCCCGTGGCTCCATCTCTAGAAGTTGCGTGTCGATGTTATGAAGATGGCTCGCGGACATGACCACAAGATCGAGACCGGCCGCGTACTCGCGTGAGATCGTCGGCTTATCCGGCGCGTGCATATCGGCCTCGCCCCCCACGTATACGCGCAACCCTTCAAGATCGTTCGGCAACTCATCTCTCACCAACTGCGGTCGGCCAAAATTCGCCGGTGCCACAAGGTGATCGGTAATAGCAATCGCATCCAGCCCAGCCTCCTGCGCCGCCCGCACCACCGCCTGGGTTGTTGCCTCGCGCGAGCCACACAACGAGTGATTTGTATGAATGTGAAAATCGCTTCTGATAAGTCGGGGCATCGCACCTCTCCAGTCGAAACCTCAGAAACCTTCAGCGCCAATACTCAGCGATCAAACCGTCACCGCCAAACACGCGTCGCTCAACGAACGGCCCGTGGCGCCGCATCCTCGATCAGAAACAGACACTCCTCGCTGATCCCCAATGCCCGCAGTTCTTCCTCCGTCGCATACTCTGGCCCCCTGCATCCGATGCCTCGTGGATGATGAGCGTCGCTGTTGATCGCGAGTTGACACCCCTCTTCAAGCAAGAGCGGAAAAAGCCGTCGCGAGGCATTGGGATACGCCCGCACGAACTTCGGATTACATTCCAGAGCCACACCACATGCGGCCGCCGTCTGCGCGACATCTCGCATTTGCGACTCATCCGCCGCTGCCACGAAATGCTCCAGCGTATATCGACATGCCGGCACGTGCAGCGGGTGCGTAATCACATCCACGAATCCCAACTCGACGGCTCCCCGCGTGAGCTCCAACATGTAGTAGGCCATCGACCGAGGCTCGTCGATGAACTCCTGTTCCACGGCGGGATCGTACAGGTGACTCGCAGCGACCATCACGTAGTCGAGCGTCGACGCGAACTCCGCATCGATCGCCGCACGCGTCGGGGCCTCCATATCGGCCTCGCAGCCCACCCATATCTTCATCCCATCGACTTCTTTGGGAAGCGCTCCGCGGGCAATCACCGAACGTTCAGTATGATGGGGGAAGAAAATATGGTCCGACACCCCTATTGCTTCAAGCCTCGCATCAATGCCGCCTTGCACAACGGCTTCGAAAGTGGCTGCGACATCACCGCAGTCCGAAAGGTTCGTGTGAATGTGAAAATCCGTCGTAATCAATCGGCTCAATATCTTGCTCCAACAAAGTCTGCGAGCCTTACCTCGTCGACGTCCCGCAATTTTTTTCTTCACGTCCAGGCCCCCACCTCCTTGCTGACCTCAACGCTCTTATAGGAGTTATACCCATTTTGCCGAATCGATTCTTCAAGGGGATACTGACGCCGATGTGTATTGACGACGCCATGTTGAGCGAATATCTACGTCGCTCTTACCATGCGGTTGACGGCCTCTGGTTCGTCATGGTCGAGGAAGCCCATGACTTCGAACAGGCTCTCGACCTCGACCGCCGCGTCTGGGAATCACTCGCCAAGATCCAGGCACGTAAAGCACGCGAGCTCATGGGCGCCGACGATCACTCCACCGAGAACCTTGCCCGCTGTTTCGCCCTCAAGCTCACCGCCGATGGACACAGATTCACCGTCAACACGGAAGAAGAAGGCGTTTATTTTACGATCCAAGACTGCCCGTGGTTACAACTTCTCCGCAAAAGCAACCGCGAACATCTTGCCGCCATGGTCGCCCAAACCATCTGTCCCACCGAGGGCCGCGTCTGGTCTGCCGAATTTGGCGGCGCATACGACTTCGAGATGCCCGCTATGGCATGCAAGGGGGACACCCAGTGCCGGATGCGGTTCCTACGGAAATCCCGCTAACACGGTCCCATCACAGCAAATCTCCCTTGCACCCTCACAGTTCGCGGCGTCTGTTCCACATGCGCGCATCGCGCATGGTATTGTCATATCACACTTCCGCACAGGAACCCCCCGCGTTCCGAAGAAGCCGACCGAAATCCCTGTCCATAGGAGCAGTATCGTGCAGCTCGACCAAATGCTAGTCACCGCCATCTTTCTCCTGCTCGGAATTGGCACTGCTACATGGGCCGATGAGCCGGAGGTTCTGCAGTTGCATCCCGATCCATCCCTATGGCGCACCATCGTCAGCAAGGTGAAAGCCGTCCCGGAATCCGAGGCGGCCCATTTTGCCTTTCCGGAGGACTCGGAAAAAGGAACCTGTCTGGCCGTGGGGCCCTGGCGAGACGGGCTCTACAGCGCGCGCTTCGAGTATCGCGAGAAAATTCCGCACCTTCGCGTCACCGTCCGAGGTTCGTATCGCACGGAGAAGTTAGGAATATATGGCGGTGTCGTACAATTCGTCTACCTCAAGGACGGCAGCTACGTTTCCGATCGAAACTGCTGGCTCGTTCCTGCCCCGGAATGGACGCCCTTCGAGTTCGCTTCTCGAGTCCCCGCCCCAGGAGCCGACTCGATTGCCGTCGGCTTCGGCCTGGCGGACAAGACCGAAGGCCGCATCTTCTTCGCTGACCTCACCATCACACCCGAGGTCTCGGCTCTGCGCATTCCAGAAGATCCTGGTCCCGTAACCCGCCCTGCTCCACCATCGAACCTCGAAGAAGGCGATTTCTTCCGCATCGAGCACCATCAGAGGGCATGGTGGCTTGTCTCCCCTCAAGGTGAACCATGGTACTCGGTGGGAACCAGTATCCCCTCGGGCCGAAGATCCCGCCGACACGAGGAACCGAAAGACGTGTCCTCAACCGAGGAGTTAGCACGACGAATGGGCTTCAACTCCCTCGCCGGCTGGAGCGATATTTGGGGATGGAGCCGGCGAAATGACGACATCGTCGGCCGCGGAGGCAAGCCATTCTCCGCCTTTGCGGTTGTAGACGTTGGATCGCGCGAGACCGAATTCGATTACCTCGTCGATGCTTACGGCCGCGTCACCATGGAGCGCCATGCCTTCCCAGACCCCTTCGATCCCCGGTTCGAGCAAGACTATCGCCAGCAGGCGCGGGAAATGGCCGACATCGCCCGCGGCAAGCCCTGGTTCGCGGGCTATTTCGCGGGCAATGAGATCTGTCACAGAGAGCTTTTCCGTCACGTCTATTCGGAACACTGCTCCTCCGCCTTCAGAGATTTCCTCGCCGAACGCTACACCGATATCGCGACCCTCAATACCGCTTGGGCGACTGACTTCGCCTCCTTCGAGGAGATCATTGAGCGCCAGCCCGATCCCATCATTCGAAGCGGGCCTATGCATGAGGACTTTCACGCCTTCGAGCGCGTGATTGTCAAACGGTTCGTCGATATCACGCACCGCGCCATCAGGGATGCCGATCCCGATCATCTCATCTTCTCGAATCGCTTTATGGTGGATGACGCGCAGGCATGGCAGCACCTGCTCGATCTCTATCGACCCTATGATGCCATCGGTCTCAACCTCTATCCGATGAATCAGACCGCCGGACTCGACGCCAACGAGAAGGCCATGTTTCACCTCGTCCACGAGCGCACGGAAAGGCCGATCATTGTCGGTGAGTGGTCGATTCCAGCCGCCGATTCAGGCCTCTACAATAACGCCGACAACCTCGATTGGTCGTGGAACGAAGTCGTCGAAAACCAGGATGAACGCTCTCGCCAGGCAGCGCGCGTTGCGGTCGAATTCTACAATATGCCTTTCGTCATCGGCGCCCATTGGTTCATATGGCGCGATTTCGACAGCGAACGCCGACAGGCGAATCGCGGACTGTTCAAAGCTGATCGCACCCCCTGGCAAACCCTGATCGACGCCCTTACCAACGCCCATCGTGCCATGAGACTCCCCGTTCCCTACCAATAGCATGATGCAACAGTTCCCCTCGGTTCCTATGAGGTGAAAGCTATGCGATATTGTATCCGGCGGTGTATGACGCTTGTATTTGGTGTTCTTCTGTTCGCGACTTGCGCGGTCGCGGACGAGACTTCCATTCCCATGCAGGAATCAGCCTGGAAGCCGGTATCATCCAACCGCCACGGCGCGCCATCCGATTCCGTTCTTCGCCTCGAAGAGGATCTAGAAAAGGGGCCTGTGCTCTGCATTGAAGGCCAAACACAAGGCCGCTGGGGTGGCCGCTACGAATTGACCTCTCCGCTAGAGTCGCTTCGAGGCGTGGTACGCGGTTACTACCGAACCCAGAATATCGACTCGGCTTACGTGTGGGTTCGCTACTTCCACGAGGGTGAATACGTACGTGCCGAGAGGATTCGCCTTGCCCCTGCCGCCGATTGGACGCGATTTGAGTTTGTCTTCCGCCGACCTCCACCGGGCACGGATCAGGCGCGCCTCGCCGTCGGGATGAGTTCCCAGACGAAGGGGACGGCGTGCTACACATGCATGGCCATCGCTCAAGACATCCCGGAGATCGAATTCCCCGAGCAGCCGGGCCCCCTTACTCGGCCCGCAGCGCCAGACCCGTTTCAACCCGGGAAATACTTCCACATCGAGCATGCCGGCGGAGCTTGGTGGTTGGTTGCGCCGGCTGGAGTGCCGTTCTACTCGGTCGGAACCGACGGAGTCTGGTATCGTGAAGGTGAAGATCACCAGGCAAAAGACCAGCGACACGTTCGATGGTTGCGTCGGCTGAAGGCCAACTCCCTGGCCGGCTGGACGGAGATTTCCCGATGGGCGCCTATCAACAAAGCGCTCCTATCTGCTGGAGAAACCCCCTTCGCCACCTTCCTTTCGCTTGAAACGGGCGTCTGGTGGGGCGACTTCGACCATCTCCTCGACGCTAACGGCGAACCCCAGAGCAGAAACCATGCCTTCCCCGACCCGTTCGATCCCAGGTTCGAGAAGGCGTACCGCTCCAAGGTCCGAGAGATCGTCGCCCTCGTCCGAGACAAGCCTTGGCATGCCGCCTGGTTTGCAGACAACGAAATCGCCCACAGAGACCTCTATCGTTACCCCTATTCACACCACTGCTCGCTCGCGCTTCGAGACTTCCTTCAGAGCAAATATGACAGCATCGACGCCCTCAACCAGGCATGGAAAACTGAATATGATTCCTTCGACCAAATCATCGAGTCCAAACCCGAGCCACGCGATAGTTCAGGCCCCATGCGCGACGATTTCCACGCCTTCTCCCGCGAAATCGTCAAGCAGTACATCGACGTCACCCTGAGCATCTTCAAGGAGGAGGATCCCGGACGGCTTGTCTTTTCCCCACGCCTCATGTTTGGAGATACCGACTATGTGGATCTCTACTCCCGATATGACGCCGTCGCCGTGAACCATTACCCTTCAAACAATCAACCGGGCCTCGATGGGGATGCCGTGGAGCGCCTCCGAGAGATTCACGCGCGCTCCGGCCGTCCCGTTATCATCGGCGAATGGTCCGTTCCAGCCATCGACTCCGGCCTTTACGACGACCCCCACAATCTAGATTGGTCCTGGCCCCAGGTCGTGCCGACCCAGACCGATCGCGCCCGCCAGGCGGCCTGCGTCACCGTCGACTTCTACAATCTGCCGTTTGTCATCGGCGCGCACTGGTTCATCTGGTACGACTTCGACTCACCCGAACGCCGCGCCAACCGGGGTCTCTTCACCATCGACGACGAACCCTACATCGAGGTCATCGACGCCCTCGCCCGAACACACGAAAAGATCGGCGCGCCAGTCCTCGCCGATCCCTACTCGACCCAGTCTCTGTCGTCGAACCATTAACCGCCTGGGGTGGTCGCCTCCCTCAGCGCCGCCGCCGCATCTTCCGGGGCGACGACGTTAATATAGATATCGCTGCCCAATTCGAACCCCCCGAGCGTCGTGATCCGAGGGAATATCTCCATATGCCAATGATACGCCCGGACATTGTGCTCCTCCGCAGGGGCCGTATGGATCGCATAGTTATACGAAGGCTGATTGAGCGTCGCTGCGAGCCGCCCCAGCATTTCCTTCAACACCCGAGCAAGATCGGATGCCTCCGCCTCGCTCATGCCCGCGAATCGAATCGCGTGTCGCTTAGGCAGGATCCATGTCTCGAACGGATATCGGCCTGCATACGCAGCAACGACGACGAAATGATCCGTCTCCAGCACAACTCGCTCCCCCGAAGCAAGCTCATCTTCAATCAATGCGCAAAATACGCATTTGCCCAAATACTCCCAAAACGCCGCTCCGCCCTGAAGCTCGATCTGCAACTGGTGAGACATCACCGGCGCGGCGATAAGCTGGCTGTGTGGATGATCCAGCGATGTCCCGGCCTGCCGGCCGTGATTTCTAAAAATAAGCACATGGTGCAGCGACTCAGCCGACTCGAACGCCAAGTATCGCTGGCGATACGCTTCGATAACGGCCTCGACCTCTTCGTTCTTCATCTGCCAGATATCTTTGTTATGAAGCGGTGACTCGATGATGACCTCGTGTGCTCCATAGCCATCGCGCAAGGAGTGCAATCCCTCCTGTCGCACTTGATCGGAGCCGCCGGCGCGAAGGGCGGCGAACTTGTTCGGAACCACCCGGACATTCCACCCCATCGAATTCGGAGAGCCGTCGGTTCGAATGGCGAACACCTCTGCGGGGGTCATCCTCTCATTCCCAGGGCAGAACGGGCAGGAATTATCGTAAGCGGGGAGCTTTTTTTGCCCCTCGTTCGCAGCGGCGAAATCAGATGGGCGGCCCCCTCGACCCTTGGCAATAATCACCCACTCCCGCGTTACAACGTTCTTGCGAAGCTCCGGCTGGAAGTCCATATCCCGACGGGCATGATGGGCCATTGCTTCCTCCCCTGCGACGAGCGCCCGAGCGCTCCTGACCGGGGGAATTCTACGGCCCCTCATAAACTATGTCAACCTCGCCATGGCTGCTCTCGTTTGGATCGGCCGACGCGAGCTACAATGCAGGGAAAACGTGGGCCGTCGCCGGGTCGAACGACACCGCCACCTCATCGCCCACCTGCAAGCCGCTGCTTTGGAAAGCTCGACGGCCGATCAGCGCAACGAGACCGATGCTCCCATTCACCACCACCCGCATGAGCGCCCCTTTGTCGATGATCCGCGAAACACGCACCAAAGCGCGGTTCGGCCGGTCTCCATCGCCGGCAGAGCTCAACATGATCTCTTCCGGCCGGACGGCCAAATAGACATCCCCTTCCTCTCCCCCTGCAACTTCGAATTCGATATCACCCACACTCACTATGAGCGCACCATTGCGCCGCTCCGCCCTGCCGCGAAGAATATTCTCCGTGCGCACGAAGTGCGCGACGAACTCCGAGTTCGGCCGGCGAAACACATCCTCAGGAGGACCGATCTGGCGCAGCCGTCCCTCGTGGATAATGCCGATGCGATCCGCTACAGCGAGCGTCTCCTCGAAGTTATGCGAAACATGGATCGTCGTCGTCCCCAACCCTTCATGCACGCGACGCAACTCCACGCAGAGCCCCTCGCGCGTCTGCTCATCGAGAGCGCTCAAAGGCTCGTCGAGCAACAACACCTTCGGCTCAATCGCAAGCGCCCGCGCCAGAGCGCTACGCTGCTGCTCCCCACCGCTCAAGGTCGTCGGGGTCCGCTGCAGTAAGTGCGTAATCCCCAATAGCGACGCGAGCTCCTTCACGGTAGCGTCGATCTCGGCCCGGGGACGGCGGCGAAGCCGCATACCGAAGCCAATATTTTGCGCTACCGTTAGGTGTGGAAACAGCGCATAATCTTGCGGCAAATATCCCAACCCCCGCCGCTCTGGAGCCGTATTGTTCACCCGCTCCCCATCCACATGGACATCACCTTTCTCCGGCCTGTGAAGACCGGCGATACATTCGAGGAGCACCGTCTTGCCCGCCCCCGTAGGGCCCAATAGCACGAAGTACTCACCCTCGGTGATATCCAAATCGACATCGTGCACGGCGAAATCGCCGAGCCGAAGAGACACACCTTTGACCTGAACGAAAGCCTCGTTCATTCGATCTTATCCGCCGGCAGTCGGAAGTAAAACTTGAATCGTATCACCGCTCGAAACCTGCGTGTTACCACCATCGACCGCTGTCTCGCCGTTCACCAAAAGAAGCACGCTAGGCGCCAGATCCCCATCTTTTTTGAAGAGGATATGCTGTGCCTTTTCCCCGTACTTCCCTACGAATTTTTCGAGTGCATCCCTGATGGCAAGATCGTTTCCCTCCACTTCGACTTCTTTTGACCCCGCTATTTCCCGCAACGCCGAAAACAACCTTAGCTTCACCATCTAAAACCTCTCCCTGCCGCTCCCCAGCGTCCTACCAGAGATAGCCCTGTCCACCCAGTCGCTTGAAGGTCAGCAGTGTAATCGTAGATATAGCGATCATGACGAGCGCTAACGCGATGGCCTCCTCGATTCGCCCGACGGAGAAATTCAGGAACATCGCTATCGGCATCACTTCGGTTTTCCAGCGCGTCGCCCCACAGAAAAACAGCACCGGACCAAACTCCGCAATCGCTCGAGCCCACGTCATGATCCCACCGGCCACGATCCCCGTCCTGGCCATTGGAAGCACCACTCGGAAGAACGCCTGCATTCGCGTACAGCCGAGCGTGCGCGCGACGTCCTCATGCCGCGTGCCAATCGTGTCGAAGCTGGCCTTGATTGCCCTCACACCGAACGAGCATGCGATGAAAAACTGCGCTACGATCACACCTCGAGTCGAGTACACCCAGCTCTGCGAATCTTCAATTTCCTGCCCCAATAGAAGCGTCAGGAACTGATTGCTCAAGCCAACGAACCAGCCCGGAGTAATGCGATCCACCCAGCAACCCATACACGTGTTAAAAAACACGAGCAAACTAATCCCCATCACCGGCGGTGGCAGAACGATCGGCAGATCCAGAATCGTATCGACAATACCCGATCCTGGAAGCCTATGCCGTGACAGCACATAGGAGGCAGGTATGGCAACCACAAGCGAAAGGAGCGTCGTTAGCGCCGCCGAGACAATGCTGAGCTTGATCGCAAAGTGACTTTCCGGGTCACTAATCGCTCCCTTGAATAGATCCCAACCAGTGCGACCCGTTGCCGCGCCGCCATATCGCGCCAAATAAGTGACATTGCTAAAAAGCACGAGCGCGATGCCTACGAGAAAGAGAACCAATATGCTCCCTAACGCGGCCGAGAACAACCGGTTGTTAGTGTTGGAGTGACTCACCCCGCCAATACCATACTACGACCCCCTCGAAGCCAGTTCGGCCTTCGGGACACCGTAGCCATGCGCTCGAAATATTTTCGCCGCCTCCTCGGACGCGAGGAAATCCATGAAGCTCTTCGCCTCGCTTGGGTGTTCGGAAAACGTCAGCACGCACACCGGAATGGGCGAATCGACCCGCCACTTATCGGGAAGATCGAACCGCTCGACTTCATCCTTAAAAAGATGCGCCGTTGCATCCCACACAATCGCAGCATCGAGATGCTTCAGCTTCACCCCAATCCCAAGCTCGACTACGTTGAGCGCCTTCATGACGACGTTCTTCTGGACATCCCTAACGACCCCGGCTTTCGTCAGCGACTCGTTCGCAGATCGGCCGACCGCCACCGCCTCGGGATCGCCGAGGCCGATTCTAAGGCCGGGGCGGACGAGATCCTTCAGGCTCTTGATGTTCTTCGGATTGCCCTTCTGCACGATGAGCACCGTCGACATGCTCGCCACAACGCGCGACTGGGCCAAGAAACCTCGCTCTTTCGCCTGCTCGATATAGAAAAGCTCGCCGGGGATATATGCGTCCCCCTTCTTCGAAAAACAAATATCGGCAAGCAAGCATCCCGAACCTTTGTAGTTATAGTCCACCCGCACCCCGGTCTTCTTCTCAAACGCCTGACCGAGTTCATCCAGCGGGGGGCGAATGCCGGCGCCCGCATGTACGGTGAGACTCGTGCCCGCATGGGCCGCGCGCGCGAATGCCAGCAACCCTATACTTATCCCCACGCACACGACCGTGATAATGACGATTCTTCTCAGATTCATGGCTGAAGAACTCCTGACTATCGATATGTTCTAATGGCCGTTGCCTTCAGTGACGCGTAGATGTTGTCGCCCGCCGCTAATCCGAGCGCATCCAGCGTATCCGCGGAAACCTCCGCACACATGGGAAGTGCGCCGTTCAACGAAAGCCGCACCTTGTCTCCCATATGCACGATCTCCTTGATCTGCGAATGAAATACATTGCGCGCCGATGTCCGAGGCGCCTCACGGCTGACCACCACATCGCTGGGGAAGAAGGCGACGAGCGCGCCTCCCTGTTCTTTCCTATCGCTAGCGGCGTACAGACAGCTATCCCCGACCCATATCTCTGCCATCTTTTCATCCGAGCCGGCGGATATCGTTCCCTCGAAGAAATTGACCCCCGTGAGGTCGGCCACGAAGCGCGTCTTCGGATGATGGAGCAGTTCCTCTCGCGAGCCCATCTGAAGCACTTTGCCGCGATCCAAAACGCAGATCTTATCGCCGAACGTCAGCGCGTCGACATAATCGTGCGTCACCATGATGGCGATACGTCCCACCATGCGAAGCATCCTGTGGAGCTCTCCCCGAACCCGGTTTCGCGTCTGCGCGTCGAGCGACCCCAACGGCTCATCGAGCAATAGAATCTGCGCATCGCACGCAATGGCTCGAGCCAAAGCCACTCGTTGACGCTCCCCTCCCGACAGGGCCCCCGGCCGACGCGTCTTGAGATCGTGGATGCCGACGAGGTGAAGAACTTCGTCAACCCTCCTCGATATTTCCGCTCGCGAGCGTCGTTGCGCCTTCAGAGCATATCCGACATTCTCGGCCACCGACATATGGGGAAAAAGGGCGAAGTCTTGAAAAACATAACCGATCCTACGCCGCTCAGCCGCCAGCGAAAACATGCTCTCGCCATGGTAAAGCACCTGATTGCCAAGGGCAATTCTTCCCTCGTCGGGGTCTAGAAGACCGGCGATGATATTCAGCGTCGTCGTCTTCCCGCACCCGCTCGGGCCGATGATGACCAGCGTTTCCGCCGGCATAACATCGAACTCGATCTCCAGCGAAAACTCCTCGAGTTGCTTTCCAACCTGGACCGAAAGCATCAGCCGCTTGTATCTTTCCCGCCACCAGATATTACGGGGTCGTCGTGGAATTCAGCGCCCCTAGTTGGCACTATTGCAATTCTCCGCGAACCCTATGAAATTAGTGTGAATTGGGGACGAAGATTTGCCTACCCCACGCCGCCCAGCGCCCAAAACGCTTCAATCTTATCCAACTTCAGCGGCGGTATTGATATTCACCTTCACCCGTTCAAGGTTTCGATACCGGCGAAGAACAGCTCCCAGAATGGATCCTCCTCCGGCTCCATCAACTCGGCTGTGCGGCCGTCGCGCGTAACGCGCACACCGGAACTACCCTCTATAAACCGCCCGATCTCCCAGCTCGTTATGCCGGCATCTCCCCACGCCGACCTCACCCGGCCCGCCGCCGCCGGATCGACTGACGCTAATAGCGTCCCCTCGCTGATTGCCGTCCACGGGTCGAACCCGAGCGCATTCGACACCTCGAAAATATCCGAGGGCACGTTGACAGCATCCAAACTGACGTCTAATCCGAGTCCGGACGCCATGGCCATTTCCCAGAGTCCGCCTAACACTCCGCCCTCGGTCGCGTCGTGCATCGCGTGGACGCCGTCCGATCCCACTTCGAACGCGATGAGCGCATCCGCCACAACTGAGATCTGATCCGAGCGCGCGCAGGCCCGATCGATCAGGTCCGCCGCTCGCTCGGAATTCAACCGCTCGCGATAGAGAATGGCCAGCAGCGCCGTCGCCTCGATAGCTGGACCCTTCGTCAACAGAATGGCATCGCCATCCCTCGAACCGCCGGGAGATATCCATCGACCGCTTCCCCCAAATCCCCACACCGTCACCCCGCCGACAGTCGGAACTGTGACCGCGTCATACCAACCCGTATGCCCGCCCAGAATCGTAATGCCAAGGTCCATCGCATGCGCTGAGATCGCGTCTATAATCGCTCGCGCTTCGGCTTCAGGGATCGTTCGCGGCAGCAAAAGCGTATACGTCATACAGCTCGGCCTAACCCCCGTAACAGCAACATCGCTCGCACCGATATGCACCGTAAACTGCCCCATGATCTCCAGCGGCAGACCGGGCGCCGGAAAGATCGGGTCCTCCGCCACCGCCATCACCCGCCCCTCCCCCAAATCGTACACGGCGGCGTCCAGACCCGGCCCCGGGCCCACTAACACATTATCCGAAGGCGCTCCAAATTTTCCCCCCAGCAGATTCTTCAGCCGGGTTGGCGATGGCTTTCCGACATATGCGTTACTCATGTGAAACATCCCTTCCGAGCATAGACTCGACGTCATCCACTTTGCCATCTAAACGGCCAGTTGCGCCCTTGCGATCATCTATAGCTATGTGAGTCAGCACGCGCGGCGCGCTTTCGAGCATCAGCCTGTGACATCTCATAACCAACTCCATAATCTGGTCCGCCTCACCCTCTACCGTCGTCTGCATAGCGCCAAGCTTATACGGCAGCCCCGATTTCGCGATCAACTCGACTATAGTCGAAACGTGCCCCTTCAATTCTTCACCGACCCCAATCGGCACAATCGAAAAACTAGCAAGCATCGTCCACCTCCAGGCATCTATTGACAGACGCGACCGCGCAGCATCCACCGCGCGGCATCGCGATCAGTGTAGCACAACGATATCCGAGCGTTAACAACTCAACCCCAGCGGCGTGTGACTGACAAAAGGGGGCTGGTGCGCCAAATCTTATACCCTATAGAAGCGGCGTCAAGGCCCCGCGGTGTTTTTCTCTGCGAATTCCCTATTAGCGCTCAAGTCGGTCTTTCGGGAGCTTGCTCCCGAAAGGACGCAAAACGGCAACGGCAATTCGACGAGTTGCCCGGCTTTTTGGCGTACTGGCGAAACTTGCAACCATCGGCCGTTCTCTTCGAGGACGAGAATAGGTTGTCCCAATGCCGTTAGGAGGGGAGAGAATCGAGAGGGGAGGTACTCCTGTGCCCGCCATCTGTCATGCTGAACGCAGTGAAGCATCCCGCCGTTTGGCCGTTCTCTTCGATGACGCTCCCCGGCGGTCAGACGTCAGGTGTGAGGAGCAGCCTGCCCATGACTGTCTCTACAGTCGGAGCCCGCCGGCTCTCTTGTCACCCCTACTTTACCTCACCCCCAACCATACAAGGAGCTTGCCTCCTGCCCAACGAGACTCGTGAGAGGCCGCGGGCGCCTGGGCAGAAGCACGCTTCTGCCCTACGAGAAACGGCCCGCGGCCTGGCGGGTGCGGGCGCGCGCCTCCCCCCCCCTGCGCAGGAGCTATGGTTCCGGCTGCCGAACACAAGATGCCGATCAACGTGTGAGGTGAAGCATGGCAGAGAAGACTTTTCCCGAGCATTTCCTTTGGGGCGCGGCCACCGCATCCTACCAGATCGAGGGGGCCTGGAACGAAGACGGAAAGGGCCCGAGCATCTGGGACGAGTTCTCGCGTGAGCCCGGCCGGGTGGCGAACGGCGACACCGGAGACGTCGCCTGCGATCATTACCATCGCTACCAGGAAGACGTCCAGCTCATGAAGCGGCTGGGGCTGAAGACCTATCGATTTTCGATTGGCTGGCCCCGTCTCATTCCGCAGGGATCGGGCGCTGTGAACCAGGCGGGCGTCGATTTCTACAGCCGGCTCGTGGACGAGCTGCTGGCCGCCGGGATTCAGCCCGTCCCGACGCTCTACCATTGGGATATGCCGGCCGCGCTGGAGCCGGGCGGTGGATGGCGGAATCTGGAGACCGCCGACCGGTTCGCCGAGTACGCGGAACTCTGTTTCCGAAGCCTGGGAGACCGGGTCAACACCTGGATCACCCTGAACGAGCCCTGGGTGGTGGCCCATATCGGGCATGTGAGCGGCGAACACGCGCCTGGACATACGAATTGGGATGAGGGGCTGCAGGTCGGCCACACGCTGCTGCTCGCCCACGGCAAAGCGGTCGAGCGACTGCGCGCGCTCGGCGGCGAATCGCGCATCGGCATCACCGTGAACCTCACCTGCATCCACCCCGCGAGCGATTCCGAGGCCGATCGGGCGGCCGCCGCCCGCGGCATCGCCTACAACAACGAGTGGTTCCTCACCCCCATCTTCGAGGGCGAGTATCCGCCGTTGATGCGAGAGGTCTTCCAGGACAGGCTCCCCGACTTCACCGCCGAGCAATGGAAGACCGTGCAAAGCCCGACCGATTTCGTCGGGGTCAACTATTACACCCGCCAGATGGTCTGCGACGGCCCCAGCTCCGGCTCACCACTGGGCATCGATTCTGTCCCCAGCGACGGTCCCAAGACGGCCATGGGCTGGGAGATCTACCCGCCCGGCATCCGCGAGGTCACGTCGTGGACCTATGAGAAGTACGGGCCGACCGCCATCTACATCACCGAGAACGGGGCCTCATTCGAGGACGAGCCGGATGCCTCCGGGCGCGTGGAAGACGAGCAACGTCGCCGCTTCGTGGAAGCCCATCTGCTCGAACTCCACGCCGCCATCGCCTCGGGCGTTCCCATCAAGGGCTACTTCCTCTGGTCCCTGCTGGACAACTTCGAATGGGCGAAAGGCTATGATAAGCGGTTCGGCATCGTCCGGGTGAACTACGACACCCTGCAGCGCACCCCCAAGCGCACCGCCGACTGGTACGCCGGCGTCATCGC
>Ga0180438_10002655_pt1 | contig 28530 bp, 27 predicted proteins | sample SS_ome_12_FD_132455 | JGI IMG/M metagenome (GOLD analysis project Ga0180438, IMG submission 132455) | Hypersaline lake sediment archaeal communities from the Salton Sea, California, USA - SS_3_D_2 metaG | ecosystem: Environmental > Aquatic > Non-marine Saline and Alkaline > Hypersaline >...
GGAGCTACGCTCACTTCGTATATCCAGCCCGTCGCCAAATCGAAGCTGAAGGCGTCGGCGTCCCCAGGCAATTCGATGCTGCCCGCTGTGGGCGTTCCGTCCGCAGTGATGGGATGCGGGCTGAACACATCGTCGCCGTAATCATCGTCACCCGGGCCTCCCAGCGGACCATCGGCCAGCGTGCCCTCGACCATAATTGTGTAGTTGGCGGTGTCGGTTACGACCGCCGTATCAAGCTGGAGGTACATCCATCCATCGTAATCGGGGTCCAGCAGTATGCTTACGGTTTCACCGATCGTGGAGTTCGTCTCTTCATCAACGGGCAAACCGCCATCGTCGTACACGGAAGTACGCACAAAGTCGCCGCTGCGTATGTCGGTGACGTAGACCTGGTAAGATTCCCCCGAGAGCACGCCGAACTTGTACCAGTCCCCATCGGACACGCTCGACAGCGATCCCCGGTAGCCCTCGCCTGTCGTCAGGATTTCGGCGGCCTGCCCCATGATGTCGTTCGGCTCGAAGAGATCCGCGACGTAGTAGATGCGCCTATCCGCGAAGATGGACTCGATTTCGTAATCGCTGGTAACGGTCGGATTCATCAGGAAGGTCCATCCGCTCCAGAAGGGATAGAGTTCGGCCGGATTCTGGGCCGTCATCCATCGCCGCATGAGATGCCAGATCTCCTCGAACCCGAGCGCAAGGTGCTCGTCATCGCCTGCGGGAAGGTCGTCGGATGTGCTATGCGAGTCGTACATGTCCCAAAGCACGGCGCCGACGGCGACTTCGTTGTTCGAGCCTCGTACGGCTGGCTCGTAGGAGGGCAATTCCAGGCTCCAGCAGGAAGTTGCACCGAAGAAGGTATCTATCTGCCAGCCTTCGTCTCTGACGGCGCTGGAGAAGAAGTGTGCCCACCCCTCGGACCATGCCAGAGTGACCGTGTAAAGACCCGCCAAGCTGTGCGACCCGCCAGGGGAGTCGTCGCGCGAGAAGTTGCCGCAGATGTAGTGGCCGATCTCGTGGAGAATTATGTCGTCATCATATTCGTCCGTGTCCGACGTCTTCCCCAAAAGATGGATGCTATTGAAGAAGGGGTAGTAGTAGGTCCCGTCATAGGAGCCCGGCTCCCAGTAAAACGTCAACAGCGGAAAGGGTTCCTCCAAGCAGGGCGCTATGAAGAGCATCGCCCGAACAGCGGTATCGAAAACGTTGAAGGCGCCCGCCGCGCTGCCGGTGGTGATATCCATGTCAATGTCGGTCTTGCCGTTCGTGTCTGCGTAGACGGGAGAGGACACAACGGCGTACGTGGCTCTCTCAGTGGTGTTGTTCTTCACCACGGCGTTAGGCACACTCACATTGTTTCTGGCGTAACATCTGACCTGAATGGTATCGTAGCCCGCAGAGGGGATCGCAATCCGGTATCGGCCCGTAACGGTAGTGATCCCGCTTCCCAGCACTTCCTGGGTCACGTCGTCAAGGATCTCAATCTCCGCCAGCCTCACCGGCTTGTACTCAACAACGCCGGTGAAGCCGTAGCAGTCGTACAGCTTGTCCTCGTACTTCACCTCGCCGGAGATGACACCCGCCGTTGCGGGCAGAAAGCAGAAGCCCACCGCTACCAGCAGCAGAGCTGCCTGGAGTGCCAGTCGGCTGCCAATCGTGGAGAGTGCTTTCATCTATGGCGCACCTTGGTCTTGGCGGGGAACTCGATAATCGGCTCACCGCGGCTATTCAGCCGAACCAGCGGCCCTCGTCTCGGCGTGCGCGCGGCGTTAATCATTACCTCATCCACCGCCACGGCCTTGGCGTGGGGAAATCTGGCAACGGCGGCACCGCGGACTTCGTACTGAGCGCCGTCCGGGATGGTGACGTCCACCTGTAACGACGCCTGCTCACCTTTCCCGAGAGAGCCCCTCCACGAAGAGATTTCGTCCGCGGCAAGCGCTTTGGGAATGTCGAGTAGGAGTTCCACATCGTCAGCGGGGACGTCGGTAGTGGCGGTCAAGGATAGCGTCGCACGGCTGCCCGGGAACTGCTCTCCGAGAACCTCGAGCCTTGCGGAAATGGGCTGATCGGCCTTCCAAATCCCGCGAGCGAGTTCCTCAGAGGGCATTTCCGGCCGAACAAGGAGGCACATCGCCGGCACCACGCACAGCACGATTCCAAGCGTGGCCGCCAGCATCCAGGCTCTTCCGTGTTGCAGCAGAGCAAGGCAGTAATCTACCGCACGCATTCCTGCGAAGGCCATTTCCTGACTCCCACGAGCAATCCCCCGTCTTTAGTATGATACCACACGATTGCGTTAGGCGGCAACGTGACCACCTCTGGCCGTTTTGACTTGCGAAGTGCGACCTTGCTATTTATACTCTCGCCTGATCGGAACCAGACAAGCAAACGGAGACGCGATTATGGTGAAGATGATTGTGGTCGGCTGCGGATTCATGGGAGCAACCCATGCGGCAGGCTATGCAGCGTGCAAGCATTCAGAGATAGTGGGCTTCGTCGACATCGTCCCGAAGGCGCGCAAGCGTCTAGTAGGCAAGTTCGGGGGTAGAGCATACAGGAGTCTCGAACAGGCCCTGGCGTCGGAAAAGGCTGACGCGGTGGACATCTGTCTGCCCACGGACCTCAACTTCGAGCACGTGCGGCTTGCGGCTCGGGCGGGCAAGCACATAATGCTTGAAAAGCCGATAGCCCTCGACCTCGCGACGGCGGACGCAATGATTCGCGAGACCAAGAAGAGGAAGCTGGTTTTCATGGTGGGTCATGTGATCAGGTTCTGGCCGGAGTATCTGGCCATCAAGAAACTCAAGGACTCCGGAAAGCTGGGTGAGGTGGTCACTGCGGAAGCGGTGCGGCTTTGCGAGAGCCCGGTATGGTCGCCGTGGTTCCTTGAGGCCAAGAGGGCCGGCGGCGGGATCCTGAATCTGGGAATCCACGACATCGACTTCCTCAACTGGGTCTTCGGCAAGCCGAAAACAGTGTACGCCGCCGGGGAGAAGGTGCGGGGCGGAGTCTACCACGATTTGGAAACGCTGCTGCGCTACCCGAAAGGGGTGGCCGCGTCGGTTAAGACGTGCATGACGATGCCGAAGGGGTCTCCGTTCACGATGATGCTGCGGATGCGCGGGACGAAGGGAACGGCGGAGTTCATCTTGAGGGCAGGAGGCAACCTCGAGACCCGCGGCGGGGCGCAGACCGAGCTGATGTTCTATCCGGAGAGAGGAAAGCCGACCACACCGAAGTTCAAGCGAGCCGACGCGTACCAGGAAGAGGTCGCCTATTTCGTCGATTGCGTGAAGCGTGGAAGGCAGCCGAAGATCGCAACGGGGGCGGACGCACGGCTGGCTCTGAAGGTGGCGCTGACCGCTGCAGAGTCCGCCAAGACCGGAAAGCCGTGGAATGTGTAGCGGGAACTTCAGGACACGCTGCACATTGGCAAGATAGGAGCCGTCAACGGCCAACGGACCTTGTCGCGAAGGCAGGCGGCGCAGAAATTATCTTGAAGACTGCAAGTGACAGGCTTTACCCCGGTGAGGTTTGGGCGTTTAATATACTCTGTGGTGCGCCAGGATAGGACGAGTATCAGGAGGACTGGCAAGGAGACGGACATGGTCGAGGAGCAAAAGAAGAGCAGGCTGATGACCCGCCCCCAAGGGGACGTGATGGTTGTTCATTTCCTGGACACGCGCATTCTGGACGTGGCGAACATCAACCAGATAGCGGAAGAGCTGTCCGAAATCGTGGAGAAGAAGAACTACAACAGGCTGCTGCTTAATCTGACCAACGTCGAATACCTGTCGAGCGCCGTGCTGGCCAAGCTGATCGCGTTGCACAAGCGGCTCAAGGAGTTGAAGGGCGAGCTGAGGGTGTGCAGCGTCAGGGACTCGATCATGGAGGTCTTCAAGATTACCAAGCTGGACAAGGTGTTCGACATCCAATCGACAGAAGAGGAAGCGCTCGCGCGATTCAAGGTTCGCGGGTTCTGAGTTTCCTTGACAGGTATTCACGCAGACCGGGACCGAACTCCTCATCGCCAAGCGCGAAGTCCACGAAGCTCTTGAAGTAGCTCTGGAAGTTCCCTATGTCGTAGCGCCTTTCCCCCTCGCGCAACGGCACCCCGTAGACTTTCTCCCCTTCCTGCATCAGCAGCTTTATCGCATCGGTGAGCCATATCTCCCCGCCGACTCCGGGCGTCGTCCTACGGAGGGCGTCGAAGATTGCGGGCGAAAGCACATATCGAGCCGCGATGGCCAGGTTGCTTGCCGCTTGGCCGGGTTCCGGCTTCTCGACGACATCGTTGAGCCTCATACAGCCATCCTCGTCATCGCCCACCGCAACCCCGTAGCTGGAGACATCCTCCCACGGCACTTCCTCCAGCGCGATGACGCAGCTTGCGGACCTCTCTTCAAACACGTCGATCAATCGCTGGACCAGCGAGGGCGAACCCTCACCCCTGATGATGGAATCGCCGAAGCCCACGACGAACGGAGCGCCTCCCACAAAATCCTCGGCCAAGAGTATTGCGTGGCCTGGGCCAAGCTGCTTGCTCTGCCTTGTGTAGAAGAAGCGCAAATCCGATTTGCTGAAAGCCAGCGTCTCGGCGAGGTCCCGCTTCCCCTGCGCGATCAGCTGACCGTTCAACTCCTCATCGAAGTCGAAATGATCCTCGATGGACCGCTTGCTCTTGCCGGTGATGAATAGGATCCTCGTGAGGCCCGAGTTCTCGAACTCCTCGACGACGTACTGGACCACCGGCTTACGCCCGACGGGGAGCATTTCTTTGGGTTGGGACTTCGTAGACGGGAGAAGCCTTGTGCCCACGCCCGCTACCGGGATGACGGCGCTGTCTATCTTCGGCATTCACCTGGCTCCATGATTCGTCAGCCCCCACATCGTAGTGCCGCCGGAGCTTTGCGTCAATACTCAGGAAGCGCAGCGGACCCCGAGTGGAAACAGGTCACGTTATGGCGGGTCGAAAAGAAAAGGGCGGCCGCGCATGCAGCACGACCGCCCTGGTAGTCAAGCGTTGGTGGGTACTAGTACATTCCTCCCATTCCGCCGTAGTCAGGCGGAGGGGCCTCGCTCTCTTTCTTCTCTTCCGGCAGTTCACCAACAACCGCATCGGTGGTGAGCAGAAGGGACGCTATGCTGCCGGCGTTCTGGAGGGCCAGGCGGGTGACTTTGGTCGGATCGATGACGCCCGCCTTCTCGAGGTCCTCGTACTTGCCCGTCTGAGCGTTGAAGCCGAAGGCACCCTTGCCCTCTGTTACTTTCTCAAGCACGACGGCGCCGTGAACGCCTGCGTTCTCGGCGATCTGCTTGAGAGGGCTCTCGAGAGCCCTGCGAACGATGTCGACGCCAACGCGCTCGTCGCCGGTCGCTCTGACCTTGTCAAGAGCAGCCAGGGAGCGAACGAGAGCCACGCCGCCGCCCGGCAGAACGCCCTCTTCGACGGCGGCACGAGTCGCATGAAGCGCGTCCTCAACCCGGGCCTTTCTTTCCTTCATCTCGATCTCGGTGGCGGCGCCCACGTTTATCTGAGCCACGCCGCCCGCCAACTTGGCCAGGCGCTCTTCCAGCTTCTCGCGGTCGTAGTCCGACGTGGTCTTATCGATCTCGGCCTTTATCTGCTCGATCCTGCCTTGGATGGCCTTGGTCGAGCCGGCACCCTCGACGATGGTCGTGTTGTCTTTGTCGACGACGATCTTCTTGGCGCGTCCGAGGTCCCCCAACTCGAGCTTCTCCAACTCAATGCCCAGGTCCTCGAAGATAGGCTTTCCATCGGTGAGTGCCGCGATATCTTCGAGCATTGCCTTGCGCCGATCACCGTATCCCGGGGCCTTTACGGCTGCGCACTTGAGCGACCCGCGCAGCTTGTTGACAACGAGCGTGGCGAGGGCCTCGCCCTCGATATCCTCCGCGACGACCAGGATCGCCCCGCCCGTCTTGGCTATCTTCTCAAGCAACGGAATGAGGTCCCGGGCGCTGGAGATCTTCTTCTCGTGAATCAGAATGTAGGCGTCTTCGAGAACGACCTCCATCGACTCGGGGTCGGTTATGAAGTAAGGGGAAAGGTATCCGCGGTCGAACTGCATTCCCTCGACCAGGTCGACGGTGGTTTCCAGCCCCCTGCCCTCTTCCACTGTTATGACGCCGTCCTTGCCAACCTTCTCCATGCCTTCGGCGATCATTTTGCCGATTTCGGCGTCGTTATTGGCGGCAACGCTGGCAACCTGGGTGATCTCTTTTCTTTCGCTTACCTTCCTGCTCATTTTCCCAAGCTCACCGACGATTGCATCGATGGCCTTGTCGATACCGCGCTTGAGAGCCATCGGATCGCTGCCTGCGGTGACGTTCTTCAAGCCCTCGATGAAGATCGCCTCTCCCAGAATCGTGGCGGTCGTGGTTCCGTCTCCGGCTACGTCGCTGGTCTTCGAGGCCACTTCCTTGAGCATCTGAATGCCCATGTTCTCGAAGTGATCCTCTACCTCGATCTCTTTCGCGACGGTAACGCCGTCCTTCGTGACGAGCGGCGCTCCGAAGCTTTTCTCCAGAAGCACATTTCTTCCCCTAGGCCCGAGAGTCACCTTCACCGCCCTGGCGAGTTTCTTCACGCCTTCGGCGATGGAGGCGCGGGCCTGCTGGTCATACAGGATCCTCTTCTTGGCCATCTAATTACCTCCTTGGCAGCCGATGCCCATCAGTCCAAAACGCAAAACTACTCGATGATAGCCAGCACGTCATCTTCCCGCATGAGCAGGTACTCTTTGCCGTCGATCTTCACTTCCGTACCCGCGTAAGACTCGAAGATGATCTTGTTGCCCTTCTTCAAACTGGGCTTTGACCGCTCGCCACTATCAAGCAGCTTTCCCTCGCCGACGGCTACTACCTTCCCCGTCTTCGGTTTTTCCTTCGCCGCGTCCGGAAGGTAAATCCCACCAGCGGTCTTGTCCTCGGCTTCCAGACGCTCAACCACTATTCTGTCGTTAAGCGGCCTAATTTTCACGTCATCCCTCCTTCAGCAAGAACACAACCTACCATTTGACTCGCATGGAACCACAAAGGGAACATTATACCCGACTAGCGATCCGATTGTTAGGCTTCCCTGTTGACTTTTATGGTCTTCCTCAGTTCCCCCTCCGCCTTAGGAAGCGTGACCGAGAGGATGCCGTTCTTGAAGCTCGCCTTGGCCTCATCCGCCTTCACTCCGGCCTGCAGGTGCACCGTTCGCGCAAAGGCCCCGTAGCTCCTCTCCACGCGATGGAAATTCTCACCCTCATCGACGGTCTCTTGCTTCTTCTCCCCTTTGATCGTGAGAGAATCCCCGGTGACCGACACCTCTATCTCGTCAGGAGAAACCCCGGGCAACTCCGCCGAAACCACCATGTCCTTGTCAGTCTCGACCACATTCATAGCGGGGGACCATCCCTTTTCCAACAGAGAAGGCAAACCCCGCCCCTCAAACACGCGATCAAACAGCGCATTGACGTCGTTCTTCAGGCCGGCCAGGGTCTTGGACGGATCCCACTTCATCAGGTCCATGCTGATCCTCCTCTCCGATACGACGTAGGCTCGAATATAGCGCGGAATGTATTGCAAACTTTGTGCCAATAACCCAAATGCGTCCTCCCGGCACCTAATTCCCCAACAGGCAAAGCCTTACGGAACCCGGCCTGCCAGCGGCCCGCTGCCACAATGGCAGAAACGCTGCTCCGGGGCCTACCAGTAGCCCATGCGCTCCTCCTCTTCCCACCGCCGCATCTTCCGCCGCTTCACCAGCAGATAGCGCAAGTAGCCGAGGAAGACCAGGCCGGCCAACACCCCAAACAGCGGCAGCCCATGCCGGGAAATCAGCTTGAATACGGCCATGACTCCGCTCCGTCCGACGAGTTCTGCGGCCCACTCGTCCCAGAGCTGGTCGAGCGGCTCGTGCGTGACCTGCAGCAGCGCGTCATCAACCGAAGCCCCGTTCTTCATCTGCCCTATGACTGCCTTAATGGTCCCCTGCCCAAACCGCGTCTCCAGGTGGGATATGAACTCGTGGCTTTCGGCATAGGCGAGTTCCACTTCTCTATGTGACGAGGGGAAGGAATCGTTGAGTTCGGAGTAGTGGAGCAGCCTGCCGCTCTTGGCTGCTAGAATCGTCTCCTCCCTGGGAGTCGGGAAAAGTGGAGCGGAGGCCCACACCGCGACGCCCTCGTTGAACCACAAAGGCAAAGCGTCCCTTCCCTCCACTGCCTGCGCCAGAAGAATGTGGGTAAGCTCGTGGGTCAGCGTCGTCATCAGATCGTTCATCCCGATCATCTCGATCTTCGAGCCGTCGATGACGATGAGGTCTTCCGACGCGTACGCAAGCGCCGCGATCCAGGGGTGGGTTCTTCCACCGGTGATCTCGCGGAACTCGGTCGCCGTGCGGGTCAGCACTATGCTCGCCGTCCTCTGGGGTGACAGTCCGAGCCTGTGCTCCAATTCGTCGAGGCCCTCAGCGTACATCGAAAGAGCGGACCGGGCGAAGGATTCCCGGCCCGGTGGAAACATCACCGAAACGCCCGGCCCTTCGAGGGTCTCTCGCTGCACCTCCTCGGACAGCGCGGACACGATGAGAAGCACAAGGGTAACAGCGAAGGCGGGCAGTCTAGTCAACGACTTCGTCCGAGTTACCCCTCTGGAATATGATGTGTTTTCTCCAGCGCGCATTATCGGTTTCCGGGTGGTCGACTCTCACGTGGACCCCCCTGGATTCCTCCCTCTGCAAGGCGCCGAGGACCGCCAGCTTCGCCACGGTAAGCATGTTCTGAACCTGCCAGCCCTCGGTGGTGGAGAAATACTTGTCCATGATGTAACTGCACCAGAAGTCGATGCGGGCGCTGGCGCGGGACAGACCCGTTTCTTCACGCTCGATGCCTACCTGCCGCCACATGAGGCTTTTGAGGGAGTTCTCCACGTCGCCCAAGTTGATTCCCTTGTGCTGGGAGGCATCCGTCTTGGGCGACAGCGTCAGGGGAAAAGTTGATCGGCTGGATCTGGCACTTGCCTCGCCCGAAACATCTCCGGCGATGCGGCCGAAGACCAGGCCTTCGAGAAGTGAATTCGAGCCCAGCCTGTTGGCTCCGTGCAGTCCCGTACAGGCTGCCTCGCCACACGCACAAAGCCTGTCGACGTTAGTCCTAGCCTGCACGTCCACCTCGACGCCGCCCACCATGTAATGCGCGCTGGGGCGCACGGGTATAACGTCGGAGGAAGTGTCGATGTCAAAGTCCCGGCAAATCCGGGCGAGGCCGGGGAAACGCTTGTCAACGTAGCCTCCCGGCATCCCCGTCAGGTCCAGGTAGACGTTGGTGTCACCGGTCTTCTTCATATGCTGCAGAATGGCGCGGCTGACCACGTCGCGCGGCGCAAGCTCTGCATCCGGGTGATACTTGAGCATGAACCTCTCGCCCTCGCTGTCCCTGAGGACGCCGCCTTCCCCGCGAACGGCCTCGGAGATAAGCGATCGCGAAGCGCCCGCAACGTAGAGCGTAGTCGGATGAAACTGAACGAACTCCATGTCGCGGAGCCTGGCTCCCGCCCGGTAGGCGAGCGCAAGCCCGTCCCCGGTGGCAACAGCCGGGTTCGTGGTCTCGCGATAGAGCTGCCCCAGCCCACCAGTCGCGAGAATTGTCCGCTTCGCCCACACAACCATGATGCCGTAGGCCCTGTCGTGAATCACGGCCCCGAAGCACGCGCCCTCGTCCGTGAGGAAGTCAACTGCGAAAGCGTCTTCGGCGATCCTTATACGCGATTCGTCTGAGATGCGGTGGCGGAGCGTCTTCATCAATTCCGCCCCGGTCGCGTCGCCGCGCGCGTGCACTATCCGCTGCCGGGAATGCCCCCCCTCACGACCCAGAAGGATCTCTCCCCCTTCGCGGTCGAACTCCGCTCCCCACCCCACCAGCTCATCAATTACGCGGGGGCCCTCCCCCACGACCAGCCTGACGATCTCCTCGTCGCAAAGGCCCGCGCCTACGTTGAGGGTATCCTGGAGATGAAGCTCAGGCCTGTCCTCCGAGCCAACGGCTGCTGCAATCCCGCCTTGGGCGTATTCGCTGTTGCTCTCAGCGAGAGCGTCCTTGGTCACGACAAGAATGTCGCCGTACTTCGCAGCCTCGACGGCGGCGCGAAGGCCGGCGGCCCCGCCCCCGATGATCAACACATCGGTGACCACATGCGGGAAATAGGGCAGGTCGAACCGCGTCAGATAGCGCCGGGGCTCTATATGCGTCTTCATCCATCACCTGTATGCCGAGGATACGATTTCCATCGCAAGCAGCGTGTAGCTGGTAACGAGAACTTTGTCGTTCTCCCACCACCTGGCGTTCTCGTTGACCCAATACCCGTCCCCGTTCTGCAGCGAAACCAGCTTGGCCAGGAGGTCGTCGCGCCACTTGTGCCCGACACCCTCGGCATCGACGATGACCTCAGCCCCGTAGGCGTCCAGGGCCTTGGCCATAGTGTGGTAATAGTAGTAGAGACCCTCGCGACCGAGGCCGGGGTTTTCGTTGACGGTGTAGCTTTTCCGAATCCAGTTGAAGGCTGCCTGTACGCGGGGGTCGGTGCGGCTGACCTTGGCGTATATGAAGCTCTTCAGGCCCGCGTAGGTCATTCCGCCGTACGATAAAGTATCCCCTGCTTTGCTCTCGCCTGGTCGATAGACGAAGCCGCCGTCATTGCTCGCCCACTGCTGGTCATTGGTGGCGCGAAGGTTCTGGCATCGCTCGAGGAACTTGATCGCGTGTTCCCAATGAAGAGCGGTCCTTGCCTTTTCCAGCCTCTCCGGCTCACCCGGAGCGGCCTCCATCTCCAGCTTCTCCGCCATCCAAAGCGCCTCCAGAGCCCACTGGGTGTTGGAGAGGTCGGGGCGGCGGTCAACGTCGTACCCGAAGCCGCCGAAGTCGGCACTTTCGGGTGTCGCCCCCTCGCCGCCCTCGTACTGAAGCTCCGTCAGCCGGCCGCGCGCCTTCTCTATTACATCCCGGTGTTTGTCAGCATCGACCAACACCAAGGCCATGAGAGCGATTGAAGTGTTGTAGACCTCCATGTCCTCGCCGAATATGCCGCCGGAAGGCTTAACACACCCAAGAATGTAGTCGACGCCGCGCTCCACGGCTTGCTGGTTTTCGTCGCTGTCTCCCCTCGGGTCGTTGGCAATGGCGGCTACCGCCAGCGCCGTGATAGCCGGATACGAATTCCACGAGCCGTCGGGAAGCTGCTGCTCCCGCAGCCAGTCAATGCCCAGCTCCAGCGAATGATCAACTTCATTCATCAGAGAGATGTCCGGCTCGGCCAGCGGAACGGCCCCGGAAACCGGAGACACCGACGCCACAAGAATCAATGCGCAAAGGATGATGCTCATTTGTTGCTCCTTTCCTCAGTCACCGGAGAGATTGTCACCTTCACCGGCGTCCCGACAGGCGGCACGACATCCGGATTTGCCTCGTAAAGCGTATCATCTTTGCACGACGGATGGGGGTTCTCGATGATGGCGGTCGCGTCGTGGTAAGTGGTTATCAACGAACCGACGTCCCTCGCAAGAAAGCGCCCCTCGTAGACCTTCGACCCCAGAAAGACCCAGTGCGTGGGTTGCATCGGCTCATCGGTGCGGAGGTCCATGATAAGCTCTTCCGCCCGCCTTCTCGCTTTGTTCTGCCCTTCTACCCGCCACTCCCCCCATATATCCATCATGCCGCCCACGGGCTGGGGCTCCTCGCCCGGGCACGAGGGATTGCTGCCTTCCGACAGCCCCAGCAACAGCAGCCCAAGCTGGAGGTAAATCGGGTCCACATCCACGACCAGCACGCTCTCGTGCCGCTTGCCTCTCGGGGTGCATGCAAAGACCTCCACCAATCCCTTTTGCATGTTGACCTTTCCGGGCATCGAAAGCGTACGCGCCTTTGCGTTGATCTCCACATCGCCAAGTCTGTAGAGGTGGGGGGCCGTCTTGAACACATCGGAGGGCTCGCGATCCGGACCTTGCGGCTGCTGCTCCTGGGTGAACGACGCGAGCGGAAGCAGCAAGATCGACACCAGCGCGAGCGAAGCGAGTTTTGACGGGCGCATGGCCATCGCGAGGAACTCTACGGCACCAGGTACGCGTCTCAGAGGTGAAGCCTTCAGCCGACTCCTAGCTACCGGCCTCTTTCTTCACCAACTCCCTGAATCGCTTGAGAAGGTCAAGGGTAACCGGACCGGGCTTGCCGTCGCCGATCGTCCGCCTGTCGATCGTCACGACAGGGACGATTTCGGCTGCGGTTCCGGTCAGGAAGCACTCATCCGCGTTGAATAGATCGTAGCGAGTCATCTCCTCCTCTCTGGCAGGGATGCCCGCTTCCTCGGCCAGCTCCAACACGACCCCACGAGTGATCCCCTCCAGTATTCCCGCCGTCAGAGGAGGGGTTCTGAGGACCCCGTCGGTGACGGTGAAGATATTGTCGCCGGTGCATTCCGCCACCTGCCCTGCGCTATTGAGCATTATCGCCTCGATGACGCCGGCGTTCAGGGCCTCGATCTTCGCAAGGATGCTGTTCAGGTAATTGAGCGACTTGATCCGCGGGTTGATGCCTTCCGGATGGTTCTTGACCGTGGCCGCGGTTATTAGCTCCAGGCCGTTATCGTACATCTCCTGAGGATAGAGGGAGATGTTATCGGTGATGATTATGACGGACGGGTTACTGCACTTCGTGGGGCTGAGCCCCAGCGTCCCCACCCCTCTCGTCACGACGAGACGGATGTAGCCGTTGTCCATGGAGTTAGCCCGCATGGTGCTCTCGACGGCATCGGCCATTTCCTGCTTCGACATTGGGATCTCGAGCATTATGGCCTTCGCGGACCGCCACAGCCTCTCCACATGCGCCGTCAACCTGAACGCCTTCCCGTGATAGATCCTTATCCCCTCAAACACTCCGTCTCCGTAGAGCAGCCCGTGATCGAAGACTGATATCTTCGCATCCTTCTTGTCCACAAGTTCCCCATCAACGTAGACCTTCAATCCCACTCATCGCTCCTTTCTACGCCATCGGTCGCTTGTCGTTCCCTGTCGTCGCGTATGATGCTCCCGTCAGCAATGCGCTCGATCCTGTCAGCCTCGGCGGCGAGACGCTGGTCGTGTGTGACCAGGACGATGGTCAGTCCCTCCTCACCCCGCAGGCTCCACAATAACTCTCTTATACCCTTTCCTGAGGCAGAATCAAGGTTTCCGGTCGGCTCATCGCACAGAAGGACATCCGGTGAGTTAACCAGAGCCCTCGCGATGGCGACGCGCTGGCGCTCCCCGCCGGACAGTTGGGAAGGCCGATGAACCATCCTATCGGCCAGCCCCACTTTGTCCAGCAGCTCGGCCGCGCGCTCCGAGAAGGAAGCTCTCCGTCTCCGCCATTCTCCCGGGGAAAACGACACCATGGTGGGAAGCATGACGTTCTCCAGCGCGGTGAGTTCGGGCAGCAGGTGATAGAACTGGAACACGAAGCCGAAGGTCCTATTCCGCAGGCGGGCCCTCTCGCCATCGGGCAGCGTGCTGATGCTTTTTCCCTCCAGGACAACCTCACCCGTCGTCGGGGAATCCAGCGCCCCCACTATGTGAAGTAGGGTGCTCTTCCCGGCGCCGGAGGCCCCCAGCACGGCAAGCACCTCCCCCCGGGCGACTTCCATGCTGACGCCCTTCAGCACCCATAGCGTCCGTCCACCTACGCGGAAGGCCTTGCCCAGATCGACAGTTTTCAGAAACTCACTCATACCTTATTGCCTCAAGCGGGTCCAGCCTCCCTGCTCGGACTGCGGGGGCTAAGCTGGCAAGGAGACCCACGGCAACCGCCGCAACGAATATGGCGATCAGCCTAAGCGGATCAATGTCCGTCGGAATCTCGTCGAAGTAGTAGAGGTTGCTCGGAAAGACGCTGAAGCCAGTCGTTCTCTCAATGAAGTGAGAGAGGCGATTCAAGTTCAAGGTGAAGACGATGCCCGCGATCATTCCCACCACGGCTCCGACGGTGGTTGTCGCAGCACCTACCGCAAGGAATATCGCGGCGACGCCTTTCGACGTCCCGCCGACGGCCCGGATTATTCCGATGTCGTGATACTTGTCAGCAACCACCATCATCAGAATGGCAGTAATCGCAAAGCCGGCCACCAATATAATGAACGAGAGTATCACGGTCATCACGCGCCGTTCCAGCCCAACCGCGCGGAGCAGGCCTCCCCGCTTCTCCTCCCAGGTAAGAACCTGCAAGTACGCCGGATTGCTTTCTAACAGCTCCTCGATCCTTCTTTTGACTACAGGCGCATTGGCGTAGTTGTCCAGCCTTACGTGAATTCCGGTAACCGCCCCGTCAGTGGAAAGGAAATCCTTTCCAATTGCCTCCTCAAGCTCGATGACCACGTAGGTGCTGTCATATTCGTACATGCCCAGCTTGAACTCAGAGGCGACGGCGACCTTCTTATAACCCACCGTTGTGCCGCGACCACGAACTCCAATCAGAATCAATTCGTCGCCTATCGTCAGGTAGAAATCCCGCATCACCTCGGCCCCCACAAGCGCGCCGGGCAGATCGGCACTTCCCTCCGGAGGCGTGAAGTCGAGCCCCCGTTCCCCGGGCACGTACTGGCCGAAATTGGACACGCGTGACTCGGCTTCAGGATCGACCCCCATCACCATGCACCACGTGTAGGTCGGTCCGGCCTTGATGAGAGCGACGGCCTCGACGAACGGAGCCACGGCCTCGACGTGCTCCACTCCCTCGACTGTCTTGATCAGATCCGGGTAGTCCCGGACCCCAAACATGCCCGCGCCCTGCACCACGAGATCCGAATTCACTCCGCGCACCCACGTTCGGAGTTCGATGTCGAATCCGGCCATGACCGAGAGAACCACGACCAGGGCCATGACACCCAGAGCGACTCCCGCGACGGGGAAGATTATGACCCTTCTGGAACGAAGGTACCTGAGGGCGAGGAACAGCTTATACATCACTCACCGGCCTCAGGAGCGGAAAGAGGATCACGTCCCTGATGGACTGGCTGTTGGTAAGAAGCATCACCAGGCGATCGATGCCGATGCCCAACCCCCCAGCCGGGGGCATGCCGTGCATGAGCGCCTCGACAAAATCTTCGTCGATTGCCTCCTCCCCCTTCTCGGCGCGGGCGGCCTGCTCGCGGAAGCGTCTCTCCTGCTCGACAGGATCGTTCAACTCGCTGTATCCGTTCCCCAACTCCATGCCGGCGAAGTACGGCTCGAATCGTTCGGCTATCTCCGGCTGGTCGGGCTTGCACTTCGCCAGAGGGCAGAGAGAGGCGGGATAGTCGACCACGAAGAGCGGCCCGGTCAGATGCGGCTCCACCGTCTCTTTGAACAGCTCGTCGACGAGTGCCGGCGGGTCCCAGGCAGGATCGATTTCGAGATTGAGCGCCTTGGCGCGCTTGACCAATTCGTCGTGCTCAAGCGAACGCACCTCGGCATGCTTCTTGAGCAGGTCGAAGTAAGAGAGCCTCGGCCACGGTGAAGCCAGGTCCAGATCCAGGTCCCCGAACTTCACTTTGGTCGTGCCGCAGACCTCTTCTGCTACCGACGCCACCATCTGCTCCGTCAATTCCATCATGACGTTGTAGTCGGCGTATGACTGGTAGGCCTCGAGCATTGTGAACTCGGGGTTGTGCTGGCGGTCGATTCCTTCGTTGCGGAACACCCGGCTCAGCTCGTACACCTTGTCCAACCCGCCAACCAGCAGCCGTTTGAGATACAGTTCGCCACCGGCGACGCGAAGGAATATATCAATATCAAGCGCGTTGTGATGGGTCCTGAACGGCCTCGCGGTAGCCCCGCCGGCGATGTTCTGCATCATGGGAGTCTCAACTTCCATGAAGCCGCGCTCCTCAAGGAATCGGCGAACGGACCGGAGGATCCTGGTGCGCGCCTTGAACGTCTCGGCCACGTCGGGGTTGGCAATCAGGTCCAGGTAGCGCTTCCTGAACCGCAGCTCCGGGTCGCGCAGGCCGTGCCACTTCTCAGGGAGCACCAGAAAGGCCTTCGAAAGCGGGGTCAAGCTGCGAACCATGACGGTCACCTCGCCCGTCCGCGTCTTGAATACCTCGCCGCCCAGACCGACGAAGTCCCCAAGGTCCACGCACGAGAAGATCTCGACGGCGCTGTCGGGAGACTCGCCCTGCTTCAGATAGGCCTGGATGCTTCCCGATGAGTCGCGGATGTCGAAGAACGTGGCCTTGCCGTGGTCTCTGATGCCGGTGACGCGGCCGGCGCAGGTGACCTGCTGCCCTTCGCCCGCCTTCTCGAAAAGCTCATGGGCCTCGGCGGTCGTGTGCGAACTCTCGTACCTGCGTCCGAACGGCTCGAAGCCCAAATCCCTCAGACGCGCCGCCTTATCCAACCTCTCGGGAACAGGATTCTCCACGCTGCTATTCCTTTCCTGCCAAAGACTTGAATTCTACACCGCCCGTCAGACTTGTCAACGACAACCATTCCCCGTCGCGCAAGCCTCGTGCGAATTCCCTTCACCGCCTCGTGAATCGTGTGTAGAATGATGCCCGGATGTCAAAGCTCCCAAAGAAAGGCTGAAATGAAGAGATTCGGCCTGCCCGAGCGGCAACGCCTGAGGAGAAAGAAGGACATCGATCGGGTATTCGCCGAGGGCGCTAGTTCCGCCGACCGCCTTCTGGTCGTTCGCGCCGTCTCGAACGATCTCGGGTACAGTCGAGTCGTCGTTCCCGTCAGCAAGAAGTTCGGAAACAGCCCGCAGAGAAACCGGGTCCGCAGGGTCGTCAAGGAGGCCTTCCGGCTCGCCAAGCACGAACTGCCCGAGGGTCTCGACATTGCCGTTCTGCCGAGACGGGGAGCCGGAGCGCTCACTCTTGAGGAGGCCCAGCGATCCCTCCATACGCTTCTCTGGAAAGCGAAGAATGAACTCGTTTCTCGACAGACTTCTGACACTGGCACTTAAGCTCTACAAGAGCGCGATCTCGCCGCTGCTAGGCCCCAGGTGTCGGTTCCATCCTAGTTGCTCGGAGTACTTCGTCGAAGCGATCCGGAAAAAGGGCGTGCTGCGCGGGGCCCTTATGGGGATATGGCGAATCCTGAGATGCAATCCGTTCTGCCGAGGAGGATATGATCCCGTCGAGTGAAGGGGCCTTGCGATTAAGGAGTGCAGGCAATGAAATGGGATTATGCAGTGAAGAACTTTCCGGTCAATGAGACCAAGGCTCTCGAGGACGAGCTGAAGGCTGCCGGGAAGGAAGGGTGGGAGCTGGTCGCCTATATCGAGCGTCCCCAGACCGCAGGCACAATCGGCCCGCCCGCGCACCTGTTCGTCTTCAAACGCACGGCAGGGTAGCGAGTTGGCAGCGCCAAACGCGCTTCTGCAAGTGGATCTGGACGCCGGCGAGAGCCGGATTGAAGAGATCGCCGCCGAGGTCGAAGACCGCTTTGTCGGCGGGCGAGGCTTGGGGGCGTACCTCGTCTCGTTCCTCCCCCCCGAGATCCTCCCCCTTCAGCCAACCGCCGGAGTCGCGCTCTGCATCGGTCCGCTTGCCGGACTGGGGATTCCCGGCACGGCCCGCGTGACCCTTTCCGCCAAGTCTCCTCTCACCGGCACCATTCTGGACTCAAACTCCGGAAGCGCAATTGCCGCTATCCTCGCAGCCCAGGGACTGAGGGCCATATTCCTTACGGGCAAGGCTCGGGAGCCTTCGTATCTACTGATCAAGGAAGGACGGGCGGAGGTGCTCAGCGCACGCGAGCTTTGGGGCAAGCCGACCGCGGCTGCCTTCGAATGGCTCAAGAAGCATCACCCCTCCGCTGCGGCCATGGCAATCGGGCCTGCGGGGGAGACGGGAGTTCTCTTTGCCAACGTCATCTGCGGCGACTATGGGGCCTTCGGACGAGGGGGACTGGGGGCGGTTCTCGGCTCGAAGAACATCAAGGCCCTCGTCTTCAACCCGCCGTATGGATACGCCTCCTCAGCAAGGACAGCCCGTGACTGGAAGGCTCGGATACGGGAGTTGCCTCTGATCAAGCACGGATTGACCAAGTACGGCACTGTGCCGCTGTTGAAGCTGATGGCCCAACTGGGAATGCTGTACTCAAGCACTCATGCCGAGAGATTGCGGCTCAGCCAGGAGGCGGACTCAATCGAGACGGTAGCCTACGGCTGCGGCGGATGCACCGTGTTGTGCAAGAGGCGGAGCAGGAAGAACAACGCCCCAGTCAAGTACCAGTCGCTGTGGGCATTGGGGGCGCAGAACAGGGAACTGAGCATTGATATGGCCCAGCAGGCTGCGGCTTTGTGCGACGAGTTGGGCATGGACGCGGTATCGGCAGGCAGCACGCTGGGCTGCGCCAAGCTGCTGGCGGAGCGAGGGCTGCTGGACGAGGAGATGCGAGAAGCCGTTGGCATGGGGCTCCCGGTCGCTCTCGAAAAGATCGCGTGCCGGGAAGGGCCGTGGCGAAGGCTCGGGGAAGGTTCGAGCCGGCTTGCGGCCGCCTGCGGCGACGAAGGCGCGGCGTCAGTGGTAAAGGGCATGGAGCTGCCGGGATTCGACCCGCGCGGCGTGCCCGAGTTGGCGCTCTCCTATGCCACCTCGAACCGGGGAGCATGTCACACCCGAGGTGTGGCTCCCCTCGATGCGATCAAGGACTCCTTCAGCACGCTGGACCCCCGCATGGTGGTCGGAAGAGTCATCGAGGGCCAGGATTGGGAGGCGGCCATGGACACACTAATGCTATGCCGCTTTGTGGCCGAGGGCCTCGGGAAGGAGGAAGCGGCGTCGCTTTGCAGTGCCGGTCTGGGGCGAGCGGTCGGGGTCGAGAAGTTGAGCCTGCTCGGGGCGAGGGTCTGGAACCTGGAGAGGTGCTACAACCTCGCCGCGGGCATTGATCCTTCGCAGGATTCTCTGCCCGACGCGCTGCTGACGGACCCACGACACAAGGCAGAACTGAGAGAGCTGTTGCGTAATTACTACGAACTGCGAGGATGGTCGCCTGAGGGAAGGCCCGAGCCGGCGCTGCTGGAGAGGCTGGATCTCTCGAATTGGACGGGAGTATGCGAAGGGCCCCCCTCGAGGCAGGGCGCGGAGTAGCTGCGGAAGGAGTTGCATGAAGAAGTCTGAGCGGAAACCGCCTCTGCTACTGGGAGCCGTGGTAGTTGGGTTCGCGGCGTTCGCAGTCGTTTTCTACTCGATCTCGCTGCCGGGGCTTGCATGGGACGAGGCGGGGGCAATGTCAGCGGCAACCAAGTACCTGGAGTGGGCGAAGCTGGGGCCGCATCAAGCGCTGAGCGAGGCCGCAATCACCCAGTATTGGGTCTACGGCGCGGAACATCCGCCGTTTGCGCGCCTGCTGGCAGCGGCGGGCATGGGACCGTTCTACAGGCCACTAGGGCTGCTCCATTCGGCGAGAATAGGCGCTGCGGTCAACTTCGGATTCCTCTGCGCTCTCATCTTCTACCTTGTGGCCAAGCCCCGAGGCGTCCCCGCCGGGGTGTTCTCCGCGGCGAGCTTCGCACTCATGCCCCGAATCATGGGCCATGCGATGCTGGCCGAGCTTGACATGGCCATGGCAATGACTTGGTTCCTCACGGTGGTGTTTTTCGTTAAGGCGATTGAGTCGAGAAGGCTCTGGTTCCTTCCGGGAATCGGGTTCGGCCTAGCGCTGCTGACCAAGATCAACGCCCCGTTCGTGCTCGTCCCGCTCGCCATCTGGGGGGTCGCATTCTACCGCAAGAAGGCGCTGCTCCCCCTCATCGCCACGCCCCTGATTGGCCTCGCGATCTTATACGCCGGCTGGCCGTGGCTGTGGCATCACCCTTTCGCCAGGATGCACTGGTACGTAACCGACAAGCTCGGCCGCGCGCCGGTGGAGACGTTCTACTTCTTCAGAACGTACGGAGAGAAGCCTGCTCCGTGGCACTACCCGCTGGTCATGACTTTCGTGACATTACCTCCGGGAATCCTCGCGGCCTGCATATACGGTTCCATCCGCTCGTGGAGCACCGTAAGGCGTTCGCCTCTAGTACCGCTGCTCTTCCTGAACCTCGCCGTCATCTACGGAGTGGCCTCCCTTCCCAACGTGCCGAAGTACGACGGGGTAAGGCTTGTGCTTCCCGCCTTCCCCTTCCTGGCATGCCTTGCAGGGATGGGGATCGCCGAATTGTGGGAGTGCCTGTCCCGAAAGTTCCGCAAGAGGATCCAGGTCGCCCGGGTGATCGTGTCGGCATTCTTCGCGGTGGAGCTGATCTCTGTAGCCCTCGTCTATCCGTTCGGGCTCTCATACTACAACCTTCTCATCGGGGGGCCGAGAGGTGCCGCCGCCCTAGGGTTCGAGACGACGTACTGGGGAGAAGTCGTCGACGGCGACGTCGTGGACTTTCTCAACCGCACCTGCAAGCCCAACGCGACGGTGACGGTGTTCCCGTACGGCTCGCAGGCGCTGCAACTGCTGCCATATGCATTTGACGTGCGCGAGGACATCACCTTTGTGGAGGAATGGCAGGGCTTGTACGACTACGTCGTGGTTGTCAACCGGCAGGGAAAGCTCCGAGGACTGCCGAAGGCGCTGTTCGAGACGACGCGGCCGCTTTTCTCAAAGGGACGTGCGGGGGTGACGCTCTGCGCAGTATACGAGGTTCCCCCGGCTTACTTCACCAGTCCGGTCGCCAGAGGTACATCGGCACGGCCACATCCTTCGGTCCAGCCAGATTGAAGTTCACCGAGAGGTCCCTGGACGCTTCCGAATAGCCGCCAAGCATCCTCAGCAGGCTAACGATCCGCTCGTAGCGAACCAGTCTGGCCTCCGTGATTCCCGCCAGCTCCTTGGCCGCCTCGAAGCCGTCCTCGCGATAGCCGAGCCCGTCGACGAGTCCCAGCTCCTTCGCCTGCTCGCCGGTGTAGATTCGCCCATCCGCGAGTTCCCTCACCTGCTCAATCGTGAGGTTCCCACGGCCTTCCGCGACGACCGATACGAAGCGGCCGTGAATGCTGCTCAGGATGTTCTTGAATATCTCCTCTTCCTCCGGCGTCATGGGGCGGGCGGGCGAGCCCATGTCCTTTAGAGGAGCGGACTTAATGGTGATTTCTTTGAGCCCGACCTTCTCGAAAAGGCCTTCGAAGTTCATCAGGCCGATTATCGCGCCGATGGACCCGGTCAGCGTGGAAGGATGGGCAATGATTCTGTCTGCCCCGGCGCTGATGTAGTATCCGCCCGATGCGGCGACATCGGCGAAATAGGCTACGATCGGCTTGCCGGTGTCCTCCCTGAACTGGGCAATCACATGGTGGACGGTGTCGCTGGCGGTGATCCCGCCTCCCGGGCTGTTGACCTCCAGAAGGACCGCCTTGATCGCATGATCCTCGGTTGCCCGCTCCAACTGCCGACGAACTGAATCCACCGTATCCCTCGTCGCGCCGAATATCCCGACCGATTCGTAGTCCATGATGGGCCCGGTAACCTGAAGCAGCAACACCTTGTCGGCCCCCTCGCCCGTGACAACCCGTTCCCTAAACATCCTGTCCGGCGCGTATTCGGCGCTCGACGTTCCCACCAAGACTGCAACCATCGCGACAAACAGCAAAACGCTTGTGAGGAAGAAGATTCCTGTGAGAATCGAAAGCACCCATATCGCGACCCGACGGCCTCTCCCCGTCGGTCGCTTAGGAGCCGAAGGATATACCGGCGTTGCGTAGTCACTCATCTCGTCACTCTCCTATTCTAAGATTCCTCAGTCGCTGCCGATTATAGGGCTCGCAAGTGAGCGATTCAATGAAAGGCCGTTTGACAGAAAGAATAAAAACATTTGATTGCTCATGTCAACGTGCATAGAATTCCGATGGCGAGCATCGCGTCGACGCGGGGAGTGGGAGAATGCTTGAGAAGGTGTTCAAGCTTCGGGCCAGTGGGACTAGTGTTGGGGCTCAGGTCGTTGGCGGCGCTACCACCCTGGCACTGCCTGCCTTCTTGACAACAACAATCACCGGTTACACTATGGAGATGAGGGAAGGGAACGCATTCGCTTTCATCTCGTGCTCATTCTTGAAATTGGCTATGGGACACGGTAAAAAGGTTCACTGGCTGCTCTACCTGTTGTCTGTGTTGTTCATCCTGCGGTTCGTTTTCTTGCGAGGATGAGTGAGTAACCGGTGAGCCTTGCCGCCACACAAATCGAGAAGATACTGGCTGAGGTAAAGGAGGCGGCTCAAGGCGGGATTATCTTTAAGGTTCGACAAAGGGCCGAGGACTCCTTGGTCCTGACCATTAGAACTAAAAGCCGCCCTCTGCGCCTCCTTATCTCGGCCAGTCGAAACTTCCCGCGGATACACTTCCTTTCCGAGAACCCGCCCGCCGACCAGACTTCTCCTCTGCTTCAATCGCTGCGCAAGCGCATCGTCGGCGGCCGCTTGGCACAGGTCCGCCAGCAGCCGGGAGAGCGCATTGTCACTCTCGAAATACACCGGCGGGAGGGTGACGAGGAACAGATTCACACAGTGGTCTCCGAGCTAACCGGCACACACAGCAACGTCGTTCTGGCGGATAGCGAGAGCAAGGTCGTCGCCTGCATCAGGAACTTCCGGGGGCGGAGGCGAACAGTCGCCCCCGGCGAGACTTACGTGCCCCCTCCCCCTGTACGTGCCGCTCCGTCGGGGGAGGAAAAGGAAGACGAGCTGGATGCCGCCGCTGCCCGGCTGGGAAGCTACAATCGCGCGGCAGAGGAACTCTACGACCGCCTGGAAGCGCAACACGCCGTTCAGTCGAGAAAGAGCGCCTTCGCCAGAAGCCTCCGCTCGCAGAAGACGAAGGCCCAACGGCTGGTCACTAATCTACAGGCCAAGCGGGAAACAGCGAAGAAGGCAGAACAGATAAGGCATCAGGGCGAGCTTCTGAAGGCGCACATGGGCGAGATGCACAAGGGAATGACCGAGATCACCATTCCCGATTACGCAGCCACCGACGGGTGTCCTGCACGGATTGAGCTGAATCCCCGCCTTTCACCTGCCGAGAACCTCGAAAGATACTTCCGGAGGTACAGGAAGGCGAAGACGTCGGCGGTCGGAATAGACGAGCAGATTGCGGCGGCGGAAGAGCACATCCACCAGTTGGAGGTGATTGCGCGTAAGCTTGCCGAACTGACCTCCCTGGAAGAGCTCCTGCAGCTCGAAGAGCAGGCGGCGGAAGAAGGGCTCGCGCCTCTGCGGCGTGAAAGACCCGCACGTCCCAGGCGCCGCGACCCCATGGCTCCCACCAGATTCTCATCGACGGACGGCATGGACCTTCTCGTAGGCAGGAACAAGCTCCAGAACGACCACCTTGTCCTTCACCTTGCGCGGGGGAACGACATGTGGCTCCACGCGCAGGCGGTCCAGGGCTCGCACGTGGTCATCCGCGTACCCAGGGGCAAGAGCGTGCCCAAGGAGACGCTTCTGGACGCGGCGAATCTGGCACTTCACTTCAGCAAGGGGCGTAAATCTGGATCGGGGCACGTAGCCTACGCGCAGTGCAAGCATGTCAGAAAGCCCAAAGGGAGCCCGCCCGGCTATTTCACCTACTCGAATAACAAGAGCTTGCACATCACCCTGGACCCGGTCAGGCTTGAGAGAATCTTCCACACCAAGCGCTGATGCACCCTCCACGCCACGTCGCGCGTGGTGCCGGGCAATTGACAAGTCATTTACCGGTGGGGAGAATATCCTGGAAGCAGAAACGATCACAATCCGCAATCGGGAGGGGGTTGTCGATATGAGAGCACACCGCACAACTCTGGCCGCCGCGCTGTCCTTGGTAGCAGTCGTCCTCTGCAGTTGCGCGACGCTCAACAGGATCAGCGAACAGGCTTTCCTGATTTCCCCGCAGCAGGAAGCGACGCTAGGACAGCAACTGGCGGTGGAGATACAGAAAGAATACCCGGTCTACGAGGCCGATGCGAACGCGACCGCGTACCTCCAGAAGCTTGGGGTGGAACTTGTGTACTCCTCTCCTCCCTGCGAACAGACCTTCGAATTCCACTGGGTCGATTCCGACCAGGTGAACGCTTTTGCCATTCCGGGCGGCCACTGCTACGTGAACCTGGGCCTTCTCCGGGAAGCGGAGAACGAGGCGGAACTGGCGGCGGTGGTGGCGCACGAGATTGGACATGTTACGGAGCGGCATGGGGCTAAGGCCCTCAGCCGCTCGAGGTTCTACGGGTTGCTGGGTTCGCTCGCCTTGGGGGAGGATCCGGATGCCTTGGCGCAACTTGCGGTGGACATAGTCGGCTCCGGCATTCTGCTCAAGCACAGCCGCGATGCCGAGCTCGAGGCGGATGAGGTCTCCATCCGCACACTGAACCGAGCAGGGATCAATCCCAACGGAATGGTCTGGTTCCTTCAGAAGCTGAACAAAGACGGGCAAAGCCGGGTCTTCGAGTACTTCTCAACTCACCCGCTGACCGAGAACCGCGTAGAGATAGGGAACTCGATCGTCCGCGACCTTGGCTCCCCGGACCCGCATTGGCGAGTCGACTCGCCCGAGTTCCAAGCCCTCAAGAAGCGCTATCCGAAGAAGGCTGAGGGTGACGCGGGCTAGTCGCGGCCTCAACTCCCTTACGAGGATGCGCCTCCCTCCTCCACTGCGTTCCTAATGATGCATCGTTCAGGCCTGCCCTGGTAAACGCTCGTGCACGCTCCGTTGTCGTACCAGGGACACACGACGGCAACCACGCCCTTCTCCCCCACCCAGTACTGGATCTTGTCGAGAACGTGGGAACGACGAGGATCCACCGCGTAAGGACAAGAATACTCAGCCATGGCAAGTTCGGCCATCGTCCATCACCCCCTCCCCGCAGCAGGCGATTGCCCGCAATGGCCACCTTAGCTCTGTTGAATTCTACCCCGCTGGTCCCGCTATTTCCAGTGGCGAGAAACCGGTCAGCGGCAGCAGCAGGAGCATCGGCAGGAGCCGGTTTCCCGGCCCGCGAGGGCTTCCGCGTTATCGACCTCGTTCTGGATCACACGCCGGTAGTAACGAAGCCTCCTTTCCGCATCGTCAAGGGCCTCCCCGAAGCTTCGATTAGGGTCAACGTACTTCACGCATACGGGCATTTCGCTCACCCGCAGCCCCGCCCTCGCGGCCTGAATCCACAACTGCAACGGCATTCCGTATCCGGTCTCGGTCAGCCTGAGCTTCGCGAGACCGTCAACCCGGTACGCCTTCAGGCCACAGAACGCGTCAGTGATAGTGTAGCCGGTGATGCGGTTGATGCTCGCGGTAATCTCCGCATTGACCGCCCGCCTCTCCGGGGAAACGAATCCCACCACGTCCCCCCCCTGCATGTACCGGGAGCACGACACGATGTCCCACGCCGGCAGCGCCTTGAGCAGATCCACCACATAGCACGGCTCGTGCTGCTCGTCGGCGTCCATCGTCACAACCGCGTCGTAGCCGTGCGCTCTTGCATAATCGAAGCCGTCGATCAGCGTTTTCCCGTAACCCATATTCACGCCGTGGTCGATGTGGACGATGCCGAATCTGCCCTCCAACTCCTGGAGTATTTCACATGTGCCGTCCGTCGAGCCGTCGTCAACCACGAGAATGTCATCGTGGTACTTCTTAAGTCTCTGGATGACGCTCTCGATGTAAGACCGCTCGTTGTATACCGGCACAATAACCAGTGACTTCATCACGCCTCCCCTCAAATTACTTGCTTCATCTTCTCGATGATCGCCCGGCCCATTTCCTTCGTTCCCACGGCTGTGGGATCGTCGCGGTTGGGCTTCAAGTCGTAAGTGACATCCTTACCCTCTGCGATCACGGCGGCAGTCGCCGATTCGAGGCGGTCGGCAGCCTCGCGTTCGCCGATGTGTCTAAGCATCATGACGGAAGAAAGGATCAGGGCCGTCGGGTTGACCTTGTTGAGCCCCTTGTACTTCGGCGCACTTCCGTGGACCGCTTCGAACACCGCAATCTCGTCACCGATGTTCGCGCCGGGCGCGATCCCCAGCCCGCCTACCAGACCCGCACACAGGTCCGATATGATGTCCCCGTAGAGGTTGGGCAGCACCATGACGTCGTAAAGCTCCGGCTTCTGAACAAGCTGCATGCACATGTTGTCGATTATGCGATCCTCGAACTCAACGTCCGGGAACTCCTTCGCCACCTTGCGGGCCACATCGAGGAACAGCCCGTCGCTGAACTTGAGGATATTCGCCTTGTGAACAGCGGTCACTTTGCTCCGCCCGTTCTGCCTCGCATAGTTGAATGCGAAACGGACAACGGCGTCCGACGCGCCCACGGATATCGGTTTCACGCTGAGCCCGGAGTCGCGAGGGATGCGCTTTCCTGTCGCCGCCTCCATCCTCTCGATGATGTCGAGCGTCTCCTTCTCGCCTTGCTTGAACTCCACCCCGGCGTACAGTCCTTCCGTGTTTTCGCGGATCACGACGAGGTCGACATCTTGGTAGCGGGACCGCACCCCAGCATAGTACTTCGACGGCCTCACGCAGGCATAGAGGCCGAGCGCTTGGCGGATTGCGACGTTGACGCTTCGAAAGCCGCTCCCGACGGGAGTTGTGATGGGGGCTTTGAGCGCGGCCTTGGTGTCGCGGATGGAATCGAGCACCTTGTCCGGAAGCGGCGTGCCCTCGCGCTCCACGACGTCGGCACCCGCCTCAACCTCGACCCATTCAATGTCCGCACCCGCAGCTCCGACGCACTCGACAGTGACATCGGCAATCTCGGGCCCGACCCCGTCTCCCTTTATCAGCGTGACTCTCTTGGCCAACTCGATCCCCCGAACCTCTGCTGTCGATCTCCAGACCAGCACAAATCTTCATGATATCCGAAGAGCTGCCCAAGTTCAACGAGCGACGGGAGTGGCGAGCACGTTGCAGAGGAAGGCGGAGAAGGAGTTCTGGCAAACCCTCCCGAACGCAGCCCGAGGCGAACTGCTCGGACGACAGCCGTTTGCAGTCAGCCATCGCCGGACTCGCGGCGGAAACTTTGCGACCTCTCGCTAGGCCTGGTACCCGAGCCTCCTCGTCCGCTGGTGCAATCGCACCGCCGCTGCTAGGAAGACGACCATTATCGCAGGCAGCATGACCACATCGAGAAAAACAGGCTGCTTCCCGCCGCCTTGAAGCGACCAAGACAGTGCGTCAAAAGAGTACGTCAGGGGCGAGAGGAATGATATCGCCCGCGCCCACACCGGGAGAGCTTCGAGAGGGATGAACAGACCGCTCACGAATAGAAGCGGCCAGCGAATCAGTGAAGCCGGCATCATCACGTTCCCCAGCGATTGGGCCGGGAAGCATCCGAAGAGAACTCCCATCGCCGAGAATGTGAGGGCGGACAGAATGACGGTCAGCGCGAGCATCGGCGCGTGAGCGACGCGAACACGAAACACTGCAAGGCCGACAAGAGGCGGCAGGGTTGCCACGGCCACGGCAAAGATAACACCAACAAGCGTCTTCCCGAAAAGCAGCGTCCTTAGGGACATCGGCGCCGTGAGCAGCCGGTCAAACGTTCCGATGCGCCGTTCCAGGATCAGAACCACCGGTCCGGCCGTGGACGCAGTGAAAAAGAGGGTCATCGCCATCAGGTGCACTATGCCAGTCTCGACCGGCATCCCCCGCCGCAGCGCGAAGGAGAAGAACAGCAGTACCGGCAAGATGAGCCCGAACATCAACATCGGTGGATTCAGATAGTACACCCTCATATCCTTGGCCGCCACTGCCCAAGCCTGACTAAGGGCTGCCAGACCGTTCTCCCATCTGCGCGTCACGCTTGCCTCCTTCGCTTGCCTTCCGGATCAGCGCTGCCTCGGGCCGCATCTGAGCCTTTCCCTAGTTCCCCTCCAGTGATTCTGACGAAGACGTCCTCCAGACTCGGTCCCAGTGTGTTGAGCGATCCCAGCCGAAGGCGGCTCCGCCGAGCGAAGTCCACCACCTGCGGAATAACTTCGCCGGGGCTGTCCGTGAAGAGCCGAAAACGGTTGCCCGTGACCACTTCCCCAGTGACATGGGAAAGGCCGGCCAAGGATATGTCGCCGACGCGCTCGCCGGCGAACACAACTTCCACTGCCTGCACGCTATCGATGCTGGACTTCAGGGTCTCGGGAGTGCCGACAGTGGCTATCCGCCCCTTGTGGATGATGGCCACCCGCTGACAGAGCTCGTTTGCGACCTCGATCTGGTGGGTCGTCAGGAAGATAGTTGCTCCCCGCTCATTGAGTTCTCGCACCATTTCCTTAAGAGCGCGAGCACTCTCAACATCCAACCCCGAGATCGGCTCGTCAAGAAACAGCAGCGTCGGCTCGTGCATGAGCGCCATCGCCACCGTGAGCCTTCGCCTCATCCCCTTGGAAAGCTCGGCTACCTTGACATGCGCCCTGGAGGCCAGACCGAACCTATCCAGGAGTTCGCTGGCGCGCCGACGTCGGCGGGCACGATCCATGCGATAGAGCTGCCCACTGAAGTGGAGGTTCTCCGTGGCCGAGAGCTCTGTGTAGACGTTCGATGCTTCGGGCACGA
>Ga0180438_10002659_pt1 | contig 28498 bp, 49 predicted proteins | sample SS_ome_12_FD_132455 | JGI IMG/M metagenome (GOLD analysis project Ga0180438, IMG submission 132455) | Hypersaline lake sediment archaeal communities from the Salton Sea, California, USA - SS_3_D_2 metaG | ecosystem: Environmental > Aquatic > Non-marine Saline and Alkaline > Hypersaline >...
AATCAACAAAATTCTGCAAAAAAGAAAAGCTGCTACTGATGCAATTCCACGGGTTCAACAAGCTTTAAAAGAAGTAGAAGCCCGAAGGGCTGCGCAAGTAGAAGCGGCAGCGCAAGCAGAATATGTCACTACACTTCATACCGAACAGTTGCCTCTAACACCAATGGGTCCAGACGTTGCTACAGCACAGATCAAGCCCAAACAAGAAACAATGATGCTTTCTAAAATGCTAACGGCCCCCATGTGCATTGAACAACCGCTACGAGGAACTTACCTTCCCAAACAATGCCAGTATCCCAAAGCTATGGATAAATGGACCGACCAGGAAAAACAAGGCTTTGCAACTATTATACAATTTATTCACAATAACCGTGCCTGCTTTGTACAAGAACCTTCGGCCCCCTCTTCGACGGCTGACTACTTAATCTGGCAACCGCAAAATGAAGTTTGTCAGGCTGTTTGGCAAAAACTTCATACGGCTTTACAACCCAAATATCATTACTATGCCCTGGAACAATATCTCAAAGTCGCTTCACAACTTCCCGCTCCAACAGGAGAAACCATTGTCGAAGAACCCTTCTATAAAAAAACTTGGTTTTGGGTTACTATTGCTGTTGTGGGTGCTGGTGGTGTATATTACTACTATACGCGAAAAAAATAATTGGAGGATCGGAAGATGCGTTTCCATCGTAACAATCCACTCATAGGATGTCTGGGACAACTTTGTACAACTGATTGGAGTCTATTTGATGGAATGGGTCGCGGTTGTTTGGGGGCTCTTCCAACACATCCACAAATTCAGGAAGTAGCTTTTGTGGGTTATCAAGATCCTGATGACCATCCGGTGGGGGCTGATGCCACAATACCATTTGGAGAGGGAGATTATCTGCCTGTTTTTGTCAAACCTGATGGGAGCGCAGTACGGCTGGGTCGAGGCAAACAAGCCACATCTGAATCTGATTTTTTGGTAGATGCCAATACGCAAAAATTCCTGGTTATCACGGATTCACCAACCATGTTTGCTGATTTGCAAGTTCCAGTAGCTGACGATATGAAAGCTGCATTACCACAAGGCCCCCTAGCAGTTATCCAAGAACAGGCTACCTATGGAGCATTTCCCATTCATGGGAATGACCAAAATGTTCCTTTTGTTCTAACAGAGAATCTAAAACCCGGTGCAACAATGGTTATTGGTCGAACCAAACTGCCAGATTCAATCGGTGTGAGTCCTGATGGTAAACAGCTTTTGCGCTACTTTTATTGGATTGGATTTTCTAAAGATTACCGAGAAGAACTTGCAGAAACAACGCAGGCTGAACCAACAACACCCACACCCAGCTTACCACCAGCCGGACCATCTGTTAAACTTGCTCCATCCAAAAAGCCTGTAATCAAACCTGCATCAAGTAGCAATCTTTGGCTTTACCTAACACTCGCAGCCGCTTTCGGCATTGGTTTGGGAATATACCATTCCAGAAAAAAACAATCAACAACATAACTCTTACGTACCGAGATTAGAAAAAGAAAAGGAAAAAGATTATGGCAAGAAAAAAAGAAATACCAACACGTTGTGGACTCTGTGAATATATGGTTGAAGTACCAGCACCAGATGAAGGTATTAGCTTATTCGCCTGCTCTCATAAAGCAAGCTTTGACAACAATCAAATTGCTCTATTTGTAATGCCTGGAGAAAAGCCTCCTGAATTTTGTGGATTGATGATCAAACAAAAAGAGTTAGAAGCTCGACGAAAAAAAAGAAGCTTACGAACTTTTTTCAATAAGATCTTTCATCGATCATTCTAAAGATAAAGGTTTTTTTTTAATGAAATCAGTACTAGACAGATTAGACCAAAAATATGGCACCAAGTGGTTTTCTTTCCAACCACCTGGAGCTATACCTCATGTTATAACCGAAGTTATAGCTATGACAATACCAGGTGTTGGATTTCCTTATGCCTATCTAAAACAAAACATCTGTAACTACACTGTTGCAATCAACGAACATTTTGTTATCAATTACTATGCTTTAAGATTGGCAATAGTAAAAGATAACCCCAACTGGTTCGGGCTTGATTATCGAGAAGGTTCACCTTTTGATCTGATGGGTAGAATTTGGTGGCAACCTGTCATACAAGGCCAAAAACCACATGCTATGAATGCAATCACCCCCGGTAACGTTGTCTATGAAAATGTTCCAGGTCCTGGTATTGTACCACCTAATAATGAAGGATTATTATTGTTGCAGCCATATAGGATGCCAAGAATCCTTGCCAATCCTGGAGAAAAAATCTCAATCCAAATCAATTTTGGCTCTCCATTTGCTGGGATGGACCCGCCACCAGTAGACTACACCTGGATGTTAGTAGGAGAACTACGAGGCTATCGCGTAACGGATCTTCATGTCTCTGCTAACTTTTTGAAAAGACAGGTAAAGGAGAAATAAAATGGCAAGAAGGCATACTCATTGGCTATTTCCCATTTCACCAGTCCCTAATCCACCTGTCAGAGCAGAATGTGTAGAAATTCCAACACATATAGAAAATATGACTGTGCAGGGATTTGCGCAAGACGTACCACCTTTTCCTCCAGGTGTAAACGTCACACATAAAATCTGGGGTTTTTTAAGAACACTTGAATTAAATCCCAGTGATACTGAAGGACGTATCCTTATTGCAACTTACGAGGCTATGGAAGATATCACTACCGTTGCTAAATACGATCATGTTATACAACTAGGAGCTATGAGATTTGAACTGATTGGAGTAGAGTATTCACTCGATGCTGGCGTGGTTTCTAATATCGCAGTTGTAAGTGTACAATAACTACTGCACCAAGCAGTTGGTTGATCTGTTAATCCTCAATATCTTCCGATTCTTCTGAATCATTGTCCATATCGCAAAGACAACGCTCTGTATAAGCTCCACATTCAGAACAGACATCCGGTGGTAATTCACAAAGAATAGCAGAAATAACGTCGTCCATTAACTCTCGATCAAAATGCTTAATGGGTCGTAATTCCTTCTTCGTCATCTGCTCAAACACATCTTGAACACGCACTAGTACCTGATGTTGTGAATATAGTTGATCCAGTACCGCCTCGATATCTTCCAGCACTTCTACGTCCAATTCATAGACATTATCTTCAAAATCATCAACAATTTCTTCTAACACATCATAAGGCTGAAGTTCATCCTCATCGCTATCATCGTAATCATCGTCTAAAATATCTCCTTCATCCTCTCCTTCCTCATCGTCATCTTCTTCAGATTCTTCAATTTCTTCTGACAATTCAATAATATAATCATCATCCAATTCTCCGCGATTTTTTACTAAACGATATCTTGTCATCATTTTTCCCTTTAAAAAAATTGGTTACAGTTCACTTCTCTCACTCAACCAAACCGGCGTTAGTTGCTGCCAGGGTCTTAACGATTCTTCAACAGGTAGCTCGGCTGCCCGAATCAAACCACTACAATCTATGCCACCAAACACCATCTGACTTACCTGTTCCTTCCTGTTTTTATTATTGCATTAGAAATCGTATGCGCTTATAAAGAAGTAAGAGAGCGCAAATTTTCCGTCAATCAAAGGAGCGGCGCGATGAATTATAGAACATCCAATCCTTACCTGGCCTGCAACGGCTCACTGTGTCGTAATCCTCTTTTAGGCCAGTTTGAGCCTTTTTGGCCGTGGAAAGATGAACCTGTTTTTGGCGCTACCCCAACATCTAGTTATGCGCCTCTTCCTATAGGTTTTACTCCTAAACAAAATGTAGCGCCACCAGATAATCAACTGGCTGACGACGTGTACCATTTTATTGATGCCTACCCACAACATTTTATTAACCTCAATACGGGTCAGCCTTTAATAACTGTTCAAACAAAAGAGATGGGTGAAGTTTGGAGCAGTCTTTTTGAAGCAACTGACAGCACACCAGAAGAACTCCTTTGGAACGTTCGAGAATATATCCGCAAAAACTGTGCAGGTGAGATTGAACAATCCTACATGAGCACCCAGGTACCCTGGAACCTTGCTTGTAAAACATCTCAAACTACTCCAATACCACAACCTGCTCCAATCTCTCCACCATCCTCCTCAACCATCTATGTAAAAGAATCTTCAACAACACCCCCTTCTACTCCGGTTACAACTACCCATTGGATTCCTGTTGTTTTGGGTCTAGGTATTGCTGCAACTATTGGTCTCTGGATCTATAAAGGTCATAAAAAAACTTCATAACTTGTTATTTTTGAGGATAAAAAAATGAGATTTTATAAACAAAATCCTTTACTCGGACTTAATGGCCAACTTTATAATAGCCTGGGAATTGCAGTAACCGATGTTATTATGGAACCACGAATCCTTCCCAGCGTATCCGAACAACTTACAGCTTTAGAACCACTGCCTGTAGGCTGGCAACCACCCCAATATAAAGATGTGTGGGATACAGCCGCCTACGGTCCAGTACCAACAGAGATTGTTACCTTTATTCAACAAAATATCCAGCACTTTGTGCAACCTGATGGATACCTCTATCATCAGGTACCAACAGCCAAAGCTGGACATATCTGGGCACAACTGTTCCGCCAATTCTCCTTCCATGATATCTGGCTGTTTGCCGCTGTCAAAGAAGTTCTCAAAATCATTTGCACAAAAAATCCTAAAGCTTATAAAACCTGCCCTGACTACGTTCCTGTTCTTCCAGCAACCACCACTCCTGCTACTCCTACCACTCCTGCTACTCCTACCACCCCAACCACTCCTACTACTACCACGCCTCCAACCGCTAATGGTGCAGCACAAGAAAAAGTTGGTCTTCCCTGGCTAACATTTTTCCTGGTTGGTAGCGCTATAGCAAGCTTTATCTACCTCTGGAAAAGCTTTACGAAAGATTAACCCCCCTACTTAATGGCGCGGAAATATTGTTGCCGCTGTTTGATAGGTAATCGTCAGCGGTGGTAACAGCTTACCCTGCCTGGCAAACTGTGCTGACCGATAACTCCATTTTTTTGGAACGAAGTGCCAAAACCGATCCGGATGATTTTGCCAGAACCAGGTTATAATAGCTGGTTGTGCATTGAAATAAAGATCGAGAAGAATGGTTGCTGCTTCATCGAGAGAAGCAAATTGGCGAGCAGGAAGAGAAGCGATGGAAGGATCTAACGTAGCAACTACTGTTTTGTCTGACTGTACTACAATAGTTGCTACGCAGGGAGAAAAGGGCGATTTTTTTAAGATAGGAAGAAATAAAATTCTTGACCCATCTTCACCTTTACGGTAAGAATAACCTGACGAACGTTTGGCGGACCTCTGTTCCTGTAGAACATCGTCTCGTTCGATTTCCCCCTTTGGACGATTTTTAACCTCATGGTAACCCCCCTCACCATGAGGTTTTTTTTTGCTAGGAATCTTCCTTACTGGCATCAAAAGCCTCCCAGAAAGTATCACCATCATCAGTTCTATCTAATTCGTCAAAAAAATCTTCAGACGGACGTACCGAATCATATTTCTCAACTTCTGCCAGCCGTGAAGCAGTTTCATCCAAAACACGGGAGGAATGAACTTTCGCTACACCATTACCACAATGGTATAACAAAACGTCTTTGCATCCATCGAGAGTATCTGGAATATCCCTTGGGGAACGTTTCTTGGCTACTTCCGCAAAACAGTTATAGAGCGTTCTAACCGTGGAACCATCTACTCCAAAAAATGGATGTGTTCGGTCACGCCAGATGCTGGCAACCTCAGAGATATAACGCCAGGGGATAGCCTGTTCTATCCCAGCCTGAATAATAAGATGATCACCCTGTTCCATAGTAAGGCTTTTGTCAAGATAATCCATTTTCTCAAGCATTAAGCCAAAATTACACAAGCAGGCAGAAATACAATCATAGATATATTGACGAAGCCCCATGCAAGTGGAATGTTTTTTTAGGACACCCAACGAGCCAAATGGACCGAATACCCACCCCGTTTCAAACTCATTACTTTCTATCGCGGGAAGAAAATGTAAGGCCCATCTAGCATTGTTAGAATGCCTAAAAAGTAGATGCATCGACATTCCTCCCTCTTCTACAAAAAAAAGATCGTCTACAATATCTTTGGGATAGAAATCCAACAACTTCATACGAGGAGAAGTTGCTATTTCCAGATCTGCGAGCAAACCCATCTGATTTTGCATACAAAGAATCCAGGTCTCCGATACCAACTTCAAACCTAAACCCAAAATTTGGTCAACAACCATATTTGCCAATACGCTATGGTTGATTGGCCTCCAATAGGTTTTGGTTGGTTTCCCTGATTTTCTCCACTTGGGTAAAGCGGAAGGATCCTCCACCGTTTTTAAATCTTTTCGTGAAACAACTTGTGAAACAGAAGGCTTCAAAGTATTTAAATTTTTTGTTGTAACCAACATAAGACTGGACCTTTTACTTTTTGCGGTTTTTAGCATTTAGTAAAGCTTTAGGCCGAACAGGGGGGGACTCAGATTCAGCTAAACCTCCCTTTGCCAAACTAACCTCCCATCCTGCCTTATAGCCAGAAGGATTATAATCTCTCTTATAAGGATCATCCTTCTGAACATCTTGAACCATTCGATTAAAAAACTCTGATACCCGGTTTGCTCTTTGCACTACCAGAGCAAATCCTGTTGGGTCGGAGTTAGAGACACGTTGACGTAGTTTTTGGAATCGATCTCGTAAAGCCGTTAACGCCGTTATCAAAAAATCGATTCGCAAATTACGGGCTTTGGAACGACTTATTTTCTTTTTTCGTACCAGTGGAGCTAGCCTCTTATGATAATAGTCAGTGGCTTTCTGATCCAACTGTTTTTCTATGATCTCATATAGATATAGCACCACTTGCAGGTTCGTTCGGTAACCAAAGATCTGATGTTCCGAAGATCCCTTATAGTACACCATCTCACAATCACAATGCTTACAGATGATATCCAACAAAGATTGTCTCCAGATTGTCTTCTTGGGCATATCCCAATCTATCTGTCCTAAATCCTCATCTTGACCACCATCCGTAACAACCTGCTCCATCGAGATGGCATGTTCGTGCATCTTTTTGCGAGCAATTTCTGCTGCCAGCTCCCCTTCCGGCTTGCCAGCTTGATCTTTGGCCAGTGCCATCAAATCCTTTATCTGCTTGATAATATCCATTGTTTTTTTCCTTCTTACTACTTCAACTATTCCCAATCAAACAACACATCTTGCATCTGATCAACCAATTCCTCAGATACTTTTTGCGCATTCTTTTTCCACTGCATCAAGATTTTTGTTACATCCCCTATCAAACCCTCCTTTGGTATTTCTGCCTTACCATCCAAAACTGCGTTCATCACCTTACGCTTATTCTCAATCAGCGTGGCCAACTCCTCTTCAATTGTGTCTTGCGCTACCAGATACCAACAGTTAACTGCATTAACGGCTCCCAATCTATGACATCGCGCTTCCCCCTGATCGTGTCGGGCTGGGTTCCATGCAAGTTCAAAAGTTGCTACATTGGAGGCCGCCGTCAACGTAATCCCCTCTCCAGCAGCCTTCAGATTACAAACAATCAACTTGTCTTCAAAATTCTGAAAGCGATCCACATTCTCCTGTCGCTGAATAAGCGGCGTATCACCTATAATCATCGGAGCATTGTCGAAATGCTGAGAGATACGTTGGAGAAAGTCCGTGTGAATACCAAACACCACCAGGCTTTCACCGGTATCCAAAAAGCTCTCAATCCAATCGAGAAGAGCTTTGAATTTACCCTCAACCGCAAGCTGTTTGAGGCGTTCAATACGCACCAAATGCTCTGCCCGAAAGGCCCTCTGCCATTCTGCCAGATAGGGAGAAAAAACGACTTGTTCTTCAGCAGACATCTTCGCCTTCTGTACCTGAAAACCTGCTCTTTCTTTGTATTGATCGTAAAGCCAGGCTAAAAACTGATTCTGCGCTCGCTCGTACTCCTTACGATTGGTAATCTGGAAAGGTATGGTTGTTCGCTGCATCTCTGGCAAATCGGTCAGCACTTGTTCTTTGGTACGCCGAATCATGATCCCCTTGGACCGAAGATTGTCATGCAACTCGATCATATTGGAAGAACCGCTCATATCCCAATGATAGCGACCAATCCCCGTTTCAACTTCCTCCGCCGCACAGTAATGTTTGACATAATACCAGAAGCCGCCGAGTTCTTGAAGCCGCCCTAAAACCTCAAGTTGAGTTACTAACTCGATAGGACGATTCTCAATAGGCGTTCCAGAAAGAAGTAAGACATGATCAATACCTTTAGAAACTGCTTTACATCCTTGGGTTTGCTGTGCTTTACGATTTTTTAAACGATGCGACTCATCATAAATCACAGCTTTAAATCCAATTTGTTTGAGAGCATCAACCGTTTCCTCTTTGCGAAGAGCCTCGTAGTTGGTTACATAGATATCAACCAGACCCTTGGAACCAGAAAAATAACCAGGAGGAACATAAGCAGTCTTACCACTGGGTAAACGAATCGCAATCGGCTTCTTTTGTTTAAAATTGACGCCGACAGATCGATCCGGTAGCCAGGTTAAAGCTTCCTTACACCAATTGAGCTTGAGCGTAGCTGGAACTACAACCAGGGCTGGGAAAGCATCGATGAGATGGAGTAATCCGAGTGCTTCGATTGTTTTACCAACTCCCATATCCTCGGAAAGTAGGACTTTTTTGAACTGATCTGCAAATTTGATAGCCACCTTTTGGAAGGGACGAAGCGTACCACCTAATGTTGCGAACTTCTCTTCCATCCAATCAGGAATGGAAGTGTCCAACGCACAAGACAAAGTTGTGGTTTCCTGTTCGATAACCTGACGAGCATCCAGCAAGGCTTTTAATTGAGCTATGTGATCGGCTGGGAAACGCTCATCTCCATTTACCACATCAAACAGCCCTGCGAGACTCTCCAGACGCTTTTGAGACACCTGCCAATACCTTGGACCCCCTTCCTTGCTTTCATCGATATAACGCCTCCCAGGCACTTCCTTGACGGCATCAATCAACTCCCGATCGTAAGGTGTCTGTATTTTTACCAAATCGTCTTCAAAAACTAACAGATAAGGCTCCGGCTCAACCTCTTCTACAGAAAAAACAGAAAAAGATTCAACAGAAGCTAGATCATCTACATCTATTACCTGGACATTTCGCGCCTCATCTGTAATAATGAATCCAAACCGCTCACCCAATTCCATTACATATTCCTTTGAAGAACGAGGAGCGGTCCAGTGTTTGAACTCCCCATGAAACTCAAACCATCGACCAGGGATCAACCGCACATCATCTAAAATGGCGTTGTCTTCTTTGTTTCGTGGTCGTTTGGGGAAATAAATTCTGAATTTTTCTACTTCAGCATCCCATTCAATTAAGCGGATAGCCCCCTTATTGCCTGCTTCCAGTGCTTCTCGAACTCGAATCTTCTCTTTCAACTGTCCATTGACTAAGGCAATTGTTGCACCCTGCTGGTACTCTTCGGGGCAGGGAGGCGGTTTAATCAACCCGTAATCAATGCCATAATTCAACAGTTGGTCTTTATAGACGGGTAGTACATCCTGATATGCTACCCAAACAGCTAGTTCACCCCACTCTGACTCTGGAAGCTGCGCAATATATTTACCAAAGTGTGTGTGAACAGCATTAAACCCCATCTCATCTTTACTCTTTGCGCCATCACACCGCTGATCCAGCGCACGAATTGCTTCCGCCACCGTATGCTGGTAAACGCAAGATCCGGTAGAATCTTGAGACTGTTCCTGGCTATCAAAATTCAGTTCGGTTTGACTCATAATTTGCTCCTTCTGTGTGCTTAAAGTTCCGATGCCAACGAAATCTTCTACAAGAAGACCAGTAGTACATCAGAGTTCTCAGCTTAATACCTGCCATTATTTTTGTCAAGTAGGCAGGTAACTACTTAAAAGAAAAGAAAAACAGGAAGCGTTACACCTAAACTCAGATGTAACAGCATCCTGTTAATACATATAAACTTAGATAAACTTACAAAGGTCAGAAAATAGATCCTTCAGAATCTTATTTTAAATTTCTGAAAACGATTCGTACAGCAATCGACCATTCTCAAAAACTTTTGTCAACTCTCCAATTTTCTTACCTTGAAAAAACACATCGTGGATATTAACACCGGGAACTGGTGCGTACCCCACTAAAACTTCTGTACCCTTGGGAAAAGTCAAAGTTCCATCATCATTTTCTTTAATTTTCAATTGCATTTTTATTATCCTTTCTAAAGATGGTTTATAGCTTGACACCAAAATCTTCCAATGTCATTTCAAATCGTGGTGGTACATAGAGACTATCTACCACTTTATCTGTACCTGCAAGCCATTCTAGATTTACATTTATAGAACGACCAAAATAGCGAGCAGAATAATGTCGCAGCTTTTTTGGTACACCACCATACTGAAGCTCATAGGAAATTTTTTCAACTATATCTGCATTATCAAAAACTCCGACAAGCAATCGTTCTACCCGCCGTCCATAACTTTCAGCAGACCCATAGACACAGGAAACCACCAATAACCGAGGAATCGCTCCAGGATGTTCCCGATATTGATCGGCTTGTTCTTCCTCAGAAAGAGCAAGATACTGTTCACCCGCTTCTAGCACCAAATCTAACTTTTTTCGTAACATGAAATTCCTCCTAAATAAAAGGCAAGAGACGACGATTATTGTTGACAGCCTCAGTAAGCTGTTTCACACTACCCACTAAATTTCCAGTAACTATTTCATGGGCCAGCTTACAAGTCGATTGATTACGGGCATCGTAAGCATGGTCCTCGTATGCCTTGGCGCATCGCACCAGAAAAGCTAGCACCAACTCCATAAAGTTTTGCTGAAGTGTACGGTGTTCTCGCAAGACCGCACCAACAAAAGCTTGCTTATCCACACTCATGCAGTTGCAGAAGCTCATTACCTCCGCCGCTAACTCTTGTGCTTCCTTTGCATCGTCCTTACAATAATCCCCCTTAACTTCTTTGGTCCAAAGCATCGAACAGAAATTGTTTACCTGTTCAAATGCGACCTCAGGCAACTGCTCTTTGGCATCCTTGCACCGCTCCCCATTGCCTACCTGCTTCTGAAGTTTACCAATGGCATTCTTTGCCGAAAGAGCATACCGTTTTGTTGTGGGTTGAATCGTCTCGGTCGTTTTTTGCGTACTCATTGTTCTTTCTCCTTTAAAGATTCAAACTTTTGAATCTTTCATTTTTTTCCATAGAGGATGCCTATGACACCAACTATGTGGGAGGCTTCGCATAGAATTAAGCCTTTTAATAAAGGTGCTACACTCATGTGAGTTGCTTTCTTCATGTTCCAATTTACAACCCACACGATTCCAGCTATCTGGCTCTGCCAAGTAAAATGGACATGTAGAACATGTAATTTCTTCTGGCTTGATCTTTTCAATTTTGGCTCGTTCTGAGATTACTCTAAAGACACCAGTAGCTATGTCGTCAATACGATGATTCTTCGCCATTAGCTGACGCCATCGGTCCTCTATTAGACGACGATTAAATCGAAAAACATCAATTTCTGGTATATCCGAAATGTCATCAATCTGAGAGAAATCCAAATCAACCCATTTTAATAATACATCGAAAGGAGATATATCGCCTTTTACAATCTCAGCTTGAAACATTTTAACTTTGTTCTCTGAATAACCAGCATCTTTTAATACCTCCACCACTGTTTTAATAAGATTATCCACATTCGATTGCTGAGATAAAACTCTAATTGGTATTCTAGGTTTTTGTTTACTCATCGGCTTCTGTCCTTTTGTAATTTATGTGATTATTATTCTGACTGAACATAATCCTTGGCATTCTCGGCAATAACCTCCCTGGTATCAATCTCTAGAATCTTTACTTCACTCCAATAATGAATATGTTCGGAAGCAGAATGGGTAATGGTTCGAGCAATCAAGATAGCATAATCATCTACAGGTAAAATTTCGATACTCCTTCCTTCCTCATCTTCTCCATAAACTTCACCATTCTGACCATCTGCGCCCGAACAAAGAATCAACTCTTTCGCCATCTTTAAAGCCGTTTCCCACCCTATACCGGAAACATCGTTACGCTTGGCCAGTTCACAAATCCAATCTACATCTTCAGATGTCAACAGGTCGTGAGCACCAAAGGCAAACCGAATAACATTTTCTGGGAACTGATGCCATGCCCAATTGGTTGTGTATTCAGTAATCTGTTCTACGATATTGGCTCGAAGCACAAACTCCAAAACTACCTGCTCATTTCTTGAGGCATCTCCCCATTCATTCACTCCAAAACAAACATTGTTGCCCTCAAAATCAAATATTCCATCATCGTCAATACAACCGAGAAGGAGCAACTTCTCCATATAATTACGCGCAAGATAAAGCTCCCCATCTTGCATCACATTCAAAACGAAAGCCCCCATTTCATTCTTGAGAATTTCGACCACATCGGCTGGTTCAAACAATAACTGCTCATCCCCCTTCATAAATTTGATTAAGGCCCAACAACGGTTGCATTGATCGAGCGGCCAGGTACACTCTTTCAAATGCTCTTTACTTTCCTGCCACCACAACTCTTCTTTTGTTGAACCAGGAATCTCCATTTTTACTGCACTCCTGCCAACTACTTTAATTGTATGCTTTCCAGGTGGGAGGTACAGTTTATAGCACTGCTCGACATCACTCGTTTTGAATATTTCACCATCAATTTCAACCCCCCAACTTAAAAGATTACGCGCCTCTTGATGGTCAAGTGCTAATCCAGCCATCAACAAAACCTCTACAAAATTATTACGCTTAACCATTGTCACATCTTGTCGTTCTTTTAGAATAGTTTCCATTGTTTTTCTCCTTCTGTCTGTTAACTCGGTTAATCAATAAATGGTAAACCAACGTAGTATTACTTCAATTAGGTGCTGATAATCTCCAGCCTGCGCTTCAGCCAAAAAAAACTGCTCAGCATCTAGTTGAACAAATCCAGCATCTTCCAAAGCCTTTTTTGCCTGGAAAGAATACTTTCTGGCTTTCCATAGAAAAAGCCAGATACTCCAAAAAGGTCTGCATTTTTGTACTTACCATTTTACAGCCCCTTTTTTTAGGATAGGAAAATCTCCTCTATCAGAGTCAATTAACTCCGGTAGGCCAGAGCCATTCATAATAATGGCACAATGGTGACCCCTCGAATTATAGACTTCCATAGTTCCACAATTCGATTCGCTTACCTCGTATCCATCTGGTAAAATATACTCCTCTCCTTCATCGTCAAAACCTTTATACCTATCGGTATTCTTTCCCCACGGGGAAAGAGAAAATTCTTCGCCTTGTTCGTAAATAGAATAACTTTCTTGGATTGTGATTCGATACAGTATGATATTCATGACTTTTCTCCTTCTGTGTGTTTGATTAAAATCTAATCGTTATCCCAAATAGGTTCTCCGTTAAAAGTATAGCGCGAGCTATAATACACATCGCATTACCGTCTAATCCCGTCATTCGCAATATCGGTTTTTCTCTTTTATCAGCCATCGTTCAACTCTCCTTCTTTGTAATTGTTGGGGACTTTAATATCCCATAACTTGGTGGCTGATAGCTTCAGCTATCTGTAAGAAGCACTCGTTGCAAAGACGCAATTTTAGAGTGCCAATATCACTCGTTATCACCCAAACCTTCCGATGATTACTCGAACAGAAGCAACAAGAGCCCTCATATTTTCGCTCTCTCTTAACTACCGTCAACGTTGCTTTGGCTGTACATTTACCCTCGCTCATGACATTCTCCTTAAAATATCAAATCTTCCGTATCTTCGGACCAATCACCATCACACGAAATGTGTAACTCTCGCCAACCAGAGGGATCACAACGTAGAACCCGACCATCGGGCATTTCTACTACATCGCCAACAGACGTGCTACGCTGACGCCGACCACCCACTACCTCAACCTCTGGATGATCAACCCACTCACAATAGACATGATTGGTGAGATAAAAAATCTCCTCTTCATCATGACTATCGACCCGCGCAACCAATTTGTAATCAGTTGGAAAAAAGGTCTTAACCCCAAAAGATGGTGGATACTTATCTTCTTTTAAATGGTAAACTTTAGCTTTGTTCATAGATCTTTCTCCTTTCTTGTCAATCCCCTACATAAATAGGACGATAACCCATAAAAGAATCAACATACTCGTATTCCCATCCTTGTTCTTGACAGTAATACGAGGCATCACTCCTACAGCAAGAAATGTAACTTCCTTCTTTATCGAGGTATAAGCTCCCCAAGCCCAAACCCTCGTAAACAAAGAGACCAGCCTTGGCTTCCATCTCCCAACCTCCCATCATTTTGATAACAGGGTTATGTTTTCGGATCTTGGTCATGTCATAAGAATATTCGTAAGATTTATTCATAGTCGTTCTCCTTTAGCTCACGGGCCAGATATAAGCTAGCCCTCGTTTAGTTTGGGGAAATAAGGGCGCATAAAACTCTTCCTTCTTTCTAATCAAATTGCTCCGATGCGCCTCAATAAAATTGTCATCAATCCAACAAGGCATTGGACCTGGTGGCTTATCAAGCGTTAGATACCCAAGCTCTGCCAGATATTCTACACACCTGGTGTTCTTGTACCCTCGCTTTGCCCACTCAACCATATGAACCACCAGATACTCCCAGATCAAGTATGACTCATACCCGCGCCACATCCTGACAGCAGGGTGATTTTTCCATCGACTGTTGGCATTGATGCCTACCAGAATCTGCGCAATCCATATTGCTTCCAACCGTTGGTTGCCTAACCGAATACGGTCTAGCAACGATGCAGATCTGCGCAAATCCTCATCCACAATGAATGTCTGCATCCATCTCTATGCCCTTGGCCGCTCAACCAGCAAATTCAACAAATCATCAATTTGCTCCTGATCAGCCTGAGAATTTTTGGGTTTATCATCTTCTAGCTTTTGAACTGGTGGAGCGATCATCCATTGATACTTCTTAGCCAGCATTTTCAAGTGATAAGGATAGCCTACAGCTATCAAAGGCGAAGACAATCGGTCAGAAAAGAGCGCATGGTTTTGCAACCCCTCTCGATATTCTAGCTTCACCATCGTTCCCTTTGGCAACCGGGCCAACTCCCATTCTCTAAGAAAGTACTGGAAGGGCAATGGACGTTGATGCACATAACGCGACTCGAACTCCATCACCAAAGCATCTGCTGCTTCCTTCCGCGTCTTAAAACTCCCCCTCGGCTCAAAGAACATCTGCCCCAACTCGAACTCAAAACCCAAAATCCAAGCTTCGTGCTGGGATTCAAGACTAAGCATCGAGTAGTTCCAGGTCTTGCCACTCGGATTTTTCTGAACCTTACCCAACTGCTCCGAAATTAGCTTTCCCTGGCGTACACCATACACGTTGTAAGTACCACGATCAAAACTGTCTCTCTTCACACTGATCTCTTTCATTTGATTTCTCCTTCGTTCCTGTTAAAATAAAGTTGTACTATCGAAACATACTTAATCCTTCTGACGAAGTTGCCAGAAGGATCTTACTGCCTGCTTATCGATAGATGGCAGGCTCTCCAGATACTCCTCAATCTCTTCTCGATCTCCAAAATAAAAAAGATTAATTAAAATCTTCGTACACTGATCCAGAAACCGGTTGGTAGTTGATAATCTGTTCTATTACCTGTAACAACGACATCTCAACCTCCTCTCTCCCACCAGTCAAAAATTTTGTCTAAAGCCACTTCGCGTCCCTCAAAAAGCAACCGTAAAAACTCCATCGAGCGCTCTTTCCTGCCCTGAGTAACCCCTGCTTGCCAAACCTGCTCCATCAAGCTCAACATATATTTGCAACTCATCGTATGGTAGACCATACTGTACACCATTGACTGTAGTTTGTCAAATTCCTTTTCATTCTCAGTATTTAGAACACGCTCTGCACTACCAGGAGATAAAAGAAAATCAACCGTTAAGCCATCGGCCCCTATTGACACCAACTGATTGGGAGCAAGCGACCAATGAATAACCACCCCTTGTCGTTTTACAGATACTTTGTCTTTGTCTCTGTATTTAATCGAACCCATCCTAACCGTAAAGGGTCCAACCAATCTGACTTTCTCTTCCGAAAAAGAAAATCGGTCTGATTTTCGTAACTCTTCCACTTCGATCAAATCCCAACCTGCCAAAATGTAATGCTTATAAGTATCCATAGTTAGTTCCTTTCTACCGAATTCGATAAAAGACAGTGCCACAATCCCGACATTCGACCAGATAATAGCCGGACCCAAAAACACAAGTTGTCCCCAACTGCTGACGACAAACAGGACAATCCTGTATCTGAACATCCACAACCTCTACAACTTTGCCACCAACATTGAGGATGTCAGACGGGAAACGTATCTTGCTTCCTATCGTTACCGAATCCAAAGCACCTTCCTTCAACTGAACAATCTTTAAAATTTGAGTAGCCATCATTTTTTTCCTTTCTTCGATTTCTTTTGAGGTTGTTTTCCATTGCGTTCATCAGGCTGAAATTCTTTATCTCCTGATCCAGCAGCCCAAATCTCATAATCAAGATCTCTTGGAGACATTCCCCTCTTATCTGCTTCAGCAAGAAATATCTCCTCTATCTCTCGATAGCGCTTACCATTCTGAGGCGTGTTCTTTGGAACATCGTAGCCCTGTTTCTTTAACCATCGCAAGATATGCACATCTAAAGCTGCAACCCGCACCCCTTCTCTTGTCCAAAGAATGAAAAACCGAGAAGTCTTGGGGCCAATCCCATGAATCTCTTCAAGCTCTTGCGGCGTACAGGTCGAAAGATCCAAATCTTCATGTAACACACGTTGCGTCAACCCTGGAATTGTCCTGGTCAATTTGTCATAATTGCCTGTTCGGGCTTGCATCAAAGTTTCTAATAACACCAATGGTCCAGCTTGGATCATCGCATCAAAGAAAAGCAGTGGTGTCTTCTGTTCCCGAAAGACAAAAAGCTTATCCATAACTTTCCGCACAAATTTTGCACTCTTACCTGCAACGATACAGGCATATACAATACGCCACTCCAACTCATAGCGAGAAAGATCGCTGAATCCATACTCTTGTTCTTGTTTTTGTTCGGTCATAACTAAATCCTTTCAAGGCAACGCTTTATCATAGCATCGCGCCGTGTGTTAAAGAGAGAACAGCAGCATCCCGCTCCAAAGGCCGGACTAATCCAGGCATCCTTTTGAAGCGAGATCTGCTCATAAATACCACAAAATCTTCGGCCCATGTCATCTGGCTGTGACAAATGAATGCAAGCACCATTTTCACCTGCTTCTCCATATGGACAAGGACTGACCTCGCAACAGTAGCCACAATGCACACAAGGGATGATATAAGACGACATAGTTATTGAATATAGGAATTGACATCAGGATCGAGAGGTAGCTCTCCCTGAACAGGAATGACCTTGACCGGAGTAATCCCCCGCGCCTCCATCTTTTCAATCTCTTCCTTACTTTCATCACCAGAAACAATCTTCTCGATCCGCTCTGGTCGAAAGACCTGAAAGATACCAGGGCGCTCTCCATCAATGGCAAAACGGTGAGCAAGAAACACTACCGTTTCGCCTAACTCAAACCCCCGAGGGATACCAGGAATACGCCGTGATACTCCCATCGCACTGGCTTCATCCAAAAAAGCCTGGGTGGTGGAATAGAATTTGGTGCCTACCCAAATCAAACCAGCCCGACCTATCTCATGGATGGGTGAGATGATGCACCCCTTGTCGTAATATATACAAAGCTTTTCGCAGTCATATTCCTTCATGGCAACAATCTTGTCACCATCCACCCAGGTCCAACCCCGAGCAGGTTTGAAACCAGCACCACACACCGGGCAAACTTCCAGCGGGATAGGAAGCTTGCGACAAGGCACCCCTACATTGCCAGAAACGAGGTAAAGCCCTCCAACCTTCCGAAAACCACAACCTCTCGGTCCTTCAATAGATGTTCTAATAGCCATTGTTCTATTCCTTTCTTTGTGTTAAGCTACCATTCAGCTATTCGATGGTAGCTTGTTCAACTATAGGCTAAGATCCTAATACCACCCCCGCTGTATTTACTGGTTCTTAGCCTTCTTTTTTCTGATAAAGCTGCTGTACCCATTGCTTGATCATCCAGATTGCCATCCCCTCAGAAAGATTGGGTGTTGAAGAACCAGTTGACGCAACATCCAGCAACAAGTTCAGCATCTCTACATACTCCTGAGCCGTTGGGTCATAATAAAGACGATATTCCAACCGCTCTTCTGGAACAGGTTCCCCTTTTGCAATAGATTCAAATATCCCTCCGACCGCATTCATCGCAGCTTCCAAATCGCCATTATCCAATAATTCCTGGATGCTTTCGATGTCAAGATTCGATAGGTCTACTCGGTAGGCATCCAGACTTTCAGGTGGCAGACGTTTTTCCACATAAGCGGCCCCCTCCACAATAAAGGCTTGTAAAGCCTCGGCAAATAACTGCCGATTCTCTCCAGCCTCCATCAGATTAGACCGAAAATGCTGAACAAACCACGATTCAATCACAGTAACAAGCAACGTACTGTCAGTTTCAGCAATCCAGCCTGTAGGCAGAAATCCTCCTTTCTTGAGTCTTTCTAAAAGGTCTTGCGCCGACTCAATGGCCAATCGGTAATCTTTAGCGTTTAAGTACTCAACAATCATCTTCATAGTTTTGTTAGGATCCATAGTAATGCTCCTTCTGTTTAGTTATGCCTGACTACTCAGGCGGCATAGGGATTGAAATGATTGGCTACCATTCTAAATAACCAATCCAATTTTGTCAAATGTGTCCTGATTTCAGGACACTACTCGTTATAAATTGATCCTGGCAGATTCTCTGGTTGCCAGGATGATCTTCTTTTGAGAAGGTCTGGCCTACGCTTCCATGTCGAAAGTAACGAAGCCACATTGTGTGTCGCTTCAGCATACGCTTCATCGATGCTTTTTTGTTGGGTAATGTGAGCATACTGCTCAATGTAACGCTTGCCCTTCTCATCACAAAGACCGTATGCATAACCTCTCTGCGTACCGTTCACAAAAGTTCGTAACTTCATCAGTCTACCTCCCATTCAACCTCTTGAATATTGTCGTAATTATCCATAAACCACACTCGACCGTCTTCGATGCAGTCTATACCATAACACTCAATGCCCTTCTCCTGGCAATACCGGTTAATTGCCTTGAATATCGCTTGTCTTTCTTGTTCTGTAAATTCTTGCATCGGTCTGCTCCCCTTCGTACTATTGATGATTAAGGTTAAGGCTTTCTGGCATTCTAGAATGCAAGACAAAGAGATGATAAATATTCGCTTCATCCATCATCTCTTGGAAAGGTGGAAAGACTTGAAAGGCCCAACAATTAGGATATGCCTCCTCAAAAATCTCCCAGACTTGTCTCCAGAACATAGGCGCACCATCGTAGCGCCGAATCTTAATCCGCAAAGCCTTGCCATACATGGTAAGAACATAATCCAGTTCTTGGACATATGCCTCTCTCTCTTCCTTCTCTAACTCTGCGTCAAGTACAGATCTCAAGTTTGCTTTGACTTCTGGGGATGCTTGTTCCAATTTCGTTCTCATGTCTATTCCTGCTTTCATGGCTTTTTCTGTTCCTTTGATTTTAGCTTCTATAATACTCATGAAATCGCGCTAGATTATCCTTCCGCTCTTGCTCTTTTCTAGTGGCTATCTTTTGCTTGGCAAGCACAGCGGCTCGATGAAACTGGTTCTTATACCCTTCTGCCTGCACGGACAGATCTGCCATCTCTGCACAGACGAGAAAATAGACAAAAAATTCAGTATCTGGTCTGTAGTTGCAGTTACTACGAATCCAGGCAACCAATTGTTCCTTGTTGCCATGATCAATACCTTCCTCCCGCGCTGCCAAGGCAGCGTTCTGAATAAGCTCCTTCAGTTCCATGTTACTCACTGTTCCTTTCTTAACTTTGACGCACAAAGACTTTCTTTGCACCATCTTTGTGTCCATATTCCTCCATACATTGGGGGCAAAATGCCATATGCCCTAAATAGTCCTGTCGCTCTCCTGTATTAAGGTCTTTCGGATAGGCCCACCATCGAGCCATGCCAACCTGTTCCTTACGCATGGTTCGCGATGCTGCCCAGATCACCCAACACATCTCACAAGGCCGCAATGCATTTACGACAATCTGTTTTTCATCTTCAAAAAACTTCTCGATTTTTTTTGGCCAAACCACTTCCTGTAGGGGTGGACCAAAATTGTTTCGTTGTCGTCTTCGTCTACTCATGACAATCCTCCTTTTAACACCTTGAGCACTTCCATTCTTAAACAAGCTAAACCTGCACAATCCCAATTCGGCAGAGGGATGGCAGTTCCGGGTAAAGTCTTTCCCGATATTGGCATAGTACGCGCAAGCTTTATTCGCTCGACAACAACCGCCACATTGTCTAGAGTGTACCGGGCTCCACTTACATAGTCCTCTACTATTTTCTTAACCCTTCTCTGAAAAATCTTACCAGGTCTTTTCTTTGCCATCGTTCTGCATCAATCCATCAAAGAATCAGTAGGCAGGGACATCTTCCTTACCCTCTCTATTAATCGATTATTGACTGCATGACACTTGTTGCAGCCAGCAAAACAAACTGATACCTGTTTTTTCATTTGCTTATATTGAGCATCAGTAAGTTCCCCCTTCTGGTGCATATTTTTAAGGATCATTTTTTGATAGATTGATGGACATTCCAGGTTTTGATCACAACGAAACTGCAAAGCAAACTTACTGTAAATACCATGCTGGTGCCTTCGGAACAAAGTCCGCAGTGGAATACCCGTTACCTCAATAGCATTGATCTCATCCTGGTCTGTCGTTGGACCATAAACGATTGAAGCCCAATAGGGTGTATTGTTTCGTAAGGTCTCAATATCATCTGGACACTCCAGCAAGCTCTTGTCAGTGGAAAGAGCAAAGCGCACAAAGCCACGCATCTGAAGGAGCAAAAATACATCAATGTCCCTGGTAAATCCAGAAACTTCCAACCGCATATCTGCAAACTCTTGAATGAAGTGTTTCACCCAGGCTTGCCTCATATCTCCAATGCCTGCCCAACGAAAAGGCTTTTTCTCAGAGATCTTGCCAACTTGACGCAATACCTCTACTTCTAATCGAAGTTGATGAAAAGCAATTTCAGGATAAAGATCGAAGTAGACAAACCTCATGTAGTTCTGGAAGAATACCAAACCTACAATGAAGTATCCTTGGTTACCGTAGCAATACCCCATTGGCTTGCCGGTCTCCATATTTGGTTCTCCAAAACAGAACCTACAATCACAATCAATACAACTACCAATTGTGGGATAACCATACTCCTCCAAAAACGGATCCAATGCCACCTTGAACCGCTGCATAGCTAATCCCCTCGGAGATAAGTGTTTCGCCTCCTGTACTAGTCGATTATACACAATCTTTGGATAGCGCGGATCCCACTCTCCCCCATGAAATAGATTCAGAGAGACCTGCGTTTTCTCATTATCGCTCACCAATGGCAAAGGGTAACGACAAAACTCCTCCAAGATCTGTCGGTAGTGAATAACCTCTTCAACTAGACTGGGATTCAAAACTTGCTCATGCTTTCTCATGGTCTTCTCCTACTGAATTTTTTACCCAACTTGGGTGATTAGACGGGTCTGGGGGTCATACCAACCATGACGCCGGGTAATGCCCTCAGAACCCAAACATTCAAAGTCATAGGGGATAGCACGTTTGTCTGCCTCTGGATCGTCCGTCATGTGAGGTAGAACATATTTGTAGCTCTCCCCCAAATAAACGGTTCCATGTAAACAACCGCAAGCCCGACAGCGATAAACTCCCGTCTCTGCCTCTTCATCATCGCTACCATTGCAGGCAGGACAACTCCCCTTTGGGATATACTCTTCTCGCCAGAGAAGTAGTTTCTCCTCATCGATATGGATATCGTCCTGACAAATCAGAAAACGCTTTTCGTTTATCCACAATCCCGTATTGTTGCACACAGCCCAACCAGTTGAGTCACTGTAAGAAAGAATGGTCTGCTTTCCAACAAAGGTGTCCAAATAAGCGGCCCCGGCTTGAATTGCATCGTTAATCTTGTTCAGTTTACTCATGATTTGCTCCCTCTAAAAAGAAAAGTAGTAGAAAAATAATAGGTAGAAGAGGAGAAGAGAGCCGTAAAATCCCCTCTCCTCCTCTACCAGCTAATTTGCTGCTTCCTACCGCAGCAAAGGTGAGATCTATTTAGTAGATGGCGGCCAATTCTCAGGACGAGAAATAGAGATTGCCTCGGCAAGACAGCCCCGAGTGATGTGCTGTTTGCCTTTCATATCGGCAATAGTTCGGGCCACTCTTAGTACAGAGTCAAACTGTTTGGCTGTAAGGTCTTTCTCTTGGATATACTGCTCCATTAATTCCTGAGCATTATAGCCAAAGAATTTAGCGTAGCGGGACAAATGCTCTGGCTTGTACTCGCCATTGAACAGAGCAGACCGATGCATCTGGCGATACCGAGCAACTACCACCTTCTCCAATAGCTGGTTACTGTCCCATTCTTGAGGCATATCTGCCAACTTCTTAAAGGAGATATGCTCTACTAGCACCACCAGATCAAAATACTCCAGCAGAGGTAGAATGCGCTTGTGGTAGCGATCTGTCTGATCTTTGGAACAAGAACAATCCTTTGTTTTCCATCGACCACAAGGGCATTCATCCATTGAACCTACCAGAATGAAGTTGGCGGCAAAATTCTCAGGAAGCATAGTTTTCTCTTTCTTGTCATAAGAGCCATAAACGCTAATCTGCTTTTGCTCCATCGCAGGGCGCAATCCCTCTAACACCTGGCGAGGGAACTCGGCTAACTCATCAAGAAAGAGCAAGCCGGTATTGGCAAGCACAGCTTCGCCAGGATAGACCTTGCCTCTTCTCGTCTGTCCAATTATTCCATTGATCGAAATCGTATGGTGAGGGGCACGGAAAGGGACCTGCAAGAGATAATCTTTGGCAGAGGTATCAAACCCCATGCGATCATAGACGGCTAACGCCTCCTCTCTCTCTGAGGCCGTAAAGGGCAAGATGCCTTGCATCCTCCGAGCCACCATAGTCTTACCTGACCCTGGCGGCCCAATGATCAGTAGGTTATGTTTGCCTGAAGCAGCAACGGCGCAGGCTTTGACTAAGCGGCCTTGTCCTTTGACATCGGCAAAATCGGGATAGGTCGTGTTACTCATGATTCGTTCTCCTCTTGTGTGAGAGTTAGAAAAAAGCAGACAATTGGGGTAAGCTGGGAAAGAGGTCGCAATCCACTGACCCCAATTGCTTGCGAATAAAACTGTTAGTTGAGAATACTTATCGTAGCTTTCAGTTGAAAATTTGTCAACTGTGTCCTGATTTCAGGAGGTTAGCAGAATTAAGACCAATCCTGCTTCGTAGCAGATGGAGCATCATCCTTGCTGTACTGTGGAAGCTGACCGTTGAGAATCAGGTCCACAGCCTTCTGTGCCTCCTGCGCAGCCCAAGGAAGGAGAGTGATCTCTTCGTTGATACGCTTGAGCCACCCCTTCAGGTAGGACGCCGTGCTGTTGATATGAGAGGCATCCAGCCCTACATGGTCACAGAGCATACTTGCAGCAATCTCAGCTACAAGCTCTTCCTTGCCATAGTCCTTCGATCCAAAGGGATTGAAAGCCGCCCCGGTCTCAAATCGATGGAGGCGTTTGGGATGGCCTGTGGAGTGAGCACACTCATGGAACTGAGCTAGATAGAACTCCATCTCATTATGAAAAGACTCCAAAGGAGGGCAGCAAACCCTATCCTTGCTGGGATAGTAGACCGGATTATACCCCTCACCATATTGAATAGAGGGGCCTTTGGCTTGACAGTAGGTGTCAACAATGGACTGCGCCTCCTCGACAGTTTCAAGATCTTTGCCAGGTAACTCGAACGCTTTTAGTTCGAGCCCCTCACACTGCGCCACATTCCACTCTGCATGAAACGAAACAGAAGGATAGGAATAGTGCTCTATTTCCTTCTCTCCTGTCTCCTCGTCTTCAACTTCCTTCTTACGATGCCTCCATGACCAGTGAATAATCAGAACGTTGTTTTTGAACTGGTCTTCTTTGATACGTCCCCCTCGCTTCAGACATTCTTTTTTGGTTATCCAACGAGGATCACCAAATCCCTCAATCATGGCCTGTGTTTGACACATCAAAACATTTGTGCCACGATATTCATACCCCCTCACACTCTGGGGATGCAACGAAGTCCATCCCTTTGACCAAGGAAGAATGCCCTGCTCGTCAAAGAGCTTGTTGATCTTGTCGAGAAGTGCCTGGAATGCAATCTTACCACCATTGTTAATAGCCATGATTCTCTCCTTTTGTGTGTATGTTTTTTTTACCCGCCTAAACGAAATGTTTTAACGGTATAGCGAGTCTGCTCCGGATCTTTTCCAGTGAAGTCTGTCATCCTTTCTGGGTAGATCCAATCAGCAGCAATACAGAGTAGCGCATGGTCTGTACGGCCTTGAGGAAGGCTGCCCTCTTTGACCATACGCCTAATTTGTTCAATGTTCTCAGTATATCCTCGATGCCAACCTCCCTCAATCTCGATAACCTCTCCTGTTTGATTATCCTCTATCTCTGCGTGGAAATGATCCCAACGAGCCATGATCAAACCTCCTTTTCAGAAGGTATAGAGACCATCTTCTGTTTCTCTCTGCCAGAAAAGGAGGTTTCTTTTTTCAAAAAAGTGTTCAATAAGCTTAACAAGGTGTGCTTCTTGCCATGCCTGTTCTGCCATCCAATCAACCATATCAGACATATTAAATTTTGCGGCCCTAGCTGTAGTCCTAGCAGAAAGGCAACCATTTAAACCGGATGCAGCACCGGCTACGTAGTGAACCTCCATGTTTGCTTTGGCATTTGCAGCATACATAATATTATCCGTGATTTCCCCCTTTATCCATCGCCGTTTGATTCGGATAGCTTTCCAGGAGCGAGGATCCGGTTCTCTGCCAGCATTTCTTTCTCGCAATAAGGCTCTTTCAGCACAGTCACAGGAGAAGTTGTGTAGAATATTATCCGGTATCTTGCCTGAATTGATTGCATCTTCAAGGCTGATTTCTCCCTTTCTAAGTTTTTCAGCTATAGAGAGCATCGTTACCTCTTTCTTCTCATATACAAACGCCAGTCAAATTGCCGTTCTCGAATGCCTCTAACACTCGATCCCGCTCGTACCCCTCGAACTCTTCGTACTCTTCCTTAGAGCATCGAGAAACCGTAAACGGCCCCTCACAATAGCTGTAGAAATCCTCCAACCAGGTTTGATAGGCTTTCTCAGACTCCCAGTGGAAAGCATAGGTGGACTCGCAACAATCACAGTCCCGTGACCACACAATTGCATACACTGGCTTATTCTCCCAAAAAAGCTTGTACTCCTCTCGCAACGTTGCTATCTGCTCATTGAGCAGTGCTACCTCTCGTTCATGCTTCTCTTGTAGATGCTTAACTACCAAATCCCAACCTTTGTTCTCAGACATAGTTTTTTCCTTCACTTTGTTTGATTGCTTAGTGGCTATTAATCCCACCACACACGAAAGACTTTCTTATCGTGGATAGTAGTAATAGACGTGTCGTCAGCATCCAACAGCTTCTTTACATCGACCCGTCGAAGCATTCCCAAGACTTTGGGATTCTGGATGCTAATATACATCACCACAGACCACTCCCTACCAGGACAAAGCCGGTAGACAGCCAAAGGCAAATTGTTCTCTTTGGCTAGCTTCTTTAAGACCTTCTCTACCTTTCCTGCATCGAAGTTGTTGTAGTTAAAGGGGGTAGCTGCCTTCATCAAAGCAGCCCATTGAGCCAAAGGCATAAACTGCTCTCCACAAAATTGAAGACTCCTCAATTTCATTGCTACTTCCTGCTTATTATCGGGAAAGAAACAATCACAATAAGCCAGCATGGTAGCTTCCACCGTAGGCAAATATTTATAACTATACATCGGTTTGTCTCCTTTCTAAAATGGAAGTCTGCTTCTTCCAAGATTGAAGTTAAGCAACCTATGCAATTGACTAATGAGAGATTCTGCCCGGTTGCCCAACCCCAATCGCCAAGCAATTGCATCAAACAACAGAGTGCATTGCTCGTCACTCAACACTTCGTAGAGGAATTGAGGTTTGTCCATCGTCCTAATTGAAAAGCCCAAATCATTCGGGCTGTCCTCTGGACCCGTATCACAATTCTTGACAACAAGCATTTTATCTTGTCCCTCAATTTTGAACCCCACACAACCACACCGGGCTTTGATAGGTATCAAATTCATAGCTACCTCCTTGTTAGAGCAAAGACCAGATTAAGGCGACAGCATCCTCCCCCCATTGGCGACGAATGGCCTCTTCGGTACTCTCGTTCTTTCCAGGCTTGACAATCTCATCGTCAAATTTGACAAGATCGAAACCAAACAAGCCTGACCAGAAAGTTTTGAGGTTTCTGCCAAAAATAGAGGTAAACTGCCTCCCCTGTTGGGTTGAATAGGATTGACGCTTCATGATTTGTCTCCTTTCTACCAGATACCTAATCTGGTTTGGTTTGCTCCGATTCGTTCACGGAGCAGATAGAACGCTTCCGAAGCAGCATTGCTTTCCAGGGCAAGGTCTGCGATTGCCTCATGACAATCCATTGCCCTGAACTTGTCTTTAGAGGACAAACTTTCTGCCTCTCGCATCAATGCAAAGCACAACTCTGCTGGACTCTTGCTCTTGGGTTTCACCAAGAGAGAGTCAATCAACTTTGCTCTCTCTTTCTTTTTCATGGTTAGGCCCCCATACTCCGCTCCCAGGCAGAATAGGCTTCTGAGGCACGAATCTCCTCCATTGCCTTTTCGTGAGCTTTCACAACATCAGGCAGATTGCGATCTTTATCGATAACAGGCACTACGGCCCGTCCCCCGCACTCATAACAGTTGACATCGTAGAAGCCACTCATGTATGCTTCGTAGAAATCAGGGTCGGCACCAAAATCGTCCTCAGTCAATCCCATGCAGTCAATATTGGGATTGACGTGTTTGCCATGACCTTGACAGGTAGGACAAACCTCAAACTTGACGTTGACCTCTACCTGTTCGTCGCAATCCTCCTCTTCATTGTAGATGTCAATGAAGGCGATCATCTTCCTTTCATTGAACTCATGCAAGCCCGATGACTTGTAGCTTGCTCTAGTTCGATAGTCGTTGTGGTAGTTGTAATTTTCCATTGCGTCTCTCTGATTCATGGTCTTTTTCTCCTTCTTACTTTTTTTGTTGATTTTCGCAGGCTATCGATTCTAGCCTGCAATGCCACACACAAAATGTGTGTAGCAATCTCGTCGTCTACCTGGGATACAGACATCCCAAACTGAGATGCCCTTCCCTTGGTGCTTTCTAACCATTTCAGCACCATCTGTTCCCAGGTTCCTTCCTCATCATTCCACAGCCAATCCTTGAGAAAAGGATCCTTTGCTCTTTCTGAAGCACAAAGAAGAATTTCCCTGACTCGGTTTCGTTTCTCTAGTTCTGTCGATAAATTTTTAGCCATTGGATGGCCTCCTATAGAAAAGAGATGGTTACTTTTCGTGCAGCATAGTTGCCACAGAAAAAATAGTAATTCCCCTCCTGAAGGAAGGGATGATCGTCAGGATAGGTCCAGGTATTGTAATTATGCCTCTCCTGTTGCTCATAGCAGGCTATCACAGCCTGCTTGGGAGCAAGATCGAAATAATAGTTCTTGTCAAACGACCTCATATCTGTAACCTTGGTACTCATAATAAACCTCCTACAAACGCGCCGGGTCGTGGTTAACACAACGAACGGTTTGAGAAGCAAAGTAATTAACCTTGCAACGAACCAATACCACTACATCATCAAAATCAATCGGGACTCCACAGTTCCCCCCTCGACATGGCCAATCCTCGAATTCCTCTTCCCTCCCCTCGGCAAGCAATGCCTCATATTCTCGCTCTTTCTCCTCAACTTCATCTTCATCCACCTTGATGAGATGCCCATAACGACTATCTACAAATTCATCGATAGCATCTTGCTCACAATCTGCTTCTACCACAAAATAGTGGCAGGAAATTCCACACCCAATTCCAATGAGCCAGGTTTTGCCGAACCATCCCCCTCGATTTACAACACCATGTACCTTGGTTACAACTTCATGACCATTCTCAACCGTTTTTGCCGTTATCATATCGTTCTCCTTCAGAGTGGCCTGATAATGACCACAGGTTTGTGAGCGCTCTGCGCTCGTCTAATTGTTGCCCATGTTCCAGAACGTGGTGCTTCCTCTGCTGTAGAGGTAGCAGGGCAGGCAATCAGGATGTCACAACAGTTGACGATTGCCTGGTTCCGGTCCATATAGGGCTGTGGTGGAAATTCTCTTCTATTA
>Ga0180438_10002660_pt1 | contig 28497 bp, 12 predicted proteins | sample SS_ome_12_FD_132455 | JGI IMG/M metagenome (GOLD analysis project Ga0180438, IMG submission 132455) | Hypersaline lake sediment archaeal communities from the Salton Sea, California, USA - SS_3_D_2 metaG | ecosystem: Environmental > Aquatic > Non-marine Saline and Alkaline > Hypersaline >...
GATGGCGTCCACCAGCACGTTCCACTCGGCCTGCCATGGGCTGCACGGCTCGCGCTCGGCCTGCCAGTCGATGTTGTGCTTGATGATGCGCCGGTCCTTGTAGGTGTGAACCGTGGCGGCGTGGATGTTGCCCGAGAACTGGGCCGCCCGCTTCGTGCCGTGGACGTAGGTGGCGAAGTCGTTGTAGCAGCCCGAGATGTTGCGGTTCGAGACCAGGGCCGTCGAGCCGTCGGCGAAGGTGTATTCCATCGAGTAGGAGTGGAGGTTCTGGCCGTAGTCCTGGGTCCAGGGCGAGCGCCCGCCCAGCCCGTGGCACTGCACCGGCCAGGCGTCCTTCAGCCAGCAGCACTCGTCGATCTGGTGGATCAGCAGCTCGATCATCAAGCCCGACGAGGCCCAGAGGAACGCCACGGGCCGGCGGACCTGGTATTCCAGCTCGTTGCTGGCCGGGTCGCGCCGGCCGAACGCCCCGCCGCCGCCCATGCGCGAGGCGCGGATGAGCTGCACGTCGCCCAGCTCGCCGGCCCGGATCTTCTCGACCAGCGCCTGCCGAGCAACACTGTGGCGGCACATCACCCCGGCCGCGATCTTGAGGTTCTTCTTCTCGGCCGCCTCGCCGGCGCGGATCATGCGGTTCAGCCCGCCCGGGTCGGGCGCGAACGACTTTTCCATGAAGACGTTCACGCCCTTTTCCACGGCGTAGTCGAGGTGGGTCGGGCGGGGGTAGGCCCGGGTGGTCAACAGGGCCACGTCGCCCGGGCGCAGACAGTCGATCGCCTTGCGATAGGCGTCGAACCCGACGAACTGGCGCTCGGGCGGCACGTCGACCCGGTCGCCGAACTGGCCGCTTAGTGCCTTGTGGGCCCGGTCGATCCGATCCTGGTACACGTCGGCCATGGCGAAGAGCTTGATCGGTCCGCCATCGGGCACCGCAAAGGCGTTGCCCACGGCCCCGCTTCCCCGCGGCCCGCAGCCGATCTGTGCCAGTCGGATGGTGTTGTCCTCGGCCGCGTGGACCGCCGGCACCGCCACCCCGGCCAGGGCCGAGCCGGCCGCCATGGTCCCGCCCCATTTGAGCACCTCGCGTCGCGAGGGGTTCGGCGGGTCTTCTTGTGCTGATTGTGATTGGTCTTTCACGGGTGGGGTCTCCTCTTGGGAAGCTTTCGTGTGGAGGGATTGAAGAGGGAAAAGGGGACATCACTGATATTGGTAAGGCAGGCAAGCGGAAATCAGTGATGTCCCCTTTTTGGGTCCAGGAGCGGGCCGTAGGTGCCGGGCATTCGGTGGCGGGGGCCGATCGAGCGCCAGTGGCCGACCCAGGGGAGCGGCTCGCGCCGGCTCAGGTCGATCTCGGCCCAGGCGACGCCCTCGCGCCCCTCGTTCGAGGCGAGGATCCGGCCCAAGGGGTCGATCACCAGGCTGTTGCCGTCGTAGACCGAGGGGACGAGGTAGATGCCGTTGTCGCGGGCGCGCACGCGGAAGGTCGTCTCGCCGTCCACGCGCCCGTCGCGATCCGGTAGCGTGTTGCCCCAGGTGGGGGCGAAGACGATCTCCGCCCCCCTAAGCGCCCACATCGTGCCCACCTCGGGGAAGAACCAGTCGTAGCAGACCTGGATGGCCACGATGCCGAAGTCGGTTTGGAACACGGGGTATTCGTCCCCAGGTGTAACGCCCTTGTTCCACTCTTCGCGGGGCAGGTGGACCTTGCGGTAGGTGCCGGCGAGTTTTCCCGTGCGGTCGATCAAGACGCCTGTGTTGTAGAGGGTGTCGCCGTCTTTTTCCATGAGCCCGGCCACGACCCAGAGCTTGTTCTCGCGTGCGGCCCGGCCGAGCCGTTCGGTCGACGGGCCGGGGATCGGCTCGGCCACCTCGGCCCCGTTCTTGCCGGTCCCCACCATGGTGATGGCCTCGCCCAGGCACACCACGTCGAGCCCCAGGCGGCCCGCCTCGTCGATCTTCTCGCACCACAACTCGAGGTTCTTTTCCGGCGTGCTGTTGCGGGGACGCAGGAACACGGTGCCGACCTTGGCCTTTCGCGGCTTGGGCGGGTCGGAGGGCGTGAGGCTCGCCCGGTGGAAGACGATCGAGCCCCCCTCGGGCCAGTGGACTTCGAGCGAGAGCCGGGCCCCGTCGGCGTCGTCGGGCGCAACGAGCACGTCGCGGAAGTGAAGCGAGCCGTCGGCCTGCTCGAACGGGCCGCGCACGAGCCAACCCGCCGGGTGGAGCCGGCGCTGCCCGTGCAGCCAACGCACGCGCACGTAGACCGAGCGGAGCGGGCTGGGCACGCCCTCGGTCCGGCAGCGGACCTCGACGGCGTACGCCCGGCCGCCTTCTACGCCGCTTACGTCCTGCGAAACGCCGCCTACCGCGTAGGGCCGGCCGGGGGCGTCGAAAATGAGCCCCTCCGGCGTCGCGCGCACGCGGCACTTGGCCGGCTCCCAGACCGGCTCGACGGCCGACCAGTGCTCGGGCAAGGCCCGGCCCTCGGGCGCGGCCAGCCCCGGGTTCTTCACCAGCTCCTGCCCCTCGGCGCCGGTGGCAGAGGCTCCGACGAGGGCCGTCAGCGCGGCGGCCAGCCCCCATGCCATGCAAAGCGGTGCTCTCATTTCTCACCTCCGGTTGTCGACGTGTCCTCGGCCATATCGACCACGCAACGGAACCCGATCGTAGCACAACGGTCGAGCCCCGGGTACATCATGAGGAATTTGGCCGCGTGGCCGGTGGGTTGCGGGCCGCCGTCTGCGTACCACTTCGAGCCCTCGGCCTTGTAGTATGAGCCGCCGCGGACGATGCAGAAACGGGTGCGCCCGTCGCGGCGCTCGCTTTCGGTCCACTCCCAGGTGTTGCCGCAGCAGTCGAAGAGCCCCAGCGGCGAGCGGCCCTCGGGGAATGCCTTCACGGGGGTGGTCCCGCCGGTCTGTCCGTGGTTGCAGCGCGCCGGGTCGAAGTCGTTTCCCCAGGGGTACGCGAGTTGCCGCGGCCCGCCCGCGGCGTATTGCCATTCCTCCTCGGTCGGCAGCCGTTTTCCGGCCCAGCGGGCGTAGGCCCGGGCGTCGTCGAGATCGACGTAGACGACCGGGTGGTCCTTTTTGCCCGCGGGCGGCTGCCCGTCGGCGAAGTGCTTCAGGAAGTTCCGCCCTTCGCGCGGCCGGTAGCGGCTTTCGGCCAGAAACCGGGCGTACTGGGCATTGGTCACGGGCGTCTCGTCGATGGCGAACGGCCGGAGCTTCACCGTGCGCTTCAGCGGCGTCTGGTACGTGCCGCATTCGCGCGAGCGGAAGTTGACCGCCATCTCGAACGTGGTCGCCGGTACGGCGATCACGCCCGGCGGCAGTTCGTCGCGGGAGTAGGGTTTGGTACGTTGCACCTGGCGAAGCTCCTCGGGCGGCGTGGACGTTTCGGTGCTGAAGTCGGCTCGGGCGTCGAGCGCGGCTTGGTCCGGCAGGAATGCGGCGAGTTCCACATCGATCAGCTTGCCGAGCAAGCCCCGCTTCTCGCCCCGGGGCGCCGCGAGGATCGCGCCCACGCCGCGTGCCGGGATGCTGCCGGCCAGCACCACTTCGGCGCCGCGCCGCTGCGGCTTGATCGGCCGGCCCCGGACGAGGTCGAAGTAGCCGTCTCCCTCGACGTGCGCGACTTCAAGCAGCGAGGCGTCGGTCAGCTCCTCGTTGCGGCGGTTGACCAGCGTCCAGAGTCGCAGCGGGTCCCCGCGCCAGCGGCTTGCGTAGACGCCCTCGGTGAGCGTGGCGACCGAGGGCGTCCAGTCCTCGGCGGTCAGCAAAGTGCTCGCGCGCTGAACGGGGGCCATCGCCCGCAGGATCGACTGGTCCCGCGGCGACCAGATCCGCAGTTGCCCGAAGACGTTTTCCCAGACCAACATGCCGCAGCCATTGAGCCACGCGGCGTGCAGCTCGGCCGTGTGGTCGCGCTCCCAGCGGTTGACGAAGTGGTGCAGATGGCGACGCTCGAACCACTTGTTGCGGCAGACGCCCACCGGCCCCGTCTCGCCGGGCTTGACCCACCACTGGGCCCAAGAGAGGTGGTGGTCGTGGACGTGCTCGACGGGCAGGGATAGTTCGCTTTCGAGCACCACGCCGGGCCGGGCGGCGTCGAGCAGCTTGCGGAACTCGCCCGAGCCGCTGTGCAGCGTGTCGAGGAAGATGCCGTCGGCCTCGATCGCCGCGACCAGATCGGCCAGCGTGTGCAGGTCGTTCTCGGGCTCGCGCCGCGTGCCGCGGTCCCAGGGGTTGTAGTCGATAAACACCTTTACGCCCCCCCGGTGCAGACGCCGCGAGAGGTCGCGAAGCCCGTCGAGCCCGCCCGGCATGTCGCGGTAGAAGTCGAACTGGTTGCGGGGGTCGAAGCCGATCCGGGGATAGGCGTGCCAGAGGACCACGCTATCGAAGCCGCCGAACCGCTTCGCGCCGTCCTCAAGGAACCGCTCAGGGGTGAACTCGCCGCGCTGCCGGTCCCAGAACGTCTCGTCCCAGAGCATGACGAACGCACAGGTGAAGTTCGACGCGGCCCAGGTGAGGTCCTTGCGGCGGTAGAGGGCGTCGTCGTATTTCAACGCCGCCCGGGTCTCGGCGCGCCACCGCCCGAGCGACTCGCGCCACGCGTCCCACGCTGCCGGGTCGTCCGGCGGGCGGAACATGACCTGGGTGCCGTCGATGTGGACCTCCACCGTCGGGGGCTCGGCCGCGTCGACGGGTACCGGCGACCCCGCAAGCGCGAGAGCAGTCACCGCACCCACTGCGCACAACGCGTGTCGCATGAATCGGCCCTCCTAACGCGGCTTGGAGCCGCAACGCTCCGCGGGCTTGAAGCCCGCGGCCATAAACCCCTCGGGCCGCCGCGAGGGCGCGGCGGCTAAGCGTGCGCGCAGCAAGCGCGCACACGCCGCCGGGAGAGTTTAGCCCTCCCGCAGCACCCGCTTCTCAGGGTCGTAAACCATGCGCCGCCCGGTGTCGTAGGCCCGCATGGCCATGATCACGGCCACGGCGTGCTGGTAGCCGGCCTCGATGGGGGCATTGGGCTGCTTACGGCTGCGGATGCACTTCAGCCAGTTGAGGAAGTGGTCGGGCGTTTCGACCGGATCGACCGGGCGCTCTTCTTTCAGCTCGCCGCGGCGGATGGCCCCTTCGCCGCTGACGCTGGGCGCGCTCCAATTGGTCAGGTTGATGATCCCCTGCTCGCCGAAGATGCGGAAGCTCCGCCCGCCCGAGTTGCCGAAGTTGGTGGTGTAACTGACCAGCAGCCCCTCGGGGTACGTCCACGTGGCCTGGACGTGGTCGGGGCAGGTGAAGCCGTGCTCGTCCTTCCAGGTGTAGGTGCCGCCGAGGCAGACGGCGCTCTCGGGGACCTTCGTGCCGATGATGTAGTTCATCAGGTCGATGAAGTGGGCACCGTAGCCCGGCACCGGGCCGTCGGAGAAATCGCGGTAGCCGTACCAGCCGGTGAACTGGTCGGCGCGGAAAGGGCGCATGGGCCGGTCCATGAGAAACTCCTTGAAGTCGACGTCGTTCTCGTTGGCCTCCTGAAGCCGCGAGTACCAGTACGGGCGCGTGCCGTTGCGCATCTGCTCGACGCGCGAGACGTGGCCCAGCACTCCGGTCTTGAACAGCTCGCGGCAGCCGGTGCTGGTCGGCCGGCTGCGGACCTGGGTGCCGATCTGGCAGACGACGCCCGAGGCCGTGACCGCGTCGCAGGCCGCCTTGAGCTTCTCGAAGTCCATGGCCAGCGGCTTCTCGCAGTAGACGTCCTTTTTCGCTTCGGCGGCGGCCTTCAGGTGCGTGGTGTGCTGGTGGTCGCAGGAGGCGATCATCACCGCGTCGACGTCCTCGAGCGCCACCACGTCGCGGTAGGAGACGAACTGGCGGGCCGGGCGCCCGTACCACTCGGCGGTCTTGGCGGCGGCCTGCTCGCGGCGCGGGCGCCAGGGATCGCAGACGGCCGTGATCTCGATGTTTTGCTCCTCGGCGTGCTCCTGCACGCCGGGCATGTGGGCCTTGGCACCGCGCACGCCGCAGCCGACCACGCCGATCGAGATGCGGTCGTTCGCGCCCACGATCCGGCCGTAGCTGCTGGCCGTGAAACTCAGCGCGGCCGCCGAAGCGGAGGCGGCCTTCAGGAAAGTGCGTCGTGACGTGGAGTTGGGCATGATGGCTCCTCCCTTGGGTTGAGGATGATTGGCAAGTCGACGCAGTTCGCTTAGCCGCCGCGGCCACACGGCATCTTCGCTTAGCCGCCGGGGCTAAGCTGCCGCCGGGGCTAAGCTGCCGCCGGGGCTAAGCTGCCGCCGGGGCTAAGCTGCCGCCGGGGCTAAGCTGCGTTCAGCCACGCCGCCACGCCCTGCTCGACCGCGTTGAGCTCACCGAGGAACTCGCCGGTGATCTCTTCACGCGGCAGGTAGATCGTCTGCGAGCCGTCGATGGGCCCGGGCGGGGCGGCCACGCTGTGTTTGAGCGGCTTATAGCTCAGCCCGATCTCGGGAACCGTTTCGCTTAGCGGATAGTGCATCCAGGGCCAGCCGCCGTCGGGTAGCTGGCTATCGAGGAAGGTGAACATGGCCACCCGCTCGGCCACCCGGTAGGTCCGCTCGAGAAGCCCGTCGTCGCCACAGCCGTGCTCGACCAGCACGCGCAGCAGCTCGCCCGCCCCCCAGGCCACCTTGCACTTCGACGGCCAGAGGTACGTGTCCAGGGGCATTTGCGACTCGAAATCCAAGAGGGTCAGGGCCGCGTCGAGGTAAGGCCGGGCCTGCTCCTCGCTCTTTCCCCAACGGGTGCGCATCACGTCGTACAACACGGCCAGGTAGGCCATGGCCGTGCCCACGTTCCAGAACTCCTGTTTCGGGCTCTGCGTGTCGACCACGCGGGAGATCCGCTGGCCCGGCTCGACGTGGGTCAGCAGCTCGCCGTCGAGGGTCATCTGGGTGTAAATCAACCCCCGGGGGATATGCTCACGGTTGGCCTCGACCCAACGGCGGACCCAGTCGCCGGCCGCCAGGGCCCGCTCGCGCATGTCCAGGGCCAGCATCAGGTGGCCGAAGAAGGTAGTCACCAGCGTGCCGATCGTTTCCGGCGGCTGGGGACGGGCCGGGTCGTCGCCGATGTAATGGAACGCGCCCCCGGACCGCTCGTGATGATACTGGTAGATCCGATCGATCACCTGCCGGTCCTTGCCCAGCGGATGGCCGATCCACGCCGCGACCTTCACGAAGCTCAACGGCCGGTAGACCCGCTGGAAGTCCTTGTACTCGCGCGGCTCGTCGGGGAAGTAGAAGTCGCCCGTTTCGCGCCGGGCCTCCCGGTCGGCCCAGTCGAGCAGCTTGGCGATGGTGCCGTGCTCCACGCCGGCCGCGTACATGCCCCAAGTGGCCTTGTGCACGTAGCTCAGGTTGCGCTCCCGGAGGATCGGCCCGTTCGGGGCGATCCGGCCTTTGAGAAACTGCCCCCCCTGCACCAGGGCGATCCGCAATGCGGCCAAGAGGTGCTCGGGCTGACTGATGCGCCAACTCACGATCGGCTCCTCTGGAGTGCGGCGATTTATCGCCGCTTTCTTGGGACATCGGATCGGCAACGAACTACGTGGCAGCTCCGTCGAGAATCGTTGACCTCTCTTTCCGACCGCTCCGTAAGCGGCGATTCCACGCGCTTCCGGGCTCCTTCCCCAACGGGGACGAACACGGCGGCTCGGCTGAAATCGGTTTGCTTTACTGGCAATTCGGAAAGCGGCGATGAATCGCCGCACTCCAAAAAATGGGCCGCCGCTACGAACATACCGCACCGCCTTGCCCGCGCGAACCCCCGGGCGTAGGATGACGCCCGTCGTCTTGACGCCGCCGGTCGCGTCGTCGTTGGAGGATTTGGGGGGGCGGATGGAGGGACGGGGGGACAGAGAGAAAGAGAGACGGAGGGACAGAGAGAGGGTGGGAAGAGAGCGAATCCATTCCTCCATCCCTCAGTCCCTCTGTCTCTCAGTCGCTCACCTGCCTCGCTGCACACCTCCGTCGCCAACCCGGAGAACCCCCAATGCTCTGGCTCATACCTGCAATCGTGGGTCTCGCGGCCGGGCTGGTGGGCGGGCTGCTGGGCGTGGGCGGCTCGATCATCATCATTCCGGCCATGGTGATCTACCTAAGCCACGCCGCGACGGGCTACGCCGGCCCAACCCAGCACCTGTTGCAGGCCGCGGCCATGATCTGCAACGTCTTCGTGGCCGCCCCCTCGGTGCTGGCCCACCGCCGCGCCGGGGCCATCATGCCCGAGGTCGTCGTGCTGCTCGTGCCCGCCGCGATCGGGGCCAACCTGCTGGGCGTGGCCTTAAGCAACAGCCCCTGGTTCGCCCGCGGGAACGGCGCCTACCTGGCCATGATCCTGGCCGCGTTCCTGGTCTACGTGGCCGGGTACAACGCCTGGCGCCTCGCCGAGCCGTCCACGGAAAAGGGGGCGAAGGGGACAAGCACCTCTTGCCGGAACGGCCCTCCGGGTGCTTCGCACAAAAGGTGCCTGTCCCCTTTTCCGGTCCTGCTTGTGGGCTTCTTGATGGGGTTCGCCGGCGGACTGCTGGGCATCGGCGGCGGGGCGATCGGCGTGCCCTTGCAACAGGTCCTGCTCAAGATCCCGCTTCGCCGGGCCATCGCCAACTCGGCCACCACGATCGTCTTCTCCGCCGCCCTGGGGGCCATCATGAAAAACGCGACGCTGGGTGAACACGGCGTGGCCGTGGCCGACTCGCTCCGCCTGGCCGCCATGCTCATTCCTATGGCGATCGTGGGCAGCTACCTGGGCGGGCGCCTGACCCACCGGCTGCCGCGCAAGGCCCTCCGCGCGGCCTTCATCGTGTTCATGCTCGTGATTGCCTGCCGGCTGTTCTACGACGCCTGGCAGGCAACGGGCGTCTGAACGCCCCGTGCTTGAAGTCGTTGAATCTTCGAGCCAAACGCGAAAGCTCGAAAGTACGAAAACTCGAAAGAAGAGGAGAGGAGCAGTATTCGGCGCTGACGAGAAGTTCGACTGAGTCAGGTAGCGTGTCCCGTCAGCGTCACCGTCTCAACAGATCGTTCATTTCGCGTTTTCGTCCTTTCGTGTTTTCGTGATCCCCTCGCGAGCGCCCTTCACCTTTTCCGGCCCGAGTGCCGTTTCGCCTCAGCCAGGCCCCACAGCAGCTCGCGGAGTCCCGCCTCCAGCGTTCGCACCACCTCGGGCGTCAGCCGGCGCCGGACCGCCGCGGACTTAAGCCCCTCGGGAAAGGGCAGCGTGCGTTCGCCCCCGGGGCAGCGCTCCATCGCGAATCCCTTCGTCACCGGCACGCCGAGCACGAACTCGTCGCGGTCGATGTGCAACGGGCAGTCGTCCACCGCACACGGTTCGAGCCACACCATCGGGTCGAGCGGCGCTTCCGGCTCCGGCTCGCCTTCTTCCTCGGGCACGCGGAACTGCCAGAGCACGGTCTCGAGCCGGCCCGTCTCAGGGTGTACCAGCACGGCGTAGCGCGTGATCACGTCGCCGTGCTTGCCGTCGATCACCCGGATGCCCTGAAAATCGAGCACGGCCATGGTCGGCGTTCGGGCAGCGCAGCGGGCCGCGGCAATCTGCTCCTCGCCGCTCGAAAGCGCGGTCCGCTCCATGAACCCCAGGTCGGCCCCCAGCTCCTCCTGGGTCTCGCCGGTGACGATCACGAAGCGCCCGTCGATCTCGACGCCCACACCGGTCGCGACCCGTTCCAAACGATAGGGGCCCCCGTCGGGCGCATCGGCCGGCCCCCGCACGTCGGCCACGACGGCCGTGAACAAGAGCGCCGTCAGATGGGCAAACGTGTCGGAGACCTTGTCCAACGAATCGTCCGCCACCCGGGTGTGGCTGCGGATCACCAGGTGGCTGAAGCCCTCCGGCGGGCCGTCGCCGATCACGGTGCCCGGCGGGATCAGGGCCAGGGGGCGCGGCGTGACGTCGACGGGCCCCTCGGGCAGGGCCGAGACCGGGGCCGTCTCCTCGTCAGAGCTGCCCGACCGGAGCATCCACCATCCAGCGCCCGCCGCTACGACGACCGCCACCAAGAGCACGCTGAGGAGTCTCGCACGTCGCACTTCTCTTCGTTCCGAAATGTGGGGTACGAACGGGCAGGAAGGGCGGGCGAGCCCGCCCGCTTCACGCCGACGTCACGCCGCCGCGACTGGCTCCGAGGGCTCGGCCGGACTACACTACACCGACGGAAGTCCGCTCCTGCATTCGTCGGCAACCCAGCCCGTGGAGGATCACCATGCCTGCTTCTCGCCGCGTATTGTCCGCTATTGTACTCGTGCTTTGCGTCGTTGTCCTCCCCATGGCCCGGTCCGCGTGTCCGGCCCTGGCCGCGCCCCCTCAAGAAGAGCGGGAGACCGACCCGCTCGTGCTCAAGAACCTCGAACGGTTCCAGGACCTGAAGTTCGGGCTGTTCATCCACTGGGGAATCTATAGTCAGTGGGGGTGCATCGAATCCTGGCCGCTGGTGGAGGTCGACACCTGGGCCCGGCCCGACGACCTGAAGGCGTGGACCGAGCGAAACAAGGACTTCGAGCGCTTCTCGCGCGACTACCGGGCCCTGAACCGCACCTTCAACCCGGGGCACTTCGAGCCGCAGAAGTGGGCCGAGGCGGCCAAGGACGCGGGCATGCGCTACCTGGTCTTTACGACCAAGCACCACGACGGGTTCTGCATGTTCGACACGCGCCAGACCGACTACCGCACGACCCATCCCTCCTGCCCCTTCCACACGAGCCCGCAGGCCGACGTGGCCAAGGTCCTCTTCGACACGTTTCGCCGAGAGGGCTTTCGCATCGGGGCGTATTACTCGAAGTCCGACTGGCACCACCCGGGCTACTGGGCCCCCGAGTGGCCGCACCCGGACCGCAACGTGAACTACGACACCTCGGAGCACCCGGAGAAGTGGGCCGGGTTCGTGCGCTACACGCACGCGCTGGTCGAGGAGATTGTGACCCGCTACGGCCCGATCGACGTGCTGTGGCTCGACGGGGGCCAGGTTCGGCCGCCCAAGCAAGACATCGACATGCCCAAGCTGGCGGCCATGGCCAGGCGACACCAGCCGGGGCTGATCATCGTCGACCGCACGGTGGGCGGGCGCTACGAGAACTATCGCACGCCCGAGCAAAAAGTGCCCGACGTGCCGCCGCCCTACGTGTGGGAGACCTGCATGACCATGGGCAACCAGTGGTCGTACAAGCCCGACGACGACTACAAGTCCACGCGCCAGTTGATCCACCTGCTCGTGGACATCGTGGCCAAGGGGGGCAACTTCCTGCTGAACGTCGGCCCGGACGCCGAGGGCCGCCTGCCCGAGCCGGCGCTGAAGCGGCTGGGGGAGATCGGCGACTGGATGAAGGTGAACTCCGAGGCGATCTACGCCACGCGGCCCATCGCGCCGTACAAGGTCGGACAGACGTGTTTGACCAAAAAGGGAGAAACGCTCTATCTGATCCACCTCCCCGCGCAAGACCAAAATGCCCCACCCGCCGAGATCGGAGTGCCGGCGCTGACGGCCGCCAAGTCGATCCGCATGTTGGGGGTCGCTGAGGCGGTGAAGTGGACCGCCACCGACGACGGGCTGACGATCCAAATCCCGGAGGCGGCACGCAGCCAGCCGCCGTGCGATCACGCCTGGGCGTTCGAGGTGCGCGGATACAAGCTCACCGGCGGCTAGGCGGCTGTCCGGAACGTGTTTGTAGTGCCCCGATTCATGGGGTCTTCCTACGAAACAGCGACCGGCTCACAGCGTTCCGGCAGGTCGCCGTGTTGGAGCGAGGCCGCCTAGTGCGGTTCAGTGACCCAACGCCGGACTGGCTCGAGCCGCTTCTGCGGTGAGACGGGCGGCCGGCAACGGAGGGCTGTCCCGCGTTCTGCCCGGAAAAAGCACGACCGAACACGTGAGAAAGGGAACACCGGGCTTGGCCCCGGGAGTCCCCGTGGCTACCGTCGCAGAAGGTGTGTTGACAGGCGGGAGGGCGGTCGATATATTGAATTTTGTACAGTTGGGATACCACTACTGGGGGAGGAGGCGATATGGACTTGACAGACCTGTCCGTGAAACTACTCCTTCTGTTCTTTCCGGGCATCGTATGCTACCTCACCGTCGACGCGCTCACCGTGCATCGTGAGCGGAAGCTTCATGAGATCTTCCTGCTGAGTTTCGTCTACGGACTTCTTTCCTACCTGGTCTATGCCGTCCTGAAGGCTCCGTTCGGCATCACGATTTCGGCCGAAACAGGATTCGCTCTGGATGCACCGAAAGTGGCGTTTCTCGAGTCCCTGACCGAAGAGCAAGTGGCGATCAACGTTGCAGAAGTGGGAATCGTGACGGTGCTCTCCCTGGCCATCGGCGTCGGGGTGAGCTTCGCGTTGAACCGGTACTGGTTTCACGACCTGGCGCGCTGGGCGGGAATCACAAAGAAGTTTGGCCAGCCCAGCGTCTGGTCGTTCGCACTGAATGCCAATGAGGTGCGGTGGGCGACTGTCCGCGACCTGGAAAACAACCTCGTTTTCCAGGGCTACATTCGAGCGTTTTCTGACGTGGAAGATCCGGCTGAGCTTCTCCTGACTCAGGTCTGCGTGTACAATGAAACGACGGGCGAACTCCTCTACGAGGCCGACCACATGTATCTCGCCCGCGACAAGTCGAACCTTACCGTTGAGTTCCCCGTTGCGGGGGGGTGATGCGGCCGATCCACTCGAGACAGCGAGGTTTCAATATGGCGGACAACTCCGAGAGAACCGTGGTGCCGCTTACTGGCGGCAAAGTGAGTAAGGGAGGCCAGAACCCTCCCAACCCGGGTGGAGCCCGGCCGCCGGCTCCGCAGGGTAGCGGCGGGCAGTCCGCGACGAGTCAAGGCGAGGGCAGACCGCCGGCCAAGTCCAGCTAGCGCGACAAACGGAGGGCTTTATCGTGCAGAACGAAGAAAGGACGCCACGGCTGGCCGACGAGATTGCTGTACCGACGCGGATTGAGGCCGGAGAACAGAACCCGCCGAATCCGGGTGGTCCACGGCCAGCGGCGCCCGCTGGTAGCGGCGGAGGCTCTGAGACGGGTCAAGCACCGCCTGAGAAGGACTAGCGACTCATCTGATCGCCCCCACGTCCAGCCGCAGCACGTGCGGCCGGATGTCCTGCTCGAAGGCGGGCGGCCAGAGGAGCACGGCAAGGTTGTGGATCGGGTCGTATTCCAGGGCCACCTCGTGGACGGTGAACTGGGGGGTCTCGATCGCAAGCGACGCCCAGCGGTTTTCCTCACAGAGGTAGACCCGCGTCCACACCTCGTCCTCCTTTCGCGCCGGGCCGTAGGCCAGGATCGCGTCCTGGTCGGGCACGTAGACGGCCTCGCGCGTGCTGATGCCCCCCTCGGGCTCTCGGGGGTTGGGGCGCCAGCGACGCTCCTCCATGCCGAAGAACCACATCCGCGGCCCGCCGCTCTCGCGGTCGTGGCTCAGGAACACGAGCCGGTCCCGCTTCTCGTCGTAGACGATCGTCATGAACTCGCGCTGGTAGGGCCGCTCGGGGCCGACGATCTCGATCTCCTCCCAGCCCCACGAGTCGGGCTCACCCGCGCGGCCGACGAAACGATACATGCGCCCGCTGTCCTCCCAGGTGCGGCCCGCGTCGTGCTGGTAGACGATCACCCCGTCCGGCGTGGGCACGGCGATCGGCGAGACCGAGCCGCCGCCGGGGAAGGGCTGCGGGATCGGCTCGAGCCACTCCCGCTTTTCCGGGTCGTAGAGCCAGGTATGCTTGACCACGGCCCCCGCCTCGCGGTCGTACCACTCCGAGCCGCCGGTGTCGGTGAAAACCCCCAGCTTGCGCACCGGGTCGTAGGCACACGTGTGGCGCATGTGCCGGGCCCAGGGCTGGTTGAAGAACGTCCGCGCCGCCGGACGCCGGGCCCAGCGGTCGAACGGCTCTGGGGTAAACGCCGGGGTGCGGTCGATCGAGAACCGGTTGGCCGCCACGTCGTAGAAGGCCATGTCGGTGCCCTGGTAACCGCTGTGCCCGCCGCCCCATTTCATGGCCACGCCGCGAGAAGTGTCGAAGATGGCCGAGCCCCAGGTGCGGCCCTTGGCCGACTTGGGCGGCTCCATCTCGACCCAGCGGTTCGCCGGCAGTCCGGCCAGGCGTTTTTCGTGGGCCTCGCGGTCGGCCGGCGCCTGGTCGTCGTACCACGCCTTGGTCCGCTCGGTCTTGGTCACCACGGTGCCGGGCGGCACGCCCTCGACATCTTCAGCCGGCGGGGCGGAAGGGTCGTAGCGGAAGCGATACGTGCGCTGGCTGTGGTCGTACTTCGAGCTGACGACCAGCAGGGCCTCGTCGCTGCCGGGCACCGCCTCCAGGCAGGCCCACTCCTGGCCCTTCAGCTCCGGCGGCTCGACGCTAAGCGGGGTCCAGGTGTCGGCCGCGGCGTCGTAGACCCATGCCTGCTCGGAAAGCTCCTTGACGCGGCGGTAGTCGGCCACGGCCCTGCCGCCGACCAGGAGCACCACGCCCGCGGGATCGAGGTACGCCAGCCCATGGCAGCTTCGCGGCCAGGGGCTTTTCGCGGGGCGGCGCTCTTCCCAGCGTTGTTTCGTCACGTCGAAGACCCAGGTGTCGGCCAGCCCGCGGTCCTGCCCGTCGCCGCCGAAAAGGACGACGAGCCGGTTCTTCGCGTCGTAGACCATGCGCGAGTTGCAGCGTGCCGGCGGCTCGACGTCCAGATCGAGCGGGCGCCAGCGGTCGGTCGTCACGTCGAGGGCCCAGGTGTGCGGGCGGCCGTCGGGCCGGTCGACCCCGCCCCCGCCGAAGAGCAGCACCTGCCGGTTGACCGGGTCGTAGCAGAGCGACCCCCAGAGCAGCAGGGCCGGCGGCTGCGCCTCCTCCGAGGCGTCGTGGATCAGCTTCCACTCTCGGCGGACCGGCTCGTAGCTGAACGTCATCGAACCGACGTAGAAGACCAGCCGCCCGTTGTGCCCGTCCCAGCAGACCTGGTGGAAACTCGACGTGGGCCGGGGCAAGGCCACGCCGTCGCGATCGTAGAACCCGATCACCGGGGCGCAGATCTCCCAGTCGGGCCACTGCTTGGGGTTTCCCGACCAGTCCTTCTCCTTGCCGGGCGGAAAGGCGTCGATCCACTCGCCGCGGTCCGCGAGGAAGTGACGGGTCTCGTGTGTGCGGATCGGGTGGTGGTGCGTTTGCGTCCCCCAGGAAACCAGGGCCTTGGCCGTGGGGGCGTAGATCACCTGGCTGAAGAAGTGCCCGCCCGTCTCGCTCCGGGCGACCTCGACGAAGCGGTTCGCCGGCACTTCGCCGCGGGCCACCGGACCGAGTACGACGAAGCACAGAAGCGTACCAGCAGCAAACCAGACCGTCGAGCTTTTCATAACGGGACCTCCACACCGTGATGCCTTGGAGGGCGGCGATTCATCGCCGCTGTCTGGGATCCGGATGGACGCATCGATTTCTTGGGAAAGCCCTTCACTTCACCGACGTTCCGAGAGCCGCGTTATCGCACCGGCGAAAGCGCAGCCTCCTCCACGAAAGCGGCGATGAATCGCCGCACTCCAAAACAGTAACTCAGAGCTCCTTGATGAAGATATTGCGGAACCAAAGCTGGTGGCCGTGGTGTTGGAGCAGGATGGGGCCCTCGGTGCGGCCCCTTAGTGTGTCGAGCGGCGTGTTATCGACGACCAGCTTGCCGTTCAGCCGGACCGTGACGTTTTCGCCCCGCATCTCGATCTCGAAGGTGTTCCACTCGCCGGGCGGGTTGTCGGCGGCCACGAGCGGCTTGCTCGCGTGCTGTTTGTTGTTCCACAGCCCGCCCGAGCCCTCCTCGCGGTCCCAGATCTGCACCTGGGGCACGCCGCGCAGATAGATGCCGCTGTCGCCCTTGGGCTCGATCTTCCAGTCGACGTGGAGGATGAAGTTGCCGTAGTCCTTTGCCGTGGCGAGGCTGCGGCCCTTGCCGTCGTAGTGCAGGACGCCGTCCTCGACCTTCCAGTGCTCCTTGGCGTTCTCGTCGGCGGCGAAATTGGCCAGGTCCTTGCCGCCCAGCAGGGCGGTGAACCCTTCGGGCGGGACGTTCAGCTTGGCGGGCTGTTGGGCGAACGCCGGCCCGCCTACCACAAACAGCAACACGACTGCCGAGGTGATCGCACACTTCATGGCTTTGCTCCTCCGGTCTAAAAGGGGATTTTCCGGCCAGGCACGGATCGGGCCGCCATGCCGGTCATGGTAGGCCGGCGCCGGGCGGTTCGCAAGTTTTCCGCTGGGGCCCAACGCCGCGCGGCCCGCTGGGGGCCGGCCGAGCGGCGGTCCGAGGCTTCCGTTTGTTAAACGGGGTAATCTGGGCAAACCCGTCCGCTCATTCTCGGGGTGCAGGAAATGCCGGTTTTACTAATTTTTCCGCTGGTAACGGGCGATACAGACGAACGGGTCAATGCATTCTCGCCTGGCCCGCTGCTGACGTTCGTCGATTTCGCTTACTCGCCACGCGGAGGGACTATCGGTGTCTGCCCTCATTGCAGCCCTGTGCATCGCGGCCTCCCCCGGGGGGGCAAATGTCAACCACGGCCCGCCCCTCGGGACGCCCATTGGGTTTACGGCCGCCGACCTGAGTGCCGCGGACCACGCGGCCTTGGTGTCGCGGCTCGAATCGGGCAACGTGGACCAGTCGCCGTTCATTGGGGCCGCCGGCAGCAGCCCGAACCCGGCGAGCGCGCGGGCCATCTTCGCCAGCCTGGGAAGGACTACCGACAGTAGCTCGAACCCGGCGAGCGCGCGGGCCATGTTTGCCAGCCTGGGAAGGGGCTCCAACGTCGGCTGCGGCGCCGAGTGCAGCCCGGTGCGGACCGTTGGGTGCGGACCTGTTTGCGAGCCGGGGTGCGGGCCGGAAGCGGGCTGCGGCGGGTGCGGCCCGAGCCGCTGTCGTCCGACCTGGACGTTCTTCGGCGAAGCGCTGTACCTTCGGCCGCGCGATGCGGAGGTGGCCTACGCGGTGCCGTTCAACGGGCCGGCCGCACAACCGCCGGCGGTCCCCATTCAGATCGGTCCGTTGGGCATGGTCGACCCGGACTATGACGTCGGTTTCCGTGTGGGGTACGAGACGGTCTTCAACGACTGCACGAGCATCGGGGTGACGTACACGCGGTTCGAGACGGACACCCGAAGCGCGATCGCCACGCAGGCCCCGTTCGTGGTTCGCTCGATGGTTTCCCATCCGTCGACCTTCGGTGCCACCAGCGACGGGCTGCAGGCCAGTGCCCGGTATGACCTCGACTTCGCCCTGGTCGACGCCGATGTTCGCGGCGTGATCGCCTGCGGCCCGTGCTATCTGATCAACTGGGTGGGCGGGGCCCGGTACGCGACTTCAGAACACCAATTCAGTTCGCAGTTCGCCGTAAACGGCCGGGAGACGGTGCTGACGAACATCCAGTTCGACGGGGCCGGCCTGCGCGTGGGGCTCGAGGGGGAGCGCCACGCGCGCAAGGGCGGCTGGATGGTCTACGGTAAAGGGGCAGCCAGCTTCACGGCCGGCGAGTTCCGCGCGTTCTACGGCCAGGGACAAGCTTTCGACGCCAGCGTGGTCGCCACGCGTTGGAAGGCCGGACGGATCGTCAGCATGCTCGACCTCGAGCTGGGGGCCGGATGGACCAGCCCCAACGGCTGCCTCCGCTTGACGGCCGGATACATGGTCAGCGCCTGGTACAACGTGGTGATGACCGACGAGTTCATCCACGCCGTGCAAACAAACAACTTCATCGACTTAGGCGACACGATCACTTTCGACGGCCTGGTCGTGCGGGCGGAATACCGCTTCTAGGTAGCCGTCTCGCTGAAGCGAGACCCAGCACGGTGAGACTCCATCTCGCTTCGGCGAGATGCCAGCCAACGCGTGGGACGCCCCAGGGGCCGATCCGCGCGTTTTCGCTTTTCTTGCCGGGGAAAGGCGAGGGAGAAAGGGGGCGGGGCTGACTTGCCGGAACGGTCCGAAGGGTGCTTCGCACAGATCAGCCCCGCCCGCATTTCTCCGGCGGGACGCAAGTTCCCGACGTTTCGCCGAACACCCCGACTGAGGGGTTCCTCTAGGATCGCTGCCCGTCTGTCCCGCCGCATTTCCGACGGCACCCCAGCAGCTCTTGGCCCGCTGAGCAACTCCTTCCGGGAACGGTCCCGCGCGTCATCGAGCCTGATCCTTCGGGTCACGAGACAGCGCATCTCTTTGTGTGCGAAGGGGTTCCGACGAACGCTGCGCCGTCCACCTTCAAGGAAACGTCACGGCCGCTTTCGGTCGGTCCGTCCGCTCCCCCAGCGGCACGGGGCAGCCGGTCACGGACCGGCTCGCACAGCACCCCTCTATGGGGTGGTTTGTGGGACATCGCCGCGCCCCAATTCTGCATTTTGCCGGGTGCCCGCAAACTGAAAACCCACCCCGAATCCCCTAAACCCCATTGACAACACAGTCTCCGCAAATTACACCGGAACCATGACAGCACCGGCTGCACTGCCGGCGTTGGGTTGCGCGGCCGGTCCTCCGTAGGCCCGAAACAGGGCCGTTCAGGATCGGCTTGCGCCCGCTCCTCGACCGCTCTTATGATCGGAGAATCACACGATGCGCCAGCTCAGATCGGTCTTTCGTGGGAAGTGGTTTCCTCAGAGTCCAACTCGTTCGCGCGGCCGACGAGGTTCGGCGCACGGCAGCCGCGGGCCGCTTCGGCTCGAGCCGCTGGAGGAGCGAGCGTTGCTCTCGGTCGGTCTGACGGGCGTGCCCGACTGGATGGAACTCGGCTCGAAGCCGATCATCGGTGCGCCGAGCAGCGTCTCCGACCCGAACAACCCGGCCTCCGGGGCCGTCGAGAGCGTGGCCGTCGACCCCAACGATCCGGCACACATGTTCGTCGGCTCGGTCAACGGCGGCATTTGGGTGACCCACAACGGCAACCGGCCGTTCAACGGAATCGACGACGACGCGATCAACGGCGTCGACGACCCGGGGGAGCAGCCCGACTGGTTCCCGCTGACCGACGACTTCCCTTCGCTGGCCATCGGGGACATACGCTTCAGCCCGCTCGACCCGACGGGGAACACCGTGTTTGCGGGAACGGGCTCGTTTAGCAGCCTGAGCAGTTCGGGTGGGTTGCCGATCGGCATCCTGCGGACCACCGACGACGGGGACACCTGGGCCAACTTCAAGCTGAACCCCGGCGGCGGTGAGAACCAGGTCCGCGCGATCGTTCCCACGGAAATCGACCTGGACCCCGGCCCCGGCGTGCAGCAGATGGTCCTGGCCGCCACGGTGGGCGGGGGAGGGATGTACCGCAGCGACGACAACGGCGAGACCTGGACCCTGCTCGGCGGGGCGAACGGTTTGCCCGCCGGGAGCATCTCGCAACTGATCGCCGACCCCAACGACGGCGAGCGGTTCTATGCCGGCGTGCCCAACCAGGGTGTTTACGCGGGGGATTTCAACGCGGGCACCGGAATCATCACCTGGAACGCGGTGAACACGGGCATCACGGGCTTTGGCACGGCGGGCAATATCCAGGTTGCCGCCCACGACGGTGGGGCGTCGACCGTGCTCTTCGCGCTGGTCTCGGGGTCTAGCCAGGGGGCGTTTCGCTCGACCAACGACGGCGCTTCGTGGACTGCGATGGCCACGCCGCCCGCGATGTTCCAGCGCGACGTCACCACCCGTTCGGCCAACTGCATGGTGGCCGACCCCACTGACGATGAAGTGGTGTACATCACCACCTACGGCGGCGGCGACGATATCTTCCGCTACGATCCGTCGGGCGCGGGCTCGTGGGACGAGATCGTCGACAGCGGCGCGGCGGGCAATACCCGGCCCCACGTCGACGGCCGTGACCTGGAGTTCGTCGGCTCCGACATCCTGCTGGACACCAACGACGGGGGGATCTACTTCATCAATGACCCGCTCAACGCCAGCAGCAACCGCTGGACCTCGTTGCACGGCGTCGGGCCCACCGGCTTGGGGGTAACCGAAAACCACAACGTCATCTGGGACAGCACCTTCAACGTCGCCGTGGGCGGCGCGCAGGACAACGGATCGTCAGTCCAAGACGGCTCGGGCAACGTTGTCTGGCAGGGCTTCCGGGGCGCCGACGGCGCGGACGTGCAAGTCGACACCGTCAATGCGGGCGCAGGGCAGGTCTTCCGCTATACCGGCACCCAGAACTTCTCGCTCACCCGGCACACGTTCGACTCGGCGACCCATCAACCGGCCGGCTCCGCCGTGAACCTCGACCCGGGACTGGCCGACTTCAGCAACTACTTCGTCTCGCAGTTCGAGCTGAACGCGGTGGCGCCCGAGCGGCTGGTGACCGGAGGCAGTGGGAACAGCCCCGTCTACGAATTGCTCGACGCCGCGACCGCGGCCAGCGCCGCGGCCGCCAACTGGGTGGCCGTGCCGGTCGACGCCAGCTTCGGCAACGTCAACGATACGAGAAGCGCGTGCTTTGCCTACGGCGGGCGCCAGGGTGGCGTGGACAACCCGGAGGTCCTGGTGGTTCCTTCCGGAAGCCGCGTCTACGTGCGCTCGACGGCGGGCGGCACGCTGGATCCCACGCCCACGAACTTCCCGGGCGGCACCGTGCAGGACATCGTGCTGGACCCCGAGAACTGGCAGCACTTCTTCGTGGCCGACGGATCGGGCGTCTGGGAGACGCCGGACGCCGGCAACACGTGGAACGACCTTACGCGCAACCTCGGTCTGGTCAACACCCGGATCCAGTCGCTGGCGTTCGTTCCCACGCCCGACGGCGGTGTGGTGCTCGCCAGCGGCAACCTGGGCGTCTCGCACCTTCCGCTGAATCCTTCCGACGCCGCCTGGACCCGTTTCGGCATGGGGCTGCCCAACGCATTGGCCGAGGACCTCAGCTACAACGCGGCCGACGACGTGCTCTTGGTCGGCACCTTGGGACGCGGTGCGTGGATGGTCGAAGACGCCTCGCTGGTGGTGGAAGACGTGGGCGTGCTGAACATCTGTGGCGACGAGGACCACGTCAACCAGGACGACGTCTTCCGCCTGGTGCGCAACGAGCTGAACCCGCTGATCCTCGACGTCTACATCAACTCGGTGGCCCCGGTCTTCTCCGTGGTCCTGGCGCTCGTCCAGCAGATCAACGTCTTCGGCATCGGCGGCAACGACGAGCTGATCGTCGACAGCACGAACGGGCTGATCAACGTGCCCGAGGGAATCCGCTACGACGGCGACGGCGCCTGCTTCGAGTTCGGCTTCCCCTTCGTCGACGGCGACAACTTCGACGGCATCGACGACGACCTGTTCATCGGCTTTGACCGTGGCTTCGACAAGCTGACCCTCTGGCAGGACGGCGGCGAAGATCAAACCAGCGACGAGCTGGCCGTGGGGCAATTGCCCGGCTCGGGCATCAGCACGATCGTCGGGCCGGGCGGCACGCAGACCGTCTACTTCGAGGAGCTCGAACCGATCGTCGACAACGTGCCGGCCGCCACCTTCGACATCACGGGGGTCCCCGGCCTGGCCAGCTTGCTGCAGGACGACAACCAGATCAACTACGAGACGAGCCCCGTGTTCGGTGCCACGTGGGGACGGGTCACCGTCGACAACTTCGAGCCGGTGGAGTTCACGAACAAGGTGTCGCTCACGATCGACGCCGGGGCCGGCAGCGACGAGCTGAGCCTGAACAATCCCGACACGCCCACCGGGCTGACCGACATCACCGTCGAAGGCGGCGATCCCACCGGCAGCGACCGGCTGGTCGTCAACGGCACCCCGGCCCAAGACACGATCACCTTCGACACGACCGCGCCCGACGCGGCCGAGATCACCGGGGCCGGACCGGTGCCCATCACGATCGCCACCGTGGAGGAAGTGCTGTTGAACGGCCACGACGGCAACGACCTGTTGACCCTCCAGACCCCCAACGGCTCGGACCGCATCATCTACGAGCCGGGCGAGCGCGAGGACTCGGGCGAGGTGCTGGTCGTGCGCCAGCTCGGCGCGGGCGGCGGGCCGCTCCTGGGACTCGGCTTTACGAACCTCGGCTCCAGTGCCGTGGTGACCGTCGCCCCCGACGGCGGCGTGCCCCGGAGCAACGACCTCGAGGTCCACGCCCGGGCCACGGCCAACGGCGACGATCGGTTCGTCGTCTCGGCCACGGGCCGGGTGCAGGTGCTTACCGAGCCGCTCAACACGTACCTGACCCTGGCCATCGACACGCCGGGCGTGCGGAGCCTGACGCTGAAGGGCTTAGCGGGCGACGACTCGTTCGAGCTGCCCAGCACGCACGACTTCCCGCAGGGCATCTTCCTCGAAGGCGGCGAGCCCGACGCCTCTGACACGGCCCTGATTACCGCCGGCGTGACCGACCTGGTCATCAACCTCGACGCCGAGACGGTCAACGAGTCGGGCGAGCCGGCCGCCGAAGCGATCCGCTTAAGCGGCATCGAGCACGTCATGATCGACGCCAACACGAACAACGTGCGCAGCACCATTGCCAACGGCGACGACCCGGTGCTCTACCAGCCGACCGGCCCGAACGCGGGACGGCTCGGGCTGGACGGGCGCAACACCGTGTTCGAGCTTCAGAGCGTCGGCGATCTGAGTGTGAATAGCTCTTCCGACCCGGGTGAGCGGGTCGTGGTCCGCGGGACCGACAACCACGACGTGATCACCGTCGACGCCCGGGCGGCCAACCGCACGGTCACGGTGGAGAACGCCGCGGGGACCACGCTCCAGCCGATCAAGCTGGGCAACGCCATCGACGTGGTTACGGCCCAGGGCCGCTTGGGCAACGACACGTTCCTGGTCGTGCCGGCCCCGGGTATCGATCCGGCCTCGCCGCTTACGAACCTCCTGATCGAGGTCGACGGCGGGGCCCCCTCGGCCAGCGACGCCCTGGTCATCGCCGCGGACGACGCGGGCACGCCGCTGGACAACGACACCCACTTTGTCGTGGTCAACCGCAGCCGCCGGCCCGACGAGGGCGTGGTCCGCGTGTTCCAGGACACGCCGGGCGACGGTAACGACCCCACGCAGTTGCCCGACGTCTTCTATACCGACGTCGAAGTGGTCGCGCCGCTCTTGGACGAGCCGGTCGAGCCGAACCTGCTGATCCTCGGCCCCGACATGTACGAGCAGAACGAGTACCGCAACACGGCGGCGTTCATCGGGGCGGGAGACGCGCTGAACGTCACCGACCTGGCGATCTTCCCGGTCCTGGGCGAGCACCCCTTCGTGCCCGCCGATGTCGACTGGTTCCGCTTCGTGGCCCAGACCACGGGCACGCTCGACATCCAGGTCTACTTCCGCGGCTACGACACGGAGCTTTTGCCCCAAGGAGGCGACGTCGACATCGAGGTCTACGACGCGGTGACGGCCACACCCATCGCCGGCACGGGCGACTTCGGCGACAACGAGCCGCCCGTCGACGCCGACGAGCGCGTGCGGATTCCCGTGGTGGCCGGGCAAACGTACTACCTGCGGGTCTTCGGGCGCGACCCGGCCGGGGCCAACGGCTACGATATGACGATCATCAACGAGGCCCCGCCGGTGCCGTACGACATCGAGTTGAACGACCTCGTGGTGGACGGGACGCCCAATCCGCCGGGCGGGGCGGCCAACAGCGACACGGGCCGCTCCCAGTTCGACAACATCACCTACGACAATCTGCCGGAAATCATCTTCCGCGCGGACGACGCCGTCTTCCTGCACGATCTGCCCGGAAACCCGGGCGACGATGCGCCGCCGGACGAAGTGATCCCCATTCCGTTCAACTCGACCCAAACGTCCGCGCCGGGGGCCGATCCGGTCACGGGGCTGACTGCCGGCTACCGCGTGGCGGTGTTCGACGAGGGCACGCCGCAGCAGCCGCCCGAACTGCCGCAAGTGCCGGTCGGCTATGCTCGCCGGTTGGACGAAGGCGTCTATGCCTTCGATTTCGAGACGGACGCCATCGGTGGCCCGTTCACATTGACCGACGGCACCCACTTCCTCTCGGCTAAGGTGGAGATGATCGATCCGGCCGGCGCGACGCAGACCGGCTTCGGCACCCGGAGCGTCTCGCTGGAGATCATCGTCGACACGCAGCCGCCGCCGGTGTTCTTCGGCAAAGAGGGGGTGGCCACCGACGGGCTCCATCCCGACAGCGACACGGGCATCGAGGACCAGCCCGACACGTTCGTCGACCGCATCACCTACGACACCACGCCCACGTTCTGGGGCGTGGCCGAGGCCGACTCGGTGGTCCGGCTGTGGGCCGATCTGAACGACGATGGGACGCTCGATACGGGCGAGGACCTTCTGCTGGCCGAAACGGTGGCCATACCGCTCGACGGAACGAACCAGTTCCCGGGCGGAGAGTGGGTCGTGACGACCAACATCGACTTGAACGACCCGGCCCCGGACTACTTCCCCGTGATCGACGGGCTACGCACGCTCTTCGTCACAGCCGAGGACGTGGCCGGCAATATTACCGACCCCGCGCAGATGGACATCGAAACGCTCCAGATCTTCATCGACACGCGCGGCCCGCAGGTCGAGGACGTCTCGATCACCGACTCGGACTACGACCTGTTCGATCCCAAGCCGTCGACCGACGGGCCCACGCCGCCGGTAACCAGCCTGGACATCGACCTGGTCGATCGCCCGCCGCGGGGCGAGGGCGGACAGGCTGCCGCCGACGCGATCGATATTTTCCTGCTGTTCGACGACACGGGAAGCTTCGCAGGAACGGCACCCACGCTCATTGCCGAGTTCCCCCAGCTAATCGTCAACCTTCAGGCGGCACTGCCCGGCGCCAACCTGGCCTTTGGCGTAGGCCGGTTCGAGGAGTACGGCAGCTTCGGCGGCGAGGATCCCGATGGACGACCGTTCATCTTGAACCAGCCAATTCTGGAAACGGCCGACCCTGATTTCAACGATGCCATTCTCGCTGCGCTGAACCGCACCGCGCCGGGTTTCGGCGGAGACACTCCGGAGACGGGGATCGAGGCGCTTTACCAAGCCGCCACGGGTTCCGGGTTCGACGGCAACAACGACACCGACACCACCGACAGCGGCCCGGCCGGCTTGATTACTACGCAGGTCACCCCGGGCGTAAGCGGCGATGTGCCCGATATTGCGTCGTTCACCGCGGATGCGACTCCCGCGCCCAACGGGCCGGTCGTCGATCCTTCCGGTACGCTGGGCGGGGTGGGGTTCCGCGCCGGGGCCGCAAAGCTGATCCTCCTGGCCACCGACGTCGGCTTCGCCTTTCAGCCGGACGGCATCGACCCGTACGTCGGAGCCGACGGCGTGATAGTGCCGGCCGCGAACGTGCAGGTCGGCGGCCGCGGCAGCACGCCCGGCGGTCGAGGGGCCGCCATCCAGGAGACGATCGACGCCCTGTTGGCAATCGACGGCGGCACCGGCGTGCAGGTCATCGGCCTGGGCACCGGCACCGCCGCGGGGACCAGCCCGCGACGGAATCTCGAAGCCGTTTCCATCCTGACCGGCGCAGTCAACGGCACGCCGAACGACTTGGACAGCGGGATTGCCGGCGATCCGATATTGCCGGGGGAACCGCTCTACTTCTTCATCGACCCGAACTCCGCCGAGGCGGTAGCCGAAGCCATCACGACGGCGGTGCTCGGCGCGGTCGGCGGGGGATTCCTCTACCCCGCCGCCAACCCCACCCTGGCCACCGCGCCGGGCAACGTGCAGCTCGTCGGCGACCACAACGGGATCATCCCCATCGCCGAGATCCAGTTCATCGACCACACCGTGGCCGGCGACCTGGGCCGCTCGACGATCCGGCTGATCTTCGACGAGCCGATCCCCGACGACCGCTACTCGCTGATCGTCTCCGACCGGATTATGGACCGGCCGGGCAACCCGCTCGACGGCGAGAGCAACGCGGCCGAGCCGCACGAGCAGCCCACCTTCCCCAGCGGTGACGGCGTGCCGGGCGAGGACTTCATCGCCCGGTTCACCATCGACAGCCGGCCCGAGATAGCCACCTACGCCGCGGGCAGCGCCTACGTCGACACCAACGGCAACTTCCTCTTCGACCCGCAAGACGAGGACCAGAACCAGGACTACACCAACCGCGATCTGGTCTACCACTTCGGATTCACCAGCGACGATTTGTTTGCCGGCAACTTCACCGGCCTATACCCGGGTCCCGACCTGCCGGCGATTCCGGCCGCCGACGGCTTCGACAAGTTGGGGGCGTATGGCCGCGTGGGCGACGACTTCCGCTGGTTGATCGACACCAACAACGACGGCGTGGCCGACCTGGGCGTGACCGGGTTCGACGCCCAAGGGATCCCTGTCCCCGGCATCATCGACCCGGCCGGCATCAACGGGCTGCCCGTGGCCGGTGATTTCAACGGGGCGAACGTCGACGGCGACGAGGTCGGCCTGTTCGACGGCACTACCTGGTACTTTGACACCACCCATGACTACAACGTCGACACGTCTCTGCCCAGCGGGCTGCGGGGCTACCCGATCGTGGGCGACTTCGACGGCGACGGGCTGCTCGACCTGGCCACCTGGACCGACGACGTGTTCCGCTTCGACTTGAGCAGCACGCCGGGCGCGGCCACGCCGATTCCCACGCTGCCGGGGATCGACGGAATCGTGGACGACACGATCGCGTTCGGCTTCATCGGCGTGCGCGAGCGCCCGGTGGCGGCCGACTTTGACCTGGACGGTATCGACGACATCGGCCTCTGGGTGCCCGACCGCAACGGCGCGGCACCCGCGGAAACCGGCGAATGGTACTTCCTGATCTCCGACGAGACCGAGGTAGACCAGAGCAACCCGAACAACTGGATTCCGCTTAACCCGGGAACCGTGGCCACGCTCGATCACGGCTTCTCGCCGTGGCCGCTGGGCGACGACCTGTTTGCCCAATTCGGCGACGAGTACGCCCTGCCCATCGTGGGCAACTTCGACCCGCCCGTGAAGAAGCCCGACCCCGACGAGCTGCTCCTAGCGGGCACGGCCGGCGACGACACGTTCGAGTTCGTTGCCGGGCCGTCGCCCGGGGAGTGGACCGTAGTGGTCAACGGCGTGCCTCTGGCGATTCCGGCCGCCGCCACCGGCGTCCGCTTCGACGGTCGCGGCGGTCACGACACCGCCGTGCTCACCGGAACCCCCGGGGCCGATAGCCTCGAACTCTCCGCCGACGGGGGCACGATGAGCGGACCCGGCTACGCGGTGGCGGTCCAGGGCGTCGAGTCGATCACGGCACACGGGCTCGGCGGCGCCGACGAGGCCCTGCTCACCGGCTCCGAAGCGGCCGACCAGTTCGCGGCCGCGGGCGGCGCGGCCTGGATGACCACGCCCGCGGGCAGCCACTCGGCCGACGGCTTCGAGAGCATCTTCGCCGAGGGCGGCGAGGGCCTCGACACGATCCGGCTCTACGACACGCCGGCCAACGATTCCTACGTGGCCGCGCCGCAGCTCGCCGTCTTGGGCGGCGGCGGGTTCCGCGTCGAGGCGACCGGGTTCGAGACCGCCCACGCCTACGCCCCCAACGGCGGCTTCGACACGGTGAAGCTCTATGGCTCGGCCGGCAACGACGTCTTCCGCGCCAGCCCGACCGAGGCCGGGCTCTCCGGCCCGGGCTACTACAACCGGGTCAGGGGTTACGAGGACGTTCACGCCTACGGCATCCGCGGCTACGACGTGGCCGAGCTTGCCGACTCGGCGGGCAACGACACCTACGTGGGCCGGCCCACCGAGGGCATCCTCTACGGGCCGGGGTATTACACCCGGGGCAAGGACTTCGACCTGGTCACCGTGCGGAGCACCGCGGGCAACGACCGGGCCGAGCTGTTCGATTCCCCGGGACGCGAGCTGTTCGTGGCCACGCCCGCCGTGGCCGAGCTGCACGGACCCGGCTATCTGCACCGCGTCGAGCAGTTCGGCGAGGCCCACGCCTACGCCAGCCTCGGCCTGGACGAAGCCAAGCTTTTCGACTCGCGCGGCAACGACACGTTCTTCGCCAGCGCCACGCACGGCGGCCTGGTCGGCGCGGGCTTCGCCAACTACGCCCACGGGTTCGACGGGGTCCACGGCTACGCCACTGCGGGCGGGTTCGACGTGGCCAAGCTCTACGACTCGCCCGGCGACGACACCTACCTGGCCGACCCGGTGCAGGCCGTGATGCACGGCCTGGGGTTCTACAACCGGGCGAAGTTCTTCGACGCCGTACACGGCTACGCCACGCTGGGCGGTAAGGACTCCGCCGAGTTGCTCGGCTCCGCCGGAAGCGACACCTTCGCCGGCAACGCGACCGACGGCGCCCTCTACGGCACCGGCTTCTACAACCGGGCCAAGTTCTTCGAGACGCTCACGGCCGACGGCCTGACGGGCGGAACCGACACGGCCCTGTTGCGCGGCGCCACCCTGGTCAACCCGCTCACCCAGAGCCCCCCGGCCACTTACGCCCGGATGGCCATGCTCCTCAGCTTCGAGCAGCTCGACGACCCC
>Ga0180438_10002663_pt1 | contig 28456 bp, 9 predicted proteins | sample SS_ome_12_FD_132455 | JGI IMG/M metagenome (GOLD analysis project Ga0180438, IMG submission 132455) | Hypersaline lake sediment archaeal communities from the Salton Sea, California, USA - SS_3_D_2 metaG | ecosystem: Environmental > Aquatic > Non-marine Saline and Alkaline > Hypersaline >...
AGCGGAAGGTGCTCGGCTGGGTCGGCGGGGCCCGCTCGTATGCCGGGCGGGACGTGTCGATTCGCGTCGGCGGCCGGGCCGAGAGCGTCGTCGTCCAGGCCGACAACACGTTCACGTGGTATTACGGCATCGACGAGAAGACGGCGGCGGCGTTTGCCGTCGGCGGCCTGAAGCGGACGGTCACGCTCTGGCCGCCGGCGGAGCTCGAGCCGTCGGTGTTTTTCGTCGTCGACCGGACGGTGTATCGGCCGGGTCACAAGGTGCAGTTCGCGGCCTTTCTGCGCAGCCTGGGGCGCGACGGCAAGTTCCTGCCGATCCCCGGGCGCAAGGTCGCCGTGACCCTCCGCGCGAAGACGAAGAAGACGGTCGCGGCGAAGCTGGACCTGACCAGCGACGGCTTCGGGCGGATCACCGGCGAGTACACGTTCATGGGCGAGGATCCGCTCGACGAGTACACGCTGTCGATCGACGGCTTCCGCGGCGAGGCGGTCGTCAAGCTGGCGGAGTTCCGCAAGGCGAAGGTCCGCCTGGACATCACGGGCAAGCGCGAGCGGGAGGCCGTCCGCCTGCGGTTCGAGGCGAGGGACTTTCTCAACAAGCCCGTGGCCGCCAAGCGGCTGGAGTTCACCGCCAAGGTTTTCCGCCGACAGACGCTGAAGAAGAGCCACGAGCTGAACGGCGAGCAGTTCGCCTACCACGCCGAAGGCCCGAAGTGGCTGCCGGATCCGGACGAGCTGACCGACGAGCAGCGGTTCCGGTGGGTGCATCTCGGCGCTTGGCCGCGGACGGCGCAGGCCGTGGCCGCCCAACTCTCGCAGAAGGTCGAGCTGAACGGCGAGCCGTACTACGAGCACGAGCTGCCCGTTCAGCCGCAGTGGCTCGACGGGCGATCGACCGTCATGGTCGAAGGCGTGCTGATCGATCAGAACGGCCGCGAGCAGCGGGCGGTCAAGTCGATCGCGCTGGGCCGAGAGGCGTCGAAGGCCCGCAAGCAGCTCGTGATCGACCTGCCGAAGAGGCAGTTCGCCGACAACGAGAACATTCCGATCACCGTCCGCGTGTTCGACGCCAACGGCGAGCCCGTCCCCACGCCGGCCAACACGTCGGTGGTGGTGATGAGGCAGCACGCCTCCGCCGGCTGGCCCTACTCGGTCCAGGCGGTCTACCCGATCAATCAACTCTACAGGAGCAGCATGCCCCTCTACGCCCGCCGGTCGGCCTACCTGCCCGGGAACTGGCGCCACGCAGGGAGCGCTCGGGTCCGCCAGTGGCAGGTGACCCGGCCGACGGGGCAGTCGTTCGGCGAGATGGTCACCGCGGCGGTCGTGGCGGGCGGTAAGGCGGCGGTGGCGATCGGCCAGCCGGGCACGTACGACCTGGTCGTGATGACGCACCTGCCCGGAGGCACGACGCTGCGTGAGAAGACCGTCTGCGCCGTGGCCGCGTCCAAGGGCCGATCGGGCCTGAAGCTGTTGCTGGACCGAACGGTGTGCCAGCCGGGCGACGTGCTCGGCGGCGAGGTCCACAGCCGCTTCCGCGGCGCCCGCGTGCTGTTGACGATCCGCGACGGGCGAGGCATTCGGCTGTGGCGGACGCTCGACGTGGCCGGCGGGGCCGTTCGCTTCGACCAGCCCGTCCCCGACGGGCTGAACTACGGATGCAGCGTGGTCGCGCAGTACGTCGACAAAGGCGGGGCGATTCACACGGCCCAGCGGAGCGTTCGCATCACGCCGGCCGATCGGATCCTCCAGGTGAAGACAGAGTGTGCGGAGACGTACGGCCCGGGGGAGGCGGTGAAGCTGGGCATCGAGGTGGACCGCGCCGAGCCGGTGGACCTGGTCGTGTCGGTCTACGACAAGAGCCTTCTGGGCGTCGCGGCGGACCGGTCGGTGGACGTGCGCAACTTCTATCTCGCCGACGAGCGCGGCATCGCGGGGATGGCGCGGGACATCCTCGCTCGGAAGCTGGGTGATATGACGCTGGAGGACATCGAGGCCCGCGCGCAGGCGGAGGTCAAGGCCGACTCGCCCTCGCCGCAGGCCCGGCAGAGCGTCTCCTATGCCCGCCAGAACTACGTCAACGTTTACATCCTCTCGAACCTGCTGACCTACGCCGGTCTGCCCACACGGGTCGCGCCGGGCACCGGCAGTTGGTACTGCCGCCTCGACCGCAAGAAGAACCGCTCCCATCGGATCCTGGACCTGCTCGATCACCGGCAGGGGCAGTACTCGTTGGCGATGCGGATGTACGACGACATGCTGGTGATCGCCGAGGCGGGCCCCGGCCGGGCCAACGCGTACCAGTGGGTCGGGCCCTATGGCCACTACGACCGGGTCAGGCGGGGCGTCGCGCGCGGCGACGCGCATCACTCGGTCTCGGCCAATGCCTCCTTCGCCGTCTCGGGCCAGTCGTTCATCTCGCACATGCCGGCCGGGCTCGTCAGCGGCGGCGAGACGCTCAAGCCCGACACCCCGAGCGGCCAGACGGCGCTGCGGCGGGACTTTTCGGACTCGGCCTTCTTCAGCGCCCGCGTCCGCACCAACGACCGAGGGCGGGCGAACGTCAAGTTCAAGCTGCCCGACTCGCTGACCAACTGGCACGTGATCGTCACGGCCATCTCGCCGGACATGCACGTCGGACACCACACGAGCAGCTTTCGCACGTTCAAGCCGATCATGGTCTGGCCGATGATCCCGCGGGTGTTCACCTGCGGCGACAAGGTCCGCGTCTTCGCTCGGGTGCACAATCGCACGGACAAGCCGCAGGCCGTCGACGTCAAGCTGAAGGTCGCCAACGGCAAGGTGCTCGGCCGAGACACGGAGCGGGTGACGGTTGCCCCGAAGAAGTCGGCCGCCGTCTACTGGACGTTCGAGCCGGACCGCCCCGGTTACGCGCAGCTCCTGATGACGGCCGACAGCCCGGCCGGGACGGACGCGTCGCTGAAGCGCCTGCCCGTCCAGGCCGCCTGTTCGGTCGAGCAGCTCGTCACCGCGTCGGGCTTCTGCAAGGACCAGGCCGTCTTCGACGTGCCCGAAACGGCGCTGGGCGGCTCCAAGCTGGAGATCACGCTGTCTCCGTCGCTGGTCGCCGACATGGTCGACACGCTGGACTATCTCGTGCAGTATCCCCACGGGTGCGTCGAGCAGACGATGAGTCGGTTCCTGCCGGCCGTCAAGGTCGCGCAGATCCTGAAGAAGGTGGGCCTCGAGAGCAAGCCGCTCGAGGAGAAGCTGCCTCGATGCGTTTCCGGCGGGATCAAGCGCCTCCTCCAGCTTCAGCGCAAAGACGGCGGCTGGGGGTGGAACGGCAGCGGGCGGACGCACGAGATGTTCACGCCGTATGCCCTGTACGGGCTGCTCGAGGCAGAGCGGGCCGGCTACCCGATCCCCAACGAGTCGGCGATCGAGAGGGGCCTCGCTCGGCTGCGGAGCTTCATCGACGCGATGGGCGCCGCCCAGGCGACCGACCGGATCTACTGCATGTACGTCTACAGCTACCGCAAGGAGATGGAGGCGAAGTGGTGGCAGTTCATCCAGGCGCAGTTGGACGGCGGGAAGCTGTCGGACTATGCCATCGCGATGGCGTTGGAGATGGCGGTCCGGCAGAAGCGGGCGTCGGAGGCCGACGCGCTGGCGCGGGAACTGCGCCGCCGCGTCAAGCTGGCCGACGATCGGGCCTGGTGGACGACCGCCAACTTCTCGCGGTGGGGCAACAACCGCCACGAGATCACCGCGGCGGCGATGAAGGCGCTCGTCGCCGTCGATCCCGACGACAAGCTGATCGCGCCCGTGCTGGCGTACTTCACGCGGACCAAGCGGGGCAACCGGTGGAACTCGACGAAGGACACGGCCATGGTGCTGCTGGCCCTGTGCGACTACCTGGCGAAGAAGGACCTCAAGTACAGCGGCGCCACGTCGGTCACCGTGGCCGTCAACGGCGGGAAGCCGCGCAAGGTGGAGATGGCCGGCGGGCTGATCAGGAAGATCGTCGTGCCGGCCGGCGAGGTCCGGACGGGGCGCAACGTGGTCAAGTTCGGCGGCGGGGCGTTCGGGGCGATGTACCGGCTGGTGTTTCGCTACCGGAAGGTGGGCACGGACGTCGGGCCCTTCGCCGCCGGCGTGCAGGTTACCCGGCGGATGTACCTGCTGAAGGACGCCAAGCCGGGCGCCGTCGCGCAGATCGATCGCGAGATCAAGCCCGGCCAGACCGTGCCGCGCGGCAGCTACGTCCTCTCGGAGGTCACCGCCCGTCGGCGGACCGGATCGAGCATGTCCTACGTCCTCGTCGAGAGCCCCAAGCCCTCCTGCGCGGAGATCGTCCCGGCCACGGATCGCCGGTTCAGTCACACCTCGTCGCCCCACGTCCTCCGCGAGGACAAGACCGCCGCCGTCCTGTGGCACCACGAGCGGACCGGCGGCACACTGGTCGACCGGGCCGTCTTCCACGCCGAGCTCGCCGGCCGGTACGTCATCGCCCCGGCCTACGTTGAGCTGATGTACAAAACCGAGGTTCGCGGCCACAGCGGCACGTTCCAACTCAACGTCGCCGAGGGCAAACCCGAGAGCGAGGAAGTCGCCGCCCGCTGAGCGACGTCCCACCACGTGTCGCTGATGCCGATGAGGTCAGGGGGATGCCCACCCTCTCGTTCGCCTTCGGCGGACCCGGGCGTGGGCTTCTGAACGGACGCCGCGGGGGGCGCTTCGATGGTCGGCGCTCGGAAATCTCTTGTTGCGGAGCGTTTGACTCGGCGCGCGGGGGAGCTATAATCACGCCGACTGCTCGACCGGCCGGGGCCGGTTCCATGAGGTTGCCATGAACGATCACGTCAGGCATCGACGCACTTGGTGGCCGATCGCCGCCGCTGTTCTGCTCGCCGCGGCCGGGGCTGCGACCGGCGCGGGCTACCTCCACGAAGACGCTCGCATCGAGGGCAAGGAGATTCACTCCTTCGAAGACGACGGCCGGCAGGTCTCCGTAGTGCTGGGCAGCTTCCGCCTGACGCTCGGGAAGCACTCGGTCAGCGGGCGCGACGCGGTGCTGTGGATTCGCAGCAGCAGCGCCTCCGACGGGCACGGCGTTCACGAGATCACCGTCTACGTCGAGGGCGACGCCCGCGTGGTCGAGCCCGGCAGGGCAGTCACCACCGATCGGACGATGCTGGTGACCGTCCGCAACCGGGGCATGCTGAGGGCGTCGGGGACGATGTCGGACCGCCCGCTGAAGCAGTTCCCGCTGTACCAGCGTGCGGTGGCGCAGCGGAAGGCGTCGCGGCAGGTGTCCGGCGTGCCGGCCGGCGGGGGGGCCGGGCCGGAGTTGACCATCACGACCCAGCCGGTGGTCCAGGAGGCGGCGAAGGTCGGCGAGAAGCCCGCCCCGCCGGTGCGGGTGAGCAAGCCGACGCCCATCCAGCGGACCGACCCGGTGCACTTCCACGCGGCGAAGTTCACGTCGCAGGAGATCGGCGAGGGCCCCGACAAGCGCCGGGCCACCATCGCGCGAGGCAACGTGTACCTCTCGCAGGGCCAGGCGGACAGCGAGCTGTTCCTGGAGCTTCGGGCGCAGCGGGCGGTGGTCTTCAGCCGGCAGCGGCAGGGAGGCGGGGGCGCGAACGTCCCGTGGGCGCCGAAGGTCCGGGGGATGAAGCTGCCCGGCGGCGGGGAGGAGGCCGTCACGGGCGTGTACCTGGAAGGGGACGTGGTGATCTCGCGGGGCGAGCGGTTCTTCCGCGGCCCGGCGGCGTACTACGACTTCACCAGCTACCGCGCGTACGTCTGCGACCCGGTCTTCCGGACGGTGCAGACGCAGCGTAACGTGCCGATCTACATCCGGGCGACCGAGGCGCGGATCCTGTCGGAGCGGGAGGCGGTCTTCACCGACGCGAAGGTCTCCACCAGCGACTTCTACACGCCGACGTATCACATCGGCGCCCGGCGGGCGCAGATCCGCAACGAGACACCTTACGACGAGACGGGCGAGCGGCTGGGCGAGCACCGCTGGCTGGCCTCGCTGGAGCACGCCACGCTCAACGTCCGCGACGTGCCCGTCGGATACCTGCCGAAGACGCAGACCGACTTCACCCAGGGCCACACCGCTCTGCGCCAGGTCGAGATCGGGCAGCGGAGCAACCTCGGCTTCGGCGGCCAGACCGAATGGCACCTGTTCCGCCTGCTGGGGCTGCTGAGGCCGAAGGGCTTCAAGGGCACGGCGGAGTTCGGCTGGTACGACCGGGGCCCCATCGGCGGGATCAACCTGGAGTACGAGCGGGAGAGCTTCAGCGGCTACTCGACGATGCACGGGCTGATCGACGACGACGAGAACGACGACTTCGGCCGGCGCCGCGAGAACATCGAGGCCCCCGGCAGCCGCGGGCGGATCCTGGCGAGGCACAAGCAGTTCCTGGCGAAGGACTGGCAGCTCCAGTTCGAGCTGAGCTACCTGTGCGACCGCAACTACCTCGAGCAGTTCTTCCCGGGCGAGTTCTACGCGGGCAAGGAGCAGGAGACGCTGCTGTACGCCAAGAAGCAGCGGGACAACTGGGCGTTCACCACGCTGCTCCAGTACCGGCTGAACCGGTTCGAGGAGCAGACCGAATCGGCCCCGGAGGTCGGCTTCCACCTGGTCGGCGAGCCCCTGCTGGACGACCGGCTGACTTTCTTCTCCGAGTCTCGGGCGGGGGCCAAACGCTTCCGGCGGGATGAGGCGATCTCCGACACCCACGGGGATTTCTTCGCCAGGCTGGACAGCCGCAACGAGATCGACTGGCCCATGCACTTCGGGCCTCTCAACGTCGTCCCCTGGGTCGCCGGGCGGGCGACCTACTGGTCCGACCGGCCCGAAGTCGGCGACGTGGACTACATGACCGACGAGGACGGCCGATTCTGCCGACTGTGGGGGCAGGTCGGGGCCAGAGCCAACATGCACGTCTGGCGGGTCTACCCGAACGTCCGCAGCCGCCTGTGGGACCTGCGGGGCATGAAGCACGTCATCACGCCCGAGGTCGTCGCCTTCCTGTCCGACACCAACAACGGCGCGCGGCCGGAAGAGCTCTGGCCGATGGACCCGGATATCGAGGAGCACCTCTTCCGCCAGAGCGGGGTGGCCGTCGGCGTCAGCCAGCGTCTTCAGACCAAGCGCGGGCCGGCGGACGAGATGAAGACGGTCGACTGGATGCGGCTGAAGGTGGTGATGGGCGTATACGACAACGGTCCGGACACCCAGCCGGCCGACGGGCGGTTCTTCTTCTACCGTCCGGAGTACAGTCTCGGGCGAAACCACGTCAACGCCGAGTACCTGTGGAACATCTCGGACTCCACGGCCTTCCTGTCGGACGTGAACTGGGACATGACGACCTCCCGCGTGCGCCGGTGGAACGTGGGGATGGCGGTCTCGCGCGACCCGCGGCTGCGATACTACCTGGGCGTCCGGCGGATCCTGGACCACGATTCGGCGATCGGAACGGTGGGGCTGAGCTACCAGATCAACCGGAAGTACTCGGTGAGCGCCTTCCAGCAGGTGGACATGGACTACAACGGTCACCGGACGCTGGCGACGCGGTTGACGCTCGTGCGGAAGTTCCCTCGCTGGTACGTCGGCGGGACGCTGGCCTGCAACCGCAGCACCGGCGACATCGGGCTGTACGTGACGCTCTGGCCGGAGGGCATCCCCGAGGCCCGCATCGGCTCCGGGCGCTACGCGATGCAAAGCTACAGCGACCGCAATTGACGCCGGGGACCATTGCCGCTCTACGCCGCCGACGTTTCGCTTCTTGTCTTCCTGAGAAAGTCTCGGCATGCCGTAGAAAGCAGACTCGCTTCGCCCGAGGCCTGCCTGCCGGCAGGTTTATCGCATTCAGCCCAATGGCATGACGTGGCGCCGAGCGCGAGCCGCGGCCGGTGCGCCAGGGCCAAAGGCCCTGGTCTGGACCCCTCGACAAGCTCGGCGCGAAGGCCCGCCAACGGGCCTGGCAGACGGCGACCCGCTACCCGAAGCGATGGGCACTTGAGCCACGCCGTGCGCGACGAGCCCGCGGATCCGCAAGGTAAGGTGAATCCCCGACTTGACAAATCCCCCCTCCTGTGGTCAAATGGCCGCAGGTAGGGCATCGCTCTAAGTTCTCGCCTTCGGAGGTCTGTTCCCGCTCATTGACGCTCATCGTGGGAAGTCCGTGCGTACTCTGGGAAAGGAAAGGACGATGGACCGAAAGGCGCTAGTGTACCTCCTGGTTCTGCCAGCCCTGAACCAAGGGTTGGCAGAGGCAGACACTTTCCTCGATGACTTCGACGGCGGAATCAGTCAGGAGCATTGGGTGTCATTCAACACGGCTGATCATTGGACAGTCACAGCGCCCGACGAGTCGGGACGGCTTGAGATTTCCAAGCCCGCAGACGACGACCAATCGACAGCCAACCTGAGCATCCCTGCGGGCATCCGGTCTGCTCTACTGCTTGATGGGGACTTCGACGTATCTGTCAGTTTCGAGTTGCTTGTGTTTCCGCCCGGAGGGCTTGGGCTGAACGAAATCCTCTTGGACGTTAGGGGATTCAATGCCGGTCCGTCCTTTGCGGTCTTGCGCGCTGTGACGGGCAATGGCACGCAGATAGCGGAGGGATGGACTGATCTTCCGATTCCGGAGCCTGTCGGGATGGTCGAGGATGGCACGATGACCGGGCGTTTCCAGGTGACCCGCGAGGGGCAACGCATGTCGGCCTTCATTGACCGCGGAAGCGGTTCCGAGCTTCTCGGGTCTGTCACTGATCCGGGCTTTCAGGGACCAGTAGAAGTCTCTGTGTGGGCAACGCAGCTCTACCATCTCTACAGCGGGGTCCGGTCATTCTCCGCCGTTGACGTACGGTTCGACAACTTCGCCGCAACGGCAGATACCATCATCCCCGAACCCGCCACCCTCTCGCTGCTCGCGCTGGGCGGGTTGGCGCTGATGCGGCGGAGACGCAGATGGGCGAGCCCCACGGCCTGACCGCTGTCAGCGAGCGCGCTCGATGCCGTTCTGTCGGCCGATAGGCCCGTTCGCGGCCCTGAATGTCACGGGGCGGGTAAAGACCGGCCGGTGATACTTGGGGCTCTACACCTCACTTGCCCTTCTTCCGGCAAGGTCCTTCTGCGGCTGTGCCGGGTTCGGGGCTCGGCGCTCTGCGGTTGGGACGTCGCTCTCCGGCGGCAGCCTCTTGGTTCTCGCTCGCTCTGGACAACCTCTTCTCCCTTGGGCTCTTCCGCGGAAGGTGCGGGTGGGGCGCTAACCGGGCGTCAGAGGAAGACGCGGCCGCGCCGCGGGGTTTTCTTAGGCATATCTCCGGCGCCCGATCGTGCCGGGCGCCGCGCGCCGGGACGTTGCGGGTCTCTTGCGCCATCGGACACCTGAGAAATGCCGGCATGGTTCAAAGTGCTCCTCGCCTTGGGTAACAGGTCGAGGGCTGCCAGGCCCGTTCACGGGCCTTCTCCCGCCGAAGGCGGGTGTAGACCAGGGCCTCTGGCCCTGGGGCGCGGGCCGCGGCCTCCCCCCAGCGTGCTTCAGCACGCTTGAGGCGCTAAAACTCTAGCCAACAAGAGGCAAGCCCGATGAATCGGGCTGACAGGACGGAGACGTGCGTCCGACCCGGCCTACAAGGCCGGGCCTACACGCCTCGCAAGGCTCGGCGGAAAGGCCCGTCGAACGGGCCTGCAGAACCGCCGGAGCCGACCAGCGAGTCTCATCCGACGCCGGGGCTGTTCCCCTCGGTTGAGCCACGCCGAAATGCCTTGAAGACCTCGGGGGGGCGGGGGGCTGTATGGACCGGGGGCATGGTGGACATTTGTGCGAGGAGATGGTGGACGGGTAGTCCGAAAGACGGGCGAGTCTTCGGACCATTCGGGGGCGGCGCCTGCTCGATCTCAATCGTACTGGGCGAGGGCCTTGTTGACCTTCTGGAGCGCGAGTTTGGCCTTCAGGCGCTTCGCGTCGCCCTTCTTGTGCAGCTTGAGGAAGTTCTGGTAGCAGATGCGGGCCTGTCCGAGGGCGTACTTTCGGCCGCCGATGGTCGAGCCGGTCGCTTCGGCGAGGCCGCTGTACCAGTTGCCCAGGTCGAGGCATTCAGCATCCACGAGATCGTCGCGGCTCTTGGCGGCCAGGGCGAGCAGCTTGGCGGTGTCCGCCTTGCCGGTCTTGTCGGCATATTGCTGCGCGGAGGCGGGGTCCTGGAGCTCGACGGCGTACAGCCGCACCAGCTCGTCCGCGATGGTCGTGCTGGTCGGGTTGGCGGCGAGGCGTTTGGCGAGCAGCTCGATGCGTTTTAGAGCGGCCTTCTTGATCGGGTCGGACGTGGCCGCCGGCGAGGGGGGGGCGATGACGGTGCCGCCGGTGGGCAGCGACGAGCCGGCGAAGCGGGAGGCCTTCAGGCAGTTGGCCAGGAACATCAGCCCTTGCGCGGTCTGCGTCGTCGAGCCGCCCGATCGGTAGCTCGATCCGGACCAGGACCCGTTGGCCCCCTGGTTCTTGGCGAGCCACCGGCTGCCCGACTCGGCCCAGTCGAGCCTGCCGAAGGTCTTTCGCTGGGTCAGCAGCCCGACGCGGGAGAGTTGGTAGTAGCGGTCGCAGACGCTCCCCGTGTAGGACAGCGAGGAGCTGTGGATGCCGGAGGCGGCCTTCTTGTCCAGCCAGGCCAGCCCTCTGCGCAGCGGCGCGAAGTTGCTCCCGGACATCAGCTTCAGCGCCTGCTTGCCGTAGAGGCTCTTGAGGCAGACGGCCACGCTGGCGGTCCCTACGGCCGTCCACAGCGTGTTGGCGCGGTAGGAGCTCGACGTGCTTTCCCGGCTGGGGTAGTAGGACCACCCGCCATCGCTGTGCTGCTGGTCGGTCCAGTAGCTCAGGCACAGCGTCCAGTACTTCTTCGGCGCGGTCAGCTTCATGTCGAGCCCGGCGTCCATGCCCATCAGCGGCTGCCAACTGCTGTAGTTGTAGCCCGAGTAGGACGTCGAGACGCTCGTGTAGTACCCGCCGGTGTTCGTGCCCCTCAGCAGCACGGTCGTGTCGGACTGGAGCCCCCGGATGAAGATGCCCGGGCGCTGCTTCTGGGCGGCGTGCCAGACCAGCGCGCGGTAGGCGATCCCCTCGGTCTGGCTGGTGAACTGCTCGAGGTACTTCAGGGCCTTGCCGACCCGTATGTCGCCGACCTTCGCGCCGGCCTCGAGCAGGCCGTACAGCACGACGGCCGTCTGGGCCACGTGATAGCTCACCGCATACCCCGTCGTCGTGCCCGGGTAGGTCGGCGAGAGCCAACTGCCGTTCTTCGACTGCCTGCTCCAGAGATGCGCGATCGCCCGGTCGTAGGCCTTCTGCACCGACGGGTCGGCAAAACGGGAAGCCTTCGGGAGGTTCTCCAGGCCGAGCTCCTTCAGCGACGCGGCGATCTTGAGCCGCGCCTTCAGCAGCTCCGTCCCGCTGACGCCCTCGGCCCGGGCCTTCCGCAGGTACAGCGAGTAGTACGTGTGGGCCCGGACGGCCAGCGGCGTCTTCGTCTGTGTGGTGGCCGCCGACAGGGCCAGCGACTTGTACCAATCCCCCAGCTCCAGGCAGGGCTGGGCGGCCAGCGTCCGGGGGCTCTTGGCCGCCAGGGGAACGTAGATCCGGTAGACCTCGCTGACGCCGGCCTCGATGTGCCTGGCCGCCAGCTCCGGGTCGTCGAGCTCCACGAGGTAGTAGCGGATCAGGGCCATGCGGAGGCTGACCTTGTCGGGCTCGGCCCGCACGCGCCTCTCCATCCGCTCGGCGTTCTGCATCTTGGTGGCGCGGAGGTGCTTGGCCTGGGCGTCGGGCTTGAGCGACGAGCGGAGGTACGTGGCGGTGGAGACGGCCTGCTGGTAGAGCGAGGCGGCCTCGACCCACTTGCCCGCCGCCGCCTTGATGTCCCCGACGGCCAGACACTGGGAGATCAGCTCGTCGCCGATCGCCCGTTTCTGCCCCCCCCTCGCCGCGCGGTACTGGAGGCGCAACAGCTCCAGCCGCTTCAACGGCACGTTCTGCTCCTCGGCCGACGGAGACTGCTCGAGCCGCTCCAGCGCATCCCTGGCCCACGCGTAGCCCTTGGGGCTCTTGACGGCGAACTCGTAGGCCTTGCCCCACAGGTACGCCTGTACGTCGGGCGCTTCGGTGAGCGTCTTGGCCGAGTCCAGCAGCTTCTTGGCGAAGGCCACGTCGTCGATCGTCGACGCCGTGCCGGCCACCGTCCTGGCCTCGGCCCCGAACAGCTCCTGGTAGAGCTTCTCGGGCTTGTCGGCCGCCGGCGCCGACGAGGCCGACCAGAGAACGACCAACCCCAACATGTAAGACCGGCGCATCATCCGCGCGACTCCTGCTGCGCTTCCCAGACGTTCGGTACCCGTCTCCCGGGCGAGCTGCCGGGAGGCGGGCAAAGTATGCGTCGCCGACCGCGGCACGAAAGCCGCCGCTACTCGGTTAGAACGTTTTGCCCCCCGCTTTGTTCCCGACGATGTGCATCTTACAGCGTCGAGAGGAGCTTCTTTGCGGCGGCGCCTTTTCCTTCGGCCTCCAGCAGTTCGGCCAGGCGCGTGCCGAGCTTATAGCGCGGCGTCTGGCGGCGGATCTCTTCGGCCGCGCGCTCCTTTCGCGTCCTGGTGAAGAGCATCTGGTAGAGGCGGATGGCCGCCGCGCGGTCGTTGTCGGCCAGGAGGATCTTCTCGGCCCGCGCCGCCGCGTCCGTGACCACGCCGGGAACCTGGATGCTCTGAACGGCGGCGGCCCGGTAGATCCTGACCGCCTGCTTCTTCTGCCCGGCGTCGCGGCTTTCGTCGCCGAGGGCGATGAGGATCCTGCCCTTCAGGTCCGGCCGGCGGCCGTAGACGGTCAGGCAGCGCTTGTAGACCTTCTCCCGCTTGCCGGCGTCGGGCAAGGTGGGGACGATCCGCAGGACCATGCTGCAACTGTGCTCGGGCCAGGCCCTGGCCGTCTTCTTGATCAGCACGTCGAAGAACCGGTCCAGCCGCTCCGCCGGCAGGCGGTCAGCCCCGCGGAGCCTGGCGATCAGCACCCACGCCGGCGTGTAGGCCAGGTTCCGGTCGATTGCCAGGTCGATCAGGTCCTCCACGAGCGACATGTCGAGCCGCCGCTTGACCTCGATCCACTTCGTCTCCAGCCGTGGCGCGGCGGGGTCGGCGGCGAAACGATCCCTGTACGTGGCGGCCAACTGTTTCAGCGGGGCCACGTCGGCGGCGGCCTCGGGGTCGGCCTCGAGAGCGCCCGCCGCCAGCTTGGCCAGCACGACGGCGGCCTCGGCCTCCTCACGGCGCCACAGCGGCAGCAGCGCCGCCGAGCCGACCAGCGACAACTCCGAGTCCATGATGCGGCGGTTGGTGGCCGCCTCGTGCACGTCGCCGGTGAAGTAGGCCTGCGAGACGTATCGACCCGCCCCGCCGGTCCACGACGCCCTCCTGCCGGCCGTGTTCATCCGGAAGTAGGTGAACCACGCGTGGCCGATGCCCGATCGGCCCCGACCGTGGACGATCACCGCCGGAATGCCGATCGCCTTGCTGACCTCCGAGGCGTAGTACGCCTGGTCGACGCACACCCCCCCGATGACGTCCAGGTTCTCCAAGCTGTACTCGACCTCGCAGATCAGCTTCGGCTTGTTCTCGAGGTAGTGATCCCAGTCGTACGGGACGTGGTGATACGCCGCCCCCGGATCGGCCATGCCGAAGTACTTCTTGTAGGCCCACTGCCGCTCCTTGAGGCTCAGCCGTGTGTTGGCCAGGTAACGCGACAGCTCGTACGGCATCTTCCGAATGTCGTAGCGGAACTTCCGCTCTGCGTCCGTGTAGTAACCGAAGCTCTCCAGCACGGTGGCGGGCATCGGCTGCTTCTTCGGCGAGCGCACCACCTGTGCCGTCGCGAACGCCACCGCGAGGTCCGGCCAGCCCAGGACGGCCTGCTCGTCGTCGGCCTGGAGCTCGCGGAAGACCTTCAGGGCCTCCTCCGGCGAGCGGACGTCACCCAGCGCGCGAAACAGCAGCCGGCGGATCTCGCCCTGGCCGAGCAGCCACTCGGCCAGCTCCCGGCCGTCCTTGGTCTTCTCCAGCAGCGCGAGGTACTTGCAGGCCTGCATCGCGTGGACCAGCTCGGTCGGCCCGCTGAAGGGCTTCAGCCTCCCACAGACGATCCGCGCCAACGCGATCTTCCCCAGCCGCCCCAACAACTGGTCTCGCTGCTTGCGCCCGGAGACGCGCCGCAGCTCGTCTTCCACGGCCCGCGCCAGCCACTGCTCATCGGCCGGACCGGTCCACTTCCGCTGCCCCGCCGACGAGGCGGCCGGCTTCGGCGCGGCCGGCTGCGCGTCGGCCCGGCCCGGTCCGGCGAGCAGCACGCAGACGGCCACGAACGCGCCGCACCCCCGTCGCATCCGCATCAAGTCCACATTGCCCCGTAACTTCATCGTGTTTCCCGCGTCCGAACGGCCCCCTCATGTACTACGGCAGGACCTCCACCGTGGACCAGAACTCATACAGAAGATAGAACACCAGCTCGATATCCGCATCCGCCAGTCGGATGCAGCCGAGCGACTCGGCCCGGCCGATGCTCGCCGGATCGTTCGTCCCGTGAATGCCGTAGCCCATGTGGATCCGCGTCCGCCGGTCGACCCCCTCCAGCCCGAGCCAGTACCCGTCCTTGCCCAGCGGATAGCCCGGCTCGCCCCAGGCGATCGAGCGCGTCTCCGTGCTGTTGGGCGGCGGGTTCCAGGGCGCCCGCTGGAGCTTTCGCCCCAGCCCCACGCGCCACATGCCCGGTGGCGTCGAGCCGTTCCTGCCCACACCGACCTTCAGCCGGCGGACGAACACGTGCCCGGCCGGCGGGCGATGCAGGTAGATGTCCATCGTGAAGTTGCTCTTCGAGACGACCGCGTGGAAGGGCCCGTTGATCAGCTTGATCGTCTGGTCGGCGCGGATGCTGCGGGCCGAGGCGATCCGGTTGACCTTCAGGACGATCTGCGTGGGCACGTGGAGCTTGAGCTTCCGCTCGACGCGGGCGAGAACCTCCCCCGGAAGGAACCGGTAGTGCATCGTGTACGGATCGTCTTCGAAGACCTCGCGAGAGAAGATCATCCGGTCGGCCAACTCCGCCAGCACGCGCCGCGCCTCGGCGGCGTGGCCGGTGGGCAGTTGGCCCGACAGCAGCCCCTTCGACAGCTCGGAGCGGCCTTCGACGAGCTTGCCGGCGTTGATGAGCTGCTGGCCGGCCTGAGCGGCCTTCAACGCGGCGGCGGCGTCCAGCGTGCGCAGCTCGGCCAGCGGGGAGGCGATGTCCTTCTCGACGTGCCGGCTGGTCGGACCGCCGGCGGAGGCGTTGGCGTCGGCCGGCTTCGTGGCCGACGGCTTGTTGGCGTCGGCCCGGCCGCTGTTGCCGCCGCCTCGTGTGCCCTTGACCACCCCGCCGTTGGCGTCGGCCGAGTTGCCGTCTGCCGGCGGCTCCTTCTTCTCCGGCCAGGACCACCACACCAGCCCGCCGACGATGGCCACGAAAACCAGCCCGCCGAGCAGTTGTCTAGAGCGCCGTTTCACGAATGAATCTCCTTCCGTGTGGATCGACTCCGGGGGCGATCCCTGCCCCCTTCCCAGACAAGACTGTCTACCATAGAGCCGCAGAGGACACAGAGTCATGTCATCGGCCGGGGTGCGCGATCCAGCAGATCCTCCCTCCGGAACTCTGATATCTCCGTGCCTCTGTGGTTGATATCTTCAAAGCCCTAGCCATGCCGCTGCGAGAAGCGTATCACCTCCTCGTCGGTGACGAGGATGTCCACGGGGTGGTCGTTGGGCTCGGTGGGCACTTCGTCGACGACCTGAAGCGCGAAGGCCAGCCCGCACGCGACGGCCCGGCGGTCGGCGTGCGACAGGAAGCGGTCGTAGAACCCCCCGCCGCGCCCGAGGCGGTTACCCTGTCGGTCGTACGCCAACGCGGGCGTGACGATGAACTCGATCTCCTCGATCGGCCAGGGCTCGCCCGTCGCCGGCTCGCGAATGCCGAAGGCCCCCTCACGCATGTCGTCGTTCAGCGACCGGCACTCGACGGCCAGCATGTGACGCTGCTCCATCGACACGCGAGGCACCAACACCGTCTTGCCGCGCTGCCAGGCCGACAAGGCGATCCCGATGCAGTCGACCTCGCCCGGGATCGGCAGATACAGCATCACCGACACCGCCCGCTGAAACTCCTCGAGTTCCAGCAGCCCCGCGCAGGCGGCGTGGCTCTTGGCGGCCGCCTCGTCGGCCGGCATCGCCGCCAGCTTCGTCTTGATCTCTTTCCGCAGATGGCGTTTCATCTGATGGTCCCTATCCTATTGGACACACGACCCGCCGGACGGGGCAAGCAGAAAACCGCCGCACGCGGCTGCGCGGGGGGCCCTGCACGGGCGCCCGCCCTCGCGTGCTGTCCTCGCGAAGCCGCAAGCGGCTGCGCGGGGATGTGTTGCGTGGTGGGTCTTCGTCGGTGTTCGCTGACGAGGCTTGCGACGCACGGCCCGCGACAGATAGCGACCGGCGCCCCCTATGACCTGCTCCCCAAGACCTGCTACCTGCTGTTCTCCGCCTCTTCGGTCCCCTTCTGGCGCAGCTTCTCGGCCCACTTCAGGTAGGCGGCGATGTGCTTCTCGTAGCCGCGGTCGGTCGGGACGTAGTACGTGCGGTCGACCCCGAGATAGTCCTGGTCCGGGCTGATCCCGCCTTCGTGGTCGTGGCTGTACTGGTAGCCCTTCGAGTAGCCGAACTGCTCGGCCATGCCGGGGTGAGGGGCGTTGCGGAGGTGCTTGGGGACGGGGACGGTGCGGCTGTTCTTCACGTCGTCCATCGCCGCGGAGATCGCCTTGCACGACGCGTTGGACTTCGGCGCGCAGGCCATGTAGATCGCCGCCTGGGCGAGCGTGAGCTGGCATTCGGGCATGCCGATTCGTTCGGTGATCGCGAACGCCGCGGCGGCCACGCTGATCGCGCGGGGATCGGCGTTGCCGATGTCCTCGCTGGCGAGGATGGCGATTCGCCGCGCGACGAACCGCGGGTCCTCCCCGGCCGCCAGCATCCGCGCGAGCCAGTAGACCGTCGCGTCGGGGTCCGAGCCGCGCATCGACTTGATCAACGCGCTGGCGGCGTCGTAGTGCTGATCGCCCGCCCGGTCGTACCGGATCGCCTTCGCCTGAATCGACTCCTGCGCCACGTCGAGGTCGAAGACGATCTTTCCGCCGCCTTCGCCCCCGGCGGCCCGGTCCTGGCTGAGCACGCCGACCTCCACCGCCGTCAGCGCCCGCCTCGCGTCGCCGTCGCAGATCTTCGCGAGGTGCTCCAGCGCTTCGTCGGTCGCCTCGACGTCGAACGCGCCGAGCCCGCGATCCTCGTCGGCCAGCGCCCGCCGCAGCAGCTCGACGACGTCGGCGTCGGTCAGCGGGGCGAACTGGAAGATCGTCGAGCGGCTCAACAGGGGGGAGTTGATCGTGAAAAACGGGTTCTCCGTGGTCGCGCCGATGAGGATGATCGTGCCGTTCTCCACGTCGTTGAGCAGGGCGTCCTGCTGGGCGCGGTTGAAGCGGTGCAGCTCGTCGATGAACAGCACGCTCCGCTGCCCCGTCGAGGCCAGCAGCGCCCGCGCGTGATCGACGATGCGGCGGACGTCCTTCACCGACGCCCGCGCGGCGTTGAGCGTGTGAAAGTCGAACGACCCGTGGCGGGCGAGCACCGTCGCCAGCGTCGTCTTGCCCGTGCCCGGCGGGCCGTGGAAGACCAGGCTCGACAGCCGGTCGGCCTCCAGCATCCGCCGCAGCATCTTGCCCGGCCCCAGGAAGTCATCCTGCCCGAGGATCTCGTCGATCGTCCGCGGGCGCATGCGGACGGCCAGCGGCGCGTGAGCGGCGATCGCGGCATCTTCGGCGTGGCGGAACAGGTCCATACCCGACAGTATACCGCCGCGCCGCGGCTGCGGGGACAGCGCGGATCGGCGAAAGCCGTTGGGGCAACAGATTGCACAGTTCCCATGAAGTCATGTGACGGAACAGACGTGGGCTTCCCCGTCCCCGTCAGCGCCGGTCGCTTGCGGCTTCGCGAGGGCAGGAGATGGAATCTGCCCGTTTGCCCGGGGCCTCGCGAAGCCGCAAGCGGCCGCGCGCGTCCCGAGTGCGTGTCGCGTCCCTGTGGTCCCCCCTCGCATCCCTCCGCCCCCATCTTCTTTTCTTCCCCTGCTACCTACTACCTGTTGCTTCCCCTCCCCTCCAACACCCCCAGCAGCTCCGTCGGCCGGTCGATCAGCACTTGCGCGCCGTGGGCAAGCAGCTCCTCGGCGTCGCGAAAGCCCCACGTGCAGCCGACGGCGTGCATGCCGGCCGCGATGCCCGTCTTCATGTCCGTATTCGTGTCGCCGACGTACAGAAACGCCGCCGGCTCGATGCCGAGCTGCCGGGCGATCTCGATCGCCCCGGCCGGGTCGGGCTTCTTCACCCCGTCGGCCCGAACGCCGCGGACGGCCTCGAACCGCCAGTCGCCCAGCATCTCCCGGACCATCAGCCTCGTGAAGTCGTCCGGCTTGTTGCTCAGCACGCTCATTGCCACGCCACGCTGCGTCAGGCCGTCCAGCAGCTCCGCGATGCCCTCGTACGGCCGCGTCTTCGCGCGCCACCGCTGCGAGTACTCCCCCCGCATCAGTTCGATGCACCGCTCGACGGTCCCGTCGTCGCGACCGCCCTCCGGCAGCGCCCGCAGCGCATACTGCACGATCCCGTCCCCGACGAACTGCTTGCACTGAGCCACCGTCCGCGTCGCGAACCCCAGCGCACCCAACGCCGCGTTCATCGAGTCCGCCAAGTCCTCGATCGTGTCCAGCAGCGTCCCGTCAAGGTCGAACAGCACGGCTTGGTGGGTCATCACTTCCCTTCGCACAATCCAGCCGGCCGCTCCCGCCGACCGTCAACTCTCAACTATCACCGCCCGAATCCGTTCGTTCGTGCCGCCTTACTGTCGCCCCCTCGGGATTCGTTTTCAAGGGGCAGGCCAGCCGGGGTCTGCCTCGTCGCCGTCGTCGGTGACAAGAAACTGCGCGGCGGATCGGCGTGGCGGCGGAGGCGTGACACCGGCGCGGCCAGGGCGGTACAATCGCCCCGTCGGCGGGGAGAGGAGAAGGTCGATGTTCGGACGAGTTCAGCGTTTGGTCCTGTTGGGTTGGCTGGCGCTAGCGGCCGGTCCGGCCTTGCCGAACTGCCCGGCCGCTTCGGCGGCGACGGGGCGGCGGGAGGCGGAGGAGATCCTTCAGGCTGCGGGCGTCAAGGGCGGGTTGATCGTCCATCTCGGCTGCGGGGACGGCAGGCTGACGGCGGCGCTGCGGGCGGGGGAGAGTTTCCTCGTCCACGGCCTCGAGACGGACGAAGGCCGCCTCGCCGAGGCGCGGAAGCACATCCGGTCGTCGGGTCTCTACGGGCCGGTGTCGGCCAGCCGCTTCGACGGCAAGCGGCTGCCTTACATCGACAATCTCGTGAACCTGCTCGTGGCGGAGGGGGCCGGCGACGTGCCGGCGTCGGAGGTCATGCGCGTGCTGGCCCCGTATGGCGTGGCGTGGATCGGCGGCAGGAAGACCGTCAAGCCCTGGCCGAAAGAGATCGACGAGTGGGGGCAGTACCTGCACGGCGCGGACAACAACGCCGTCGCCCGCGACACGGTGGTCGGCCCGCCCCGCCATCTCCAGTGGGTGACGGACCCGGCATGGAGCCGATCGCACATGGCCATCTCGACGGTCGCCGCCATGGTCTCGTCGAGGGGCAGGCTGTTCACCATCGAGGACCGGGCCACGCCGGAGCACCCGTTCCTGCCGGGCCGATTCGAGCTGGTCGCCCGCGACGCGTTCAACGGCGTCGTGCTGTGGCGGCACGGCCTGGCCGTCTGGGAGCCGATCACCCGCTACATCAAGGACATCGCCGTCCAGTCGCAGCGGCGGCTGGCTGCCATCGGCCGGACGGTCTACTGCACACCGGGGCTGGACGCTCCGCTGACGGCGTTCGACGCGGCGACCGGCAAGATCGCCAAGACATACAAGGGCACGGAGCGCACGCAGGAGTTCGCCTTCGACCGGGGCGTGCTGTACGCGGTGATCGGCGACCGCATGAACGCCGCCCGCTACAACATCGTCAAGACGCAGGCGAGCAAGGGGACGAACCTCGGCGGGTTCGATTCCAAAGCGCCATTCGGCGGGACGGGCTTCCGCGGCGCCTACGCGCCGGAAGTGCCCGACCGCCCCGATCCGGTCTGCGCGATCGTGGCGATTGACGCGGAGTCCGGCAAGCGGCTCTGGCAGAAGAAGGACATCCACGGCTACACGGGCTGCACACTGGCGATTCGGGGGCGGTACGCGGCCTGGCAGACGGGCGGCGGGCTGTTCTGCGTCGAGGCCGGTACGGGCAAGGAGATCTGGAGCGTCCGCAAGGAGATCGAGACGGGCGACGGGACGGACGCCAACCCCCTGGTCCTTTCGGACACGATGGTGTACGTCAAGGAGGGCAAGTCGCTGCACGCCTATACGCTGGAGGACGGATCGCGGAAGTGGACCGCGCCGATCGCGAACAACTACGAGAAGGCGGCCGACCTGTTTCTGGCCGCGGGGGCCGTCTGGACGGGAGGCAGCAAGCAGCCGACGAGCTACGACCCGGCCACGGGGCGGAAGATCAAGACGATCTCGCAGCGGATGAACGGCCCGATGGGGCACGACCGATGCTACCGCAACTTCATCACGGAGCGTTACTACATCAACAGCAAGACCGGCGGGGCGGACTTTCTGGACCTGGCGTCGGGCAGGGAACTGCCCCACCACTGGACGCGGGGGACCTGCGGCATGGGGGTCCTGCCGTGCAACGGGCTGCTGTACGCGCCGCCGTACTCCTGCCAGTGCAGCATCGGGGCGATGGTCAATAACTTCAACGCCATGTATACGCAGCGCGGGCTGGAGTCCCCCGACCAGGAGATCCCCGTCGAGAGGAAGGTCCGGCTCGTCCGGGGCCCCGCCTACGGCAAGGTGGATGCGCAATCCGCAATCGGCAGTTCGCAATCGGAAGACTGGCCGACGTATCGGCACGACGGGTCGAGAGGCGGTGCCACGTCGGCGCGGGTTCCGGCCGATCCGGCCGTGCTGTGGCAGGCCGAGCTGAGGACCACCCCGAGCGCACCGGTCGTCGCGGCCGGCATGGTGTTCGTCGCCGACATCCACGCCCACACCGTCTGCGCCCTCCGCGTCGCCGACGGCAGCCTGGCTTGGCGCTACGTCGCCGGCGGCCGGGTGGACTCCCCGCCGACCTACCACAAGGGGCTGGTCCTGTTCGGCTCGCGGGACGGCTGGGTCCACTGCCTTCGGGCGACCGACGGGGCCCTCGCGTGGCGGTTCAAGGACCTGCCCGACAGGCTGATCGGCGCCTTCGGGCAGTTGGAGTCGGCCTGGCCGGTCAGCGGCAGCGTGCTGGTGACCGACGGTCCTTCGACGGGCTCGCAACAGGCGATCGCCTACTTCGCCGCCGGGCGGAGCTCGTTCCTGGGCGGGGGGATCTTCCTGTACGGCCTGAATCCGCAGACGGGCGCGGTGGTCCACAGCCGGCGGGTATACGGCCCGTTCGATCCGACCACCGGCTTTCCGGCCACGGCGAACGGGGGCAGCATAGCGGACATCCTGGTCACCGACGGGGAGCGGCTGTACATGAGGCACAAGGCGTTTGAGCGGGACCTCACGGACGCTCGTCTGGCCGGCGCGCACGTGATCCCGTCGGCCGGCTTCACCGACGGCAGGCCGCAACACAGAACGTATTGGACGATCGCCACGGGCTTCAGAGGCAAGACCCGGGTCAGGCCCCCTTCCGGCGACATCCTCGTGACCCGCGGCAAGGACTACTACGAGGTGCGGGGCTTCCCCGTGCATCGCCACTCGTACTTCGACCCCCGCCTGAAGGGATACAAGCTCTCGGCCGCCGCGCTCTCCGCCCGCCCTCCCGAGCAGATCGCCCCGGGCAAGGCCCGCAGAAGGGGGAGGGGCAAGGCGAGCGGAGGGAAGGGGCAGCCGACCGCGGCCGGGAAGGCCGCCGAGAAATGGAGCACCGACATCCCCCTGACGGGCAAGGCGATGGCGCTGGCCCGTTCGGCAGGGGCGGGGCAGGCGGGCGAGCTGCTTTTCGTGGCAGGCACGCCGGCGCATTTCCCGCCCGATCACCCGGCCGAGAAGTACGAGGCGGCCTACGCGGGCAAGCTCGGCGGCGTCCTGTGGGTCGCTTCCGCGGCGGATGGGAAGAAGCTCTCGTCCCGCAAGCTGGACGCCGCACCCTGCTGGGACGGCATGGCCGCCGCCGGCGGGCGGCTGTTCGTCTCGCTACAGAACGGACACGTCGTCTGCCTCGGCAGGAGGTGAGCCGGCACGCCTACAGGCTCTTCAGCCGCTTCTTCGCCTGGTTGTTGAGGTGCTGGAACCGCGGCTGCCACTTCTTCTCGGCGATCTCTTCGTACAGCTTGCGGGCGTCGTCCTTTCGGCCCATGCCCTTGAGCAGCTCGGCGCGGTGCCAGATCCAATCGCCGTTGGTCGGCTCGACCTGGTAGGCCTTGCCGTAATACGCCTCGCCGCTGTCACGATCGCCTAGGCTGACGTACCACTGCCCGACCTGGAAGTAGCTCGAGCCGTCCTTGGGCTTCTGATCGATAATCGAGGAGACGATCCGCCAGGCCTCGTCCCGCTGGTCGACCTGGCGATAGAGCGTGGCCATGTTCCTGTGCAGACCGGCGGCGTTGCCCGAATCGACGCGCATCCAGGTCTGCCAGACGCCCTTGGCCTGGTCGAGGGCGGCCTGGAGGTCCTGCCGGGCGGATGCGTCGGCGGGGTCCTTCTTCGCCGCCGCCGCGGCCAGACGGACGCGCCCGCCGAGTTGATTCCACAGCCACTGATATCGCTGCCGGAACAGGTGCACGTTGATGCGCTTGGGCATGTAGGGCTTCTCTGCCTCGAGGGCGCTGAGTTCGAACTCGACGGCGGCCGGGGCCTGCCCGGCCTGCTGGGCCAGCCGGGCCGTGGCCGCCAGAAGGGCGGGCGACGGCTTCAGGCCGGCCTGCTCGAGCGACTCGAGGACGGCCTGCTGCTGTGCCCACGCCTCCTTGATCCGCCCCATCGCCCACAGCGACTGGGTCAGGGCGAGCTTCCACGTCAGCGGGAGCTTGTCGGCGACGAGCTTGCGGGCCTGCTCGACGGCGGCATTGGAGGCCTCCTTCTCGCCGTGGGCCCACGCGAACTCCGCGAAGCGCAGCAGCGCCGCGACGTCCTCGCTCTCCCCCGCCAGACCGCCCGCCCGCTCGACGACGCGCTTCCAGCAGTCGATCTTGATCTTCAGCGCCGCGGCGAGATGGCTGGAGATCGGCACTTCCCAGCCGTTGTCGGTCATCTCCTTGTGATAGGCCTCGAACGCCTCGGCGATTCCGACCGTCCTCGACCGTCGGGCGGCCGTGCAGAGGGCCACGAACCGCCAGCGAGGCAGTTCCGCCAGCGCCAGCCAGCCGACCTCGCTCGAGCCCAGGCACATCGCCACCGCGTAGGCCAGCGGGGAGCGGGGGTAGTCCTTGAAGAACTGCTTGACCGCCGCGACCCGGTCGGACCCGCCGCGGTGGATCGCGGCGTGGGCGGCGAGGTGGCCGACGAACGTGCCCGGCCGGGCGGCGGCGAGCTTCTTCATCTCGGCGCCGTTGTTCCAATTGCGCCAATAGACAGCCATCGGGTGATCCGGCGTGGTGACCTTCAGGTTGCTGCGCTTCAGCGACCGCGTGTAGCCGGCGGCGGCGAGGATCGCGTCGTCGCCCGGCAGCAGTTCCGTCCGGCCGGCGGCCAGACGTTCGTTCAGCATCGCCTGCATCGTCTTCCACGCCGTCTGCACGCTGCCCCACGGATACTGCCACCCGAACTCCTGGAGCTGCGCCACGGCCAGGTGGCGGCGAAGGCGGATCCGCTCGTCGCGCTTCGCGACGTCGGTGCCAAGTTCCTTCAGCAGCGCCTCGTAGTGGGCCGGCCGGCGGAGAGGCATATCCAGGACGACCGTCTTGTCCAGCTTCGGCGCAAACGGCGAGCCGACCGGCTTGTCGGTCGCGCAGCGATATCCGTACTCGCCGAGCGTCTTCTCGCCGGCCTGCCAGGCGACGTCAACTCGGCCGGCCTCGTAGGTATAGGTGCAGGCGAGGCGCGTTTGGCTCTTGACCTGCCACCGCTTGTCTCGGATCAGCCCGCGGCCGTCGAAGGTGACCAGGACGGCGAGGTCGGCGAGCTTCCTGGCCTTGGCCTCCGCGGCGGCCTTGGCCTTTGCGGGGTCCTCTGTCGGCCCGTCCGGGCGGGGGGCGACGGGCGTCAGGCGGAGGGTCGTCAGGTCGCCGTCGGTCTCTGCGATGGCGACGTGGAACGCCCGGGTGAAGGCGTCTGCGGGCGGGAGCCTGTGCGGCGCGAGCGTCCTCAGCCCGGCGAGCTGCCACTTGGCGTCTCGCCTAGCCGCGATGCCCAACTCACCGTAGACGTGCCAGATCGATTCGCCGTCGCAGATAAAGTCTTCTCGGAGATACATCGGGGAGGTGCTCGTCCAGGCGAATCGGTCCTCGGCGCCGGCCCAGAGCTCGAAGAGGACCTTGCCCTTCTTCGTCGTGTACTGGATTCGCTGGGTGGGCGCGTTTCGCCGAGCGGCGGCGATTCGTGCGGCGGCCTCGTCGGTCACCTTGCCGGCGGGCTTGCGGGCGAAGGCGTCGAGCACCAGGGCGGCCACGTCGCCCCACGTGCTCTGGAGGCCCCCCGCGTAGCGCAGCGCGTCGGTCATCGTTCGCGAGCCGGGCCAGGTCTGGCTGGCCGGCTGCTGGAACTCCCACCGGCTGGGCACGGTGTTCCAGCCCTGGTGCGACCAGAACGCGCCCGTGTTCTCCGTGGCGGCAGACAGCCCGGGCAGCGCGGCGATCATCGCGTCGATCGCGGCGATCGCCCGGTCGCGCTTCTTCGAGGGCTTCATCGCCTGGAGCTTCTTGCGCAGGGGAACGATCCGATCGGCGGCGAGGGCGGCCATCGTGCCGGGCACGGCCCCGACGGCGCGGGCGTAGGACTGGAGGTAGACCGGCGGCAGCATCACGCCGGCGGCTTCCTCAGCGACGGCCGCCGGCGGGGGGGGCTGCGGCGACGAGGCCCGCGGGGGCCCCGGCCGCCGCCTGGGGGCCTTGGCCATCGGCAGCTCCACGAGCCTGTCGACGGCCTGCTGGACATCGGTCGCGGCGATCCGCATCAGCGGCTGGAAAGCCCGGCCGAGGCGGGCGCCGGCGGCCAGCGCCCGGCTGTCGTCGTCGAACATCCCGCCCCAGTCGCCGTAATACCGGCCGCTGTATCGCCGGTTGAACTGGCGGATGCGCTCGCGGTCGCTGAACCATCGCCCGAACCGCGCCTCGCCGAGGTCGCGCTGGCGTCGGGGGTCCAGGAGGGTCCCACCAAGAGGCTGGATGTACTCATGGATGAAGGAGGTCACCTGCATGCTGCCGTCGTTGACTGTTATGCCCGGAGCGATGGTCCGCTTCCTCTTGGCAGGGCCGCCATCGTCGCGGAACAGCCCCTCGATTTCGCCGGGCGCAGCGAAGAGCCCTTCGTGGGTGAGGCCCAGAAGCGGCAGCAGCTCCCGAGACCTCCCGTCCATCGGGAGGCCGGCCCGGCCGGAGCGGGTCCCCGCCATCGTTTCGAGCCCAAACGGAGTGAGCGGCGCGATCTCTCGGAGCCCATCTTCCAGGGACAGTCTTCCGCCCAGCAGGCCCGATGTGCGCAGACCGCCCACCGGGGTCAGCAGATCCACTTCGTGGCCGGTCCCAATCCCGAGTTGGGCGCGGATCGTCGGGAGGTATAGGCCCCACCCCCTGCTTCGGCCGTTCATCACCGTAGCGAACGACGAAGACGAAACGCGGGAGCGCCCCCACATGTCCTCGCCCCGGGAGGAGGGGAACTGCCACTCGCCGTCGAGCCCGACGTCCGGCGCGGCGATCGCCGTGGTTCTCCTCTCGTCCTCCTCATCGGGCACCTTGGGCATCTGCGGGCCCAGCAGCGCCCCGTGGCCCGCCACGGGCAGCCGCCCGCTCAGCAGCGCCGTCAACCGGAACCGCTCCAGCCGGCGCCGCTGATGCGGGTAGTAGCCGTACAGCGGCACGTGGACGCGGAACTGCACGCTGTCGACGATCTCCTCGACGGTCTTCGGATCGCCCGGCTTGCCCTTGACCGGGCGGGCCGGCATGGGGCCCCACCACGACCACGGGTTGTTCTTCAGCGGCTCGCTGACGGTCTTGATCTTCGCGGGGGCCTTGTAGAGCTGCCAGTGGTCCTTCCGCCCCATCTCGACGTTCCACTTCTCGTACTCGCCCTTGTTCTCCAGGACGATCAGGCTGGTATAGGGCGTGACGACGTAGAAGTCCTTCGAGAGGGCGACGATCTCGTCCTTGTGGGCGTCGGCGTCGGTGCGGAGCAGGCGGTCGATATGGGCGGCGGCCCACAGGCGGGGGATGTAGGCGGCCCCGTCGCGGGCGTCGTGGAGGTTGTGCTCCTCGAGGAACGGCTCGCCGCGGAGTTGGCCCGAGACGATCATGCGGGCCGGCAGCTTGCCCTCGCAGCGGGCCAGGACCGTCAGGGCCTCCCCGTCCGACAGCACGCCGCTGGACGGATGCGCGGCAACCTTGACCGGCTTGCCGTCGGCGTCGGTGAACGCGGCGGACACCTCCACCAGCCGGGGCGTGTTCAGCGCCGCGACCGTGTCGAACACCCGCCAGCGAATGTCTTCGTCGGGGTTGACGTTGACGTACATCCCCCCGGTCGCGTCGGCGGCCGACTGGAAGAAACGCGAGTCCACCTTCTTGCCCACGCCGATGCCGATGAACGTCGCCGTCTCGGGGATCATCGACACCAACCGGTCGACGCGCGTCTCGCCGTCGGTCGCGATCCCGTCGCCCAGATAGACCACGTGGGGATTCTCCGCGCCGGTCTGGGCGATCAGCTCCGCGACGGCCTCTAGGCCCGCGACGACGTTGGTGGCACCCAGCCGCTCGTGGGCCTCGGCGAAGGCAACAACCGAACTCCCGGCCGGGTCGCGAACCGCCGTCAGCTCCCGCTTCCACGGGCGGGCCTGCGTGTCGAGGTTGACCAGCGCGAACGCGTCGCCGTCGTCGGCCTCGGCCAGCAGGCGCTCGACGATGTACGCCTGCGCCTTGACGTCCACGGACGAACGCGAGGCGGAGACGTCGTTGATGAGGAACCACTGTCGCGGCTCGATCTCGACGGCCCCGGGCAGCTTCGGGCGCCATCTCGCGAAGACGTAGTGCGCGCCGCCCTGGCTGAAGCGCCTCAGCGTCGGCGCGCCGCCGGCGCCGGCCTGGTGCGGCGTGAGCTTCAGCAGGAAGTCCTGGTCCGGCGGGGTGTCCTGGGCCGTGTATTCCAGGACGGCGTCCTCGCCATCGGTCCGGCCGGCGAGCTGGTGCGTGCTCGACAGGGCCTCGTAGTTCCCCGCGCCTCCCTTGACGCGGACGCGGATCGACAGCTCGCCGGCCTTCTGGCTCGTCTGCCCCATCGGGTACCAGTACCGCAGCGTGCTGTACAGCTCGCTCAGCGTCTGCGTGTAGCTCAGCAGGATCCGCTTCTCGTGGCGGCCAAATATCGGGAAGACGCGCATCTTGAAGACGTTGCCCTCCATCATCTCCAGCAGCGCCGGGTCGCGGCGGCGGTAGACGATCGACTCGTAGACGAACCGCCCGTACTGGCGATCGACCATCCCGCCCTCGTTGAGCACGCACTGGCCGCCCTTGGCCTCGACGTACATCGCCAGGCGGCTGAGCGAGGCGTCCGGCGGGAGGGGGAAGTAAAACGTCCCCTCCGTCTGCCCGGGCCACTGGTTGAAGAACGTCTGGTCCACGGTCGTCCTCGCGATGCCGTCCTCGATGACGACGTCGACGTGGTAGCGGCGCAGCTCGAGGCGCGACTCCTGCCCCCACGGATCGACGGCGATCAGCTCGCCCGTGGCGCGGGGCTTGTCGGGCCCGAAGAGCCTCTTGCCCGGAAGCTGCTGCCGCGCCCAGTTGACCAGGTGCGTGAAGCGCGGGGCGGCCGTGCGGCGCGGAGGGGCGCCCGGCGCGGCGACGGCCTGGTGGCCGGCGCGGACGTCCACGGCCCCGACGGCGTTGGTGAGCTTCACCTCGCCCTGGCCGACGGCGACGAAGGTCTCGCCCTTCTTCTTCCCGTCGACGGAGACGGTGAAGATGGTCCCCTTCGCCGTCGCCTGCGCCCCGGCCGCCTCGACGACGAACGGCTTGCCGGCCCGTGACTTCGCCACGAACAGCAGGACCTGCCCCTTGTCGACTCGGATGCGGCGGTCGGCGAGGACGGCGTACTTCGCGTCGGATCGCGCGTAGACGCGCGTGCCGTCGGCGAGCT
>Ga0180438_10002668_pt1 | contig 28431 bp, 21 predicted proteins | sample SS_ome_12_FD_132455 | JGI IMG/M metagenome (GOLD analysis project Ga0180438, IMG submission 132455) | Hypersaline lake sediment archaeal communities from the Salton Sea, California, USA - SS_3_D_2 metaG | ecosystem: Environmental > Aquatic > Non-marine Saline and Alkaline > Hypersaline >...
GCCCGCGCAAGGGGACAGTCCCATTTTCGCTGAGGACAGTCCCACGGAAGGGGACAGTCCCATTTTCGCTGAGGACAGTCCCACGGAAGGGGACAGTCCCATTTTCGCTGAGGACAGTCCCACGGAAGGGGACAGTCCCATTTTCGCTGAAGATAGTCCCACGGAAGGGGACAGTCCCATTTTCGCTGCGCGAAAATTGGGACAGTCCCCCTGTTGTTCCCCCTGTTGTTTCATGGCGGCCCCGCTCTGCTGGCGGTTCGATGGGCGAAGCTACGAAGGCTTCCGCACCGCGGTCGGCTGGCATTGGGGGCTGGTCCGGGCCACGGCGCTCTTTCCCGGCCACGAGCCGGGCATCCGCTGGGCCGGGCCCACGGCCTCGGCGGGAGCGGTGATGGCCGTGGACTGCGAGAAGTTCGCCGAGCTGGGCGGCTTCGACCCGGTGTACCTGCCCGGGCGTTTGGAAGACCTCGACCTGGCCTATCGGGCGTACCTGGCCGGCTATCGGGCGGTGTACGTGCCCGAGGCCGTGGCCTTTCACCAGGGCATGGCCACGTTCGCCGGGGTGTACGGAGAGGCCGGCTGCGACGCCTTGGCACTGCGAAACACGCTCTTGTTCCAGTGGAAGAACCTCCGCCGGGCGCGACACGTATTGCGCCAATTAGTCGGGCTGCCGGTCCGGCTGGCGGCCGAGGTGCTCCGGGCCCCGTGGACGCCGCGCGGGCGACGTTTCGCCCTGGCCAAGGGGCTTTTGGCGGCCTTGCGCCGCGTGGGGGAGCTTCGGGCAAGCGAGTTTCGCGGCCCGCACAACCCCGGTCGCGAGCGGGAGTTCTTCGACGAGTTCCACCCGCGGCGGATGCGATCGGTCGTGGGGCAGGCATCCTTGCCTGCCGAAGCCCGGCAAATGCCTGGCCCCCGCGGCTTGTTCGCACGTCTGGCAGGCAGGGATGCCTGCCCCACTTAGACTGAAGTCGCAAGGACGCCAACTTGAGCACGGACGCCGCCAGATCGATCTCTTCGAGCGCGGTTTGCGACGCGCAGCCCGCGGTGCGCGACGATACGGAGCGGCTCCGCGACGGCCGTTATCCGATCGCCCGCTGGTACCTGCGGCCCGCGGCGACTTGGCTCGCCGCGCGCTTGGCCCGAAGCCCGGTCCGGCCGGTGCATCTAACGGTCCTCGGGCTGGCCGCCGCCGTCGGCGCAGCAAGCGCGTTGCTTTGGCGTCCCGAGGCCGGGCCGCTTTCGGCCGGGCTGGTGCTCTTGTGGTGGTTCTGCGATCGGGCCGACGGCCTGCTGGCCCGACGCCAGCGCACCGCCTCGCCCTACGGCGCATGGCTCGACGCCAACGCCGACGAGCTGGCCGACCTGGGCCTGCACGTGGCCGTGGCCGCCGCCCTGGCCTCGCGAGTCGCCGCCGGCTGGCCCTGGCTCCTATTGGCCGCCTTCCTGGCGGGCAAGCACCTCACGATGTACGGCCTGCACCTGGAGGAGGCCGTTTCCCGTTGTGGCCGGTCTCCTGACCGAGCCACAGGGCCCGACCGTAGGTCTACCGGCGGGATGGGGAGACCTTCGGTCACGCCTTCGGCGGGGTCAGGAGACCTGCGCCGAACGATTGGAGACCCGCCCCGAACCACCTGGCTGCGAACGCTTTACCACCTGCCCGGCAACGCCGACGTCCGCGCCCACCTGCTCGTGCTGGCCCTGGCCACGGGCTATCTCACGGCGGAGCTGGCCTTCGTGGCCGTGTACTACAACCTGCGATGGATCGCCCGGCACGCGCTCGTGGCCCGGCGTCTGGGAGGGGACCGATGAGCGACCGCCCCACGATCACCGCCGCCCTGATCGCGCTCAACGAGGAGCGGAACCTGGTCGAGCTTTTGCCCCGGCTCGGCTGGGCCGAGGAGATCGTGGTCATTGACGGCGGCTCGCGCGACGCGACGGTCGATATGGCCCGCGAGCACGGCTGCCGCGTGGTCTCGCGGCGGTTCGACGACTTCGCGAGCCAGCGGAACCTGGCCATCCGGCTCGCCCGGGGCGACTGGGTGTTTTCCATCGACGCCGACGAGCGACCCACGCCGCGCCTGGTCGCCGAGGTCCGTCGCCGCCTGGACGGGCCGCGGTTCGACGCCTATCGCGTGCCGATCCGCAGCACGATCTTCGGGCGGTCCCTGCGCCGCAGCGGCACCCAGGACGACCGCCCGGTGCGGCTGTTTCGGCGCGGGTCGGGCCGTTGGGTGGGACGCGTCCACGAGGTGCTCCGCGTGGCCGGGCGCGTGGGCAAGCTGGATAGCTGGCTCACGCACCGCACACAAGACAATCTCCGCGTCTTCCTCGCGAAGATGCACCGCTACGCCCGGCTCGAGGCCGAAGCCCGCGCGGCGGCCGGGCGCCCGCCCCGGCGGCGCGACGCCTGGCTCGCCCCGCCACGCGAGGTCTTCCGCCGCCTGGTCTGGAAGGGCGGCCTGTTCGACGGACCCGCCGGCTGGGCCTTCAGTCTCTTAAGCGGGCTCTCCGAGTGGGTCCTGGCACGGGAGCACCGGCGGCTGTGGGACGCCCGAAACGGTCACACTCCTAGAAACCGGCAAGAAGGTGTTCGTAGTGACCCGATTCATCGGGTCTTGCTGCGCAACGGTGCCGCTTCGCCGGCTGGGGACCGCATGAATGCGGTCACTGCCAAATGGGACCGCATGAATGCGGTCACTACGAACTGGTATATCCCATGAAACCGCATATACAAACGTCCGCGACGCGATCCGCCGACCACGTGTCGAGAAGCTCGCTGCCGCTCTTGCCGCTGGTGCTCGACAAGGTGCCGCCGGAGCTGGTCACGGTCCTGGCGCAGGAGGGGGTCCCGTTTGTGCGCGCCACCGACCCTTGGGGCCGCGGCCGGTTCGTGCTCTTCGATTCCCGGCTGGGGCCGATCCGTCCGCTGCGCTTCGGGCAAATGGCGATCGACCTCAGGCGTCTGCACGGCCCCGAGGGCGACCCGCTCGAAGCACTGCGCGACGAAGGCTCCGCCCGACACCGCTTCGAGATCGGCGGGCTTGCGCTCAGCGAGGAGATCGCGCGCGTCGACCGGCGGGAGCAGCGGCGCCGCATCATCGACCGGCTCCGCGAGCGGATCGAGGAGCTCGGCGGCGCGTGGGTGACCGTCTCGCCCTTCCCCTTCCCGTACCGCAGCGCGCTTAACTTCCGCATCGACTACGACCGCTACGAAGCCGACGACTTCACGGCGACGCTTGCGGGCATCGCCGGCCACGAGGAGGCCACGTCGCACTTCGTCTGCGGGGCGGCCTACGAGTCGCAGCCCGAGGCCCTCAGGCGCCTGGCCGGGCTGGAGGTGGGCTCGCACGGGTACCATCATCACACCTACCGCACCGAAGAGGAGAACTACGAAAACGTGCGCCGGGGGATCGACGTGCTGCGGCGCGCGGGCATCGAGCCCTCGGGCTTCGCCGCGCCCGGCGGGCGCTTCCACCGCGGGCTGACGGCCGCACTCGAGCGGCTCGGCGTGGGCCACTCCAGCGAGTTCGGCCTGGCCTACGACGACCTGCCCTTCCTGCCCGGCCAGAGCGGCGTGCTCCAGATTCCCGTCCATCCCGTCTGCCTGGGGCTCTTTCTCGAAGCGGGGGCGTCCGGCGAAAAATCGTCCGTCCGGGCCGCGCAACGGGCCGTGCAGATTGCCGTGGACTACTTCCGCCAGACCGCCCGGGCCAAGTACCGGGCGGGCGAGCCGGTGTTCCTCTACGGGCATCCCACCGGGCGACTGGGACGTTTCCCCCAAGTGCTCGGCGCCGTGTTCGACACGGCCGATTGCTTCGCCGCCGTATGGAAGACCACGCTGGGCCGGTTCGCCGACTGGTGGCAGCAGCGCGGCAGTATCCGCCTGAGCGTCGAACGGGAGGGGACCGGCTACCTGGTCCGCGCCGAGCGGCGGCCACGCCGCTTCCCCCCGGCCATCGAATACTGGCGCGGACGCCTCGTCGCGCGCATGCCTCTGGAACGGGGCATGGTGCGATTCTCCCCCTCGGCGCTGGCCTACGAGCAGCGGACCGCCCCGCCGCTGGTCCGGCCCGTCCCGCTCGACCGGCCCGAGGGCCTCCGCTCCCGCATCCGGCGATGGATCGACTGGGAACGGGAAACCCCCGTTGACGAAATCCCACGGACAAGCTGGCGAAACTGGGCCAAGCGTGCGTTGCGCAAGTTGAGGTCCTAACATGACGACCCAAGTAGCATGGGCCCCCGGCCCGTGTATGGACGAAACCATAGAAGTAGCACGGGCCCCCGGCCCGTGTAGCGACAAGACCACGGGCCAGGGGCCCGTGCTACCGGCGCGTTCGCTGCGCGTGCTCTTGGCGGGCCCGGCCGGGGCGGGCGCTGCCCCCGGCGGGGGCGAAGTGCAATTGCTCCGCACGGAGGCGGCGCTGGTGTCGTTCGACGTGGAAGTGGTGCTCGCACGGCCCACGCCCGAGCGCCTGGCCAACGTCGATTGCCTGCACCTTTTCGGCAGCGTGCCGGAGCACCTGCCGGCGGCCGCCGCGGCCCGGCGCATGGGCCTGCCCGTGGTCCTCTCGACCATCGCCTGGTTCGACCCGGCCAACTGTTGGCGCGAGCCGCGATCGGTGGTTTGGCGAGCGGGCGCCGCGGCCCGGTTCCTGGTGCGGGCGGCGTTTCCCCGGCTTCCTTCCTGGCGCAGGCGGCTCTACCACGGCGTGGACCTGCTGCTGCCCAACTCCCGGGCCGAAGCCGCGCAACTGGTCCGCTATTTCGGCGTGTCGCGGCGCCGGATCCGGGTGGTGCCCAACGGCGCCGACCCCCGATTCGCCCGCGGCGAGCCGGAGCTTTTCGCCCGCGGGGTCGGCGGCCGGCGATTCGTCCTCTGCCCGGGAAGGATCGAGCCGCGCAAGAATCAGCTCGGCTTGCTTCGGGCCATGCGGGAAAGCCGGCTGTGGGTGGTGGTCTTGGGCGATGCCGTGCCGGGCCACGAGCGGTACTTGGCGCGATGTCGCGCGGCGGCCGGCCCACGCACGATCTTCCTGCCGCGAGTGGAACACGACGACCCGCTCCTGGCCGCGGCCTACGCGGCCTGCGGCTGCCTGGTCTTGCCCGGCTGGTTCGAGACGCCCGGGCTGGCCGCGCTCGAGGCCGCCCTCTCGGGCGCGCCGCTGGTGCTCACCACGGGCGGGGCCACGCGCGAGTACTTCGGCCGGCACGCCGCATACGTCGATCCCGATGACCGTGCAGGCATGCGCCGCGCGGTCGAGCGGGCCGTCGAGCGCCCGCGCGACCTCGCCCTGGCCGCCCACGTGCGCAAACACTTCACTTGGCGGGCCGCCGCCCGGGCGACCCGCCGGGCTTACGACAAGCTGCGATGAGCACGACCTCCGACCACGCCGACCCGCTCCGCCGGCAACGGCTCCGGCGCCGCCCTTTGGGGCGTTACCGCTATGTGCGCCTGCGCTGGCGGATACTCTTCGCGGTGGTCGATGCCGTGGGCGCGGCCCTGTTCGCGGCGGCCCGGCGGCTGGCGAAAACGTTTGCCCCGCGTGTGCGTCGCGAAGATAGCGCTGGCCACGACGTGCGCACCGTCCTGCTCGTGCAGCTCGATCACCTGGGTGACGCAGTGCTCACCACGGCCGTGCTGCCGGCGCTAAGACGCCACTATCCGGCGGCATCGATCGAGGTGCTCTGCGGCGAGCCCGGTCGCGAAGTGTTCGCCGCGGCCCCGGAGGTCGACCGGGTACACGTGGCCCGGGTACACCGCTTCGTGCGCGGGCGTCTGCGGCGCTTCGCGTGGCTGGGCGCGGCCGTCTGGTGGGGGCTCGCTCTAAGGCGGCGGAAGATCGACCTGGCCGTCGACGTGCGGGGCGACTTCTCGGTGGCCGTGATCCTTTGGCTTGCCGGCGCGCGGCGGCGCCTCGGCTGGGCGGCCGGCGGCGGCGGGTTCCTGTTGACCGACAGCGCCGAGTTCGTGGCGCACCGGCCCGAGGTCGAGTCGCGCGCGGCACTGCTTAAGGTCCTGGGCGTCGACGCGAGAAGTGGTGAGGAGCCCTTGCGCCCACGCCTCACCCCGAGCGAAACGGCCCGACGCCGCGTGGCGGACTGGCTCGACGAGCTGGCTGCCGCGCAGCCCGGCGAGGGTCCGCGCGTGGTGATGCACGTTGGCGCGGGCACCCCGGCCAAAGCGTGGCCGGCTCGGCATTGGGAAGAGCTGATCGGGCGGCTGATCGTGGCCGAGGGCGCCCGGGTGATCCTGTGTGGCGGGCGTGCGGACTGTGCCACGGCCGAGCGGATCCTGGGCCGGCGCGGCTGGCCCGGCGTGGCCGATTGGACCGGCCGGCTCACGATCGACGAGCTGGGCGCGCTCATCGAACAATCGGACGTGCTGGTCGGCGCCGACTCGGGCCCGGCCCACCTGGCAGCCGCCGTGGACACGCCGGTGGTCGTGCTCTTCAGCGGCACGAACCACGCGGAGCAGTGGCAGCCTTGCGGGCGCGTGGTCCGCGTGCTGCGCCGGCCGGTCGATTGCTCGCCCTGCCACCGCCACCGCTGCCCGGTGCGAGGCCACCCCTGCATGACCGAGCTTGCACCCGTGCGCGTGGCGGCCGAAGTAACCAGCGTGATCGAACACGCCAACCACACCGCGAGTAGCGGGGCCGCCTGCGGCCCGCGGCAAACAGACGTCATCGACGACGTGCAATCGCCGACAAGGAGCCAACGTTGATCGCATTCATCCGACACGACGATCCCCCGCCCGCGCCGCCCGCCCTGCGCCGCGCCCGACGATTGGTGGCGTCGACTTTGCTCTTTGCCCGGCGCCGCCGCAAGTCTCCGGGCCCGCGCGTCCCGGCCTGGCTGGCGTGGGGATTTGCAGCGTGGGTGAGCGTGGTGACGGTGGTTTACGGCTTGCACATGATCGGTTGGCTGTAGTTCCCTTCTGCGAACCAAGCGGCGGGCAAGCCCGCCCGCGACACTCATCACCCGCCGCTCGTCATTCATCCTTCATCCTTCATCCTTCAGCATTCATCATTCCCAACTCCCCCATGTTCGACTCCCTCCTCTCCCTGCTCGCCTTCTCGACGCTCACCATGGCCGCGTTCGGCCTGGGGCGGCCGCTCTGGCGGGGATTGCGCCTCGACGAGGGCGATCCCCTGGCCGCGGGCGTGTGGAGCGTGGGGCTGGGGCTGGTGGCCGCGGGGCTGGCGCTGGTCGGGCTGGGGCTGTGCGGGCTGCTCTACGTGCCGCTCGTCGGCGTGCTCACTACCGGGGCCGCCTTCTGGGGCCTGGGCCAGCTCGTCCAGGTACGGGTCCGCCGTTCGGCCGAGCTCGACGAGCGGGCCGGCCGATCCGAGCCGCTTCTTGAACGCGAGGAGCCGGTGGACGAAGCGGACGACCGCCCGGAGCCGGGCCCGGCCCCGTGGGTGCTCCGCGGCGTGCTCTGGGCGGCGGGGCTGGCCGCGGCGGGGTCGTTGGCGGCGGCGCTGGCCCCGCCCACGGCCGGCGACGCACTGTGCTACCACCTCGAGCTGCCCAAGCAGTTCCTCATCCGCCATCGCATGGTGTTTTTGCCCTATCACGACAATTCCACCTTTCCGCTGCTGGCCGAAATGTGGTACCTCTGGGGCCTGGCCCTGCAAGGGGGCGTTTGTGCCCAGCTCGTCCACTGGGGCCTGGGCCTGCTGTTGGCCCTGGGGAGCGTGGTGCTGGCCACGCCGATCCTGGGGCGGCCCTGGGCCCGGGTCGTCGGGGGCTTGGTGCTCTTGGTGCCCGGCGTGAACAACCAGATGACCGCCCCCTTGAACGACGTGGCCCTGGGCGCCGTCACGGTGCTGGCCACGGCCGCGTGGTGGCGGGCGGCCGCGGGCGGCGAGGGGCGCCGCTGGTTTCTGCTGGCCGGCGTGATGGCCGGGGCCGCGCTGGGTACGAAATACGTGGCCCTGCTCTTCGTCCCGGCCCTGGCGGTGCCCTGGCTCTGGCTCGCCATGCGCCGGCCGCAGCGGCGCCGCGAACTGCTGCAGGGGGCGGCCGTGGTGGCCGTGGTGGCCGCGAGCGTAGGCGGCGTGTGGTACGTGCGCGCGGCATGGTACCGGGGCAATCCGGTGTATCCGTTCTTTGGCGAGCTGAGAGTAGCCGTCTCGCTCCGCGAGACGAAGCCCCATCTCGCGGAGCGAGACGGCTACGTCAAAGAGACGCTTCCCGAGAGCAAGTCGCCGCTGGGACGCAGCCCCCTGGCCCTGCTCTCTGCGCCCTGGCAGGTGACCATGCACCCCAAGCTATTCGGCGGCCGGGGGCACCGGTTGGGAATTTTGCCCCTGATTGCCCTGCCGGGTCTGGTCTTTTGCCGCCGGTTGCGGGGTCTGGGCGTGCTGCTTTCGGTGGCGGGCGCCTACGTGGTGATCTGGTTCCTGTTGCGCCAGAACGTGCGGTTCCTGTTTCCGGTGGTGCCGCTCTTGGCCGTGGCGATTGCCTGGGTTTGGGCGGAACTGCGCCGATTCGCGCCACCGGCCCGGGCCGTGACGGCCGGAACGTTCGCGATCTGTGTGGCGGCCATGGCGCTGGTGGGATTACGTCGAGCGGCCGACGCCTGGGCGGTGGTCGTGGGCCGGGAGGACCCCGAGACGTACCTCATCCGCCACGACCCGACCTATCCGGCCGCCGCCATGCTCAACCGATTGGGCGGGCCCGGCACGCACCTGTTGAGCCAGGACTACCGGGCGTTCCACTTCCAGCACCCGGTGACGCGCGAGAGCATCCTGCGGCGCGAAACCGGCTACGACCGGCTGATCCGCAGCCCGGGGCAGCTCACCAACATCCTCAAAGCCGCGGGCTTCACGCACCTGCTGCTGGCCGAGGTCATCGCCGGCGGCGCCCCCGACAACGACCCGACCCTCCGCCGCCTGGTCGACGCCGAGCTGGCCGGCCCCGCGGGCGAGAAGCTCTGGGTCGTCAGCCGCTACGAGCACCACGCGCCCGACGGCGTGGTGCGCCGTTACCGGCTGATCGAGCTGCGCTAAAAAGGGCTACGGCCATGCCCCGTGGAGGCATGGCCTCACTGCAAGGCTGCCCCTGTGGCGAGCCGCCCTTCCGGCAGGTAGAATAGCTCCCCCCGGGGTTGATCCGGGAAGCTAAGCGGAGCATCATGCTGCGCCGCCTCGGTGCCTTACACGCCCCCCTCACATCGAAAGGAGCCACGTGCCATGAAACGATCAGCGTTGTTGCTTGTTGTGACGATCGGCGCCCTGTCAGCCATCACGGCGAACCACGCCCCCGCGGCCGAAACGCGGCCGAACGTGATCATCATGATGGCCGACGACATGGGCTTTAGCGACGTCGGCTGTTACGGCGGGGAGATCGAAACGCCGAACATCGACCGGCTGGCGGCCGAGGGCGTGCGGTTTACGCAGTTCTACAACACGGCCCGGTGCTGCCCGACGCGGGCGTGCTTGATGACGGGGCTCTACCCGCACCAGGCGGGCGTGGGGCACATGATGGGCGATCGGGGGTTCGACGGATACCGCGGCGACTTGAACAAGAGCTGCGTGACGATTGCCCAGGTGATGAAGTCGGCCGGCTACGCCACGTACATGGCCGGCAAGTGGCACGTCACCCGGCACTGGCGCATGGAGGACTCGAAGCACAACTGGCCGCGCCAGCGGGGGTTCGACCGGTTCTTCGGCACGATCCAGGGGGCGGGCAGCTTCTTCGACCCATACACGCTCACCCGGGGTAATCAGTTCATCGTGCCCGAGAACCCCGACACGTTCTACTACACCGACGCCATCGCCGACAACGCGGCGGCGTTCGTTCGGGAGCACAAGGGCGACCGGCCGTTTTTCATGTACGTGGCGTTCACGTCGCCCCATTGGCCGATGCACGCCAAGCCGGCGGACATCGCGAAGTACAAGGGGCGCTACGACAAGGGGTGGGACGTCCTGCGGGCCGAGCGGCGCCGGCGGCAGATCGAGTTGGGCATCATCAAGCCCGAGTGGAAGCTGACGCCCCGCGACCCCAACGCCCCGGCCTGGGAGGACGCCGAGCTGAAGCCCTGGTACTGCCGGCGCATGGAGGTCTACGCGGCGATGGTCGACTGCATGGACCAGGGGATCGGGCGGATCCTCGCGGCACTGAAGGAAACGGGCCAGACCGGCAACACGTTGATCTTCTTCCTGGCGGACAACGGGGGCTGTGCCGAGGAATACGGGTCGGGCGGCCCGGTGCGGCCCGACCCGTCGAAGGAGACCCCCCTGCGCCCGATGGGCCCCGGCGAATTGCAGACGCGGATGCAGCCGGCGGTGACCCGCGACGGGCGGCCGGTGCGCACGGGCCGCGGCGTTATGCCCGGCCCGGCCGACACGTACATCGCCTACGGCCTGCCGTGGGCCAATGCCTCGAACACGCCGTTCCGGCTCTACAAACACTGGGTCCACGAGGGCGGGATTTCCACGCCCCTGGTGGCCCACTGGCCGGCGGGCATCCCGGCCGAGCGGAACGGCAAGCTGGTGCATGACGCGGGCCACCTGATCGATCTCATGGCCACCTGCGTCGACGTGGGCGGGGCGACCTACCCGACCGAGCTGGGCGGCAACGAAATCACGCCCATGCAGGGCGTCAGCCTGCGGCCCGCTCTCCTCGGCGAGCCGCTTGAGCGCCCGCAGCCGATCTTTTGGGAGCACGAGGGCAACCGGGCAGTGCGCCAGGGCAAGTGGAAGCTGGTCGCGCGCGGCCCGGGCGGGCCTTGGGAACTGTACGACCTCGAGGCCGACCGTACGGAGCTCAATAACCTCGCCGAGAAGCACCCCGATCGCGTCGAAGCCATGACCGCGACCTGGGAGACATGGGCGCTTAGGGCCCACGCCAAGCCCTGGCCCTATGGGCCAAAGCCGCCGAAAGAGAGCCGTTGAATCGGCCCACTTCCCGCAGGACGGATTGCCCAATCCGTCCCTTTCCCGGAGCCGCTTACCAGAGTGCCTTGCGCCCCCCCACTGGCGGGGCACCAATGCGGTACACGGCGTTCCTTGCCGAAGCCTCGTACCCGAGCCCGGGGTTGGCGAGAAGTGGACCGACGGGTTATCATCAGAAAAAGGCGGCATAAATCGCCCACTCCCCCCGAACGAAAGAGGGAGAAAGGGACCCAGGCTTGTTTTGTGCGAAGCACCCTTCGGGCCGCTGAAGGCAAGATAAACCCGGTCTCTTTTCGTTGTGGAACCCACCGAACACGACACGAGGATGGCAACCGATGCCCCACTCCACGATCAGTGCCGCCGGCGTGCGCGTGGTGAAGCTGTTGATCGGCAACCCGCCCCGGACGGTCACCGACCTGATCGAGGCCGCTCAAGTGACGCGGACCGCGGTCACCGAGCAGCTCAACGAGTTGATGGCGGCCGGCTTCGTGAAACGGGGGACCGAGCGGCTCCCGGGCCGCGGACGCCCGCGCCACGTCTACTCGTCCACCGAAGCCGCCCAGTTGCTCTTGTTCGCCGACAAGCAGGGCCGCGTCGTTCCCGCGGTTTGGCGGGCCATCGACCGGATCGGCGGCAAGTCGCTCTTGCAGCGGGTCATCCGCCGGGTGAGCCGCGACCTGGCGGGGCATTATCGCAAGCGGATCACCTCCCGATCGCCCAAGGAACGGCTCAGACAGCTCGCTAAGATGCTCTGCGACGAGGGGCTGCTCATCGAAACCCTCGATAGGAACGGCCACGTGATGCTCCGCAAGCGGAGCTGCCCCTTCTTGACCATGTATGAGGAGAGCCGCTCGATCTGCTGTCTCGACGCCGAGCTGATGAGCGAGGTCGTCGGCCGCCGTGTGCGCCAGACCGCGAGCCGGCACGACGGAGCCCCCTGCTGCACGTTCGAGATCGCCGAGGAGAAGAAGCCGAGGAAGAGGAATGCGTAGGGGACGGTCGACGAACAACTTGCCGAGTTGAGACCGCATGCATCTGGGTGCTGGAGTATTGGACTGCTGGAGTGACGGAATCGCGAGAGAATGCGGCCCGCGACGCTCCAATACTCCAACACTCCAGCGCCTCCATACGAATGGACGAGACCTGTAGGTCATTGACCGGCCGGTCCTGAGCGTTGCCCCCAGCCATCGCCCCGCCCACACCACCCCCCATGCCCCGCCGCGCCGGTTTGCTGCTGCTGCTGATCTTGCCTGCCGCGGGCGCCCTGCTGGTGGCCGCCGACTGGTGGATCGCCGTGCCCGCGGACACTCCCAGGGAGTTCGTCCGGCGCGAGCGGTGCGCCGAGTGCCACCAGAAGGAGCTCGAAGCCTGGCAAGGCTCCGACCACGATCGGGCCATGGCCCCCGCCACGCCCGAGACCGTGCTGGGCGACTTCGGCGACGCGGAGTTCACGCACCAGGGCGGCCGGGGCGAGACGGCGTTCCGCGGCGTGACCTCGCGCTTCTTTCGCCGCGGCGAGAAGTTCTTCGTCACCACCGACGGGCCCGACGGCAAGCTGCAAGACTTCGAGGTCAAGTACACCTTCGGCGTGCGCCCGTTGCAGCAGTACCTCGTCGAGTTCCCCGCCGGCCGGGTGCAGTGCCTGCCCACCGCCTGGGACACCGAGCGGAAGCGGTGGTTCCACCTCTATCCCGACGAGGACATTCCCCACGACGACCTGCTCCATTGGACCCGGCCGCTTCAGAACTGGAACTACATGTGCGCCGAGTGCCACTCGACCGGGCTCGAAAAAGGCTACGACCTTACGACCGACACGTATCACACGGCCTTCTCGGAGATCGACGTAAGCTGCGAGGCGTGCCACGGTCCGGGAAGCCTGCACTGCGACCTGGCCGAGGCCAAGAGCCTCTTCTGGGACCGGCACGTGGGCTACGGGCTGCCGAAGCTGAAGAGCGAAAACCCCAGGGTCGAGATCGAGACCTGCGCCCCCTGCCACATTCGGCGCCGCGTGATCTACCCCGGCTACACCCCCGGCAGCAAACTGCTCGATTTCTACGAGCCCGAGCTGTTGGACGGCTCCCTGTACTACACCGACGGGCAGATTCTCGAAGAGGACTACGTCTACGGCTCGTTCATCCAGAGCAAGATGTACATGAAGAGGGTCCGCTGCACCGACTGCCACGACCCCCACACCGCCCGGGTGAAGTTCGACGACAACCGGCTCTGCACCTCGTGCCACCTGGGCACCCATCCGGCCGGGCAGTACGACACCGCGGCCCACCACCGCCATCCCGACGCCACCCGGCCGGGCACGCGCTGCGTCGAGTGCCACATGCCCGAGACCACGTACATGGTCGTCGACCCCCGGCGCGACCACGGCTTCAAGTCGCCCCGGCCGGAGCTTACGATCTGGTCGCGCTCCCAGCCGGGCGTGCAGAACATCCCCAACGCCTGCAACGGCTGCCACCACGACGAGTCGAAGGGAGAAACACCCGAGTGGGCCGCCGAAAAGATCCGGCAGTGGTACCCCGAGCGGATCGAGCCGCCCCATTTCGCCTACGCCATCGCCGCCGGGCGCCAGGTGAAGCCCGAGGGGGAGCGCCTGCTCAAGTCGCTCTTGGCGCGAAAGGACTTGAACCCCATGGTCCGGGCCAGCGCGCTGTCGTTGCTGGGGCGATACCCCCGTGCATCGGGCCACCCCGAGGGGGTCGAGGCCCTCAAAGACCCCGAGGAGCTGGTCCGGCTGGCGGCCGTGCGGTGCGTCGGGGGCGTGCCCGACCCGGCCCGGCTCTACGAGCTTCTGGCCCCGCGCCTTCGCGATCCGATTCGGGCGGTGCGGCTCGAGGCGGCGCGCCTGCTCTCGCGTCTGCCGCGTTCGGAGTTCCGCACCGAGGACCGCGAGGCGCTCGACGCGGCCGTCGGGGAGTACGTCACCGCGCAGGAGTTCCTGAGCGATCAGCCGGGATCCCACCTGAACCTGGCCGTGCTCTACGACAACCTGAAGAAGCCCGAGAAGGCGCTGGAAGAGTACCGCACGGCCCTGCGTTTCGACCCCGAGTTCGTCGAGGGGCACGTCAATCTCGGCAGACTGCTGGCCGAGCGGGGACAGCGGGCCGAGGCCGTGGCCCACTTCCGCCGGGCACTCGAACTCCGCCGCGAGACGATCGACGCCAACCGCCGCGTACTCGAGCGATACCGCCACGACGGCGACGAGGTCCGCGCCGAGCAACAGCGCCGAGCCGTCGAGTCGATCACCGTCGAGCTGGGCGAGATACACTACTCGCTCGGTCTGCTCCTGGCCGAGGACCCCGGCGACCTGGAAGAAGCCGCCGAGCATCTCGCCGAGGCCGCCCAACTCGCCCCGCAGAACCCCCGCATCCACTACAACTACGGCCTCGCCCTGCAGAAGCTCGGGCGTGTGGAAGAAGCCGAGACCTCGCTCAAACGCGCCTGCCGCATGGCCCCCCAAGCCCCCGACCACCTCCACGCCCTGGCCGTCCTCTACGTCCAACAACGGCGCTGGGACGCCGCCGCCGCCTGCACGAAAGAGCTCGTGCGCCAGTGGCCGCAGCAGCGCGAGTTCCTGCGCCTGCACTACCTCATCGAGCAACAGCTCGACAACCAGCGAAGGCCATAAGCCGTTTTCACAACACCAAGGATCAGGGGTGGCTGGACGCTGCTGCCGGACCGTCAAGCCGTTTGTTTGGAAAAAAAAAGAAAAAGGGACCTGGTCTATTTTGCCGGAACGGCCCGAAGGGTGCTTCGCACAAAATAAACCAGGTCCCTTTTTCGTTGTGTCGGCGTGCGGTCGAGGCGGGCAGACACGCTGCCGCAACTGACAACCAGGGACCCATTGGGAGAAAGGTAATCATGCACACCAAACACATCTGCCGTGGTTTTGTGGCGAGCCTGATGACGGGTGCGGCCGGGCTCTTGGCGTGGTGCGGTCCGATCCTATCCGCTGAACAGGCGCGACCCTCGCCCGACGGCGCCACCCGACCCAACATCCTGATCATCTTCACGGACGACCAAGGGTATGCGGACCTGGGTTGCTACGGCAACAAGAAGAACAGGACGCCGCGCATGGACCGGTTGGCCGAGGAAGGCACGCGGTTCACGAGCTTCTATGCCCAACCCGTTTGCGGCCCGTCGCGCTCGGCCCTGCTGACCGGCCGCTATCCGATGCGGAGCGGCGGCTGGGGCATGCCGGCCGAGGAGATCACCTTTGCCGAGCTGATTCGCGAGGTGGGCTACCAGACGGCCTGCATCGGCAAGTGGGACGTTTCCAATCGCAAGCCGATTATCGAACGCATGCCCAACGCCCAGGGGTTCGACTACTACTTCGGCACGCTGGGGGCCAACGACGGCGGGCACGTCAAGTTCCACGAAAACAACGAAGAAGCCGGCGGCACCGGTGACATGGGGAGCCTCACCCGGCTCTACACCGACAAGGCCATCGACTTCCTGAAGAGCAAGCGCGATCCCGAGAAACCGTTCGTCCTGTATCTGGCCCATACCATGATGCACGTCATCATCGACGCCTCGCCCCGCTTCAAGGGCAAGTCGGCGGGCGGTCTGTACGGGGACGTGGTCGAGGAGTTCGACTACGAGACGGGGCGCCTCCTGGACACGCTCGACGAGCTGGGCCTGCGCGAAAACACCTTGGTCATCTACACCACCGACAACGGCCCGTGGAACCAGCCTGCTTTCACTCGGCACAAGAAGGGGCATCCGGAAGGTTCCATCTTCTGGGGCGACGCCGGCCCGTTGCGCAACGGCAAAGGCTCGTGCTACGAGGGCGGATATCGTGTACCCTGCATCGTCCGCTGGCCGGGCAAAGTGCCTGCGGGCAAAGTCTCCGACGCGGTCTTCGCGACCGTCGATTTCCTGCCCACGTTTGCCGACCTTGCCGGCTTCCAAGTGCCCGATGACCGCGTGATCGACGGCGTCGACCAGACCGATCTGCTGCTCGGCAAGACCGACCGGGGGCGAGAGACCTTTCTCTACGGGAACAACGGCATCCGCGCGGGCCGGTGGAAGTACCTGAAGGCCAAGCACCACGTTCACCGCTATGCCGTGGACCACGATCGGGAAGAAGTCGAGGAGCTCTACGATCTGGACGACGACGTCGGCGAGACAACCAACCTGGCCGAGAAGCATCCCGAGGTGGTCGAGCGGCTGAAACGCTTGACGGACGAGATTGCCATAGGGAGAAAGTGAGGCAAGGGCCGACTTGGGGCTTCGCAAGCGGAGAACTCCAAGGTGCCGGTCGACTTCAACCTGACCCCAAGGTAGAGTACGTCTTTCAGGCCACAAGGAGCCATGGGGTTTGGTCTGACGCCACGCTCGCGGGACGAACGGCAGCGCGAACCGGATCCGGGAGGATAACCCGTTGGACGACCAGCAGACCATCGCTCCCTTTGCCGACAGACTGACCGCGGCGGTGCGGCGGAGGGCCAATCCGGTGCTGGTGGGCTTGGACCCCCGGGCGGAGATGCTGCCGGGGGTGCTGCCGTCCGGGGGGGCGGGAGCGTCGCTCGAAGCAGTGGCAGACGGCTTTCTGGAGTTCTGCCGTGGCGTGATCGACGTGGTCGCGCCGCTCGTGCCGGCCGTGAAGCCGCAGGCCGCGTTCTTCGAGAAGCTGGGGCCGCCCGGCATGGCCGCCTTGGCCCGGGTCATCGAGTATGCCCGTGACCGGGGCCTGCTGGTCATCCTCGACGCCAAGCGGGGCGACATCGGCTCGACGGCCGCGGCCTATGCCGCCGGGCTGATCGGCCCGGGGGGCCAAAGCCCGTGGGGGGCCGACGCCCTGACGGTCAACCCGTATCTCGGGGCCGACAGCCTCGCGCCGTTCGTCGAGGTGGCCACGCAGCGCGGCGGGGGCGTGTTCGTGCTGGTCAAGACGTCAAACCCCGGCGGCGGGATGTTCCAGGACTTGGTGGCCGACGGCCTGCCCGTCTATCGCCACGTGGCCCGGCACGTCGAGGAGCTGGCGGTCCAGACCGCCGCAGAGTGTGGCTACGGGGCGGTGGGCGCGGTGGTGGGGGCAACCTATCCTGCGCAGCTTGCCGAGCTTCGCGCGGCCATGCCGCACTCCTGGTTCCTCGTGCCGGGCTTCGGTGCCCAAGGGGGCGCCGCCGCCGATACGGCGGGGGCATTCGACCCGGCCGGCACCGGGGCGATTGTCAACAGCTCCCGGGCCATCATCTTCGCCCACGCCCGAAGCCCCTACGCCGAACGCTTCGGCCCGTCGCGGTGGCAGGAAGCGGTCGAGGCCGCCACCCGAGACATGATCGAACAACTTCGGGCCGAGACGCCTGCCGGTAAGCTGGCGGCGAATGTTTGAGAGGGTGTTTGGGGAATGCCGTCAATCAGAAGATGCGGCGAATACGGGATTTGCAGTACGGGCTCGCCAAGCTGTTTGAAGTCGAATTGGACACGACGAATTAGTATTGCAGGGGTAGCCCGAGTGGCCGATACTCTGAAAGCCTTTCTGACGATCCTGAATACTCAGAGAGCCACGGCGATGCCTCTGTTTGGTCGCATCGCATACCACTGTTAGGGGAAGCCAGCCATGTTGTCGCAGACCGCCGAATCGGATATCCGAGACCGATTCCGAGAGCTTCGCGACGACTGGAAGGCCCGTTCACAGTTCCTCTCCAACACGGCTCAGATGGCGATCCTGTGGCCATACCAGCAGATCATCGGCTTGGGTCGAGCCGCTGTGCCTCTGATCCTCGCGGAGCTTCGACGGGAGCCGGACCAATGGTTCTGGGCCCTGGAGGCCATCACCGGCGAGAATCCGGTGCCGGAGGATGCCGCCGGCGACGTCGCGCGAATGGCTGAGGCATGGATCGACTGGGGTGAGAAACAAGGTTTGGCTCCCGATGCTCCCCTTCGATGACTTCCCGGGCCTAACCGACGACAATCATCGCGTCAGCAGCCCTCGCGACTTTCGCTACAATTGCATTGCCTGGTCGGCAGGCGACACGACCCATTGGTGGCAACCCGGGGTGTACTGGCCGGTCGCGGCGACGCGCGACGATCACGGCATCGGCGCACTGGAAGAGGCGTTTCGGTCGCTGGGATACGAGGACTGCCCCGATGACCGGCTGGAGCCGGGGTTCGAGAAGGTGGCCCTCTACGGCTCCGGTTTCATGTACACCCACGCGGCCCGACAACTGCCCAGCGGGAAATGGACGAGCAAGCTCGGCAAAGCGGAAGACATCGAGCATCACACTCCTGACGACGTTTCCGGGGGTGTGTATGGAGAGGTCGTTCAGTTCATGAGGCGTCCCAGGCGGCAGTAGCAGTTGCCTTGGACGAAGCCTGTGCGTCACTGTTGCTGCGTCTTGCCCGCCCGGGACCATGCTCCTTGGGTCGTCGCTCGAGTCGGGTCGCCAGCGAACGCGCTCGCCGTGGCGGGCGCCGCACTGACCGCGCAAGAGCGTGCTTTGGAACGCCGCCCTCAAGGGAAGGGAAGCCGCGAGCCGCTTCGCAGGGCCTTGCTGGGATAAAGGGTCCCGCGCCACAAGGCGCCGCCCCGCCACATCCCCAGCCAGCCGGCCCGCAACAAGAGCAGGGCCCCGATCGGAGCGGCCAGCGGAAACGCCAGGGCCGGCAGCAGCGGAAAGCCGGTCCAGCGGTGCAGCACCACGACGCTGGCCACCGCGGCCGTGAGCATCGCCAGCCCCGCCGCCGGCAGCACCAAACCGGCCGCCGGCAGCACGGGCCACGCCAACGGGACCAGTGCCACCAGCGGCGCCAGCTCCATGCCCACCAGGGCCGCCGCAATCGCGACCATGCGCCATAGCCGGCAGTGGCCGACCGAGGCGTAGCCCTTTTCGCCGCCCCGGGCCATGTCGGCCAGGCTGTGGTACCAACGCACGCCGACCAATCCGCGCCCGTTGGCCAGCGACGACCGCGCCCCGGCCCGTTTGAGCATCAGCCCCAGCCCCACGTCGTCGGCCACTTCGAGGCGGAGCCAGGAGAAGCCCTCGGTGCGGTCGTATGCGGTGCGTCGCACCAGGTTGAACGCCCCGACGCCGATGTACGCGCCGGAGCGCGGATCGCTCACCTTCCAGCAGCGCATGGCCACGCAGAACGTGCGCAGGAACGCGGCAACCATCGCGTCGAGCAGGAAGCTGGTCGGCCGCAGGTCCGGCGCGACGGCCAGGTGGTCCAGCCCCCGCGCTTCGCAAAACGCCACGGCCCGGCGGAGCACGCCGGGCTCGATGTGGACGTCGGCGTCGGTCATCAGCATCCACTCGCCGGTGGCCAGCTCCACGCCACGGCTGAGTGCATGGACTTTGCCCAGCCAACCGTCGGGCAGCTCGGTCACGTGGACGGCCCGAACCCGCGGGTCGGCCCCGGCCAGGCGATCGACCACCTCGCCGGTGTCGTCGGTCGAGCGGTCGTCGATCAGTATCAGCTCCAGGTCCGGGTAGTCCTGGGCCAGCAGGGTTCGGGCGGCCGCGTCGAGGTTTCTCCCCTCGTTGCAGGCCGGCACGATCACCGACAGACGTGGCCAGCGCTCGGGCTCCCCGGGCGACTCGGCCCACAGCGCAGGCACTCCGCGGACCAGGCGAAGCGTTCCCCACAGGATCCACGCCCAGTAGAGGCAGCCCACCAGGGCGTAGCCGATCAGGGCCGATTCGAGCGCACTCATGCAGGGCATCCCCGTTGAACCGGCCGCTCGGCGTCGGGGAGGGAACGCGAGCGGGCTATCGGGCGTCGGCGTCGACCGCCGTGGCCTGCAGCGCCTCGTCCGACGTGGGATACGTCTCCCAGAGGCTGTCGACGCGGCTGACCCGCAGCACCTCGGCACAAAACGGCCTCAGCCCGCAGAGCGCCATCGTGCCCCTGCGCTCGGTGAGCCGCTTCCAGACGCGGACCAATAGCTCGATGAAGGCCGAGCCGATGCGCTCGGTGGCCGACATTTCGAGCACCAGTCGGGGCGGCTCCACTGTGGTGGCCGTGCTCAGCAGCACGCCGCCCAGCTCCTCGAGCGTCTGCTCGTCGAGCGACGAGTAGCTCCGCCCCAGCACCACCAAAGTGACACCGCGTTGTTGCGTGACCTCGATCATACCGCCGAGTGTAGCGGACCAGCCCGGCGGTGGCAACCAACGAAAAAGGGACCAGGTTCATTTTTCGCGGACGAAAAATAAACCTGGTCCCTTTTTCGTTCTAAACCGGCAGTTGAGCCTCGTAGGCCAGGCTGTTGAGGAACCCGCGGGCTTCCGTGTACTCCATCGGGCTGAGCTGGCGGATGTTGGCCTTGAGCTGGGCCAGCATCGCGTCGGTCAGCTCTCGGGCCTGGCGCTGCTGGGCCGAGTCGATCTTGCCCTTCGCCGCACGATAGTTGAAAAGCTGCTCCAGTTGGGCCCGGTACACGGCGAACTGCCCGTCCTGAAGCACCGCAGGCCAGTCGATTTGGCCCGAGGCCGGGTCCAACTGGTCGCCGTTCAGTCGCGGCGGGGCGGAGTCTTTGGCCAGCTTGGCCAGCTCCTCAAAAGTCGGGCGGCCGCCTTGCTCAGCGGCCCGGGCCCGGCGGTTCGTGGCCCGCACGTTGAAGAAGGTGTCCACCGCCCGCTGCCGGTTTTCCAGCTCCTGGGCGTAGGCCTGGGCGTGGATCACGCGGGCCTCGGCGCTTAGGCGATTGTACGCCCCCTGGGCGTAGAGGACGGCGGCAACGCCCCGGGCATAGCCCTCCGCGGCGGTCGAGGCGTGGCGGTGCCAGAGCGGGGCTCCCCCATAATAGGGGTGAACGGCCGGAGCCGAATAGGAGGCCGACCCGCAGCACTGGGCCGGGGCCGGGTTCTGGGCCGTCAACAGGGCGAGGCAGGCGGCGAGTGGGATCGAGAGGGCTTTCATGGCTCGGTTCCTCGTTTTCCAGGGGAGGTTCGCTTTCTCGCTACTACTCGCATGCGGCGGGGTCGTGACGCTTTTCATGTACATCTATTCCCCCGCCGGGCCCGAATCTTGGAAATGTCGCCCAGAAAAAATCGCCAACCGCGGGGGATTTGGCTCTGAAGAGGGGGTTCTTTGGCCCCGGGGAAGCTATATTGAAGGAGCTTTCGGCCACGTCGCCCAGTGCTAACGTGACAAGGGCGGCGCCCCGACAACCCGAGAGGTGACACGTGACACGCGACCGCGGTGAAAAGCATCCGAGCAACGCGCGAACGCCCGGCCCGCGCAATCGGGCTCGGTCCGGGGCCCGTCGCGTACGCGCCGATACGGAGGGCACCCTCGGTGCCGCCCCGGAACCCAAGGGGCCGCCCACGCCGCTGAGGATCGCGGAGCTGATCGAGCGGATCAAGGAATCGGCCGACAAGCTGGCCCGCGACGAGACCTCGCGCGGCGACCTGAAGATCCTCAGCCGGGCGATTCGGGAGCTGCGCTATGCGTTTAAGGTTTTCACCCCATACCGCGGCGCGCGCAAGGTGGCGATATTCGGCTCGGCCCGCACCGCGCCCGACGCCCCGGCCTACCGTCAGGCGGTCGCTTTCAGCCGGGCGATCGCCGCACACGACTGGATGGTCGTCACCGGCGCGGCCCAGGGGATTATGGAAGCCGGCCACGTGGGGGCGGGGCGCGAGCACTCCATGGGCCTGAACATCCTCCTGCCCTTCGAGCAGGCCGCCAACCCCGTCATCGCCGGCGACCCCAAGCTGGTGCACATGAAGTACTTCTTCACGCGCAAGCTGATGTTCGTCAAGGAGAGCAGCGCGATCTGCCTGCTCCCCGGCGGGTTCGGCACCCTCGACGAAGGGCTCGAGGTGATCACCCTGATCCAGACCGGCAAGCGCGACATGGTGCCGGTGGTGTTCTTGGACCAGCCGGGCGGCACCTACTGGGCGGCCTTCCAGCAGTTCGTCGAAAAGCAGCTACTCGCCGGAGGGATGATCGACCCGGACGACCTGTCGCTCTACAAGCTGACCGATCGGGCCGAGGAGGCCGTCGAGGAGATCCTCGGGTTCTACCGCGTTTACCACAGCATGCGCTACGTACACGCCAAGCTGGTCCTCCGGCTTCGCGAACGGCCGAGCGAAGCCTTAATCGAGCGGATCGCCGACGAGTTCTCCGACCTGCTGGAGCAGGGCCGGTTCGAGATTGGTGACCCGCTGCCCGAGGAAAAGGACGAGCCCGAGCTGGCCGAACTGCCGCGCCTGATCTTCCACTTCAACCGCCGCAGCTTCGGGCGGCTGCGCCAATTGATCGACCGTCTGAACGCCGGGCCGGACGGCCGGGCGGCAGACGCGGCTCCGTGAGATGCGGTCCGGTAAGTTCGTAGTGACCGCATTCATGCGGTCCTCAGCCAGCCGGAGCCGTCTTTCAGCAAGAAGACCCGATGAATCGGGTCACTACGAACACTCTCCGGACAGCCCCTGAGCCGCCCGGGCACCTCCCCCGCCACCCCCACCGCGAGGGGGGCGCCGCACGTCAGGCCACGGAATCTGCGGCGGACGTGCAAAGTCTGTGGGCCGTGCGGCCGATATACCGCCCTGGGTGAACAGGGCGCGTGCCGCGCTATCATTCCCCCCATCCTAAGTAGTACCGATGCCCGAGGCGAGCCCTCAGACGGTTGACCACGCGACCCAGGCACCCGAGGCGCCGCACGCCGCGGCCGTCCAAAAAGCCGCTCCCGCACCACCCCGAGGCCCCCGGGGGGCCGGCCTTCCCGGCTACGCCAGGAGCCTGCTTCGGATCGCGGTGCCGGTGACCGTCACGCTGGCCGAGAAGCGGCAGCCGCTGGGCCGGGTCATCGAGCTGAGCCCCGGCTCGATCATCCAGTTCGACAAGTCGTGCGAGGAGATGCTCGAACTCTCGGCCGCCGGGCGCAAGATCGCGGCCGGCGAGGCGGTCAAGGTCGGCGACAAGTTCGGCCTGCGCATCACGTCGGTCGTGCTGCCCGACGAGCGCTTCGAGCCCGTCCGGCCGACCCCGCCGGCCTCGTGACCGTCGATCGAGGCCGCTTCAGCGGCCTTCCCGCCGAAGGCGGTGGTAGGCCCGGCGTTTACGCCGGGTACACGGGCCCGCGCCACCCCGCTCTCTCCCTCCCCCTGTGCGTTCCACCCAGCCCCGTTCACGGGGCTTCCCCCGCGCGACGCCCGACGCCCGCCACCACGGACCCCACCCGGGCTAAAGCCCCCCACACCGAGAACGTCCGTAAACGGGCGTCCCCAAGGTGCGCAAAGGACGGACACGAGGCTCCGCCCCCCGCAACCCGGCGTAAACGCCGGGCCTACCACCGGCTCCGCCGGAAAGGCACCTGAAGGTCCCTCAGCGGTCTTGCGGCCGCGACGGCGCCTGGGGTTGATCGGCCATAATCAATGCGCCGGCGGTATCTTCCAGGAGGCGCGAGTCTACCGGTCGCAGGTGCAACGTCCCGGCTCACGAGGTAGCCTGGTAGATCACCGGGCAATAGCGGGGCGGGGGAATCGGCTTGCCTTCGGCCCGGGCCGCTTCCAGCCAGGCCTCCTTGGCCTGCTCGACTTGCGCCAGCGCTTCGGCGGGAGTCTCGCCGAAGGCGGAGCACGCCTCCAAATCAGGGATGTCCGCGATGTAACCCTCGTCTTCGTCGCTATAGAAAATATTGATGTGGTAGTCCTTCATCATTCGTCCTCCAGTTCCAGATGGTACTGCTCCACCAATCTCAGAAACTGTCTGACTTGGTAAGGCTTTGCCTCGCCCCGCACGTCCTGCAAGTTCACCAGCTCCGGGATTCCGGGGTGCGCAAAGATGTGGTGGCTGCCTCGAATCCTCGCCAAGTGGAACCCGAACGCTTCGACCAGAGCGGTCATCTCGGCAAAGCGAATGCTCCGAGAACCCGAGAGGATTCTTTGCAGCGTTTTTCGCGCGCTCATGCCTCGCGACCTTGTGCTCGTTTGACCCCTGTCATCCTATCGTGCCCGGCTTCCGCACGCAACGGCAGCGCCGCCTCCGCGGCTCGCGGGACCCAGCGTCCTAGCGGTTTCCCTGCCAACCGGGCGTTGACCGTCGATCGAGGCCGCTTCAGCGGCCTTCCCGCCGTAGGCGGTGGTAGGCCCGGCGTTTACGCCGGGTACACGGTGCCGCATCACGCACCTCCCCCCCTCTCCCCGGCCCCCGCGCGACGCCCGCCACCGCCCCGGGCTAAAGCCCGCACTCCGACAACGCCCGTAAACGGGCGTCCGCGGCGCGCGGGCGAACGAGCTGGGGCGGCGCGGCGGGAGGAGTCCCCGCCGCTCCCCCCAACCCGGCGTAAACGCCGGGCCCACCACCGGCTCCGCCGGAAAGGGACCTGAAGGTCCCTCGAACCCCCGCCGACCCCGCCGGCCTTGTGCCGGCGGTGAAGGAGGTTGGGAAGCTAAGGCGGGGGCTAGCCCTCCAACCTCATTCACCACCCGGGCAAGCCGGGTGGGGTCTTTCTGTTAGCGCCGCCCGAGGTAGCCGCCCAATCTCGCTCACCACCGAGCAAGCTCGGTGAGGTCGCCCCCGTAGGACGGATTGCCCAATCCGTCCCCCCCGCCAACCCGGCGTAAACGCCGGGCCTACCACCGGCTCCGCCGGAAAGGGACCTGAAGGTCCCTCGGCCTCGGGGCCGACCCCGCCGGCCTTGTGCCGGCGGTGAAGGAGATTGGGCGCTAACCCGGGCCGCCCGTCACCACCCGGGGAAGCCGAGTGGGGTCTTGTGCCCATCAAGGCTGCTTCAGCAGCCTTCCCGCCGAAGGCGGTGGTAGGCCCGGCGTTTACGCCGGGTACGCGGGAGCCCACGCCCACTCTCTCACCACCTCTCCCTCTCCACTGCGCCCGACCCAGCCCCGTTCACGGGGCTTCTCCCGGCCGCCGCCCGCCGCACGCGTCCCACCCGGGCTAAAGCCCGCACTCCGAGAACGCCCGTAAACGGGCGTCCGCGCCGCGCGGGCGAACGAGCTGGGGCGGCGCGGCGGGAGGAGTCCCCGCCGCTCCCCCCAACCCGGCGAAAACGCCGCCCCCACCACCGGCTCCGCCGGAAAGGGACCTGAAGGTCCCTCGAACCCGCCTCCGCCGTTCGTAGTGCCCGGATTCATCCGGGCCGCCCCTCCCATCGCCGCGGCCACCCTCGCGCCCGACCGCATGAATGCGGTCACTACGAACGGGTCGCTACCCGCTCGTCGCCTCCTCGACGATCCGAATCTCCTCGTCCGTCAGCCCGTACAGCTCGTAAACCAACTGGTCGATCTGGCGCTCCGTCGAAGCGATCTGGCGCTGAAGTATCGTAGCGTGATGTCCTCTGGTCCCCTCACGAAGCTGCTCAACCAGCGATACCGCTCTGTTGGCGAGCCGATTAAGGTCCTCGTGCGCAGCGATCTTAGGATGAACCGGCAGCACGTTCATGTACTGATTGAAAAGCCGGTACGCTCCACCACGATTGGATGGACAGTGGTAAATAATCCAGAACCAAGCGAGACGCGAGTTCAAATATGCGAGAATGGCAGGATTGGCGCTGGCAATGCAGAACACCGTGTTGTTCGGATACATTCCGTCCGTGTTCAGAGCAAAGGTGGGCCGTGAACACAGGTCCGGATACACGATCTTTGGGCTGTCGAAAATCGCTGTCTCGGCCACTTGCCGTATTACCCACCAATCGTAGTCCCCCCGACGTACCTCGTACCGTGCTCGCAACTCCTTCTCGAACCCAAGCAGGTGCTTCTTGACGACCGGGTAGTTGTCCAATTGGAGCGAAATCCGACTACAAACGAGATACGTCCCGTTCGAGTGCGTCAACCACTTCTCTGTGTCCCGCCCGCGCCCATAGGGTTTTATTACCTCACCCGCTGCTGCCTCTGCGCGGAGCATCGCCTCCGCAGTCTCGCCGTCGATGACGAAGGCTTGATTGAGGCTGCTCTTTATGCCCAGTTGCGCTGGTCCGGCGACATCGCATAGTGTCTGGGGCTGGCTGGCAAGTTTGTCAAGAATTCGCTGTGCGGATTCGGGTGCCAGAATCCAGTCGTCGCGCGTCACGGCGCGCAGCGGCACGGGGAACGCGCGCTCGGAAATGCGTTGGGGTGACAAGCCAGTTTCGCGGCTACATCGGGCGTAATTGAAGTTCCCGCCGGCAAGGGGCTGCTCGCGTCGAGTTAGCAGCACCACAGGGTAGGTTGTGGCGCCCGCAAATAGCTGGTGATCCCCGTAGTCCAAGATTTCCTGGAGAGTTGACGACGCGCCGAGAAACTGTCTGAGTTTGGCCCCGTAGGAGGAGTAAATGAACTTGCTGGACGTGATGAATCCAAGAACGCCGCCTTCTCTCAACAAGGCTAGCCCTCGTTCGTAGAAGTACACGTACAGGTCTGCCAAGCCGTGATAGCTGGCATAGTGCTTCGAGAAGTACTTCTTGCTGGCCGATACTCCTTCTTGCCGCACATACGGCGGGTTCCCAATCACCGCATCAAACCCCGGGCTCTTCCCCCTAAACACCTCCGGAAACTCCGCCTTCCAGTCGAAGGCGTTGATGCGGTAGACTTCTTCGTCGTCCAGAAGGCTCATTTGCTTGCCGGCGTAGAAGTCGGGGCCGATCAGGGAGTTGCCGCATTTGATGTTGGAGGCCAGGTCGGGCAGGGCCCGTTCGTGGAACAGGCGGCGCTGGGTTTCGAGCGATTCGCCCGACTCGCCCTCGAGGACCTTTAGCAAGAGCGAGAGCTTGGTCACTTCGACCGCCTGGGGGTCGATGTCGACGCCGTAGATGTTGTTCAACAGGATCCGCTTGCGCTCGGCGGTCGTCAGGCGCCAGTCGCCGGCCGGGCTGCGGTAGAGTTTGGGGTTGCGGCCCCGGGCGTGTTTCTCGGGGTCGTCCTCGACGTAGCGGTCGCGGTGCCAGTCCAAGAGGTATTGGTACGCGCCGATCAGGAACGAGCCGGAGCCGCACGCGGGATCGAGCACGCGCAGCTTCGCCGCTTGACGCAGGGTGATCCAGCGTGGGGGAGGTTCGCTTGTCGTTTGCTCGGCGGTCTCCCGACTCCGCACGCCTCGCGGGCTTCCGCCCGCGGCTAACACCGACTCCCCCTCGCCCCCTCGCCCCCTCGCCCCCTCTCTCCCTCTCGCCCGCTCTCTCCCTCTCGCCCGCTCCTCCTTTTTCCCCTTTCCCTTTTCCCCTGACCCATCCCCCTCTTGCCTCAAAAGCTTGCCGACGGTGTGCTCGACGATGTAATCCACGATATACGCCGGCGTGTAGTAGACGCCGCCGGCCTTCTTCACCTCGGGCTTCTCCTCGACCACGGCGCGGTGGCCGCGGGTGAGCCGGATCACGCGCCCAAGGAACTGCTCGTAGACCTGCCCGAGTATCTCGGCCGGCAGCACGGCGAACTCGTACGGGCTGTCGGGGTAGTAGAGCTTGCGGATGATCTCCTTCAGCGGCTTGTCGTCGATCGCAAGGCCGAGCGTCAGCTCGTCGGGCGGGTCGGCGCGGCCCTTTTCCTCGGTGAAGTAGAAGAGGCCCGAGTTGTACCGCTCGTCGGCACGCTGGAACAGCTCGGCCAGCCGGCGGTAGACGGTCGGGCCGTTCAGCAAGTCCTGGAGCCGGCCGTAGGGCTCGATGCCGCGGTCCTCGCAGATCCGCAGGAAGATGACCCGGTCGATGGTCCGCTGCACGGCGAAGTTCAGATCGCGCTGCGAGAGGTCCTTGTTCCGCAGCGCGATGTTCCGGGCCAGGTCGTTGCGCCACGACTCGATCTCGTCGAGGAACGCGGCGTCGACCTCGGCCGTGCCCTTCTTGACCTTCTTGCTGGCGATGAAGCGCTCGAGGGCCCCGCGGCGGATCGCCTCGGGCGAGAAGAGCCCGGCGAGCTCGTCCCAGCAGTCGGGGTACTCGCGGTACTCGTGGAAGATGACCCGGGCGGTGGCCGCCTTGTCGCTGCTGGCCGGGCGGATGCGGCAGTCGTAGACGGCGAACTCCTCGAAGTCCGTCAGGATGCTCACCGGCAGCTTCGCGCTCCAGGCGTAGCGCCGGAGCTGGTAGGCCGGGCTTACGGCCTCGCGGATGTCGACCGACGGCTTCTTGGCTTCGACAAAAAAGCTCGGCCGCCCGCCGCCGGCGCGGAAGCAGTAGTCGGGGGCCTTGGTGCGCCCGCCGATCTTGATGGCCGCCTCGTGGATGACCTCTTTGTACGCCTCGGCGTAGCCCTGGCGGTTGTAGACGTCCCAACCGAGGGCCTCGAAGAAGGGGTTCAAGAACTCCTGGCGGAGCTGGGCCTCGTTGTACTGGCCCGACCGGTAGGCATCGCGGTTATCGTCGAATCGCTGGACGAGCCGGGCGATCAGGTCGGGTGGGGACATGGGTCGCATCGTCTTGTCGGGGGGCCGATGACGGGGAGGATACCACGTTGAGGTGGGGTGCGGGAAGAGGGGAAGAAGGGATGCACGCGCAAACTCCCGAAGTCTCCAAGACTTCGGAAGGGCCTTGATCGTAACCTTGCCAACTGCTAGCGAAGCCAGCTTCTTGATTTGGCACCCAGGTTTGGGAATTCAATGGTTGTTAGAAGCAGCCATTGAAGGAGCCCCAAACCATGGATGCCGC
>Ga0180438_10002669_pt1 | contig 28419 bp, 25 predicted proteins | sample SS_ome_12_FD_132455 | JGI IMG/M metagenome (GOLD analysis project Ga0180438, IMG submission 132455) | Hypersaline lake sediment archaeal communities from the Salton Sea, California, USA - SS_3_D_2 metaG | ecosystem: Environmental > Aquatic > Non-marine Saline and Alkaline > Hypersaline >...
ATCCTGAAAGTAATTGAAGAGCATCGATCTTGATTTCATCCCCGAATTTTCAGAAGAATCGGACTGGTAATGGACAATTGAGGATCAAAGAACCCCGCCGGTGCCTATTCTTTTGTCATCGAAATAACTGTCTCCCGGGACCGACGGCATGGATACTTCCAAAAGCAGGCAGGGCCCTATTCCTGTGAAACTGTGCTTCGTTCCTGTGGGAACGACCAGTACATCTCCGGTCTGCTTTGTGACCTGCGTGTCATTCACTACCATTCTGGTTTTTCCCTTCAGCACGTAGAAGGTTTCGTGCTTCACTCTGTGCATGTGGGAGGGGCAGGTCTGGGCATCGAAAACGAAAATGAGTTTCGCGCAATATCCTGCTTCGACCTCATTGGAAACCCAGAACTCGGTCTCGCCGATATTGAAGAAATCTCTCAGCCCGAAATCGACCATGAGATAGTCGACATCAGGGATCTTCAAACCCCAGTCTTCAACCTGCCGGTAAATTCTTCCAGCTATTTCGTCTCTCTTCTCCCCCAATACCTCAAAACTCTTGAATTTATCCATATCGACCTTCACATTGAACCCCCTCAAGAAATCGAACTTTTTGCAAACATCGGTGCAAGCATCTCATTCAGCCTGTGGTATTCAAGATAACACTCCTCGTACTTTCTCTCATTTGAGTCTTCGGGATAATATGGTGTTCCAGAAGAGACCAGGGCTTTGCACCCCTCCTCGATGCTCGAAAAGATCCCGCTCCCCACCCCTGCGAGTATCGCAGCACCCAGGCAGCCGGGCTCTTGGGAATGAGAAGCAACGACCGGAAGGGCGCACACATCGGCCTTGATCTGGTTCCAGAGCCTGCTGTGAGAACCTCCCCCAAAGGAACGTATCTCTTTTATATCGATTCCGGATTTTTTCAATACCTCCAGATTGCTTCTGAGCATGAACGCCACGGACTCGAGCACTGCCCGGATGAAATGACATTTTTTGTGGTGGAGCCTGATTCCATAGAATACTCCCCTGGCGTGGGGGTTTGGTTTCGGGCTCCCACCTCCAGTCAAATGGGGAAGCATGATCAGACCGTCGGAACCGATCGATGCCTGTTGGGCTTCTTCATCCATTATTTCGAAGACGTTCCGCTGTGACGTTTCCGCTTCTTTCTCTTCCCGGTCGCAGAAGACATCTTTGAACCAGTTCAGGGCAGCCCCTGCGGTCGGACAGACCCCTATGAGCGCATAGGTGCCGTCGATGGCATGGCAGAAGTGGTGGATGCCAGCCTCCCGCTGTTCGAACATGCGCTGCGTGACGGTATGAACAGCAAGAACCGAACCCGTGCTTTCGGATATGAGGCCCGAGTGCGTGTTCCCCACTCCGATCATGCCGCACACCTGATCTATCGCGCCGGCGATTACCAGTGCACCTTCTGGTATTCCTGTGTCGAGGGCCACGTCACTCTTCACGTGTCCGACCGGAGCACCGGGTTGGAATATATGCGGGAGTTTCGCATCGGTGATACCTAAAAACGCAAGCATGTCGCCCCACCACTCCCTGTGACGAACATCGAGGAGCAGTGAGGAGGAAAGCACGGGCGGAACACAGGCGTATGTGCCGGTGAGCTTGAAGACCAGGTAGTCATGGACGAGGAGTATCTTGTGGGTATCTCGAAGGCACTCGGGTTCGTGAGTCCGCAGCCACAGCAGCTTCGCTGCCTGGTACAGCGCAGAGATACCAGGCTGGCCGGTGACCTCATAGAGCGTTTGCTCGCCGAAACGCTGAACCAGTGCCCGAGCTTCTGATTCTGCCCGCGTGTCGTAGTATACGATGCCCCTTCTCAGCTCATTTCCATGGCGGTCGAGAAGAACGAAACTGACACCCTGGCTCGATACACAGAGCGCACGGATATCTTTGAACCGATGCCTCTGGGATTTTGAAATTTGATGAATGCATTCCAGGCAGGCCTGCCAGTACAGGGCCATATCGATTTCTGCGATTTGCTCTCTTTCAAAGGCGGCGGGGCAGTTGACCGATGCACGGGATATCAGGCCTTTCTGCGGGTCGAATAGTGCTGCTTTAATGGTTGTCGTGCCTGCGTCGATGCCCAAAAGGTAAGACATAGATCAATATCCAAGATTTCGTTCGGTTTCCGCGATCGCCTCTTCTATGATGTCGAGCGCCTTTGCAGCAACCTCCTGCTCCATGATGAGCGGCGGAGACAATCTGAGATTGTGCTTTGCCGGTATCCACGAAACGCCCTTTTCGAAGGCCTTCCGGTAGACCATCCTGCACGCTTCGAGAAAAGGTTCCTTTGTCGTGCGGTCCTTTACCAGCTCGATGCCCAGAAGCGCCCCCTTTCCTCTGACATTCCCCACGATCGTGTAGTCCTCTTCGAATTTCCTGAGCCTCCTGAGCATGAACTCGCCGAGCTGAGCCGCATGGTCGAGCATCCCGTCCTCCTGCATGACCTCGATGCAGGCCAGTGCAGCTGCACAGGCAACGGGGTTTCCCCCGTAGCTGGATGCCGAGCTCACCCCTTCCACGCTGTCCTTTATCCGGTCGCTGTAGAGAGTCGCAGTCACCGGGTAGCCGTTTCCGAAACCCTTGCCGAGAGTCATGATGTCCGGAACGACATTCTCGTGATTCACGCAGAACGCCTTTCCGGTCCTTCCCATGCAGGTAAGAACCTCGTCCACGAAGAACAGTATTCCCAACTCATCACACAGTTTCCTGAGCCTGGAAAGCCATCCGTCCGGAGGAACCACCGATCCGCCCCAGCCCTGGACCGGTTCTGCAACGATTGCTGCCACTTCGTTGGTTGCAAGCTCTGTAACCGCCTCGCGGATGAAATCGACACAGTGCAGGTTGCAGTCCGGGTATGTGAGCTGGAATGAGCAGCGGTAGCAGTTTCCGTAGGGAACCCTGAAGCACCCGGTCGCCCTGGGCCCGCTCATACGGGTCATGGTCGTAAGGCTCTGGCCGCCCAGGGTCTTGCCGTGCATGTCGTTGTAGAAGGAGATGAACTCGTATTTCCCTGTTGCTGCCCGCGCAACGTTCATTCCCGCCTCTACACACTTGGAGCCTTCACACCAGAGCTGGACGTTGTTCAGATCGCCTGGAGCGATCTCCACGAGCGCTTCGAGCAGCCTCGTTTTGATCTCGGTGTTGAAGTCGTGGCAATTTTGAAGCTTCCTGGTATACTCAACGACCGCCTCGGTGATCTTTGGATGGCAGTGTCCCCAGTTCGTTATGTAGATGCCGCTGCTCAGATCGATATAGGTGTTCCCATCAACGTCCGTGAGGGTCACCCCTTTGCCTGATTCAAAGGCGACTGGAAAGAGACGTACCTGGGAGGAGTAGCCCTGCATGTAACGGCTCGCCCGCTTTTGTATCTGCATCGATTTCGGGCCGGGAGGCTTCACACGGATGTCCGGTATCCTGTCAATATCAACCTGCGCCCAGTTTTTATCATAGTCATTCATTTCAGGCTCCTGAATTGTGGATCCAGTATGATGAAAAAAGCTATTCTTTCACTGCTCCCATGGTCATACCCTGTATGAAATGCCGCTGCATGAAGATAAACAGGAGGATGATCGGCACGCTCACGAGCAGTGACGCAGCCATCATTTCAGACCAGTACACCTGGTACTGACCCTGATAGGTGACCACGAGTCCGGGGGGTATGGTCCGCATGTGGTCAGTATTGGTGAGCGTAAGCGCATACATGAGCTCGTTCCAGCCCACCAGAAAGACGAAAAGCGCCACCGAGAGTATTGCAGGACCGGTGACCGGATAGACTATCTTTGTGAGAACACGGAACCGGTCGCACCCATCGATGTAGGCTGCCTCCTCGATTTCCCGCGGTAAGGTATCGAAATAGTTCTTCAACATCCATATCGAAAAGGGAAGGGCAAACCCGGTGTAGGTCAACATCAGAGCTGGATAGGTATTGACAAGCTTCAGCTTGAGAAATAGGGTGAAGATCGATATGAGAAGCATGACGATGGGGAACATCTGCGAAACGAGTATGACGAACATGACAAATCTGGAGCCGCGAAATGAGAACCTGGAGAAGGCGTATCCTGCAAGGGATGCGACGAACACCGTAATCGCAGTGGCGGAGAGACAGACGATGAAGGAGTTCAGGAAATAGGTGATAAAAAAGCTCCCTTCCTTGAAGAGGTTACGGAAGGATTGGACCGTCGGGTTTTTCGGTATCCACTCAGGCGGCATGTTGAACAGGGCATCTATGGGCTTGAAGGAGGTCGAAATCAACCAGAGAATCGGAAATATTGTTATGATGAGACCGACTGCGATCACGATGTAAACGAATGTTCTGCCGGAAATTTTTAAAAACTGGTATTTCAATGCTGGTCCGGCCATAGGACACCTTTCTCATTAAGATAGCTCGCGAAAACCGATCCGTACACTGATTATTGAAAAGAACAGCAGGAAGAGCATCCACAGCACACCGAGGGCGGATGCCTGTCCCATTCTGAAGTACTCGAAGGAGGTGCGGTATATGTGGATCGTGAGTGTCGAGGTAACATTCATCGGCCCGCCCTTTGTCGTTCCCCAGATCATTGTGAACTCCTGGAATGACCAGATGAGCGTGAGCATGAGCACCACCGAGATGATATTTCGAATGCTTGGCAGCGTGACATGAAAAAATTTTCCCAAAGTGCCTGCCCCGTCAACTGCTGCTGCGTCGAGGAGATCGGGCGGTACTGTCTGCAGGCCTGCCAGGAGCATGACGAAGTCGAAGGGGAACCATTTCCATATGGTCACACCCACCACGGTGTAGAGGGCAAGAGCGGGATCGCCGAGCCAGGCGCGAAACTGATCGATGAAGCCAATTTTTCGCAGGATGAAATTGAACACCCCGTACTGCACGTTCAAAACCCATGTCCACAAAAGCGCGCACACGACTGTGGGAATGACCCAGGGCATCAGGAATATGGCGCGAAAGAAGGGCCGCCCCCGGATTTTCTGATTCAGCAGGAGCGCGAAGATCATACCCAGGGCGAACTGGCCTGCCACAGCGCCAGCGCTGTATTTGAGGGTGATGGCGAGCCTGCCGACAAACTCCCCGCTGATCAGGATAGATGTATAGTTTTTCAGCCCCACGAATTTCAGGATATCCGAGGGGCTTGTGAGGTCGTACTTCTGAAAGCTGGTCAAAACGGTGCGAACGAGGGGATAAAAGACGATGACGACCAGGATGAGCAGGGCCGGCAACACGAGCAACCAGGCAAACTGTACATTGCTCAACATTCTCTTTCGAACCATGCTGAAACCAGTCTCCGATGCATGAATTGGGTGTTCAATCCGCTGTGAACGCCATCCATTCACAGGCCCTGGAGGGATATGAAAGGGAGGATATGCTGGATATCCTCCCTGTTCAGATGATCATTCTCCCAAGAGTTGCCTCATTTGCGCAGCCGCTTCATTCAGCGCGACCTGCGGGTCCTTTCCTCCGACCACGACTTCCTGGACAGCCACCGCCAGTATGTCGACCAGCTCTCCATGTTTGTCGGGCCGCAGCCCAAAGGGCCGCTTCACGTTCCCTGCCTGAGTCATGACCGTTTTGCTGAAGGGGTCTGCATAGGCTGAATCGGTCATGGCTGCCATTGTGGGAGGGAGCTGCCCTGTGTCATTATAGTACTTCTTCTGTATGTCAGAGTTCATGACATAGAAATTGAGGAACTTTGCCGCCGCATCCGGGTATTTTGTCTGTTTGAACATCACGAAGGTGTGCGCGTAGTAGATGCTCCAGTGCTCTGGTCTGTTCTTTTTCGGGAACACCGTGATTTCGTAATGGCTGTCGAAGTCGACACCCATTCCGCTCTGATCCCGGATTATGCCCCTCCCGCCGGGATTGTCGATGTAGAACCCGAGCTGGTCCTTGGAGAAGAGGTTCCGCATCTCGCGAACGTCGCTCCCAGGAGGTCCCAGAACGCCTGCCTCTGTCAGATCCTTGTACCACTGAAGCGCTGAAACTGCATTCTTTGAATTTACTGCAACCTTTCCGTTCGCATCAAACTCATCCGCTCCAAAGTTGTAGAACCAGGGGAGAAAATCATAGCAGCCGACGATCCACCGGGCCGTGTCAGGAGAGAATCCCCAGATCCTGTTGCCCTTTGCATCCGTCCCAAGACCTGCTATCGCGGTCGCCTGTTTGGTCAGCTCATCAACTGTCTCAGGCCTCTTTCGCACCCCGGCTTTGTTGCCCAGAAAGGTGCTGCAGTACAGAACGTAGGGAACCGGCGACTGCGGGACCGCATAGATCTTTCCGTCGTACTTCGACGCGTCGAGAAGCGCGGGAATTATCTGGCCCTTCACTTCGGCGGTGAGCAGATTATCCAGCGGCTGCAGAAATCCGAGCGCGGCAAGCTCGAGATCGATTGCGCTGTCGATCTGCGCCAGGTCCGGTGCTGTCCCGGACTGGGCCTGTACGATGAGCTGCTGCCGCAGATTCTCATAGGGTATTCCAATGAGATTCAGGGTGATTTCTGGATATTCCGCCTCAAATGCCTGCTTGAACATCGCCCAGGACGGTTTGAAGGTCTCTTCTCCAGGCCCCCACCCTGCAATACTGATTGTCACCTTCTCAGGCACCTTTTCACCGGATGCAAAACAGAGGGCGCCAATCGTCAGTATGAAGCAGAGAGTGAACGCAATGGATACTACTCTTTTCATGCCCTTCCTCCTTTCTTAGAATAAGATTTTATGAGAGCCAAACGCAATTTTTATTCTAAACTGATAGAGATCGCTGTCAAGATAAAACTGTCGCGAAAACTGTTTGGACGAGCTGATCAAAAACCCAACCAGAATAGAGGGGAGAAAGTTACTCCTTTACCGCACCCGAGAGAAATCCTCGCACAAAGTGGCGCTGAGCAAGCAGAAAAATGGCGCTTATGGGTATGGCCATGGTGACCGCAGCCGCTCCGACCCTGTTGAAATATGAGGCTCCGAAGAGAAAGATGAAATCTCCAAGCCCAACCGGCGCAGTCCTGATTTTTTGGGTCTCCAGAAGAATCGATGCAAAGGCAAATTCGGACCATGAGCCCACGAAGTGGTAGGCGCCCACTGAAATGATCCCGATGAAGGCAAGGGGGATTACCACCCGTATGAGCGCTTTCACCCTGTTGCACCCGTCCACAATTGCAGCTTCCTCAAGCTCTTTAGGTACGCTTTTGAAAAATCCAGTGATGAGCCATGTGGTAAGGGGAAGGCCAAATGCTGAGTGCACGAGGATGAGCCCCCAGAGCGTATCCCGGAGCCCGTATTTGCTGATCATGACATAAATCGGAACCATGAGGGCGGGGCCGGGGAGCATCCTCGTCAGTATGAGAATGACAAGGAGGGCTTTACTGCCCCGGAATCGGAACCTGGAAAATGCATACCCCGCCATAGAACCGAAGAGGAGCACGAAAAATGTCGAGATCCCTGCCACGAAAAGGCTGTTCAAAAGATACTGGTGCCAGAGCAGCGCCTGACCCGACCAGTACCCGGGGAAGAAAATTTCCTTGTAGGACATGAGGGTTGGTTTCTCCGGGAAATATTTTATGGGTATCGCAAACAGCTCATCGTGGGATTTCAGGGACGTGATCGCAACCCAGATCACCGGAAACAGTATGCAAATGAAAATAATGATGCCGATGAGATTGATCACAGCGGTTTTTGACGCTTGCTTCAACCGTCCTCGCCTAATCATCTATTATCTCCCTGCTTTTCTGAACAGCAGCAGATAAATCACACTGATTCCCATGAGTATGATGATGGTGATCACCGAGAGAGCTGCTGCCTGACCGAATCTGAAGTTTGTAAAAGCCATCTCATAGATATAGGTGGGAAGAATGTGTGTCGAGTTTACAGGTCCGCCACGGGTGGTGATCCAGATGATGACGAACTGCTGGATATTCCAGATAGAGACGATCACCATGAGAATGAGGAGCGTGTAGCTTACCGTGGGGAGTGAAATGCGCCTGAATTTCTGCCACTCTGATGCACCGTCAATGGTCGCCGCCTCAAGAAGCTCTGGAGGTACACCCTGAAAGGCTGCTGAGAGCAAAATCGAAAGCATGGGCACATTCTTCCACACCATTACGAGGATGAGCACATAGAGCGCTGTCTTTGGGTTCCCGAGCCAGGCGAATCCTGTGCTGAGGAGCCTGAGCCGCACCAAAATATCATTGATGACTCCGAAATCCGAGTGCACCATCCATTGCCATATGCTTGCAGAAATGACGGGAGGCAGTATCCATGGCAGGAGAATGACCGCTCGAAGTATCCTGTTTATCTTCCAGTCGAAGCTGAGGTAGTATCCAACAGCAAGCCCGATAATTATGGAGAAAAGCGTCGCCAGCCCCATCCAGAGGAGCGTGTTTCGAAACACCAGCGGGAACACAGTGTCTGTGATGGTCCTCTGAAAGGTTTTCAACCCGACGAACTTCCCGGTTCCTGGCCGGAGGAGGAGCAAATCTGTAAAGCTCAGCCGTATCACATCGAAAATCGGGTAGGCAACGAGCACAGCGACGACAATGAAGGTGGGCAATATCAACAAATAGGGCAATCTCAGACTCTTCACCATGCTATCGGTTTATTCCTCTTTTCCACTAAATAACAGTTGGGAGAGCGGTACATACCGCTCTCCCACTTTTCATTGATTCCACCACTCGAATCGCTCACGCATCATTCGTGAAGAATGTCGTAGAGGTCCTGCGATTTCTTTGCTGCGTCGTCAAGGGCTTTCTGTGGATCCTTCTGGCCGAGGACAACTTCCTGAATCGCCTTTGCCAGATTGGTCTCAGACTCAGAGAGCCCGATGAACCTGGGCATTGGTAATGAACCCTTAAAGAGCTCTCCGGATTTGTACAGGCGAACCCATTCGGGCCATACACGCTTCAAATCGGGCGAGTCGTAGCAGCCCTTGTAGGCTGGAACCCTCGCCACTTCTTTGGCCCCGTCATAGAAGAGCAGCTGTTCGGGCTGTGCCCAGAAATCCACATAGGTGAGGGCAGCCTTCGGGTTTTTGCTGAGTGAGGTTATCATGAACGCTGCTGTGGGGTCCATGATGGTGGCAGCAGATGCATACTGGCCGCTCACCCTGTCAGGACGCGGAAACAGTGTCCCCTCCCAGCGGAACTCCTTCGGATCTGCCGGAAACCAGGGAGAAATCAGCCAGGAGAGACCGGCCCACATGGCAGCCTTCTGTTCGCCGAAGAGATGCGCCCCTTCCCAGAACCTGCTTTCGGTGAGTCCTTTGTTCGTGTACCCGCCTTTGATAAGATCGTCGTACAGCGAAAGCGCGTCAACGAATCCAGGCCCGTTGATCTGGATCTTGCCCTTCTCCTCGTCGAGGAATCTCCCGCCGTTTGAATAGGCAATTCCCTCGAAGATGTTGGTATCAACCGGAGCGAGGGTGGCCTGGAGCGCTATGCCCGGGCGGTCGGGTTTTGTCAACTTGGCCGCATACTCCTTCAGCTCAGTCCAGTTTTTGGGCGGATCTTTGAGGCCAGCCTCTTCGAACATTTCGAGGTTGAAAGCAAGGAATGTCCCCATGTCCACATAGTTCGGAAATGCGTACAGTTTCCCCTGGTATACGCAGGTGTTCCATATCTGAGGGACGATCCGGTCTTTCCAGGATTCAACGACCTCGGGGTCTATCTCATCAATCGGCTGTATGATGTTCAACCCCGCAAAATCAGGAATGTCCTGTCCGAAGGCAATGACGACATCAGCGAGGTTTTTCGTCTGAAAACCGCCGATGATTTTCTGCCTTCTGATCTGACCGTAGAAATAGCTGTAGTTGAGCTTTATATTGGGGTACTGTTCTTCGAACTTTTTGTTGGCCACAGGCCAGTATTCAACTTCTTTCGGAGTTCCCCCGAGCTTCCAGACGCTCACTTCCCCCGTGAGCGCATCCTCTTCCGCCTTCTGCTTACCGCCGCCTGCGGAGGCAAACGCGGTGGGGATACAGATGAGCAGGAAAAATATGAACAGAGATCGTACGTTGGTCATGAGTTCCTCCTTTCTGTTTGGGTATTGCTGCAGCGCACTCTCAGCATATCATGAATGTGCGTTTTTTGTAAAGGAAAAATAGGTAATCACGGAAAAGAGTTCTCAGTTTTACCGATTGAACCGTATTCGATTCCGGATTGTACGAATTGTAAATAGTTCCGCTTCTGGCGCACGGATAGATAGGTTATCGGCCATTCTGTGGCGGTCAGTATGAATCTCTCCTTTCCTCCTCCCAGCACAGCCTCCTTTACGAGTTTTTTGATCCTCTCCTCCGTGGAAAGCTCCAGCTCGCTGAATTGCAGGTTTCCTTCCAGGGTCATCTTCCCATTGACGATTCGCTTTGCTTCGTGCAGTTCTACATCACCACTGGGAGGGCCTTCTACCGGGTTCAAGAGATCCACCCCCATTTTCATCAATTTTGGCAGTGTATTCCTTATCTTGCCATGACAGTGTACCCTGACGTAGCAATTGTGGTTGTGGACGAGCTCCATGAGTCTGCCGTCATAGGGAAGCACAAGCTCATCATAGAGCCCGGGTGACATCATCGGTGGTGTGGCCTGTTCAGATCCACCGAATTCGATGATCGGTCCAACACCGCTTCTCAGCAGATATTCAAGCTGGAGGGCGATCCTCTCATATGCGGTCTCGATGAGCCTTTTAATGGTGTCTTTTTCCGCAATAGCCCACAGGAGGAAAGTGCTGAAATCGAAAAGATGGGAGACACACACGAGGGGTGTGCTTACAAAGCAGCAGATTACTCCACTGCTCCCCAATTCATCTCTCCTTTGAAAGAATCGTTTTGTGTCAGGCTTCCTGGCAGAGTAAGGAAATGAAAGAAGTGTATCAATATCGGATTTGTTTTCTACCAGCGATTTTTTCACCCATGTGGTGCTGAAGTCTTTTTTCAGCTCTTCGATGCAGGTGAGCTCCCCTTTTGGTGCCTTCAGGCTGTACTGTCTTTGTATCAATTCATCACTGATTTTTTTTTCCTCTACTTTCAGCTCATCCTCTGGTATGAGGAAAAATCTCCTGTCCAGTTCGGGAAAGCTCGTCCTGTGAATGACATCGCAGCCTTTTTCCGCTGCATACTGTGCAACTTCGCCATACAGGGGATCTTTCCTTTTCCAGCCGTTCGTGAACTCATTCAGATGCTCGCCTGTGGCAAACATGAGGTCATGGGATCCCTCTCGCATCTTTAAAATCTCAAATGTATCAAAGGGCATGACCGGTATTCTGTCTACCTTCTGTCCCTGCACTGTTTTCAATATCCTTTCGTGGGAGTTCAACTTGCATACCTCCTTCTCTGCACGAGGAATGCAGCGAACAGGGATAGAATTGGGAGAAAGAAGAATAGTACAGGAATGTGTCGATACTTCGAATTTCTGATAACCCTGATTTCACGGTCACTGTTCGGAATCACGGCGGAATTTTCATCGAGCAGCCTGAGCATCACCGATCTTTTGATGTACTGTTTTGGGATGCGAAATGCGATAAGGCTCGGTAATCCACCGGCATGTCTTCCCTCCGGGTCATAGGGAACAATTGTGTATCCAAGGCTTGCCCCTTTCAACTGCTCGACGACAAAAGGGGATTCCTCAATACGCTCTTTTCTCCCATCGTGGTAGATCAACTCCACTTCCGTGCTCGGGACCTGCTGTACCCTCTTCCAGTCGTACATGTGTATATTTCCCGTGCTGTCGTTTCTCAGCAGTTTATTGTAATAGAGGTCGTTGTATTCGTACTGTAGAAATGGGCGCAGGAATATATCGGTTTCTCCATTCACATATATGACTGACTGAGGATTCTTGTTCTGAACGGGTCTTGTCCACTTGTCGCCTGGAATGACATCAAAACCGATTCCGTTCCCCCGCCTCTCCGCAAAAGAGACCAGTTTTTTTTCAGATCCCTCGAGCAGTTCCCCATTGGGCAAAATAAATCGTGCTTCATAGGCACCTGCGGAAAGATTCACTATAAAAGCCTCTTCTACAGGTGAAGGGGGAACAGTATAGTGCTGGGGCCGGACCGGCTCCTGAGGTTGCGTGAGTGAATTGATATTCTCAAGAATCTCCCTTGCATCCCTTCCTCTTTTCCTCATATCGTTGGCCGTATTCATAAGGTCATTGAATTTTCTTTTATAGGCTTCCTGCGCGTGGTGATATTCTTCGATTGCCTTGATATAGTCGAAGTACATTTTTTTCCACTTTTCCAATTCTCTATGCGCATCCGCACCCTGGAGGACCTTCCAGCTATTCTCATACTCATCCCGGGTATTGAAATAGGTATATGCAACTGTATGCAGGGAACGGGACCTGCCGCTCGTTGCATCGATGATTTCAATTTGGCCGTTCATCACCTCATCGAGGGTCTTGTAATCGGTATTCCACTCCCCGGTTATTGGCCAGAAGTACACAAAGGTCTTTGTCACTGTGATAAAGTTGTCGGTATCAGCAAGTAGGTAGATGGTATCTGCTTCTTCCCTGCAAAATGTATGGGAGTAATCCTTGCCATTGAATGCAAGTATCTTGTACACCAGCTCTTCCTTCTTTTCCGGAACATCGGCCCGGATCAGCTCAAAGGGCAGCACAAACATGGCAAAAACGGGTAAGAGGAAAAGAACAGAGTGGGATTTCTTCATGCCCGTACACCTCGTGCAGAAAAGGCAATATGGCTCAACAGAATGAGCGAAGCAGAAAGCGCGACGAGCGAACCAGCGCTCAGAAGCTGGATAGGCAGGTTTCCATACTCGGCAGCCTGTAAGCCCATGGCCCAGTAAAAAACAGGAGAGAACCACTGCACAATCCACGAAAAAACCCTCGAGAGATTTCTCACATATTCACCTGTCATTGCAAGGTTTCCTATTTCAACGATGGAAAAAAGAAGGATGAATCCGAAGAACATCAGCAGAGATGAAGCCGGATGTTCGGTGAGGGCAGCGGAAAGAATGTTGTATGAATACATGCCGGAAGCCAGAAACACTGTCAAGAAGACGGATTGAAAAAAAACAACATCGAGAGAGAGGTTATGTATCAAGGCGGACACTGAAAAAAAGAGAACGAGAAATCCGCTGTATGCAAGAATGAAAACCAGATCTTTCAGAAAAAAAGCCAGTGCAATGGAGAGGCTGCGAACAGGACCGTAGACCATAAGCTCAAGAGCGCCGACGCTTTTCTCGAAACCGAATTGATATGCCGAGCTGAAGGGAAGATAAAAGAATACTGGAAGCACGGCACAAAGAAACGCGAAGGGAAATGGACCCTTTGAAAAAAGCTTTTCCACAAAGGAGACCCCGAACAGGCCGGCCAATAATTCCGTGATGCGGCTGTACACGGGATTGAGCGCAAAGTTTATCCCTCCGGTGTCGATACAGCGTGTGAAACCCTGGACCAGGATGTGCCCTGCAATGAGTCCGAAGGATGCGGCAATGTAGAACCCTGGTGTAATGAGCGCCTCGTATATCCGCCTCTTTGCCACTACTTTTCCTGCATGGAGAGTGTAGCTCATGCCTGTTCCTCTTTTGCTGAGAACATCTTTACATTTTCCTGTGTAAGTATGGTGAAGGCTTCCTCGAGGGACGCTGATCTTTCTTCGACCTTCAGTGGTATGAGGTGACGATCCATGAAAAATTTCACCACGCGTTTCCTGTAATCCCCTTTCTTGGGGACCTTGACCACGATCGACTCGCCGTCTGTAAAGCAGTCGATGACAAAATCCATTTTCTTTATCTGTCCTGGAAGCTCCCCTGGTATTTCCTCGAGCTCTATGTGGATCTCCTTGTCTCTCATGAGGGTTGAAAGAAGGGAATCCATCTTCTCTTCAGCAAGCAGATGGCCTGAGGAGATGATGGCGACCCTGTGGCAAATTTTCTCGATTTCCGACAGCAGATGCGAAGAAATGAATATCGTTCTTCCTTCTCTGTTCTCAGAGCATATAAGTTCCCGAACCCTTTTTATACCCATTGGATCCAGACCGGATATTGGTTCGTCGAGAAAAAGAATATCGGGATCATGAAGGAGCGCCCGTACTATGCTCAACTTTTGCAGCATGCCGCGTGAGAACTCTATGATTTTTTTATTTTCGACCTCATGGAGATCCACCATCTCGAGGAGCCGTCTGGACCTGTTTTCAAAGTTACTCACCAGGTAGAGATCCGCAAAGAGGCTGAGGTATTCATGCGCAGTCATCCATTTCCACATGCCGGTCGGGTGTCTTTCAGGAACCACGCCAATCCTTTTTTTCAGATCCAGCCTATCCGGGTAAAAATCCTGACCAAAAAGTGAGATGCTGCCCCCGGTAGGCTTCAGAATCCCCAGCAACATCAGGATCGTTGTTGTTTTTCCGGCTCCATTGGGACCCAAAAACCCATAAATTTCACCAGCGCGGATGTTCAGAGTCAAATTATCGACGGCGGTGAAATGTCCGAATCTCTTTGTGAGCCCTTCGGTCTTTATCAAGCCTTTCCCTCATTTAATCAAAGTTGGGACTGCGTCCGCGGCACATTCCATGTGCGGTATGTGTAATAATCAAGTCTGTCCTGATAACGATCAAGGAATGATGTAAGTCTTTTGGTATCAGAGAAGTCCACGAATGTTGACATGAGGCCGTTGACATCCTCTTTTTTCATCACTCTCGGATCAGGGACAATGATCAGATAGTCTATCACCCGATAAGGGGCTTCATTTTCCTCAATATCGGCTGCCCGTATGCGGCCCCTGTAGCGGAAGGTTACATCGGGTGAAGGATCCCATTCCCACGGCACACTCCCACTGAATAGCTCTTCGCCATACGTCGATCCTTCCACTGTGCGCTCAGCCACGAAAACACCGTCTTTCATCTGGACAGATACCCTGCACCCAAGCCAGATGTCCACACAGGGGTGGTTCACAATCGCCTTTCCATCTGAGCCGACCGGGCGCAGCTCAATGAGGATGTCTCTTCCCTGGGGTTGGGCAAATATGTAAAAACGCTGTAAATCAGGAATCTCATATCCTCGCATATCAATGGGAGCCTGAAGGATGTTCTCTCCCCGCTTGATGTGAACCGAGATGGTTCTCTTCTCATAAGAGGGCGCAGAAATGTTCAGGTCCCACCTTCCGGGCCTGAGTTTTGAAAAACGATAGGGAATCAGCCCTCTGTTTGATTGGTAGAATCCAATTACAGCACGATTCTGGATATCAGCAGTGAAGTTCCATACCCAGGCTTCGCTCGTGGCGTCACGAACCCGAAATTCCAGCATTGTATCATGCTCTGTGGTTTTTATATACACCACCAGAGCAATCAGAGCACATGCAGCGGCAATCAGAGACAGCTGTGAAATCCTTCTCATCCTCAGATGTACCCTCTGTGTAATATGGTGATGTTTACATGAATTGATGAAATGGTCAAGTCTTGATGCGGTGGGCTCATCAGAACTCTTTCCGTATCATCTCGATGACGGAAGAATACACGATAGTCTTTCCTTTGTCCTCAACGATGAAAAAAGGTGCCCTTTTCACACTCCAGAATTTAGCAAGCTTCATTCCCTCTCCCTGGGGATCACGGGGGTCAGCATACACAATTTTATCTATTCGGTCTAAAAGATTCTTTTCTCTTAAAAAATCGGTTACTTCCTTACACTTTCTGCATTCACTTCCATCGGAGAGTATTTTTTTGATCATTGTGATCATTGCTTCCCCCATACACTGTTCTTACTGTTCCAGAATCAGCTTTTTATTCAAAGCCAGCCTGTCCTTCGAAAGCCCCCACTCCTGGAGCTTGCGCACGTATTGACTGTGAAGCTCTTCCGCAATCCCGGGATTTTCTCTGATAACATTTTTTCTTTGGCCTGTATCCGACGGAAGGTGAAAAAGGGCTGCGTGTGTTTCTCCCGGATGGTAGTCAGCGGGATCGGAACTGTAGGGCAGATCCTTCGGAGGAGTGAGCTCGTTTTGTGGATCGCTCGAGATACCGGATACGTGTAACGACCACTCCTCTGTGGTTATCACGCTTTTGTCGAGCCGTGGTGTTCCGTGGGTGAGCGGAAAAGAGCTTACAATGACATCGTGTATGTGATTTTTCTTTCCGTTCATCATTGAGAGAAATGAGATACCGTGGAGCTTTTCAGCATCAATGGACCAGTGCTCTGGCTGTGTAAATCCACACTGCAGGGTCTGGATCAGGGTAGTCCCGCCGTCACGGGCGGTATCGATCAGATCGAGCATCTCCATTATTGTGGGCATCAGGTCGGTCGATGTGACAAGCCCCCGGATGCGTTTCTGTTCTCCCTGTCCGGGCATCCTGATGAGCAGGGGTATATGGATTATTTCTTCATAGAGGCGTATTGTCTCAAAATAGTCGTTGGATATGAATGATTTCCCCATGAACCCGTGCTCACCAAACAGAATTCCGTGATCAGAGGTAAAGATGATTGCCGTGCTGTCGGAGAGGCCCAGGTAATCGACCTGCTCAAGCACCCTGCCTATCCAGCGGTCTACCATGGTGGTCTCACCATGGTACAAGGCCCGGCAGTGGTTTATTTCCTCCTTTTTGAAATGTGCTATCGGATAGTATCTGGGATAGATGATTCTCTCCCCTATATAGCCCGGGTCGTACATATCTACGTAGTACTCAGGGGGGTCCCAGGGCTCATGAGGATCAAAGGTATCGATCCAGAGGAAAAAGTCCCCCCTGTTGTAGTTTTTTTCGAGCCACCGGCATGCTTCCAGCATGGTGCGGGGGGCAAAACAGTCCTCCTCGTACCTGCGGTGTGATGCGTTTCGAAGATGCGGCAGGAGGTTCACCGCGGGAGAGCGAACTTTATCGGCGCTGCACGGAAACTCTACTGATTCGGGAAAGCTGTACAGCGCATCGTTCTCCTGGCCCCTGATCCAGAGATAATGTGCAAAGCCGCGCTCATAGTTGAACCCATGCTGAATGATGTGCGGGGTATCTGAGATGAGAGCCGTGTGAAAGCCTCCCTCTGCAAGGATCTGTGAGATTACCACTTCCTGGAAGGGCAATGGGCTCCAGTCCTGCTTCACGAAACAGTGTGTACCGGTAAAGATATCGAAACGATTCGGCACCGTGGGAAATGAGGCGCAGTATGCCCGATCGAATACGAAGGACTCAGCAGCGAAACGATCCAGATTCGGCGTTTTTACGACTGTCTTTTCATTGTAGCATCTCAAATTGTCACGACGAAAAGTATCTGACATGATAACGATCACATTCATGCACCTGCTCCTCTTGACGGATGTACTGTACGCACACAGATCAGGAATCGCGAGAATGTGTGCTCACAGAAACATCCCTGCTGGAATACACTGATGTGGACACGCCACATTCAAGATAATAAAGATTTTTCTGCCTCATTGGCAAGAAAATCAGGGTGAAAGTGAAAATGTCATTCCCTGGAAACGAAGTCCTGATTCAGTTGCACTATTCATGTCTCAATGCGATGTGTTGTCCAGAAAGACAGCAGAAAACAAGAGAGGAAATTCATTGACAACGGGTGGTTTTCCCTTACAATGCTAGGTAATCGATCCCGGCAACGATTACCAAGAAAATGGTACCAAAAAAGACAATCGGGTTGCGTGATATCGCGGAGAAAACGGGATTTTCGATCAAGACTGTTTCCCGCGCGCTCAACAATCATCCAGATGTGAATGAGGGCACGAGACAAAAGATACTCTCTGTAGCAAAAAAATATATCTACTACCCAAACCTTGTCGCAAAGAGCCTTCGCACCAGAAAGGCGTTTACTATCGGATACATCGTTCCTGATATCACGAATGAGTTTTACGGCAAAGTCGGAATTATCATCGAGAGGGAATTTAGAAAGCAGGGGTACAGCCTTCTCATCAGTTTTACCGAGGAGTCCGCGGAAAACGAGATAAACTCCCTGAAATTGCTTCTCGCAAAGAGAGTGGACGGGATCGTGCTCGCCACTGTCGGAACAACAGGGAGGTTTCTCAAAGAGGTCATTCAGCGGTATCATCTACCGGTGGTTGTCATTGACAACAAGGAAAAAGGCATACGCTCCAATCTTGTCACCCATGACAACATAAATGGCGCATACTCACTCACGAAGCATCTCATTGATCACGGGCACAAGAGGGTTGCGTGCATCACCGGACCGGTCGAAGAGACCTCTGCGCAGGAGAGACTGAACGGATATAAAAAGGCCCTTGATGAAAGCGGTCTCACCGTCGAGGAGCAGCTCATAAAAAGCGCAAACTGGAGAGTCGACGGAGGGTATGATGCAACCTTCGAGCTGATGGAAACAGAGGAAGGGAGACCGACTGCCGTTTTTGTGGCAAATTCAATAATGGCGCTGGGGGTGTACAAGGCGCTCAGGAAGATGCAGAAGAAGATACCGGATGATGTGGCCCTCGTCGCCTTCGACAATCTGGAGTTTGCCGAGGCGATTGACCCTCCCCTGACCACACTGGGCAATGTCGAAGAGGAAATAGGGAAAATCACCGCAGAGCTCCTGCTCGAGAGAATAATGCGAAGAGACATTCAGAATGTGAAAGAACATCTCGTGAAGGCCCAGCTGTGTATCCGCCGGTCCTGCGGATGCGAATGATATGCGGTATATCCATGAGGCATGTCCGGAGGATTCCTCAGGGCATTGCGCTTCATGCTGTATCAATCCGTTTCCAGCCTGTCAGCCACCTCGCCGAGTCCCAGCTGTTCGAGGGTACTCCTTGTTGGTATGCCTGTTTCCGGGTCCCAGTTGTGAAGAAGAGCGTGCCGCCTGAAAAGTGCTTCCAAAGACCGGCGGTCGAGCTTCATTCCAGCCTTCAAACCCTTCGGAATCGGCTCAAAGAATCTCTGAGGAGGATACTCATCATCCCGGGTGAGCCCTGACAGAACGTTGATCACCTTCTCCAGTGAAAGGATCCGTTCAGCGATCACGAAGAGCTCGTCTGCTGAAACACTCACACCAGTCGCATCCCGGATGCAGTCGGCATATGTCTGCATGTTGTACTGTTCGATGAGAAGGGGAGCAGCGCGATGGGAAGCGAACCAGCAAATGCCGAGACAGTCCTGGATTGCGCCGTACTGCTCCGTCTGGACGACAAGGTCGGCTTTATCCTCATACACCTCTGCAAGTGCGGCATTTTCGGTTCCGTAGAGCTTTTTCGCTCTGTCCGGGGTCATTTCTTTATCGAAGCTTCCGAAATACGCTCCGAGCGTGTGGCCCGCTCCTCTGGATTCAGTCAGAATGCCGAAGGCCATCCCCTTGTCGACCCGCAGCTCATCGTTGATCTCCATCCCCTTCTGGTGCATGGCATACCTTTCGGCTCCGCGCCCGATACGCTTCGAAGCTCGGGCAACACCCTCTGCGAGAAGATTACCGAAGCTGCCTTCCCGAAAGGCGATCCGCCTGATTGATTCAAGCAAAAGCGGCCCGTCTCCCCACCGCAACTCCAGCTTGTCTGTATCTTCTCTTGAGAGGATTTTTCGCTCATAACATTCGATCGCCCATGCAATGCAGTTGGACCAGGAGTGCATGTCTATCCCGTAGCCGTTGCAGAGCTCAAACGCCTTTATGACCGTCGGCATGTCATCAACAAGAAGCTGCGCCATGTTGTAGGCAGGCGTCGCCTGGAGGGAGCTCACTGTTGTTCCTCCGTAGGGCTCTCCATCGGGGATCGCTACAAGCCGGTCGCAGCGCACAGGACAGTCGGTGAGGCAGGGGAGGATCTTTTTGTAATAGCCCTTCACACGCTCATAGCCGATTTCACTCACGCGATCGAAATCAGTCTCCTGAAAATTTTTTGTGAACAAAAGCCCCATCTCATTGTAGGCCTCCGTGTCTTTGCCCAGCCCGTACAGGGCTTTATTTCTCAAGCCTTTCTCAGAGGCAAGCGCTTTTCTCACCTTCTTTTCGGTTTTTTTCAAGAGCTGCTCATCAAGGGCATGGACGGTCCCGGTTCCCCGCACCGCAATCGCTTTGAGATTCTTTGATCCCATGATCGCTCCCATGCCGCACCTCCCTGCGTATCGGTTGTCGCAGTTTATCAGGGCGTAGCGAACAAGCCTTTCTCCGGCAGGACCGATCGTGGCCGTTGCGATGTCATCCCCTTTGAGTTCCTCCTGTATCATGCTGCTGGTTTCAAAGGTGGTTTTTCCCACAAGATGGGAGGCATCCCGAATTTCGACTCCTCGTTCAGAGATCCACAGGTAGACCGGAGTAGAGGATTTTCCCTGCACGAGTAAGCCGTCATGGCCTGCCTGTTTCAGCCTGGTGGCGAAATGTCCTGCGCAGCTCGACTCCCCGTAGCCCCCTGTCAGCACGTTGAGTGAGACAATAGAGGTCCGGACGGCTCCTGGAAAATTGGTCCCGATCAGGATCCCGCTTCCAAAGATGAGCACATTGTCGGGTCCGAGTGGTTCCGTTTTGCCGGGCTGCACGCGATTGAAGAGAAGCCAGTCACCGATCCCTCTTCCCAGAAGAAATTTTTTCAACACGTTTTGGTCAAAAGAAATCGTATCGACCTGACCGGATGTCAGATCGACCTGTAGAAACGGGTTTCCCCAGCATGTGACATTCATTTTGTTATCCTGTGAAAAATAGTATTCCACTCCTTCCAGGTATATGCAAGAAAGAGATGGAGTTACTCTCCCTCCAGCTCCTCGGGGTGAGAGAGCAGGGCGGAGACATAGCTCACGTATTCCAGATCCCCGTCAGGGGGTATTTGATCCGCAGAACCGGCAATGAACGGACCCTTCCGTCCCAGTTCCATGAAAAGGCGGCGCACCTGCCGCCGAATGTCTTCACGTCTGTATTGGTGTGTGAACATCACCCCTGGCAGACCGCCCCAGAGTATCAGATCTTTTCTCCCCGCCTCCTTCCGGAGCTCGCCGATGTCCATATCGCCTGAAGGTTTCGGGGTGAGTGCCTCTACCGCATCGGCCCCGGCCTCAGCAAGCTGGCCGAGAAGTCCCCGGATCGTACCATCCAGGTGAACTGCCGCCCTTTTCCCGTGGGTGTGCAGCTGTTCAAACCTCTGTTTATAGTAATCAAGTGCGAATTGCCGGAAGTACGATGCGTGGTTCGAAGCAGAGAGATTGTCGCAAAAGTGTAAAATCTCTGCAGGAGACCGAAAAATAATGTCAAAAGCGCTGTCATTCGCGCGGGCGATGCAGTCGAGGGTCTTTTGAATCTCATCTGGATAATCTGCCTGTGCATACACGAATGCCTCGAGTCCCATCCAGTCGACAATCAGGGCGCTGAGAGGTGACCGCGGGAGGGCGGCAATCGGAACTCCATGATCAGCCCATTTTGTTGCGAGAAACAGATAGTCTTCATGGGTTGGAAAAAAATCATACCTTTCTACAATCTTGCGAAGAAGTCCGATGTCCCCGGGCTTTTTCACCGGGTATTCCTGGAATGCATGACAGTAGGAATCCTTGAGGTACACTTTTTTTTGGGTGAGGACATCGCCCCGGATGTGAAATAGAGTTTTGATCGTGTTGCCTGTCACCTTTCGCTCGATTTGGACTCCCTCGTATCTGAGCCCGAATACGCCGTTGTACGGTCTCCCGAAGATACCGGTCTGGTGAACAGATATTTCATCTGTGGGCTTATCCTCATCAATGGAGTAGATGTAGTAGGGCATCACCCCGAGCTCCAGGTGAAGCTTCAGAAATCCGTCTGTGCCGCTGTATTCCGGCGGGAGTGTGCCCTGTACGATCTGTGCGTCTCGCCAGTAGGTGAGATCTGCAACCCAGGGAATGCGGTCTGTTTCCTGTCCGCAGAAAATGTGTAAAAAACTCGCCTTATTTGACTGCACCGTACGTGAGACCCCTTACCAGATGTTTCTGGATGAGGATTGTGAATATGATGATAGGAATGGAGGCGGTCACCCCCACGGCTGCCATCGGCCCCCAGAGTATGTCCCTGTCAGTATTGAATGTATATTTCATTTATAGAAATTATCCTATACACGTTGCAGATGGCTGGTGCGTGTGGTACTGTGTGAAATCAGAGATGCGCTAGCACCAGGCTGACCATCCCCCGTCAACCACCAGATTGTGGCCTGTAACATACTTTGATGCATCAGAAGCGAGAAATACGACTGCTCCCTTGAGATCGTCGTTGTCTCCCCATCTTCCCAGCGGAAACCTGTATTTCAGTTTTTCGATGGTATAGTTGTCGGTAAACCGTCGTGTCTCTTCTGTAAAAAAGCATCCGGGGCTTATGGTATTCACCGTAATATTGTACCGTGCCCAGTTCACCGCGAGATCCCGGGTAAAGTTGATCACAGCTCCCTTGCTGGTGCTGTAGCTCAGAAGCTCCCTCGTCTTTTCAGGGGTGACATAGTTTCTCCAGTCTATCCCCCGAATGCCGTAGACTGATGCAATGTTGATGATTTTGCCGTATCTTTTTTCCATCATATGGGCCCCTGCCTCCCTGCAGCAGAGGAACATGCTGCTCACATTCAATGCCATTATCTCATTCCATTCAGAGAGCGAAGTCTTTCGGGTGTCCTTAAAGTTTGCTTTCCCGACATTATTCACGAGAATATCGATCTTTCCGAAATGATCGATCGTCTGTGCCACCATTTCCGAAATGTCCTCTTCCTGAGCCACGTCCACTTTCAGAGCAAGGGCATCCACTCCGAATTTTTCATGAAAATCATCGGCAATTTTCCTGCAGAGGTCGTATCGGCGTGCTGCGATCACCACATTCGATCCCGCATCCGCTAGACCCTCAGCCATGTCGTAGCCGAGACCGCTTGAGCTTCCCGTGATGATTGCAACGCGGTTTTTCAGATCAAAAAGCTCCTTTATACGCATTTCTCCCCCCCTATCCTCCCGGCGGCATCTTGACACGGATTTCGGTCATTCAGAGACGCCACCAAAATTTAATGCTTTTTAAAAAATCTACAACTCCCCTCAGGTTCTCTTCGCAAGCCATTTTACCATATTGCCATAGAGAGTGCTTCTATGATGCCATTTGAGAAAAGACGGGGCTGCACCGTGATGCGCGCAGTCCACTGCGGATGCGAGAGACCGCCCCTTCCCGTATTCCCACACTACCAGAAAAGGATCGTTGTCGTACTCTTCGATGGACGCGATTACAGTTGCCCCTTCCTTGGGGAAAAACCTGTTGTAGGACAAAAACCATCCTTCCCACTTCTCAGGAATGCCCTGGAGAATCGGGTGCTCTTTCACGGCTATTTTCGGGACAAACCCCTCGGGCACCTCGACGTTGTCAGCAGTTTCCATGAGACTGACTGGCAGCATTTTTTCAATCGGGGTCCGCTTGTAGAACCCCATTGCGTGATATCCGGTAAACGAGAGATACCCGCCCCACATCAGGAATCCACCGCCTTCCCTCACGTACTGTTCCAAGAGCTTCAGCCGGTTGGGTGACTTTTCGCCCTCCATCGTCCGTCTTGTGATCAACATGGTATTGCTTCCCACATCGCTCAGGGCGATTACATCGTAGTTTTTCATCGCTTCGAGTGTCCAGGGGAACTCCTCTGCGACCCTGTTCGTTGGGACGTAGTCGCAGCTGATTCCGTTTTCCTTCATTGCAGAAAGGAAATACTGACCGTGTTCGACATACCGCCCGAGGCTGATCTGGTCCCACCCCTTGTACACGGTTTGGAGGGAGTAAATTGCCTCTCCGGCAAAGAGTACTTTTATGTCATTCCCCATGAATGCCTCCTCCGTTATCTTTTATGTGTGGTGGGTATAGACTGCATTTCTCACAACGATCGAATCAGCTCTTCTACATTCCTGGCTTCTGAGCTGTTCACGCACCCCGTTTCAACCGAGAATGTGGTGGACTGTTTTGCGCCGAGCTGTTTAATATTGCCCTTGCGTTTTTCAGCGGTATAGCCTTCCGGTTCTGCAGTGGATGGCAGCACTATTCCGAGCGCCCTCTGGTTTTTCGTCAACACGATCCATCGGACTGCACGATCGAGCACACGTGCATTGTATTTTATATAATCCGCGGATCCATCAGGAAGCACCTGAAGGAAATAACTGTTCCCATCACTGTCGGTTTTCAGATTATAGATGAAGAATACGATTTCCGGGTTGAACTCGTAGTCCGGATTGAGCGTTTCAGTCATGTGCGGATCTTCTTCGACATTGTGAAGGAGCTTGAGAAACTCATCCGAAACCTGCACGTGCTGGGGAATGCTCGTGCGGAGTTTCATGCTTTCTCTATCCCATGCCGCGCCCTGCACGATCCTTCCATTCTCAACCGGAAAGAAGTTGATATGGCACATATACATGAGCTCCATCGGATATTCCGATACGTTTTCGATCGTGATTGATACATCGAGAACGCTGGACTCCTCATAGAGCTTCACACACGGTCGTGCATCATACAGGTCCCCGAATGCCCGGCGGTACCTGTACACCCCGGTAACCCCAGCAAATCTCCCCTTTTCATCCTCATCTATGATGATGGAAGCTTCGTTGTATTCGGCATAGGGAAGCTCGCCGTGGAGCGGGTGGTCGTCCTCAGGGCCGGGGCATCCCATTCGGAGCGCACCGCAGTGCATGAGAAAACACCCGTAGGTCTCGAAGAAAAAGGATACATTTCTCGGCTCCGGAAACACAGACTGCATCGCGAGTCTGCGCCCGTGGAACACCGCATCCCAGATCTGCTGCCCCTTGAAAGGGAGCATGATGATGTGACCGAGCTCATTTTCAATTCTGACGGCCTCAACCCCTGTTGAATACAGAAAGAGGCTGCATCTGAGTCTTCCCTGGGAAGCGAAAACGCCTTCTCTTTCGGGGAAAAATGGTTTCTTCAATGCGATTTCCATAGTACCTCTATTCTGATTTTCCAGCCAATTAGGCAAGAACATCATTTTAATCGAGAATGTGGCTTTTCCGTACCAGAGGTATATCTCCTCCTGCAGGTATGTGATGCCCAATGAGCCCTACAGCGGATGTTGCCCTGAGGCTTCTCAAATCGCCTTTAGGGCGGGTATTTTTTCTAAAGCTCTATGATTTCGCTTCTGGCATCGGAGAAGGGCATGCAACCGTCTTTTGTGACTCTGAACCCGTCCTCCCAGCGGAATCCGTATTCGTCGCAGGTAAAGAACGTGTCTGCCATGAAGGTCATGTTTTCCTTCAAAGGATAATCAGAAGTGGTCTCCATCCACGGTCTTTCGACCTCGATTATCCCGCAGCCATGGCATGGGCCGTAGAGGTAGTACTTTCGGTACCCGTGCGTTTCAAAATATTCGATATACTTTTTCGCGACTTCTTTTGCGATTACACCCTCCTTTATCCATTCGTAAGTTTTCCTGTGCACGTCCAGGCCGAACTGAACGTGCCTCTTCATTTCAGCGGGCATTGTGCCAAATACTATTGGGCGTCCAACAGATGCCGCATACCCGCCATACCGCGCTCCGATGCACAGCTGAATCAGCTCCCCCTTTTTGATTGTGTCGTAGGTTGCTCGCGCGATTGCATTGCGGGTTTTTCGTCCTCCGAACACGTAGTTTGGAAATCCCTCGGCCTCTGCGCCGTGCCGGTAGAGCGATTCATACACGATGCCGAGTGCCTGTTTCTCGGTCATACCCGGCTTTATGGTGTTGAGTATGTCGTGTAATGCGCGCTCGCTGATGGCATGCGCTTCTTTGATCATCGCGATTTCGAGATCTGATTTGACCTGTCTCATCTCCGAGATTATCCACTCGGCACGAAGGATTTTTCCAGCGCGTCCCAGCGCCTTGGTGATTCCATCGTGCACCGGCATCGGTAAAATAGTGTAATCCCCCAGTGCGAGGGTTTTTATCCCTTTTCCAGATGAAATCTCGTCGAAGATGTCCGAAAAGCTGCTTACCGGTATGTCGGGATAATCCGGCTCTGCGGATTCACGATACTCGACCATTTTTCTGATTTTTTTTATCCTGCTTCGGTCCTGCGCAAAGGGCTCTGCTTCAGGGCCGATGAGCAGTATCGGTTCGCCTTCCTTCGGCACGATAACGCCGGCAGTTTCGAATATTGGCCAGTGGTCGCTGAGATACCGAACATTCGCCTGATCTGCCTCATTACAGTGAACAAGATATGCATCATAATTATTCGCCTTCAGTTTTTCCTGTACTCTCTGAATCCGGAGCTTGAATTCACTGTCTGGTAATTCTGTCATCATTCTGTCTTTTCCTCCATAAGGGATTGTACGCTGTGAAAACGATGCCGACAACGTTTACATCATAGTACCATGATCCTGTTCGCTGTCAATTGTTTTTCTGCACTGGGGAGATCTACCAGCATAATTCATGCCCAACAGCCTGTTTCTCGGCGGTGGGTATATATGTTTTGTGTCACGGGTGGAAATTTCGCTTCATTTTTTCGAGATGGTGGTGCAGAATAGTACCTGAATCCTGATTTTCTTGCGAAAATGGCAAGAAAATCCTTTTCATTGGTAATGTGGCTTGCCCACATAAGAAAAAAATACTGAGAAAAAACTCTTTTACATCGAGAGGAGGGCTGTATGAAACTCTACGAGATGCTGCCGAGTCAGTGTGAAAAAGCAAAGGAGGAAAGATGGCCCCTGTTTATTCCTGCAGGAACGATTGAATACCATGGGGAGCACCTTCCCCTGGGAGTCGATACCATAGCGGTGTTGCGGTCGCTCGATGAATTGGAAAAACGCATTGAGTGCGTAATCGCTCCTCCTGTGTGGTATGGTCCTTCCAGCTATGCGGTTGCAGGTCCGGAAAAGGGAACCATCGATGTGGACGTGGACCGGTTCGAAAAGCACTGCACCGACATTCTCAGGGGCTTGCTCGACAACGGGTTCAGAAAAATTTTCGTTGTGATTCACCATCAGTTCGAGATGGGTAGGCTGATGCCTGAGGCTCTCGCATTCCAGAAATCTGCCTATCGCCTTCTCTTCGAATATATAGAACGGGAAAGGGGAAGAGGATGGTGGGGATCGGATGCGATGAAGGATTATTACGAGAATCTGGATACCTTCGATAATCCTTTCAACTGGATCCAGGTCGTGCCGCTCATGAACCCTGATATTCAGAAAGAGATGGGATATGACCATGCAGGGGTCCTGGAAACATCCCTCATGCTCGCTGCGGTTCCGGATCGGGTCGACATGAAATTACTGGAAGGCGATGGGCTCTGGTTCACCAGGGATGCCAAGAATGCGAGCACCGAGCACGGGCGAAAAACCATAGAGATGATCGTTGAATACCTCATGGGGATTTCCAGATAGATGCTTTTGAATCAATGGATGCGCCTTTCTATTTTTTGGAAGTTTATAAAGGGCTGAAATTGTTAGTAGCAAGCGCACACTCCAAAGGCAGGCTGGAGTAATACGCTCTAATATCCCCAGTCAAAACCCATCTCCTTCAGATTGGCAGGACAGGAGATTTGTACTTTCCCCTGCTCGGGGTAATTATCGATTTTATTGGGGAAGTTCGCATAAATGTTGATCAATGGAAGGATGTACTGATAGGACACCTTTTCGCCCCTGAGAATCCGTATCCCCAGCTTGGCTGCTACCGTCCCCATTGCGTATCCATCCTGCTGCACTGCTGCTATGACTGGTTTGCCCTGTCGCATCAGGTCGACGACAGGTTCGAATGCGTCGATACCAATTGTTTTTATTTTTTCCGCTAAACCGAGCTCATCCACTGCAAGGGTGGAACCGACAAGGGGTTCCCCATGTAAGGCGCTCACAACCTCAACCTCATCGGCATGTTGATTCAGATACGTGAGGGTTTTCTGTCTTGCGTCCTCTGTCGGATCTTTCAGGTCATAGTGAATCGTGTCGATTATTCTGATGCCAGGATACTCCTTCAGTTTCAACAGCATCGCTTTGTATCTCAGCTCCATCGTTGCGAGGCCGGGAGTGTACAATAATACCATTTTCCCTTCGACGTGCCAGTCGTGAGTTGCGGCGCAGTAATCGATTATGTTATTCGCATTGAAAATACCGTTGATCATCTGGTCTGCGAAGAGGTGGCTCTTTACCGAGGCATTCTCCAGGTACGACTCAACCGAAACGATGGGAATGTCAGGAGCGCTCATTTTTGATAGCGCCTTGTGCATCCTTTTCGGATCGCAGGCGAGCACATACACAAGATCCGGGTTCTTTGACATCATGTTGATGACATCTTCCACCTGCTTTTCTGAATCTCCAAGCGCGTCGGATGTGAATACCGTGCCCCCTGTTGCCTTCGTCACTTTTCTGATGCCTTTAAAGACCTCACCGCACCATTCATTTGTGGAATTGATCAAGCTCACTCCGAAGGTGTATCCGCTGGCATCGTAGCTCACCTGCTGTTTGACTTTTACAAAGGTTCCCACGCCCTGAGAGCGTTCGATCAACCCCTCGCTTTTGAGAATATCGATACATTTCCGGACGGTGATGGATGATACATTAAACTCCTTCATCAGTTCATTTTCAGAAGGGAGCTTTTCACCCTG
>Ga0180438_10002670_pt1 | contig 28408 bp, 27 predicted proteins | sample SS_ome_12_FD_132455 | JGI IMG/M metagenome (GOLD analysis project Ga0180438, IMG submission 132455) | Hypersaline lake sediment archaeal communities from the Salton Sea, California, USA - SS_3_D_2 metaG | ecosystem: Environmental > Aquatic > Non-marine Saline and Alkaline > Hypersaline >...
GTGCCGCTCGCGATGAACGCTGCACTGACCAGGCTTCGCGTGGCGAAAAGTGTAACCGTGATTCTTTTTGCGATGCGGGAAATGTCTTTCATCGCTTTCTCCAACTCTCAATGGTGCTACATAGTGAGCGGTGGGCTGGTGATGCTGGTATCTCTCACTGTGAGGCTACCATTTCCCCTTCCAGCGGATAGCCCGCCTCCTCCCAGTCCAGGAGACCTCCTGCGTAACGGCAAACGTTCTTGAAACCGTGGCCGACCAAAAAGTTGTAAGCGGCGATACTGGCACTGCACAACTCATTGGAGCAGTAGACGATGATCTCGTCGTCCCGATCGAGCACCTCCAGGGCCTCCCTCGATATGTAAAGGTTAAGTGAGCCAGGGATGTGCTTGGCGCGATATTGCTGTTCGCCCAGAACGAAGAGCAACTTGATATCTCTTCTTTGGTCCAGCTTTTCCAAGAGTTCCTCTCGTGAGATCAGTCTCATTGGAATACCCTCCTCGTTACAGGTGTGGACCGTATGCGAAACAGAGTGTGGCTACTCTTCGGCGCCTTTGCCATCCACCCAATGGGTTACGGTCCAGGCTGTAACGGTATGCTTTCGGCCATTTCAACCATCAGCAGATGGGCATCTTTCAGCGCGTGTAGGGTTAGTTGAACCTCACCCCGGATTTCGATAGATTCATATTGCTTTAGCTCAATGCCATTGACGGCACAAGTCCCCTCTACACAGACGAGATAGACCTGGCGTCTATTCTCAACCACAAATGGTATCGCTTTCCCTGCCTCGATCTCGGAGACGAATACGTTGGCGTCCTGGTGAATCTGAATGACGCCATCTATCCGCTCTCCGGAGGCAATCTGCAGCAACTTGTTGTGTCGGGCACCCTCAGGAGGGCTATATAGGCGGTATTGGGGGGGTAATCCCGGTTCATCCGGCGCGATCCAGAGTTGCAGGAAGCGGAGGGACTCGTCTGACGAGTGATTCATCTCAGCGTGAGTAATCCCGCTGCCAGTGCTCAAGTACTGCACATCGCCGCGCCTGAGGATCTGTTGATGTCCCATACTGTCGATGTGGGTGAGTTGGCCCTCAACGCAATAGGAGATGAGTTCTGCATCTTGATGGGGATGGGTTTCAAACCCCGCGTCCGGCTGAATCAAGTCGTCGTTTAGGGCGCTCAGTATTCCAAACTGAACTCTCTCGGGATTGTCGTATTCAGCAAAGGAAAGGTGAAAACGCCGGACAAACCAGCCGTAATCGGTTACAGGTAGGTTTTCTAAAGGAATATGCTTCAGCATTGGATCTCATCCTGTCTTTTCTACGTTATCCCGTAATGCCACGGGTAGCTTTGTCCAGAAAGTGGATCTCTGGCTCTTCAATAGTCTGGTTTGAGTTGATGTTTCTTTGACCTTATTTTTATAATATTCGTCATATATATTATAGCATAAGCTCAGGCACGTGCCCGCACGCTTTCTGCAAAGCTTCTGCAACCAAATTGCAATCGGTCAGCGGGAAAGGTCTGCGGAGTGGGGTGCACGTCGAAAAGAAAGCCTTGTCCCTACAGCTATCCCCTTGTCAGTCGGTCCAAGTTCTGATATAATCGCTCAAGATAGGTACGGGCTTGGAATATTCCCAGGAGAGGAAAGGTGTCCTACCAAAGCGGGGACGACCCGCGCCTCGTGGCTGATCTGCGTGCCGCGCTCCGGCGCTGGCACCGGGCAACGCTGGGCGACGTGGCGCTTGCCACGGGCCTGGCAAGCGTCGAAGGTCGCCAGGAAGCCGACTCGCGGCTGACCCGGTCCGGCGCCTTGCAGCAGACGGTCAGGGCGGCGCTGGCCTGGCTGCGGGAGAGGGGTCGGGCGGAATACGCCGATCTGCTGGAACGGCGCTACCTTCGCGATCAGAGCGTTCACCTGCTGGCGGATGCCTATCACGTCAGCGAGCGGAGCATCTACTACCGGCTGCAGGAAGCCCTCGTCGCCCTGGCCCATGCCCTATGGGCCCTGGAGCAGCGTGAAGTGGAATCCGCCCCGTCTTCCCCCTCGCCGGTTGGACCCTCGCCCGGCCAGTGGCGAGCCCGTCACCTGCCGTCGCCTACCTACACCCGTCTCTTTGGCGTGGATGAGGCGCTGGCTCGGCTGCTGGATTGCCTGAACGACCCTGATGGCGATTGGATGATATGCCTAGATGGGATGGGCGGCCTGGGCAAGACCGCCCTGGCCCGGGAGGCTGTCGTCCGCGTGGCCGAAACTGACCGCTTTGTCGACATTGCCTGGCTGACGGTCAGGCCGGAATTCTACAGCTCGCGTGGCCTACAGCAGTCTGACCTCCTGGCCCTCACCTGTGGCCAGGTGCTGGATGTCATTGCCGGCCAACTGGCCGGCAATGACCTGGGTCCGCTGTCCCTGGCGGCCAAACGGGATCGCGTCCGCGACTTGCTCCACGCCCACGCCTGCCTGGTGGTGTTGGACAATCTGGAGGCGGTCATGAACTGCGGAAACTTGCCTGACTGGCTCTGGGGCATGGCCAATCCCAGCAAATTCTTGCTTACCAGCCGCCACTGGCCAGAGTCAGACATTAGCCTGTCGGTCTTGCCTCTGGATCAACTGGCCGAGTCTGATAGCCTGGCCCTCGTCCGTCACGAGGCACGCCTGCGCGGCTTGCGAGAAGTGGCAGAGGGCAGCGACGAGGCCTTGCGCTCTGTTCTGGCGGTGACAGGTGGGAACCCGCTGGCGATCAAACTGGTCGTGGGCCAACTCGTCAGCTTGCCCTTGAGCCAGGTCCTGGCCGCCTTGGAGACGGCCCAACCCAGCACCGGCCCATTTTACGAGTATCTCTACCGCGCCTCTTGGGATCTGCTGTCCGGGTCAGCGCAACGCCTGCTCGCGCAGGTGGCCCTGCTGCCGGGCAGTAGTGGTACCTGGGAGGACCTGTTGGCCGTCAGTGCCCTGCCCGGCGCAGATCTGGCGGTCGCTATCACCGAGCTGACGGCTCGCTCGCTCCTGCAGGCCGGGGGGTTGGAGGAGAAAACCTATACCATTCACCCCCTGACGTGTCACTTTGTCATGAGTCAAGCAGGCCAAGGACTGGATTGAAGCAAAATACTCCTTAGTAAACAAGGGATGACTGCCGTTGAGCACACCGAAGCGGCGGAAAGCATAAAAGCTTCACAGTAACTGCCAAAGGCTGCCTTGCGATGCAAGGATTTTGTCTTCTGCTGTCTGATTGGCTGACAAATCTCACCTGGATGCAGATGAACGCTGATGAACGCGGATAGATCAAAAGATCAGCGTGGATCAGCGTTCATCTGCGTCCTGTTTTTTGCTCTCAGAGCCGAGTACTCGCAAGATCGGGGTTTTGTCAGTCAACCAGCCCCATCGTGTTTGTCTCATCCCGTAGCCGGTCTGATCCCTGCACAGATTGTCGCCATCCTTGGAGGAGAGCCAATGTCTGAGGAAATCCAACGAAAGCTAGCACGCGGCAGTATACATAGGCCTGCAGGGCCAGGCAGGCCAGCAGCGCGCCGTGTCGGCCTCGAGCCGGGTGACCGGCTCGCCGCGCAAGGTGATCCGGAAGGAGCCAAGTAGAGGCCCTTGGGGTTTCAGAAACCCCAAGGGCCTGGCATATGTGATCGTGGAACGATCTCCTTGGTGCGATCCTTGTGCGATCTTGATGCGATCTTGATGCGTTTAGCGGGTATACTGGAATCAGTGAACGGTCCAGTATGAAAGGAGGTTCAGATGGCGACCTATCAAGAACTCCGCCAGAAACATATCACAGAAATGCGGTCTCTGTTTCCCGAGTACATCGGCAGGCTTTCCTGGCCCGCAGACCGTCTGCGCCAGGAGCGAGAGGAGGGGAAGGAGCGCTCCAGCGCCTCTGCCACCAGCCGGTGGCAGAGGCGCCGTTCCCGCTGGAGCAGCCCGGCGTAGGCCGCTTCCTGCGTGAGGTGATGCTTGAACGTGTACACGAGCTCGGGCAGCCGCACCTGCTCGCGGATCAACTGCGCGCGCTGCAGCGTAACCAGGTGGGCGTCGAGCCCCCTCACCCCTGACCCCTCTCCCCCAGAGGAGAGGGGAGCATCTACTGCGATGGCGGACAGGACGCGGTAGGTAAAGACGCGGCCGATGACGGCGGCGCGCTGCAGGACCCATCTGGCTCCCGGGTCCAGGCGGTCGATGCGTGCCCTCAGCACCCCGTGCAGCGTGTCGGGGAGGGCAATGTCGGCCACGTCCTGTGTTGCCCGCCAGCGGCCTGTGGCTTTGTCATAGGCGATGACCCCGCCGTGCATCAAGGAGCGCAGGATCTCTTCGACGTAGAAGGGGTTGCCCTCGGCGTGGTCGAGAATGCGCTCCCTGAGCTCGGGGGGCAGGTCTTCGACGTGCAGCAGGTTGCCGACCAGCGTTTCGCTCTCGGCCTTGGAGAGGGGCTCAAGGCGCAGGTCGGTGTGGCGATGGGGATGGTCGCGGGCGGCGGCCTCTACGATGCGCCAGCAGCCGTGTCTCATCCGCGGGCGCAAGACGCAGATAAAGAGCAGGGGGACGCGGTCGGTCAGGGAAAGCAGCCGCTCCAGCAGCTCCAGCGACGTGGGATCGGCCCAGTGCAAATCCTCGCCGACGAGGACCTGCGGGCGTTGCCGGGCCGCGCTCTCGATCAAGGTCTCCACGGCACGGTAGGTGTAGGATTTGAGTCCCTGCGCGCCCAGGCCGCGCAGCGTGGCTTCCAGCTCCTCTCCCAGGGGCAGCGACGCCAGGTGGCCCAGGTAGGGGTATACGTCGTCGTAGCGTTCCGGACACATGGCCCGCAGCCACGTCTGCATAGCATGGCGGACGGTGGCCGGGGGGGCATCCGGCGCGATGCCGACCAGCTCGTGCATCATGTCCAACCAGAGCTGGTAGGCGACGCCGGTGGCGTAGGACAGACAACGCCCTTCGACCCATCCCAGACCTGAGGATGGAGACGCCCCCTGGGCCACGGCTCTGATTTCCTCCCTTGTGCCCGTGATACCCAGTTCTTGCGCGCAGATCTCGGTCACCAGCCGCGATTTGCCGATCCCGGCCTCTCCGATCACGGTCACGATGCCGCCTATGCCGGCGCGCAGGCGCGCGATGGCCTCCCGCAGTGCGCGGGACTCGGCATCGCGGCCCACCAGCGGCGATGCCAGCCCGGCGATGCCCCGCCCTTTGCCCCGAATCGCTTTGCCGTGCAGGGGGCGGTAAACGCTCACCGGCTGGCTGACTCCCTGTATCGAGACCTCTTTCAAGATCTGCCACTCGAACAGCGGCGCGACCAGGCGGTAGGTACCCTCGGCGACCAGCACCGTGCCCGGTTCGCAGGCCGCCTCCAGTTGCACGGCCAGGGCAACCGCCCGGCCCATTGCCGTCTCGTCCCGGCGTTGGCGGTCGTCGCCGATGCGCGACACGATCGCCTCCCCGGTGTTCACTGTCACCCGCAACGGCAGTTCGATCTCTTCCCGTGCGGCCAGTTCGGCGGTGTGGCCCTGGATCGCGTCCTGCATGGCCAGCGCAGCCAGCACCGCGCGCTCGGGGTCGTCCTCGTGGGCCGCGGGCAGGCCAAAGAACGCCACCAGGCCCTCGCTACGATAGTGGTCGACCGTGCCCCCATAGCGATAGACCTCGATGCTCAGGACCTGCAGCACGTGGTTCAAGATCTCTATCTCTCTCTCGGCGTCGACTCGCCCTGCGAGAGCGGTGGCCCCGGCGATGCCAGCAAAGAGGGTGGTGACGATGCGGCGCTCTCCCTCGATGGGCAGGGAGGCGGGAGGAAGGGGCGGGGGCCGTACCGTTCGAGGGCCCGGCGGGACCTCTTGAGAGGGCAGGCTGGCAGGCGGGCTCGGGGCGGGAGGGACAGCCGGTAGTCTTGCCTCCTGCCTCGGCGGCGCCAGCTCGCCACTGCGGATGCGCTCGTACAGGCGCGTCGTCTCGGACCCCGGCTCGACGTCCAGTTCCTCCCTCAGCGCGCGGCGGCAGGCCTCGTACTGGGCCAGGGCGGCGGCGCGTTGGCCGTCCAGGGCCAGGTTGCGCATCAGTGCCTGGTGCGCACCCTCCTGCCATGGGGCCAGCTCGACCTGGCGCCATGCGACCTCGCACGCCCGCCCGTATTCGCCGCTCTCCTCGTGGTGTTCGATCAGCCGCTGAAACGCCGCCAGGACCTGGCGCTGCAGCCGCTCGCGCACGATGAGCGCCCAGTCCTCGTAGGCGGGGCTGTCGCCTACGGAAAAGCCCTCCAGGAAGGGACCTCGGTAGAGCGCAAGCGCACTTTCTAGTCGGGCAACGCCTGCCTGACCTGCGCGGATCAGATCGCTGAACTCGGCCACGTCGATCCAATGGTCGCTGGCGGTGTTGAACTGGATCGTCTCGCGGGTGATCAGCAGGTGCGGAGGCGTCGCGTCCCGGTCGCCGATCGCCTTGCGCAGGTTGGAGAGCGCGTTGCGCAGGTTGGTGCGCGCCGAGCGCTCCGGCCAGTCGGGCCACAACAATCCGGCCAACACCTCGCGGCGGTGTGGGCGTACTTGCCCTTCAAGGTATCCCGCCTCTACCGCCAGGTAGGCCAGCAGCGCTCGCACCTTGTTCGTAGCAAAGTCGGTGACCGGTTCCCCGTCCAGCTCGACCTCGAAAGGGCCGAGCAGGGACAATTTCAAACGTGCCATCGGTTATCCTCCAAGAGGGCATACGGTTCCATCCATGGAGGGGGGCGATGTTTGCTACCTATTATACCACATTCCTGTGCGATCTTGATGCGATCTTGATGCGCTTGGGCCGTATACTGGAAGTAGAGGATCTGGGTGGCACGGATGTGAATCCGCGGCTACGGCTCAGTCTGCGACGATGGGTCAGACGGGAGGCACGATGATCGACACTTACCTGCAAAAGCTGCACCTGTTCAGCCGCGACGTACGCTTTTTCCTGCTTTCCAAGGCGCTGGAAGGGAGCGCCATATGGGGGATCAGCGCCGTCATTACCAATCTCTACCTGCTGCGGCTGGGCTACGGCCCAGAGTTCGTCGGCCTGTTTAGCGCCGCGGGCCTGCTGGCCTTTGCGCTCTGTGGCCTGCCCGCCGGTGCGCTCGGAACGCGGTGGGGCAGCCGCCGGGCGATGGTCGCCGGCCTGGGGCTGGCCGTGGCGAGTACCTGGCTGCTGCCGCTGGCCGATCTCGTGCCCGCCACCTGGCAGACGGGATGGCTGCTGGCGACCAACGTGTGCAGCTATCTCGGTGCGTCTTTGTACTATGTCAATGGTACGCCTTTTTTGATGGGCGCTACCGGGACGGAAGAGCGCGATCACGCTTTTTCGGCACAGGCCGCGCTCATCCCCCTCACCGGGTTCGCCGGGAGCCTGGTCGGCGGCTTGCTCCCACCGCTCTTTGCCACGACGCTGGACGTGCCCCTGGACGGGCCGGCATCGTACCGCTACCCGCTGTGGATCGCGGCGGCGCTGCTGACCGCCGCGCTACTGGCGCTGCTGGGCACGCGCGAGGTCTGCTCCGAGCATACGCGTGCGCGCGCGACAGCCAAAGGCGCCCCGCCGTACGGGCTGATCGCCTTTTTGGCCTGCTTTACGCTGCTGAGGAACGCCGGGGGCGGAGCAGGGAACACCTTTCTGAACGTGTACCTGGATGACCATCTCGACGTGTCCACAGGGCAGATTGGCTTGCTCTTGGCCATCGGGCAGATCGTCGCCGTGCCTGCTGCCCTGCTTATGCCCGCACTGGCGGCGCGCTGGGGCAAGGCGCGCACGGTCGCGCTGGGCACACTGGGCGTGGCCCTCTGCACGCTACCGCAGGTGCTCGTCCCTCACTGGATCGCCGTCGGATTCAGTCTCATCGGTGTGAGCGCCCTGCGCGCGATCGCGACCACGGCCTACACCGTCTACAGCCAGGAGATCGTGCCGGGGCGCTGGCGGGCGACCATGTCCGGCGCTTTCTACCTGGCTGCGACCCTGGGCATGGCCGCAGCGGCGTCGGGAGGGGGCTATGCCATCTCTGCCTGGGGTTACGCGGGGCTCTTTGCGAGCGGCGCGGGCCTGGTGACCCTGAGCGCGCTCCTCTTCTGGTGCCGCTTTTGCGCGCCGCGCAGGGCGCGCGGTATTAGAGTGTGGCCAAAAAACGTGGGATTGTAGGGCGGCTTTCCATAGCCGCTGCTTCCATGCTCATACTATGAACCCCAAAGCCGTTGTTGCTAAACCGCCGCCTCCCCTAACTGGAAGTCTCTCACAACAGCCCCGCTTCCATCGCCTCCAACAGCGCCATCTCTTTGTGCACCGGATCGGCCGCCACGCGCCGGGCGATCTCCTCCGCCTGGACCTGTGCCTCTGCACGAACGGCACCCTCGTCAGCGCCCAGCACCTCGCCGTCGCGCACTAACACTTTGCCTGCGACCATCACAGTCTTCACCTCGTGCCCGCTCCCGGCATAGACCAGGTTGGGCACGATGTTGCGCACCGGCATCTCGATGACCGGCGACAGGTTGGGCGCCGTCAGGTCGACCAGGATCAGGTCTGCCTGCTTGCCCGCCTCCAGCGAACCGACCTCGTCGCCCAGCCCGATCGCCCGCGCTCCTTCAATCGTGGCCATACGCAGCACCTCCCAGGCCGGGAATACGGTCGGATCGCGGGCCTTGATTTTGGCAAAGAGCGCTGTAAGCTTCATCTCGTTAAAGATGTTGTTGCAGTTGTTGCCGCTGGCCTGGTCTGAGCCCAGCGCCACCAGGCCGCCGGCGGCCCGGAAGGCCCGAGCCGGGGGCACGATGCCGTCGATGACCCCGATGCTGCCCGAGCAGAGGGCCATCCGCGCGCCACGGCGGGCGATCAGCGCCGCTTCCTCGTCTGTCGCCTCGGTCAGGTGGACGGCCAGAAGCTGATCGTCCAGGTAGCCGATCTCGTTCAGGTAGGCGGGCGTCCGCTGGCCGTAGCGCTTGAGCATCTGGTCGATTTCGCGGTCGCCCTGGGCCACGTGCATGTGGATCACCAGCCCCTCGCGCTCGGCGATCCGCTTCACCTGCAGCAGCTGATCGCGGGGCAACATGTCTGGCGCCTGCGGGCCGAGCATGACGGTGATACGCCCATCGTCCACGCCGTGCCAGGCGTCGGCAAAGGCGACGGCGGCGTCGACGGTTGCCTGGCCGACGTCCCGGTCGAGAGGATAGAGGTCGCCGACCTTCCAGTCGGCCATGCCGCCAGGCGGTAGGGCGTTGATCGTCGGCGTCAGCCGGGCGCGGACGCCGAACTGGTGAAAGACCTCAGCCCACCCCGGAAAGGGTTTCGCATAGTCCACAAACGTCGTTGTGCCTGCCTTGAGCGCTTCGACGACGTTGAGCCGCGTGCCGGCCAGCGCCGCCTCTGGCGTGATGTGCCGCGAGTAGGGGGCCAGCGCGCGCTGCATCCAGTGGGCCACGTCCTGGGCCATGCCGCGCACGATCGCCAGCGGCGTGTGCATGTGGGCGTCGACCAGGCCGGGCAGCACGGCGCAGTCGGTCGCGTCGATCGTCTCCTCGGCCTGAAAGCGGGCTGCCAGCTCGGCCGTCGGCCCGACGGCCGCGATGCGGCTGCCTTTCATCGCCACCGCCCCATTAGCCACATACCCCACGCCCGGGCCGGCCAACGTAAAGAGATGCCCGTGAATCACCAGCTTGTCAACCCGATCAGCCATCACCCTCTCTCAACGATTCACGCACCACGCACTACGCAACCCGCCTCACCCTCCCCACGGCATGCCCACGTACTCCTCAAAGAGCCGGTCGTGCAGTCCCTTGAACAGCGCCTCGTGGCCGCGCTCCCAGCGGGCCAGCAGGCTCAGGGCCTCCTGGGCTTCGCCCTCGGCCCGAGCGGTGGCCATCTCGTAGAACTCGGAGAAGTCGCGCTCGATGAGGTAGGCCATGCGCAGCACGGGCAGGTCGGGCGTCATGGACTCGATCGTCGTCTGGTCGATCAACTCGGAGGCGGCGCGCTCGGAGAAAAAGCCCGTTTCGGCCAGGGACAGGTCGCCCGCCAGGGCTTCTACCGAGGCCGGCTGTCCCTGATCCAGGTGATCGATCAGGCCCTGGATGAAGGTGATGTGCGCCGCTTCTTCCCGGGCCAGCCGTTCGAAGATGCCGACGACGGAGGCGTGGCTCGCCCGGGCGGCGTTTTCCTCAAAGAAGCGTTTGCCCTGGCGTTCGCGCTCCAGGGCATAGGCGTAGATTTTGCGGATGTCCAAAGGTCTCATCCTTTCGTCGGCAGCTCGACAATGCCGGATTGGACAGGATTGATAAGATTTGCAGGATAACAAGCTTGCTCTCAGCTCCAAGCTCGCCCGAAAGCAAATAGAATGAGTCTGGCTAAAATCTGTGGGAGACATAACGAGCGCGACGGCCGCCTGGCGATAAAGTCGCCAGGCTACGAAGCTACGGGTGCTAAAAGCACCCTGGGAGCCCGGTTCAGGGCGTTGTGTCGTAGTCGGGGCAGTTCATGCCCCGGCGGGCCACACCGAGAAATCGTTCCCACGAATTTTAGCCACGCTCAAATGGAATGAATCCTGCACATCCTGTCAAAGGACTGAACGTTCTGTTGGAAGGTTACCGCCCGTAGCGGCCGGTGAGCTGGCCCTGGGCCAGGACGTGACCCTCCATCGCTTTCAGCAGTTCTTTGCTGGTCGCGCCGGGGGAGAGGTTGAGCTCGGCGTCGAGGGCGTAGAGCTTGAAGACGTAGCGGTGGGTTGACCCCTTGGGCGGGCAGGGACCGCCGTAGCCGATCCTACGCCAGCCGTTGTCGCCCTGCCTGCCGCCGCCAGCCAGCTCTTCGTCGGGCGGGATACCTTCAGCCAGCGAGATGACCCCTGGCGGCAGGTCGTAGAGCACCCAATGCACCCACGTGCCGACGGGGGCGTCGGGGTCGTCGCAGATCAGGGCCAGGCTCCGGGTCCCGTCCGGCGGCGCGCTCCACGACAGGGGAGGGCAGAGGTCGTCGCCATCGCAGGTATACTGGGTGGGGATGGTGTCTCCTTCGCTAAAGGCGGCGCTGGTGAGGTCGAGTTTCATCGCCCCTTCCTGTCCGGGCTCGGCGGCACAGGCAGCCAGAAGGGCCAGCGACAGGACGGCGATCAGGAAGACTCGATAGCACATGGCTGATTGCCTCCTCTTCAATTTTCCACCTTTTCCTCCTCGGGCTTTTCTCCTTTGGGCTCGTCGTTCGCTTCGTCGTCCCCCTCGTCTGGGGGTTCAGAGACGGACTCGAAGAGCTTGATGCGCCAGCCGGTGGCGACGCTGAGGACCTTTTCGGCGATCCGGTCGTTGGAGGCGCCAGCAAAGGTCAGCAGCCAAAAGATCTCTGGCCGGGGCGGTGAGGTCGGGGCCCCCGAGGGCGAGCCGATGATGATGCCAAAGACAAAGAAGCCAGAGACGGCGATCAGGTACAGGGCGGCGCCGATGATAAAGCCGACGAGGGAGCGGGCCAGGAACCACTTGAAAAAGTCACCGACTTCCCAGAATTTGAGGCGGATGAAGCGCATGAGGATGGCGACAAAGCTGCCGATGAGGCTCCACAGGATCACGGAGGGTGGGATGCCGAGCAGGGCGATCGGCTGGTTGACCTGTATCAGCCCTGGAGCCACGGCGGCGGCCGCGACGACGAGGGCCAAAAAAAGGACGATGATGCCACCGATGGCCCAGCGCAGCCTTTTGGCCAGGCGCTCTTCCGATTCACTCAGGCCGACGAGTTTTTGCCAGCTCGATTCCACTTCCGAGATGGCCAGCACCATGGCGTGCAGCTCGTCCAGGTTGTAGCTGCCTTTGCGGTCCAGGCTCTTGAGCTTGGCCAGGCCGGTTTTGTAGGCCGAGACGAGATCGGCGGCCTGGTTGCGGTTCTTTTGCCGCTCCAGTTGGTCTTGGAGCGATTTCAGTTGGGCGGCCTTGTCGCTCCAGTAGGGCAGTCGCAGGCGGATGTGCTCCTCGAGCTCGCGGGGGTAGATGCGGATGGCGGCGGTCAACTCCCTGAGCGTGCCGCGCTCGATGGCCTGATGCAGCCGCCGGGGGTCGGAGATAAAGGGCCTGTGGCCAGCCGCCTGAAAGCGCTGGGCGGTGAGGTCGAGTTTTTGCAGCCAGGTGTTGAGGGTGTCGGTTACGCGGGGCATGAGTATCTGCGCAAGATCTTTTTCTTCCTGCCGCGTCTTTTCGGGGGCCAGAAGCCTCTCCCACTCTTCAGAGGAGAGCGGATCGTCGCCCTGGTCCTTCAGCATCCTGGCTACCTGGGTCAATTCTTGTACCACCTGGCTTCGCATGCGGGTTAGAGAGGGTTGCAGGTAGTGGGTGGTCAGGGCCAAGGTGTCCAGGCTCTTGGCGTCTTTGGTGGCCATCAGGTCGTCCCACCCGCTCGAGGAAAAGGGATCGTAGCCTGCCTGCTTGAGCGTGACCGCGCCGTCGTAGAGGGCCTGCCATTGGGTGGTGAGTTTGCCCTGGAGTTGGGATCGCAATTTCCGGACAACCTGGGCTGGCAGGGTGCTTCCCTCCTGGTGGGCGGCCTCCAACTCTAGCCACACGCTGTCGGCAAAGGGATCGTCGCCTCGGGCTCTGAGATAGGAGGCAGAGTAGTAGAGGTCTTGTTGGTCGAGCTGTAGCTGCTCGGTGACCTTGGCCTGCTCGAGTAGTTCTTTTGTCCGTTCAAAATCCTCGTTCATGGTTTTTCCCCCTGGGGCTGAGGGCTTGCCCTGCCCCGACCAGGCAGTGGATAAATCGGGCCAGCGACCCGCCATCACTTGGTGGGCGGGGTCGTCGTCGGCGAGATAGCTGGCAACATCAATGGATGGCGGTGGCGTTCCGTGTGAAAAGGGGTGTGTTGTCCTGTAGTCATTATAGTACAGAGTTGATTGCGGGTCAAGGGTTTCTTGGGAGGGGGCAGGGGGGCAGGGGGGCGGAGGAGCGGGGGAGCAGAGGAGCAGAGGAGCAGAGGAGCAGAGGAGCAGAGGAGCAGGGGGGCAGGGGAGCAGAGGTAGGGCTATCGCATTCTCGGTAGCAGTGGGGAATGCAGCTCAAAAATGGGGCCATCGGCAAGGATCAAGCCCTACGATCGCCCGAAAACCTGGCGGTGGTGGGGCGCCAGCCCTGCAAAAATGGAGAATGCGATTGCCCTAGAGCAGAGGAGGGGGGGATTGACGTTGGTTGGCATCTGTGTTACAATGCCCGGAATTGGCCGGGGGTCATTTTTCTTTGTGTCCTGGTGCCTTGGTGGTAAGGATAAGCGTTCAGGGGTGCACCAAATCGAGGAATTTTCCGCCGGGATTGGGGGATTAGGGGATTTTTCTATGGGATGATTATCTCCTAATCCTCTAGTCCCGGCCTAATAGCCGGCATTTTCTGATGCCCCCGTGAACGGTTACCCGGCCTGGCTGGGTCAGGGAGGAGGTTGTGGATAAGGTGAAGCGGCTTGAGGGCATCGTCGTGGCCATGGTCACGCCTTTTAACGACGACGGGTCGTTGGACGAGGAGGGGCTGCGGGCCGTGGTTCGCTTTCTGGTCGAGCGGGGCGTGCACGGTCTGTTTCCGGCTGGCAGTCAGGGTGAGTTCTATGCGCTGACGGTCGATGAGTGGCGACAGTTGCTTGACATAACAATTGAGGAGGCTGACGGCCGGGCCCTGGTGATGGCCCACGCGGGTGCGGTCACCACCAGGCAAGCGATCGCCCTGGCCCGCTACGCCGAGGCGGCTGGCGCCGACGTGGTTTCGGCGATCACGCCGTTCTTCGTCGCGCCAACGCAGGAAGAGTTGTACCGGCACTATGCGGACCTGGCGGCGGCGGTGAGCCTGCCGGTGCTGGCCTACAACAACCCGGCGCGCACGGGGGTCAACCTGCTGCCAGCCACCGTCGCGCGCCTGGCGCACGACGCGCTCAATTTCGTCGGCATCAAGGACTCGGGCGGCGACCTGAGCCAGTTCCTCGAGACCATCCGGCTCTGCCCGCCCGGCTTTCGGGCCTTTATGGGGCGCGATTCGTTGATCTTTGCCGCGCTGGCGCACGGCGCGGCCGGGGCGGTGGCCGCTTCGGCCAACGTGGTGCCAGAGTTGGTGGTGAGCATCTACGATGCCACGGTGGCGCGCGATTATGCGCGGGGGCGCGAGTTGCAGCGTCTGCTCTTACCGCTGCGGTCGGCCTTTGGCCTGGGCACTTTTCCGGCCATGATCAAGGAGGCGATGGGCATGATCGGCCTGCCGGCCGGGCCGGCGCGCGGGCCGGTGGGGCCGCTGAGCGAGGAGGATCGCGAGCGGCTGCGCGACGTGCTGGAGCAGGTGGGGGCCATAGGTTAGGAGGGAGGAGAAGTTGAGACAGATCAGGATCACGGCTGGTTTGGTGACGGCCATCGCTGACCTGGCGGACAACGCGACGGCCGACGCGATCTGGGAGGCACTGCCGATCAAGGAGCAGGCCAACACCTGGGGTGACGAGATCTATTTCGGCATCCCGGTCTTTTTGGAGGCGGCGGTGGATGCCCGGGAGACAGTGGCGGTAGGCGAGCTGGCTTACTGGCCGCCGGGCCATGCCTTCTGCATCTTTTTCGGGCGCACGCCGGCCAGCCAGGGCGACGAGCCGCGTGCGGCCAGCGCGGTGAACGTGTTTGGCCGCGTGGCTGGCGACGCGACCATCTTTCGGGAGGTGGCCAGCGGCGAGACGGTATTCATCGAGCGCATTGAGTAGGGGACAGGACGCGGATGGGCGCGGAGTTGGATTCTGTCCGCATTCCATCTATGTCGGCGTTCATCGGCGTCCTCTGGCCTGGCGGAGGAGCAGGGGAGCAGAGGAGCTGGCCGATGGGAAGCGGACAAACGCGGATAGAATCCATATCTGCGTTCATCCCCGTTCAGTAAGCGGCTCCTTGTCCCCAAGGAGATATGGTTACGAGGTTATTTTTGCCAGGCCCGCTCCTTACGGCTTTTTGAAAATTCCTTGAAAGATACGACGAGCGCGATCGCCGTGATGACTAACCACGCTAGGATCAAGGCGAAATTCGCGGTCATGAGAACGGGAATCATCACCACGTAAAAGAACACGTCCAGGAGAAAGTGGGTCAGCATCGCACTCTCGAGGCCGAATTTCCAGAAAAACCAGCCAAATACGAGCCCAACGAGTGCGTTTTGGACGACGACACTTGCCTTGGCAAAAAGAACGTCAGGTACCGGTAGCACCCCAACCAAATGGAACGCCCCAAAAACAAATGCCGCTATCAGGTTTGCGATCCAGATGACCGCCCTTCGGGATGGCTTTTTGTTTGCCGAGACCAGTCTATTGCCTATCCACACCAACAGGTTCATCAGCCCCAACCGAAACATGATCTCTTCTATCACACCTGCATGAAAAGAAACGAATAGCCACTTCCAGGTTTCGGGGTAATTACTCAGAAAATCGGTCGAGTCGGAGACCACAGCCGATAGGTCAGCCCCAAATGCTATTGCCAACACCGCTGAAATTTGACGCAGGCATACAAGAATAAAGCTGGTTGCAATCACAACGAGAACGCTGAGAGAGACAACCAGCCTCAGGGGCGGCCTTTTGGGTTCCTTGTACAGCCAGTTCTCAATAAAAGGTGTTCCCAGGCCGGTGCTTGTGGAGAGCATCAGGCCCAGGGCAAGTATCGCTACCCCAGGCAGAAATCCTTGGAAGATATCTATCCAAACATCTTGTGCCGATGTGTACTCTTGTACCGACAAAACAAAAGGAATGCCGGCCGCGAATCCAGCGATGTACAAAACCAGGAGTACACCGTGCAGTTGCCAATTCCACCGCCGTCGAATAGGTTTCATAACCCCCTCCATGCTGGTATGTTTCCTGCCAAGCTTCAACCAAAGTATATTCGATTTCGATGGAAAGCGCATGTACCCTCGGATGTATTTTCTGGTTTCTCAAGACACATTTCCCTCTCAATTTGTCCTTCGGGTCTGTAAAAAGTCCCCCTTGGTGTCATTGCGAGGAGCGTTTTTTTGCGACCCTGTACTGGCCTACAGGACAGTGCCCTGTACTGGCCTACAGGACAGTGCCCTGTACTGGCCTACAGGACAGTGCCCTGTACTGGCCGCCCTTGTCCTGCCCTGGTCGTGTCCGACCAGGACACGGTCCGACAAGGACAGGGTACAGGACAATCTCCACCTTTGTTCAGCCAGGAGATTGCTTCGCCAAAAGCGCTCGCCATGACATCGTATCGGCAAACAATTCTTTAACGAACCCTTTTACTGGTCCCGACGAACGATCCCTTCTTGCCAGGCGTACACAGCCGCCTGCGTTCTGTCGGCCAAATGCAGCTTGTTGAGAATGTTGCTCACGTGCCTCTTTACCGTGCCATGACTGATGGTGAGCTTTTCGGCGATCTTTTGATTGGTGGTTCCCTGGGCGATCAGTTGCAGCACCTCCATCTCTCGCCCTGTTAGTTCTGTAAATGGGTTTACTTCCCATGTCTCTTTGTTTTGAATCTCTTGCACCACACGAGCCGCAATGCGAGGGTGCAGGGTGGCTTCACCGATCGCCGCCCTTTGAATGGCTTCCAGCAGGTCGTCAGTGGTCACATCTTTTAACAGATAGGATATTGCCCCTGCCTGTAACGCCGGAAAAATGTATTCATCCTGGTGGTACGACGTCAACACGATCACCTGTGTCCTGGGGCTGACGTGCTTGATACGGCGAGTTGTTTCGACGCCGTCCATGCCCGGCATAACCAGGTCCATGAGGACGACGTCTGGCGCGTGTTCTTGCGCCATCTTTGCGGCGGTATCGCCCCTCGATGCTTGCGCAACGACGGTTATTTTCTCCTGTTCTTCCAGGTAGCTCAATAATCCCCTTCTTACGATTTCGTGATCGTCTACGATCATCACCGTGATCGGTTCGCTCATCGCCGCATCCTTACCCTCTCTTGGAGGGAATCACGATCTCAATCCGGGTGCCACCGTCAACCTGGCTCGTGATCTCCAACCTGCCCTCTGAGGTTTCCACCCGTTCCCTCATCGAATTCAACCCCAAACCTTTTCTGGGTTGATTCACGTCAAACCCTATCCCATTGTCGTTGATCTCGAGACGAACACGTTCGTCCAAATAGGCCAGACGAATTTCGACCCTGGTTGCCTGGCTGTGCTTGGCGACGTTTGCCAGCGCCTCCTGAACCACTCGGTATAACGCCTGTTTTCCTTCCAAGGCCAGATCTCGATCTGGCTCGACGTCAATATGAACCTCGACATCGTTGCGGTGAGCCCATTCCGTTGCGTATTGCTGGATCGCGTCCGCCAGGTGTCGCCCTTCCATCTCTGGTGGGCGTAGTTCGTGAATGAGGTCTGTCAATTCCTGTCTGACCGTGTTGATGGCGGCTTGCGTTTCCATCAAGCTGTTTCTTATTTCGTCCCTGTCCGCGTCTCTATCGAGCTTGCTGATGGCGGTGCCAAGCTGAAATGCTGCGGCGAAGGCTTGCTGTTTGGCACTATCGTGAAGTTCTCTGGCTAGCCTGTTGCGCTCTTTGGACACAGCCATCTCCTGCCGTTCAGCCAGCAACCCCTGAAGCTGGACGGCCATCCGATTCATCCGATCCGCCAACTGTCCCAATTCATCCGTACTTTGGTCTTCTACCAGTTCTGAAAACTCTCCCCGGCTCCAATGGTCCGCGGCCGCGTAAAGTTTTCTGAAACGCACCTCGAAATATCTGGCTGTCAGGAAACCAAACGAAGCCCCAACCACGCCCGCGGCGATCAAAAACCACACTAGGCTGGACCCGACGATCCTCATGATATAAGTTGGCAGGAGCTCTTGTGATGGGAGGGATTTGATGACGGCGACGATCGCCCCCAGGATCTCTTCGCCAGCCGATACGTTCAAACTATTCGAGTTCTCATAGACGGGAATCGCCAGAAGCAAAAGGTTTTCATCTTTTCGTTTTGCAGACAACTTTGCGACTTCTGTTTCGCCGTCTAGTGCGGCCTGCATGATTTCGTTGATTTCAGGATACGCGTGAGATTTGAAATTCTGCGTGTCATAGGCTGTGCTGCCAAGGTCGCCCAGGGTCACGCCGAGGAGCGAACCTTTCGCGTCGACCACGGCACCTTCTAGCTGGGGAGCGGTCGTAATGGAGAGACTTATATCCCCGATGGTGATCACCTCGTAGCTGGATTCAGTCAGTACGTCCAGGTTGTTGATCAGCAGTTTGACGCCGAAGACGTCTGGAGGCGATTGTGCAAGAAACTGACGCATGAAATCCACATATTTCCCGGCATAGATCTCTTCCATCCAATAATCTGGATCCAACAAGTCAATTGGGGACAGGATAAAAGTAAACAGAGGGATGGAGACGAGAACGGCTATGAACAGCAACGAACCCACCGTCACCCCGATATAACTAGCCGTTAGCTTCCAGCGCAACTTTCCAAAGACGTTTCTCAACGTTTTCATCTTTTCATGCCAAGGATACACAAGTGGCTTTGCTTTGCCCGCCGCTGTTCTTTTATCACCCAATCTTCCAATCCCGGCGAATATGGCAGCGTCGCCAGACTATCGCTCCCGCGTCGGCAGCGCCCCCCAGATGCCGACCAGGCCCAGCAGGAAAAAGATCGCCACGTAGACCAGCAGCCCGTTGCCCTGAACGCCGGACATCCCCTCGCCCTTGAACCAACTCACGAGACTGACCACTCCCATGAGCGAACAGACGATGCCCATCAGCCCGTAAAACGCCCTCACCGCGCACGATTTCATAGACTTCCTTCTCTTTTCTCTGAGTGAATTCAGCCGCGCGCTAAAAGCACACGGCTGGCACAAATGCAAGCCCGCGGCGCGGGTTTTCACCGTTGGCCCTCTTCAAGGCTTGGCCCTACGCACGCGCCCGCGTGCGTAGGGTTGGGTGCGCAAGGTGTCGTCTTTCGGTGGTTGGTTTTCCCCCCTCACCCTAGCCCTCTCCCCCCTGTGGGAGAGGGGGTACGCTTCTCGCCCAGGACCTCCCGCTGTGGGAGAGGGAGGGCGCCTCTCGCCCTGGCCCTCCCCCTGTGGGAGAGGGGGTGCGCCCCTCGCCCCAGCTCTCCTGCCGTGGGAGAGGGAGGGCGCCTCTCGCCCAGGACCTCCCGCTGTGGGAGAGGGAGGGCGCCTTTCGCCCTGGCCCTCCTGTCGTGGAGAGGGAGATCGCCCCTCACCCCGACCCTCTCCCCCCGTGGAGAGGGAGATCGCCCCTCACCCCGACCCTCTCCCCCTGTGGAGAGGGAGATCGCCCCTCACCCCGACCCTCTCCACAGGGGGAGAGGGAGTGCCCGGTGCAACGAACTCCCCTCTCCCTCCCCTTTACGACAATGGGTTCTCGTCCTCGTCTTCCTCGTCCTCGTTTGACCGCCAGCGCTGCTGCAAAAAGCGTTCGATTTCGTCAAAAAACGCCTCGTCGGCCACGAGTTCCTCCTCGGGTGCCTCAGCCTTGGCCTTTTTGATCGCCTCCTTGACGTGGTCCGGCAGCAGGCGGTATAGCTTGTCCATCTGCGGCGTCAGGTCCTCGGCCCACAGCCGCAGCTTGTTGAAGCTGATCTCGACGTCCAGCATCTGTGTCAGCACCGCCAGCACGGCCGCCGACGCCTTGGGGTTGATCGTCTGCGTTGCATACATCGGGATCTCGCCCAGCAGGCACAGCCCCTCCAGGTCGCGCTCCCTGCCCGCGGCCAGCAACAGCCCGTTCAGCCCGCCGATCGTACCTTGATCCATGATCCGCACGCCGTGCGCTTCTATCTCGACCAGCAGGCCGGGATGCGTCGCTGTGCCCCACACCCCCGGCGCCTGGTCGTGATGGATCAGCGTCGGAAACGCGGCTGCTGTATAGATCCGCTCCACGCCGAACTGTCCAGCCAGGTCCAGGATCAGGCCGGCCATCTGGTACCCCTGTGATGGCTGCTCCGTGCCGACGAAAAAGAGCAGGTCGTGCGCTGTTTCCGCCTGTTGCCAAAAGTAGAACCGGCTCTCCGGGAAATCGGGTGCCTGCAGCAGCCGATCGGCGATCCGCACCTGAGAGGGGGAAAAGAAGGCGTGGGCGTCTATTTCGCCCAGGAGCCTGGCCTCCAGTTCCTGTCGCAGGAAATTGACTGCCAGCAGCCCCACTGCACCCATGCCCGACCAGCCGGCCACCAGGTAAGGCCGTCGCAGCCTGGGCCGGGCCTCCAACTTGATTGCCCCTTGCCAATCGTTCATCGCTCCCCACCTCCCTCCATTCCTACCCCATTAACCACAATTCCCCAACCCCCCACCCTCCCACGCCTCACGCCTCACACTACCCTGTTCTCCAACACCCCCACCCCCTCGATCTCGACCTCGACCCGGTCGCCTCGCTGCAAGGGACCGATGCCCGCCGGTGTGCCGGTCAGGATCACGTCGCCCGGTTCGAGCGTCATCACCTGCGTGACGTGGGCCACCAACTCGGCCACTGAAAAGACCATGTGCGAGGTGCGCGACTCCTGCCGTACCTGGCCGTTGACCCGGCAGGCGATGGACAGGTCGCCCGGCTCCAGGTCGGTGACGATCCACGGGCCGAGAGGGCAAAAGGTGTCGAAACCCTTGCCTCGCGCCCACTGACCGTCCCGGCGCTGCAGGTCGCGCGCCGACACGTCGTTGCCGCAGGTGTAGCCTAGCAGATAATCGAGCGCCTCCCCAGCGGCCACGTTCCGCGCCCGCCGGCCGACCACCGCCACCAGCTCGGCCTCGTGATCCACCCACTGCGAGATGGCGGGGTAGACGATCTTTTCACCCGGCCCGATCACCGCCGATGGCGGCTTTAAAAAGAGGATCGGCTCGGCCGGCACCTCCTTTTGGGACTCGGCCGCGTGCGCCGCATAGTTCAGCCCCACTGCCACCACCTTGGTCGGCTGGCAGGGGGCCAGCAGCCGCAGCTCAGACAGCGCCCCGACCCGCTCGCCCCGGTTCAAGTCGCCAAACACCTCCCCCTCGACTGCATAGACGTCGTCCCCCTCGATTACGCCATACCGCCCTTCCCCACCCTTCTCCACAAACCTGACGATCCTCATCGTTATCCTTTCCCTCTCCTGGCGATCACCCATATAGTCTAGGAAGACTTGAAGAAGTCTGTTGGGCTGTTAAAGGCGGTCCACCATCGCCCTCAGCTTGGCCTGCACTTGCTCGGCTATCTCCTGCAACTGCGGGTTTCCCACGGCTGCCATGGCCGCTGCGGGGTCCATCGCTGCGACCTCCACCTGCCCTTTGGCCACCTCCTGTACGATGACGTTGCACGGCAGCATGACGCCGATCTTGTCCTCGGCCTGCAAGGCCCGGTAAGCGAGAGGCGGATTGCAGGCGCCCAGGATCTTGGGGGCGAGCTTTGCCAGGCGATCACTTCATGATCATGTGCCGCCCGCGCAACCCCTCGATCTGCACGCCCAACTCGATCTCCCCGGCCTCGGCCAGTTTCGCGGCTGCCCGCTCCACGTCCCGCACCGTCCAGCCGAACAGGCGCGCGGCCTGCGCCGACGTCGCCGCCACGACGTTGGCCAGGTAGCGCCGCAGCAGATGCTGCCGCGCCTCCCCTCGCCCGATGGCCCGCGCCCGCCCCGGCACCTGGGGGAACCAGCGCGGCAGCAACTCGTAGACAAAGGCGTAGCGCCACGCACCGGCCTCGGCGACCCCAACCGGCAGCACCTTGAGCCCGGCCTGCAACTCGGTCAACGTCCGGTCAAAACGGCTCTTGGCGCTCTCGGCGCTCAACCGCGCCTCCCTCCGCAGCCGCACCGTATCCAGCGGCCCGTGTGTCAGCAACGCCTCGTAAACCGCCTTGGCCTCGGCGGACATGCGGCCGTCCTGGTACTCTTGCAGGTAATCGTCCAGGTCGCCATAGTTCTCCGACAGGGCGTAAAAGTAAGGCAATTCAGACAGGGAGACGAGCGTGGCCCGGCGCTTGAGTAACTTGCCATAGTACCACCACTTTTTGTCCAGCGCCTGGTCCTTCCAGCCCCAGCACCGGCTGAGGTCGGGGTCGTCGTGGGCGTTCGGCACCGACCGGACGCGGCCAGCGATGGCGTAAAACAGGTTGGGCAGTTCCGTGCCCTTGATGGGCCAGAAGTGACAAAAGCCCACCGCCTCGACAAAGGCCCGCGCCTCCTCGACGGTGCGAAGCCGAAGTTCTGGTGTGCGACGGCAAATCAAGTCACGCCGCTGCTGAACTTCCTCCGCTTTCACGCCTTCCTCTCCCCTTTCGCGCTTTCGTCTTCTTTCGCGTTCCCCACGTTCTGCCCCAGCACCTGGCGAAACAGGAACCAAGACCCTTTGCGGCCGCCAGCCCCTCGGGGCGAGCGGTCGTAGTAGATGTCGAATACCTCTCCTGTCTCGATGCGCACGCGGTAATAATCCCGCCCTACGCCCCACGAGCCGCGCCGCTCGGCCGCCTTGGCCCGATAGGAGCCTCGCTCCTTGAGGTAGAAGGCCTTGGTCTTGCCCCGCTGCCGGTAGTCATGCCACTCGCGCAGGACGGCGGCCACGCGGTAGTCCCGCCCCTCCCAGGCGAAACGGTCCGGTGGCCCAGGGCGCTTTTCCAGCGCTGGCGGCTGGTCATAGGCCACCTCGATAGGCTCACCGATAAAACGGGCGGTCAGCCCGCCTGCCCGTTCCTCACCTTTTCCAGCGTTCCTCCGTCCGAACATGGGTACGCGTCACTTCCTCTGGCTCAGCCATGCCCTCCGTCAAGTAGACGTAGGTCCTGCCTTCGGCATTGCTGAAACCGGCGTGGCGACCGTCTCGATCCAGGGCGATAAAGTTCATACGGCTCAGGTAACGGCCGCCCAGGTCGTTCAGATCCTCCATCGCCCGCTGCCCAGCCTCGGCCAACTCCAGGCCCATCTTGAGATAGAGCACCAGGCTGCGCGCCGTGCCGGCCCGGATGGCCATCTCGCCCATGCCGGTGCAGGCGACTGCCCCGTAGCGACTGTCGGCATAGATGCCCGCGCCGATGACCGGCGAGTCGCCCAAGCGCCCCGGGTACTTCCACGCCCAACCGCTCGTGCTCGCCCCGGCACAAAGATTGCCCTCCGCGTCCTGGGCGAGAAAGTTGACCGTGCCCTTGGTGCGCTCGGGGTCGGTGGCGATATCGAGCCACTTGTGGAGATCTGGCTGTTCAGCCAAGTGGCTGAACACCTCGGCGGGCATGTCGGCCCGCAGGCGCTCTTCCCACACCGACCGGGCTTCCTCGGTCAGCAGATCGCGCCGCTCAAAGCCCATCTCGGCGGCAAAGCGCTCGGCGCCCCCCCCGACCAGAAAGACGTGGGGCAGCTTTTCCATCACCTTCCGGGCCACAGATATGGCGTGCACATAGCCGCCCATAGCGCCCACCGCACCGGCGCTCAGGTCTCGGCCATCCATGATGCTGGCGTCCAATTCCACCTGCCCCAACAGATTGGGGTAGCCGCTGTAGCCCACGCTGTGGTCCTCGGGGTTCTCCTCTACCAGCCGGATGCCCGCCTCGACGGCGTCTACGGCCGAACCGCCAGCCTTGAGCAGGCGCATTGATTCTTTGATGCCTACGATACCGTTGGTGCAAGTCACGACGATCACGATGACACCTCTCCGTTGAGATTATTTTGCTGCCCAATTCTACACCTTCAAGGGCAAAAGTCAACCCCTTCGCCTGGATCTTTTGCTGCCGGGGCCGTTCGCTTTAGGACACATTTCCAGCAATCCACGAATGAGGTTGATCTTGGCCGAATGTCCCTGCGTGAGGCGCGTCCCCAGACCCTCGGGACCCAGCAGGCGATCGGTGATCTCGCGGGGCGAAAGCCCCTGGCCGCGCAAGGCCCGAGCCTGCTCCGCCAGGCCCTCCCAATAGGCGATCTTGCGCTCGATAGCCCGGCCGGCATCCTCGACGAAACCGGCGTGGGAGCAGATGAGCAGCCGGGGCCGGAGCGCCAGGACGCGCCGCAAAGACGCCATCGTGCCGGCCAGGTTCTCCTCCGGGCGTGCGTAGCGAACGCGCTCGTGGACGAACAGGTCGCCCCCAAAGAGCCACCCCTGCTCCCGCTCAAAGAGACAGACGTGGTCTGGGCTGTGGCCGGGGGTGGGGATCACCTCAAAGCGATAACGCTCGGTCTCGACGACGCCTTCCAGCGGCTCTGCAACCACGTTGCGCGGCTGCCCCCAGACGACCCGGCGGTAGAACTCTAGCCGGCAAAAGTCGGCCAGAATGGGGACGGCCCCCGGCGAGGCAGCGATGGGCAGGCCCAATTCGCGCTGCAGGGCCCAGTTGCCGCCGCTGTGGTCTTCGTGGTGGTGGGTGTTGACGACCTGACGGACGTCTCGTCCCCGGCACCAGGCGACGAGCTCGCCGGCCGTGGCCGGGGGACCGGCGTCAACTAGCAGGCCGTCTACCAGGTAGGCGTTGACAGTGTAGAGGGGACGGCCGAGGACAGTTCGCGCCAGGTGAAGGCGGGTGATGGGGCCACGGGTGGCCGTCTCAAGCATCCGGTTGCCCCAACGGCCACAGCCTCAGTTGGCGAGGCGGGCGGCGGCCGTCGAGAAGAATGTAGGGCGCGGCCCGCTCAGCGACCACGCCCAACTGGCGCAGGTCGGATAGGCTGCGCAGGCGTCCCTGCCGCCGTTCGTGCAGCAGCTTTTCTGCATTCTTGGGGCCAATGCCCGGCACGCGCAGCAGGTCGCGCCGGTCGGCGGCGTTCAGCTCGACGGGTGCATCGAGCAGGTGCCCCTCGGCCCAGGCCAGCTTGGGGTCGCTGCTCAGGGGCAGGTTGCCCGTCGCGTCAAAGGGTAGTTCTTCAGCGACAAAGCCATAATCGCGCAGCAGAAAAGACGACTGGTAGAGCCGACGCTCGCGCAGCGGCGAGGCCGACGGGCGGTCCTCCAGCGGCGTATCGGGCACCGGCGAAAAGCGGCTAAAGTAGGTCCGCGCCAGGCCAAGTTGCCGGTACAGCGACTCGGTCGTCGTCAGCAGTTCGGCGTCGCTCTCGTCCGTCGCGCCGACGACGAATTGGGTACACGAACTGGGCCAGCGGCCAGGGACCTGTCGCCGGATCTCCTCGACCCAGCCCAAGCGCAGCAGCAACTCCTCGGTGAAGACCTTGTGTGGCGCCAGTTGGGCCAGCCGTTCAGAGTTGGGTGCCTCCAGGTTGACCGACACCCGGTCGGCCAGGCGCATGGCCGCCAGCACCTGATCCCGCTCCGCACCGGGCATGATCTTGAGGTGAATGTAATCCCGAAAATCGTAGCGATGGCGCAAAATCTCGGCCGTGGCAATGAGGCGGTCCTGCGTTCGAGGGCCGCCGCCGGCGACGCCGGAACTGAGAAAGATACCCTCAACCAGCCCCCTTTGATGCAACTGCACGAACAGGCGGGCCAGCTCGTTGGGCGAAAAGCCGACACGGCGAAAATCGCGCCCCTGGCGGAAGGCGCAATAGCGACAGTCCCGCTCGCAGGCCGAGGTGAGCGCCGTCTTTAGCAGCGCGATCCGTCTGCCGTTGGGCAGCGCGGCGTGGGTGATGCAGTCAGAGAGATCGTGGCCAGCCTGGATCGGCGGCAGGCGGCGCGATCCCACCATCTCCTCGGCCGGCTCGAGGCGGGTCGGCGGTCCTAATTCTCTGAGTTTCTCTATCGCATCCATGGCTCGCCTCCAGCAGCCATTATACGAACAAATGTTCGTGCTGTCAAACTGGACCAGTGCATCTCGATCCAGGGGTTTCGATACGCTTCTTCGCTGGCGCTACGAAGCTACTCAACCGGCGCTTGTCCCACAACTAGATCCGCTCTTGCGCGGCGACCCAGGCGCCCCTGCCCGGCGTGCTGACCAGGTATCTCCCGCCCAGGCCAGGCAGCAGGTGCGTCAACGCCCCCTCCAGGCGGGCCTGGTCTGGACCCCGGCAGAGGAGGTGCACGTTTTGACCGGCATCAATGGTAAAATAGACTTCCAGCCCCCGGCGCCGCCACGCCTGTACGGCCTGGATCAGAGCCAGCGTCCCCGGCTGCCAGTAATAGATCCCGCTGAGCCAGGGGCGATCGGCAAGGCGGGAGGTCATGGCCACCACGTGCATCGAAACCGCCTCCCGCTCGACCGCCGGCCCCAGCGTCCGCCAATCCCTGTCCAACAGCGCCTGCCGCACGACCGCCAGCGTGCGCGGCAGCGCGTCCAGGCGGGCCTGGTAAAAGGGGCTCGTCCTGGCCAGACGATGCCCCTCCGACGAGGAGATCTCCTTGGCCTCCTCACCAAGGATGACAGTGACGACGCTCAGATCCCAGTGCGCCGGCGGCGCGATCTGGCGCGCGTAGGACGTCTCGTCGTCGGCGCCAGCCAGCCACTCGACAAAGCCACCGGGAATCGAGCGACACGCCGAACCGGAGCCCTTTCGCGCCAGGATGGAGAGCTGCCTCTCAGCCAACTCCAGACCGGCCGCCCTGGTGGCCGCCAGCGACAGGGCAGCAAAGGCCGACGCCGAGGAGGCGATCCCGGAGGCAGCAGGAAAGTCGTTGTGCGACTCGACGACGGCGCGATCGCTCACGCCAGCCAGGTGCCGCACCCGGTCGAGGTGGCGGACGACGCGTCCATACGCCTCTGGAGGTGCGGCACGGCGGTCGATCGTGACGAGATCCCGCTCCTGGTGGGGCAGAAACGCCACAGACGTCGTCGTCGTCGCGCCGCCGAGGTTGACCGAGATGGAAGCGTTGGCCGGGATGTTGATCGCGTCGTCGAGGTTGCCCCAGTACTTTACCAGGGCCAGGTTGGGATGTGCCCTGGCGGTGACCTTGAGATCCACCTGCGCTAACCCTCTCGCGCCCACAGGTGAGCGTACTTGAACCGGCGGCCGGTATCGAACTCATTCAGACTAACCACGTGCCACTCCATCACAGCGTCGTATTATAGCACAGCGTCAGGCTTTGACAACCGTTCCCACCCTCCTCAGCCCCCGCTTGCCCTCCGCCGATTTTGCCAGTACAATACACCCGCATCGGCTATCGCTAAACCTGTTTATCCGCGCACTGCGGCAGGACGCACGTCGCACGAAGGAGGAAAACATGAAAGGAAACGAGCAGATCCTCGACACACTGAACGCGCTTCTGGCCGACGAATTGACGGCCATCAACCAGTACATGGTGCACTCGGAGATGTGCGATGACTGGGGGTACGAGCGGCTCCACGAGGCGATCGAGAAACGGGCCATCGAGGAGATGGGACACGCGGAGAAGCTGATCGCGCGCATCCTGTTTCTGGAAGGTCGGCCGATCGTCAGCAAACTGAACCTCATCGCCATTGGCGCCGAAGTCGAGACGCAGCACAAGAACGACCTAGCGGCCGAGGAAGGCGCCGTGCAGGCGTACAACGCGGGCATCCGGCTGGCCGTCGAGGTCGGCGACAACGGAACCCGCGAACTCCTCGAGTCGATCCTCACGGACGAAGAGGAACACGTTGACTGGCTCGAGGCCCAACTGGATCAGATCGCTCAGATGGGAATTCAGAATTACCTGGTAGAGCAGATCGACTAAATCAATGCCGACCAGACTTCCGACGTCTCAGGTGGGCCTGTCATCTATAGACTCAGCAGATCCAATTTTGCTCGGCCTGGATTGCCAAATCCCCGATTTTGGCCTGGATTTGGCAATCCCCTCGGAGCATTTTTGGATCTAGTGAGACTTTGGAAGTCTAAGTACTTGTCCAAGAATAATTCTGGGGTTTAGTGGCGATTTTGCGCCTGATCTGCGCCCCAAAGTGCGAGGCACTGTCCTGGACGGTCAGTACAGGGTTATTGATGGACAAGTGCTAAGGTCTTCCACTTTCAACGGTCAGCCTTCCGACCTTCCAACCTTTTGACCTTCGAACCTCGAACAAGGAGTCAAGGATGTTCGATTTCATGCTCACCGACGAGCAGCAGGCGCTGCGCGACGAGGTGCGGGCTTTTGTGCGAGAGAAGGTGCCCCGGCGGTTGATCCTGGACATGGACGCCGACCGGGTGCGCTATCCCCGCGGGTACGTGCAGGACCTGGCCGCCCAGCGGCTGCTGGGTCTGCGCTTTGCGCCCGAGTACGGCGGGCGCGGGCTGGGCTGGCAGGACGAGATCGTCGCCCTGGAGGAGATCGGCGTGTTGGGCACGTCGCTGGCCTGCCTCTTTTCGCTGCCCAGCATCGTCGGCGAGGCGCTCCACGTCTTTGGCACGCCGGAGCAAAAGGCCCGCTGGCTGCGCCCGACCCTGGCCGGTGAACTGACCGTCGCCGAGGCGCTTACCGAACCGCGCGGTGGTTCCGACTTTTTCGGCACGACGACGACGGCAGTCCGCGACGGCGCCGGGTTCCGCTTGAAGGGACAGAAGCGCTTCGTCGTCGGCGCGGAGGGGGCTGACCTTTTCCTGGTCTACGCCCGCACCGATCCGGATGCACCGCCTCACGAGGGCATCAGCGCCTTTGTCGTCGAGCGAGGCGAGGGCGTGGAGGTGCACCACGTCTA
>Ga0180438_10002671_pt1 | contig 28404 bp, 27 predicted proteins | sample SS_ome_12_FD_132455 | JGI IMG/M metagenome (GOLD analysis project Ga0180438, IMG submission 132455) | Hypersaline lake sediment archaeal communities from the Salton Sea, California, USA - SS_3_D_2 metaG | ecosystem: Environmental > Aquatic > Non-marine Saline and Alkaline > Hypersaline >...
AAAAAAGCCCTTCAGGAAACTGACGGTGATATGGACAACGCCTTGCAATTACTCAGAAAAAGAGGCCTGACTACTCTCGATAAAAGAGCTGGACGCAAAACCAGCCAGGGACAAGTAGTCGCCACGGCAAGTGAAAACGGAAAAACGGCTGTGATGGCTACACTCTGTTGCGAAACCGACTTCGTCGCAAAAAGTGAAGATTTCACACAGGCAGCCGAAAAACTAACCCTCTACGCACTGAGCTGCCCGGAAAATAATGGTGCCGAAAATATACTCAAAACTTCCCTCAACGGACAAACCTTTGAAACTCTCTTAAATGACTTAGCGGCTAAAACCGGTGAAAAAACAGAGGTGGGAGACTACGCAAAACTCCAGCTTGATACACCAGGCATCATCGCCAGCTATGTGCACTTCAATAAAAAACTCGGCACAATGCTGCAAATAGAAACCAACGACGAAAACACCGCCAAATCGCAACCGCTCAGACAGGCGGCAAATGACATCGCTATGCATATTACCGCCACAAACCCTTTGGCTGTAGATAGACAAGGTATTGACGAAGAAACAGTCAAACAGGAAAAAGCTATCTACGCCGCCCAAATCAGCAACAAGCCCGAAAATATCATTGATAAAATCATCGAAGGAAAAATGAAAAAATTCTACAGCCAGAACTGCCTCCTGGAACAACCTTTCGTAAAAGACGACAAAAAAACTGTTGAAAACGTGCTCGAACAGTCCGTAAAAGAAACAAATGGACAGGCCAAAATTATCTCCTTCGTAAGATTTTCAGTCAGCGAATAATCCTATAAACCGGTTACAACTACCGTGGCTGGTGCTTGACTGCCGTAGCTTGGAACTGTTTACGAAAAACAGGTAAAGATTAAACCAGACCTGATTACCAAAGCATCAGCAGGCAGGCAGACGGGGTAACAACAATGGCAAAAAGCAAATACCATCGCGTGCTGCTAAAACTCTCCGGAGAAAGCTTCTGCAAAGCAAACTCATTCGGTATCGATGCTGAACGGCTGCAAGCCATCGCCAAACAAATAAAGCAAATTCACCAATTAGACACGCAGGTCGCCGTAGTTGTCGGCGCCGGTAACATCCTGCGAGGCGAATCCTTTTCAAAGATGAGCGATATCCCACGAAACACCGCCGACTATATGGGTATGCTGGCAACTATTATAAATGCCTGCGCCCTGCAGGAAACCCTCGAAAAGGCCAACCAGCCCACGAGAGTGCTAAGCGCTATAGAAGTCTCGGCCATCTGTGAGCCATTTATTCGACGACGGGCTCTGCGGCACCTCGAGCGGGGCAGAGTAGCTATCCTGGCAGGGGGAACGGGTAATCCCTTTTTTACAACCGATACCTGCGCAGCCTTGCGAGCCGCAGAGCTTGATGCAGACCTGCTGATAAAAGCCACAAAAGTATCCGGTGTTTACAGCGCAGACCCCGCCCATGACACCAACGCCGAATTATTCAGAAAATTATCCTATGACCAGGTATTCAAGCAAAACCTGAGAATTATGGACCACTCGGCAGTAAGTTTATGCCGCGATAACAATATCAGGATTATTGTGCTCAATATCTTCAAAAATGATAACGTTGCCAAAGCTGTTCGTGGCCAACAGGTAGGAACTTTAATTGAGGGAAATTGACCCGCTGCGACCACACCACGGCGAGTAATCAGGAGAATTCAAATGCCGTTAGACAAAATCATCTCAGAACACAAACAAAAAATGCACAAAGCCGCTGAAATCCTGCACGATGACCTGAAATCACTTAGAACCGGGCGAGCCTCCACCGGGCTGGTCGAATACCTTAAGGTTGATTACTACGGAACACCTACTCAACTGAAACAATTAGCTACGATTGCCACACCGCAGGCCGATATGATTGTAATTAAACCGTTTGACCCTGCTTCTACAAAAGAAATCGAAAAAACCATTAAAAGCAGCGACTTGAGCATCACACCTGTGCTTGACGGCCAACTCATTCGCCTGAACATCCCGCCTCTTAGTGAAGAAAGAAGACAGCAGCTTGTATCTCAGGCAAAAAATATGGGCGAACAAACAAAAATTGCCATCCGTAACATCCGCAGGGATGCAAACAAACAACTCGAAAAAACGCAAAAAAATAAAGAAATTACCGAAGATGACCTCGAAAACGGCAAAAAACAAATCGACAAAATTACAAAAAATCACTCCGCAGAGGTCGATGAGATTATCAAATCCAAATCCAGGGAGATAATTGCAAATTAACCTGCCCGAGGCTTGCCACCGGGGGACAAAAAATGAGTGCTGACAAAAAAATAGCCGCTAAGCCTTCCAAAAAATCGAAAAGATGCGTAATCCTGACGCTAATTGCATTCTTCATAGCACTGGTTTTGCTGCTGGTTTTATTAATCCCGGCATTTGTCTCTTCTCAAAAGGGACAAAAAACCATTCTGGCTAAGTTAAACGACTCAATCAGCGGCCGGGTGAATTTTACAGACCTGTCGATGGGCTGGCTGAAAGGTATTAAAATTACTGATTTCAGCTTCAAAGATGAAGCCGGTAAAACCAGTCTCCAAATCAAAAACCTTACCACGAAACCACACTACAGTTCGCTTGTGTTCGGTAACCTTTCCTTCGGAAAAACCACACTCGAAGAGCCAAAAATGTCCGTCAACCTGCAAAAACAGAAAGTGAACGCAAAAAAAATCTCTACGCCTTCCAGCCATAAAACCACCGAAACCTCAGGGCCTCTTTTGCCTGTGAGCCAAATCGACCTGACAATCAACAACGGCAACTTGAAAGTTACTAAAGGAGAAAAAACAAGTGTAGCTATCTCGAAGTTTAACTCCGATGTGCAACTTCGACCACCAGGGAAAACAAGTCTATTTAATATCGATATGATACTGGCGGCAAATGATAAACACTCTTCATTGACTGCGAGCGGCCTGCTTGCCCCAGACCGCAAAAAGGGCTGGAACTGGCAGGGCACCACCGGACAGTTAACGATAGACATAAATGACCTCGACCTCGAATCCCTTCAGCCGCTTTTCGAAATGGCTGGTATTCAAATCGAGGCAAAAGGCCGGCTCTCCACAAAACTTCACGGCAAAATAAAAAACGGCCAATTCAAACAGCTCAAAGGAACCGCCAAGGCAGAAAATCTAAAATTAACCGCCGAGCCGCTCAAAGGCGACAAAATCAAAACCGACAACCTCGATTTGACGGTTGACCTCGAGCAAAAACAGGATTTTATAGATATCGCCAACCTTGACATTCACGCCGACTGGTTCGATGCTACTGCAAAAGGGCAATTGCCGACCACCTTCAACTCATTAACCGAGTTTGTTAAGGCCGAATCCCAACAAAAACTTACCGCTAATCTTATGTGCAATGTCGCCGAACTCGCTTCGCAATTGCCACAAACCTTAGGAATCAAAAAGGGCCTGAACATCTCTGCCGGCACATTGCGGGCCGACGTAGAAAAAATTACCGAACAGCAAAAAGCAAAAATTATCGCAGCAGCAAGCCTGGCCGACTTACAGGGCATAATTGATAACAAGACACTGGAACTTTCCGCACCAATCAAAGCACAGGCGCAAATCTCCGCCGATGCTGAAAAGATAAAATACGAACAGGTAACTATCGATGCTCCTTTTGCACAGCTTGATTGCAGCGGCACGAACCGGTTGCTCAACTTCAAAGCCAACATCAACCTCGCCCTGCTGCAATCTGAATTAGGTCAATTCCTCGACATCGGCCCATACCAGATGACCGGACTGCTCTTCAGCGAGGGGCAAATCCAGCCCGATGGAGACAAAATTGAGGCGGGAGGCACAGCCGAACTACAAGGCTTTAAGCTGACCTCGGCAACCGGCGAGACAGCCGACGAACCAGCCGCCAATATTCGCTTTGACATTGCTATAGTGCCGGGCCGGCAGATTAGTTTGGCCCAGCCTGCCGAAATCAATGCCAACCTGGGAAACTTCACCTGTAAAGACCTGCATATCGGTCTCGCCGAATCAGACCAACAGCCGCCGGGCTCGAACCCCCCTTGGCGAATAAATCTCACCGCTAAAGACCTTGACCTCAAGCGGGCAGGGGCATTTGCCGTTGTAACCGGCGCTATGCCGCCGGAGATTCAACTTGCAGGACAGGCACATGGTGATATTGATGTGGAAAAGACCGTAAAAAGCTTCAAAATCTCCGCCGAACCACTCGAAATCAATAACTTTCTCCTCGGAAAAACCGGCCAAAAACCTTTCACCAGAGAAAATGTCCGGATTATTCTCGATGTAGAACTGGACCCAGCCGCAAGAACACGAACCGTAAACAAACTCCAGTTGCAGACCGAACAAATAAACATCGATTTTACCGGCACCGAAAAAAACCACAACGGCACCACGGAATTGCACGGCACCGCCGAATACGACTTCGACTGGTCAGCCGTAAGCGATATTGCAGCACCGTTTATGCCACATGGACTTCGGCTGAAGGGACAAACAACTGATACGATAAAATTCAACAGCCAATACCCGGCCGACCGCACCGACAAAACACTCCAAAACCTTACCACCGCCGGCAGCCTTCAATTTGAAAACGCTGATTACCTCGGCCTGAATCTCGGACCTACTGAAATAAACCTGAAAATCCAGAACGGCCTCCTTGAAATCCTCCCATTTGCCACCACCGTAAACAAAGGAACTTTGAGCTTTGCCGCAAAGGCCGACTTCAACTCCGAAAAGACCCTGCTGAAAACCACCTCACCTTTACACATAGCAAAAGACATCAATATCACAAAAGAAACCTGCCGTCAGCTCCTGATGTACCTGAACCCCGTTTTTGCAAACGTCATCGACATAAGCGGAGTGGCAAACCTCCGATGTGACAAACTCGAAATCCCGCTCCGCCACGCTCAGGCCACGGATGCAAAAGTTGTCGGAACTATATGGGTGGATAACCTGCGGCTCGACGCCTCTCAGCTTCTGGGCAAAATTCTGTCCGTCGCCGGGGAAAATGCCGGCGGGCAAATCATAACAATACATCCCACCAACTTTGTAGTAAGCAACGGCATAGTCAGATACCCGGATATGCAGATGGATGTGGGCAACAACCCCGTCAATTTCGCAGGCACCATCGGACTCGACAAATCCCTTGATATGAAGGTTACCCTGCCATACACCACGGCGGGCAGAACTGCAAGAACAGACCGCAACGTCCCGGGAAAAAGAATCGTGGTCCCTCTTACCGGCTCAATAGACAATCCTGTTCTGGACCTCAGCAGGCTTTTAGAAGGCCAGGTCAAAGAGCAGTTGGAGAATCTGTTACGCGAAAAAATCGGCGAAGAGCTGGAGGAATTGTTCAAGTGAAAACCCGAACTTACCGATTAAAATAAACTCCTGCAGATTCCAAAAGGAAATGCTATGTTCAAAAAGCTACTTTCCACACCTATACAAAAACTTGCCCGCCGTGGCGGGCTTGGAAAAGCCGGACGTTTCGCTGTCTTCCAGATAAAAATGTGGTCCCACTGCGCCAGGCTGCTGAAAAAAAACCGCGCCAACTACCAGGCCGCCGCTCTTTCATACTACACAATGTTTGGCATCGTCCCGCTTGCCATTGTAATACTACTTTTCTTCCAGCTCTTCCCCGCTTACAGCGATACAGGCGAGCAGGTAAAAGATTTTCTTTACAGCCAGATGCATCTGTCCGAAATCCAGTATCAGCAAAGTCCTGAACTCGAAGGCGAGGTCACTGTTACAGCCAAAATCGACAACATCGTCGACAACTTCTTTGGAGAACTCGAAAAAGGCAGAGGTTCTGTCACACTGATAAGTGTCATCATAATTATATGGGCAGCCCTGATGCTGCTTTCCACAATAGAGGGCGCCTTTAACAATATCTGGCACGTGGCGAAAGGACGAAGCTTTCTGCGCAGAATAATAAACTATTGGGCACTGCTGACACTTGCACCGATTCTAATCGCTGCCGGTATCTATGTCTCGGCGCACTCAGCTACTTTAAGCAGTCTGCAAAAAACACTGTTTTCCGCTATCGGACCCGTCCTGCTGAACTACCTTATCTCGGTAGTAGCGTTCTTCCTGCTGTATTTCATCCTGCCAAACACTAAGGTCAGCACCAAAGCTGCACTGTGGGGCGCGGCAGCAGCCGCCCTCGTCTGGTCCGTCGCAAAATGGGGATTCGGAATATACGTTACCAGATTTATCCCTTACAGTGCCATCTACGGCGTCCTCGGACTCATACCTCTTACCGTCTTCTGGATATTTGTCACCTGGCTGATAGTCCTTTTCGGACTCCAGCTTGCTTTTGCAACCCAGTACCTCGAGAGCCTGGACGCCGCTGCACTTGAAAACGTCCGGGAAACAGACCTTAATTTTATCGCCGATGAATTAACCGTTATTGATATTATGGCGCAGGTGGCCGAGGCATTTGAAAAAAACCAGGCGCCACTCGCCGAAGAGCTTATCTCCAGCAAACTAAATCTGCCCCCTGAATTCGCCGACAAAATCCTCGCTGACCTGGTATCATCCCGGCTACTGCTGAAAGTCTCAGAACCCGCACCGGGTTACATCCCCGCCAGAGACCCAGCAAATATCAAACTCTCCGAAATATATGAGGCCGTCTCAACGGCAACTTTTAAGACAACAAATACTCAACGCGGCACTCTCCTCGAAAAAATATCGCACTCACACCGCCAAAACCTCGAACAATACAGCCTCAAACAAATCCTCTCCCCAGCAGAACCATCCTGAACAACCAACCCGCAACTTACTACACACGGCTCTTTTGACAGAACTCGCTCATAAGCTGCATCGCCCTGCTCATCTTGTCCATCGAACCATCCATCACTGCGAAAGAGTCCACCAGTTCCACTAATTCCGAGGCCGGCTCTACCGAACCATAGTGGTGTTTGACGTTGACAATCCCCGCGTCCATACCATACTCCTGCGCCTTTGCCACATACGCCCGGCAGATACCTATCTTACGGGCGGGCAAATCCCTCGCACAATTACTGATGCCCAGCGAGCAATGCGCATCTTTCATCTGCGCATCACTCCTGATTCGTTTCATCGTCTCGAATGTCCGATAGGTATATCCTGGCACACCCGGCTCCATCGGCATATCTATCGCCAGAGGAAATACTGTCGAATCGAAGAATATCTCACCAGCCTCAAAACCGTATTCGTTAACCGCCCTGTCGAAAATCTGCTCCGCCAGTTGATAAAGCTCGTCAACCGAATATGTCCCCCCAGCCCCTGTGGGCTTCAAATCGCTGACCAGCAGAGCTATCACAGAAAAAGGATTAGCCTTTTTCAACGGCAAAAGCTCATCAACTGTATATGTCTTGACAGAATTAAGCAGCGGCGGCTTGACCGCCTCTTTCGTATCGTACCACTCTTTGAGCCCCGCAATCAGAACCTCATTATTGCTGCTGTCCACACATACAGGTATCCCACCGGACCACTTGCGAACCATCCGGCAATATTCTTTCATCATATCGACTGCCGCCTGCGGATTGTTTTGACCAAAAGAATCCAGATTAACCGCTATATAATCCGCCCCTTCCTCGACCTGCGATTCAATCAATTTCTTTATCTTCGTGAGCGGCTCGGACTCTTTGAGATACGCATCTCCACCGAGGCCGGCCAGTTCTTCCATAACCTTACCGACTTTCGGTATTGAAGCGTGAATGGATTCGCCGATAGCTATCAATGATGCCGGCATAATAACTCACTCCAAAATAAAAAAAGACTATCTTCAAAATGTAGTATTAAATCCCGCCGCGAATTTTACCTCTAACACAATTTATTTGCAAACCTCAATTCGTACCGGACAGACCTACGCCTGAGACTTACCCATTTTAACTGTTAACCATCGATATTCGCCTTCCTGTTGTCTGCCAGATTAACATATTAATAGACCAGCTTTTCCCGGGCCGAAGATTCTGCCACCAATGTGGATAACTTGTTGATAACTGCCCGGCGATATCACACCTTCAGCCCTCTTAACGGTGCTCTCGTTGAATCCTGACCGCTCAGACAAGTTACCCGAACCATTCGGGGCAGCCAGGCTCCGCTCTTGTGAAAGTTTTATAACACTTTGCGAACAAAGGACTTGCACAGTTATAATATATGGCTTTTATTGCTTGTCCACTACGCCAGTACACCGAGCCGGACAAGGCAGATTATCCCGGCGTGGAACCAGGGCAGAATCAATGACGTCAGCAGGAATAATTACTACTGTGTATGAGATGTGCCCAAAAACCACTTTGCTGATGCCGTAGAGCAAATTTGTGAACCAAACCTTTTCCCCCAGCCGACCAGTTTCCACCGGCAGGGGCATCAAGCAGACTCTAAAAGCCGCGGCAGTACCCCTGCGGCTCCTGAATTAGAAAATTATACCCGCATAGCCCACACTTTCTGCGCTCGATGTCCCCATACTTTTTTGCATTATTTCATTGCTGTTGCTATGAGCCAGAAGAACGCCTTTGGTTTTACCAAGAGACCTGGCCGTCTCTACCGCAGCGGCGGCGGCACCGGCGCCACAGGCATTGTAGTCCATAGATGCCGTCGAAAGCATCTTATCAGGTTTCAACCGGACAGCCTGCTCGATGAACTTTTGGTCATTAACCTCACTGGCCCAGCGAATGGCACTGCTGCCTGTCCCCTGTGGTTCAAAACCGTAACGCGGACCGTAATGGGTCAGGTCTGTCGAGCCAACACATACGATTTCACTCTCGCTGGACAAGATTATCTCGGCAAGCCTCTTACCTAAACCTATCGAGGCCTGTACCGGCGGCACTATAATCGGAACAAGCCTGGCTTGCGGGAAAAGATACTGGATGAAGGGAACCTGAACTTCAATACTGTGTTCTCCAAGGTGTGCGTCAGTGCTGCTGACGGCCTGCTCGGTATCTGTTACAGCCTCGGCAAATTTCTTGTCGATTTCAATTTGGCCAAGAGGAGTTTCCCAATAACCATTGTCGAAAACTCCCGGTAGCGGCCCGAAGTAGCTGTGAGCGGCTCCAAGAATGATAAATGTCTCAACCTGCAGGTTCGCTTTTTTTATAGCAGCAAAAACACATCCGGCAAGAGAACCGCTGAAGACCCATCCTGCGTGCGGTACTATTCCGGAAACTATTTTCTCAGGCAGCTCCGGAAGAGGCCTTTCTTCCAGACACTTTTGGACCTCTTCAATACAGCCCTGCTCGTCAGCCGGGTAAAACTGACCCGCCACAATGGGTTTTCTAACCTGCATTTTTACCACCTTGATATTGCTTGCAACTCAGGGATTTATACATTAATATACTCTCCGTTGCTTAACGTTTCAAATAATTTCAGGCAGGTAAAACCATAATGGCACCAGAGAAAAAATCCAGCCCCGTTGCGGTAATAATAGGCTCAGACAGCGACAGGGCCGTTATGCAAAACTGTATCGAGAAATTGCTCGAATTCGAGATAGAACCTGTCGTACGGGTAATATCCGCACATCGGACACCACAGGCGGCCGCCGACTTCTCTCAAAGTGCCGCCCGGCAGGGCATAAAGGTAATAATTGCCGCAGCCGGAATGGCCGCACACCTCGCCGGCGCACTGGCGGCAAGAACAACACTACCCGTTATTGGAGTACCCATCGCCGCAAAACAAGGTTTGGGTGGACTCGACGCACTCCTCTCTACCGTCCAGATGCCCGCCGGCGTCCCTGTCGCCACCGTTGCAATAGGAAAGGCCGGCGCAAAAAACGCCGCTGTTCTGGCCGTTGAAATCCTCGCCTTAACCGATAATACCCTGCAAAAGAAACTCGAAACTCTTAAAAAAACTCACGCCGATAAAAGCGAAAACCAGCCACCAACCGGTTAGCCAATCCGATTACACTTGACGCGTAATTACCGATTTCTCCCTGCCGCTGAAAAGTAACGAAACAGAAATGCTCCGACGGCGAAAAGAGTCATCGAGCCGGGTTCCGGGTTGCTGATAATAAGCCGAACGCTGTTGAGAGTACCAGCATCCGCGTAGAAAGCATCGTAAATTCTAAACCGCCATTGGCCAAATGCGTCCTGGCCGTCGAATGCCGAAAGACTGCATGGCTTACGGGGTTTGAACCGTCCATTAAATGGCGCAATTGCTTCGTTGATATAGCTTGATGCCTCGTCATCGAATATGGTGTTGCTATAGCCCTGACCATCGAAGTATTCATCGGCGGGATTGTAGTAGTTCAAAAGCTTATTTGTCCCTGCCGGGCTTTTTAACATTAGCTGTAAGTCAAAAACTTTTGTATGGGTGATATCAACGACAATGTCAAGGTCCAAAATATTGACGTGGTCATCAACCTCTATAACAGCATCCTGCATCCACCCCTTTCCCTCGAGTTGGTTGACAGGAATAGGCAGTGAAAAACCTCCGCCATAGACCCACTTGGAATTCGCCGCAAGCTCACCACAACACGCCCCCACCGCGATAAATGCCCCCACAGCAATAATGTTGTGAGTCCGCATTGTTACAAGGCGTATCGTCAACCACAGAACATCAATAGCTAAAGCCGCACCAAAACTCCCTGTATTATGCGGGCAAGGCTAAAAAACCACAAGCACAAAAAACAACTTCCCCACAGAAACTTTCACGCTGCCGCCTCCGCCCAGCTATTGTATAAGTACTCACAGTTAAAACTTGTCCGCCTGTGGAGGATTTACCTGCCCTTGGCTGGCTTATATCCGCCTGTGGAGGATTATCACCCTGAATGGTGTACATGGCAGACAGAGTTGAAACCGCCGAATGGATTTGCTTCAATATTGGCGTTGTAAGGGTCCTGCTGCCACTTGCCGTCAACAACCAGACGGTAACGGTATTTGCCGGCTGGCAGTTTGAGTTTGGTCTGCCAGATACCGCTGCTGCCAACCCGCTGCATCGGTGTTTTGTCCGGATGCCAGTTGTTAAAATCACCCGCTATGTGAACGCTTTCCGCTCGTGGATACAAAGTTACAAATACGACGGCATCGCCAATCTGGTTTGAACCATAGTAATCTGATAATTTTACGTCTGTCTGCTTGCTGTCATAACGGGGCACTTCAGCCTTTTGTCCCGGGGCATCCTCTACACGTTCAAAAGCAGATAACTCCTCGCTCGATTTGTCAACCGGTTCACCACCCTTGTTGCCGAGCCGGCTTGGCCTGTCGTTTTGAGGCTTCCGGGCCACCTCCTCGACTGTCGCTGGCTCTTTTACAGCACTAAGCAATTCGTCCGCCGTGCTGCTGATGCTGCTGAGTTGCTGGCTCAAAGAGTTGACCAGCTTGTGCCGCTCACTGCCTGATCCAGGTTTGAAGTTAACAACTTCCTCGGCGAGCAGCTTAAAATCCTTTTGCCCCCTGCTTGTCGAATCGTATTCTGTAATAGGCTGACCAAAACTCGCCGCCTCCTTTAACTTGGTGTTGAAGTTCACCGTCGTTTTGAACATCTTGTCCCCAAAGTGACTCCGCAACTCTGACAGTATCTCACGCGCCATCTTTGTCCGGATGTCATACATACTCGCCAGAACCTTCACATTTATCTGTCGTTTGCGGCGATTACACAGAACATTGAGTGTCTCGAGTTGCTTGCTCAGCCCATGCAGAGAAAAATATCCAGTCTCCACCGGTACAATAATGTCGGTGGCCGCCTCTAAAGCGATAAATGTCAGGAGCCCTACCGCCGGAGGACAATCAATAATCACATAATCCATATCGGATTTTACATCTTCCAGTATCTCCTTCAGCGTCTTTTCACGAGCGGCGATATCCTTCGTCTGCTGCTCCAGAGCCGAAAGGTCAATCGAAGAAGGCGCAAGGTGAAGACTATCGGTTATCTGCCAGAGAATCTCGTGCAGGCGGATTGGCTCTTCTTTCGCCTTGCTTATCAAAACGTCATAAATGGTTTGCTCAATCTGCTCTTCCGGCACAGCAAGCCCCACAGCACAATGCGATTGCGGGTCCATATCGACAAGGACGGTTTGATTGCCCATATCCGCCAGAGCACTGGCAAGGTTAATTGAGACAGTCGTCTTGCCGCACCCGCCTTTTTGATTGACAACCGCAATAATTCTCATTCCTTCACTCCGCTCTGCTGCCGAACGAAAAACACATCCCGCATCTTGCAGCTCAAAAAAAACGGGATTAACTTGCGCACCACGATTACTCTACTCTTCGGCAAAAATCCCCACAAAACTTTATCTTTTTATGGGACCAGCCGATAAAAATGTGCGATTTTCAACAGTAAAATGCCATTTTATAGCACTCACGATTGAGCTTTACCCGCCCTTGGATGTTTTACCCGCCTGTGGCGAGCTACTATTCTAAAAGGTATAACGCCTGAATCACCGCACACCCCTTCCCCACAACAACCACATTTTTACAAAATCGGGTTTTTGCTTGGTTTTTAGCTCAAAAAACCGGTACACAGAAAATTTTTATTTTTTGCTTGTAATATCTACGCCAGTAGAGTAATTATTACTTTGATAGATGAAAGGAGCTTGATATGAAAAAGGAAAATCTCGAACTGTTCGAAAGTGAATGGACAATTCTCCAAAAGGTATGGCAGCTTGAGCCTTGTGCCGCACCTACCGTACAGGAAGCACTTCAGGATGATAAAGGATGGGCTTATACCACCGTCAAGACTATGATGGACCGTATGGTCAAAAAGGAGCTGCTCAAAACCAAGAAAATTCGCAATCTTTATCTCTACAGCTCGGCGGTTACCCAGTCACAGGCACGCAAAAGCGAAATCACCAGAACGCTTAAAAGGGCCTTTGGCGGGACCTTTACGCCAATGATGCAGTTTCTAATCGAAAACGACCAGCTCTCAGAACAAGAATACCACCAGCTGGAACATTTGATTAAAAAAAGAAAACGCCGAAAAACAGGCTCAAAGCGAAAATAAATATGAAAACAACCCAAAAACATATCCTTAAAATAAGGGGACAATATTATGGATAGTTTAATAACGTTTTTGAACAAGACTGGTGAAACATTCGTCGATTTTTCCACCCCGATGCTCATTCAATCCAGCGTGCTTATCATTGTATTACTCGCTTTGGATATGCTTCTTCGAAAAAAGGTCCGGGCCGTCTTTCGCTACTGTATCTGGATGCTGGTGCTGGTCAAACTGGTTCTGCCGACTACGCTTTCATCGCCGACAGGCCTCGGTTATTGGTTCGGCGATCAATTCGCCGGCATCGTCAATAAAGAACCCTCTCCCGCCGAAAAAACGCCACCTGTTTTACCGGGCATTAAACCTGCAAGCGAAACAGTACCGCTGGAAACTGCAATTACGCCTTTACCTCCAACCGGCCCCGCATACGAACCTGCCGCCAAAATACCTGAAGAATCTGCTGTTTCAACTCCCCCGGCAACTGCTTCATTGTCCTGGCATGGCTTCGTTTTTCTCGGCTGGCTGGCTGTGGTAACAGCGATGGCTCTGTTGCTAATTCAGCGAATGTTCTTTGTCAGAGGTCTATTAGCCCAATCAAAACCTCCGAGCGATTCAATGATTAGCTCTTTTCAGCAATGCCGAAAGCAAATGAAAATACGCGGAAAGGCAAATTTAAAGCTTTCACCTGTTGCTGCAAGTCCATCGGTTTGCGGCCTGTTTAGACCGACAATTCTGATTCCGCAGAACCTGCCGAGCAAATTGAACAGAGAAGATTTGAGGTCGATTCTCCTGCATGAGTTGGCTCATATCAAACGCGGCGATTTGCCGGTTAGCCTAATTCAGACAATACTACAGATCGCCTATTTTTATAACCCTCTGCTCTGGGCGGCAAATGCGATTATCCGAAAGGTCAGAGAACAGGCTGTTGATGAAATGGTATTAGTGGCTATGGGTGAGCAGGCCGAGGATTACCCGGAGACACTATTAAATATTTCCCGCCTGACTTTCAGCCGACCTGTTTTATCCTTACGCCTAATAGGAGTTGTAGAATCGAAAAAGGCCTTGTCAGGCCGAATAAAACATATCCTTAGCCGGCCATTCCCCAAAACAGCAAAATTAGGTTTCCTCGGCCTGATAGCCGTAATCATCACCGCTTCAATCTTGCTGCCGATGGCGAAAACAGAGAGGGAAAATATAGATGTGATCACCAAAATGGAAGGACTTGTGGGATATTGGAGTTTTGACGGTAATGCAAATGATAAGACGGGGAACCGGCATGGCGTTGTTCACGAGGCTACTTTGGCAAAGGGAATATCAGGCCAATGTTACTATTTTGGTGGAGGTGATGATTACATTAGCTTAGGCGAAATGAGCCTTGAAAAGTTCAGTATATCAGCCTGGGTAAAATCAGAAAAAAGGAGCATAAACAACCATAGAGTATTTCTGCTCGACGACGGGCAAAATTATTACGCCTTCCAGGGCAACTCGCGCGGCGGCGTTGGCGTTTATATCACCGGCGACATCGAAATAAACGAATATGATAAGATAATTGCCAAAGATGAATGGACACATTTAACAGTTACCTTTGATGGCAAAACCGTAAAGATATATTGGAATGGCGAGCTTTCTGAAGCCAGACAGGCAAACTTCACTGAAGGAATTACCGGCAAAGCCTATATTGGTTTTTCTGGTTCAACTCCCGGCGATAATAGACACGACGGTGATTACTGCTGGAACGGCTTTATTGACGATGTTGCCATATACAACAAAGCGTTATCCGCCGGCGAAATCCAAAATATTTACCGGAAATTCGCAAACTCAATAAACACCAACTCAACTGAAAATTTCTCTGTACCCCCTGTCCAGCTTAGGGCGGGGCAGTTTTAATTATTAGCAAGCGAAGCTCGAGGCATTTGGATACAGATTTGACTTCCAGATTTTTTAGCGCGTGATTGGTCGCTGCGGGCGGGTATTGGTTACCTTTAGTCCAACCGGAAAGCCCGGATAAAAAATCCCAATCTCAATAACCCCGCCGAACAGTTCCCCCAAAAGACACCACCACTATTTAGCCTGCCGCCGCCACCGTTAGGTTGTCGTTCACCTGTCAGCATGCTGTTCTTTACAGACCACCACTGCCGGAGGCTATCGTTTACCCTTTAGCCACGTCCATCAGACAACATCACCGCCGCAAACGCCTTGCTGCGCCGGGGCCTAATCCTCGGTTTTCTCTGCCTGCTTCAAAACCACATTCTCGGCACGCAGCCCCTTCTCGCCTTCCACGACATCAAACGTCACTGAATCACCCTCGGAAAGTGTCTTGTAACCATCCGAAGCTATATTCGAGTAGTGAACAAAAATGTCTTTCCCTTTGCCGTCATCGATAAAACCGTAACCCTTCCGTGGATTAAACCATCTTACTGTGCCATCTGCCATAAAACTTTCCCCTCAACGTTCTTAAACCTTATATCTACACTCCACCGCTGCTAACAGCAGCGCTCAAAACTTGTTCTCGCTCAACCTCTGAACCCGCACTTCTCTCGCAGCCATCGCGCAACTGTCACTTAACCTTACTTGTCGCCCTGGAAGCGCCCGCCCCAAGGCTCTCACGCATACGTCTGCCCATCTTAAACTTCACTGTCCGCTTTGCCGGGACCTTGACGCGCTCCAGCGTCTTCGGGTTCTGGGCCACTCTCGCAGCCCGCTTCTTCGTCTCAAAAACTCCGAAATCCCGAAACTCAAGACGATTCCCCCGGCAAAGTTCCTCAGTTACCGCATCAAGAAATGATTGCACCACCTGCTTTGCCACCACCCGCTTCGTCTGCGTCTCATCCGCAGCACGGTCTATCAACTCTTTCTTTGTCACTGTCGCCATAAATTACCTCACTTACGTAAAAATATGCCTGAAATGTTACTCCATCTGTCACTGAAGATTTGATATCCCTCCTCCATCTCTCCACTCAAACAGCATTTTGCCTGCTCCTGACAATTCCACAACCCCGAACAAACCTGACCTTGCTCCGCCGGCCTTTATATAATACCAAAACCGTCCCAAAACCGTTTTCTCCGCTGACGACGCCTTCCTATCACAAGTTACTATAATACATAGACTTCTGCACGGCAAGTAATTTTTATAAAAAATTTCTAAACCAGTCTCCTCTCCCGAACAAACCCTCTCAGCGCCAGTAACATCCACTTTCCCGCCCCCCGCCAAGGGCGGACAAGCCTCAACTGTGAGCACCATACAAGGTCCAAATTGCTCCACTATTGATTACCCAGTCAGATTGGTATATAATTCTACTGCTGAATCGATTTCGAAATAATTTTGAAAGGTATGCAAAATGAGACTGAACGTAAAAGCTTTTGCACTAACCTGTGGATTGGTCTGGGGATTGGGAGTTTTACTTCTAACCTGGTGGATAATTGCTTTTGAGGGTACAACAGAAGAAATCACATTCCTCGGACGCATTTATCGTGGTTACAACATAAGCCCTGTCGGAAGCATCGTGGGCATGCTCTGGGCTCTTGCAGATGGTGCAATTGGCGGACTAATCTTCGCATGGCTTTACAATTTGATTGCGACTCGCACATCATAAGAGAAACCAACGCAGTAAAAAGCGGAAAGATATACCACCTAAGCAGACATACTCTTGCCGCCAAGCCCTGGTGCAATAACGGTCAGGGGAAAGTGCAGACAAAAAATAGGTGAAAAATGCAAAAAACAATTTCCGGAGTTACAATTGAATGCATTAAAGCTGATATAGCAAAACAGGATGGCATTTCGGCGGTGGCAAATGCAGCAAATGCCCAGCTTAGAATGGGAGGAGGTGTGGCGGGAGCAATTCACAGAGCCGCAGGCCCTGAACTCGAAAAACAATGCCGCCCATTAGCGCCCATAAACCCGGGAGAAGCCGTCATAACTAAGGCCTGCAATCTCCCTAACGATTATGTTATCCATTGCCTGGGGCCTGTTTACGGCAGTGACAAACCCCAAGGCAAGCTCCTTGCAGATTGTTATCGAAATGCACTAAAGCTGGCGGAAGAAAACCAGATAGAATCGATTGCTTTTCCTTCTATTTCCACAGGCGCTTTTGGCTATCCTGTGAAAGAAGCGGCAGAAGTCGCTTTCAAAACCATAAAAACAATATTACCAGAGTTAAAACACGTTAAGCTCATCAGATTCGCGCTTCATAGTGACAACCATCTTCGAATCCATGAAGAAGCTTTGTCGAATACTTAATCACCGATACAACATAGCCAATAAACCCGCGTTATACCGTCCATGGAACCCGCAGTTTTCGGTTAATGGCTTTGGTGGTTGTATCGTCTCCGACTATCTGTTCCTTTGCAGGAATGACACCCATCAATTGATTAGAGACAGAGCGCTACTGTCATTTGATATTCCCATTTAGACGGTCAAAACATTTCCCCTGTACGACACCGATAATCCCACCAAATTCTTCACCCTGAACCAGCAGAAAATTTCTCACCCGCAACCGCTCCGGCCTTCATACACTGCATAAAAGGCGTCCGGCAAAACAAGCAGGTTATCTATAAGATTTATTCCACATTCACACGATTGCAAGGCCTGTTTTATTGGCTCTCATATATCGATTTCATCTTCCAGCCTGTTACTTTCGCTTTAATATCGCCGCCCTTGCTGAACAGACTTATACCCACATTTTCTTTATTATGCTTTTCGAAGTAGACAGCAGCCTGGCGGTCGTTGGCAAATATCTCGACCAGCCTTTTGTCCAGGAAAACACGAAGATTCAAATCTTCACCTTTCTTCAACTCAAACGGCGGATTGATATTGCCCATAGCCAGCGATTTTTCACCCGGCTTTACGGCAATGTCAAACCCCTTGCCGTCCTTATCGCAGAACACACGGACTCCGTATTCTTCAGCATCGGTCGTGGCGATAGTAACGTTCAACTCGATAGTATCGCCGCAAATTTCCCTGAGCATATAACTGCTGCCGCTCTTAACCGTGATATCATCCTCAACCTTTTCATCATACCGAAGCCTGGCAAGTTCACGCAGCGGCTTGATTCTCAAAACACCATCGGCAGGCAGACTAAGCTCACGAGGCAGTGACTGAATAGCAGACTGTGTCTCAAAATTTTTCTTGGTCTTGGTCGAACACCACGCCCACATTACACGCCGCCCGTCCGGTGTAAGCAGCGATTCCGGTGCAAAACAATTCCAGCTATTCCAGTTCATCATAGCGTGGAACTCTGGCAGGTATTTTTCGTCCTTAAAATCACCAAGATAGTACCTACAGCCAAGTTTATGACTGATGCAAAGCAGCATCCACTTATTACCTATCTTAAACATATTGGCGCAGGAGACATCTTCGTTTTTACTCACACCGATATCCGGCATATCTTCATGCAGCAGCTTCCCGAGAAATTCCCAGTCCTTAAGATTCGATGACTTCATAAAATGAGGCGGGCTGCCGCCAGATATTGCATAATATGTATCGCCATCCAGCCAACAGTCAGGGTCCCACATACGTACATCTGGAATCTGCCCTGATTTTGTCTTTGGTTTGACCGCAACCGGCTTACTCCATTCATCGAGGTTATCGTCGAGGCCGAATGATATTTGATTATACCCCGACCCCTTACCATGATATATCATTACAGGCCGGCCGTCTTTGGTAAAAAATCCGGTCCCACTGTACATCCCATGGCCGGTATTAGCCGGACCAAGTACCGTCGGATGCCACTTCCAGTGAACCATATCCGTGCTTGACACATGACCGTAGAGTACCCCGGTTCCTCGCTTTCGGTAAATGTAGTGAAGGTGATATCGCCCTTTGTAGAAGAAGGCAGGGTTAGGGTCGCCGGGGAAAGTGGAACCAGGATGGCCAAGATGGTAAGTCGGCCATTCATCCGGCAGCTCTTTCGGCATACGCGGCGTTTCGCTCCACTTTATTTCCATCTTTTCCAAATGTTCCATTTTATCCGCCTGGGCACCACCGGCAAAAACCGATGCCAGAAAACAAACACCGATCAAACTAAACATTTTTTGTCTCATTGAATAATTCCTTAAAAACTCCAAAAAAATCTGTAGTACAATGGTTGGATTCAAGTTGGTTATAAAGACTTGAGAAAATCGGGGTGATAGGATTCGAACCTACGGCCTCCTGCTCCCAAAGCAGGCGCTCTAGCCAAGCTGAGCTACACCCCGCCCGATTTAACTCCCTTCAAATGCCTGAATTACAGAGCTGACTCTCTTTTGCTGCCACATCCTTATTTTACTTCGTAAAAATGATTCTTTTTACCGGAAACCATCATACGAAATTCGCCATGAGAATCAAGAAAAACAGTTTCAAATCGCAACATCTTCAGCCTCTCACATTCAACCTTTTTAGAGCATACTCCATGCCGCAATTGCACCGGATTTTGGAAAGATATACAAGTTTTTGCTCTAAAACGCCGAATAATAACTGCGCAGGCATCTCTTTTGACTTCATCTATGAAGCTTGCCTCTGGGTATTCGGCAAAGAAAATCCAAACAGCCCTGTCCATCGAGTTTTCTTAAGGTGAAATGCTGTAATAACATAGACTTATATCATCCATAGCACAAAATTTAGGTTGCATAAAATATATTTGCCGGCTATAATGATATAAGCGATGAAAGTTTTGTCCGTCGGGCTACCCAAACAAAATAGGGAGCAGCTCGTAAAAATAACAGGCAAATAACCTTTAAAAATTCCGGAGAATTAATCATCATGGCTGGTATGTTCTATTCATTACAGGAAGCTGCTCAAAAACTGAACAAGACCGAAGAGCAGCTAAAGCAAATCGTAAAAGAGGGCAAGCTGCGGGAATTCAGAGACGGCTCCAACCTGCTGTTCAGGATAGACGAAGTGAATGCTCTGGCCGCTGAAATGGGCATTGCAGAACCACAGCAGCAGCCTGAATCAACACCACCATCCACCGAACCACAGAAATCCGCCGAACAACCTCCTCAAAATCAGACCGAAGAAGAACTCTCACTGGCCGACGAAAATTCACAGCAGCAAGAACCGGCTGACGAACAGCAAAAAATGCCTCCAGAGTCTCAACCTGAAGAACATAAACAACCACACACACCGCCCTCACAAGAACCGGACGAAGAACTCAAGCTTGCAGACCAGGAAACACAACTGGCGGATGAACAACCGCCGGACATCGCTGAATTAGGAACCGGTGAAGAAACCGCTCTTGCCGGACAGGCTGATACCGACCTTGATTTAGCCGGGGACGATACCGACCATACCGCCCCTGCCCTGGACGAAACCATTCTTGAAACCACTGGAAAAGACGAAGCGGAAAAAACCTCATTTGATGATGATCTAACCGCCACATCGGACGAAACCGCACTTGGGCAACTCTCAGAGCAGGAATCCAGTTCCGACGAAATGTCGCTCGAGAACATCGACGACGACGTAAACCTCGATGCCTCAGGCAGCGGCTCCGGCCTGTTGGACCTTTCACTCCAGGCCGACGATACATCACTCGGAGGAATTCTTGATGAAATTTACACCCCGGAAGGGGAAGCTCAGGAAAGCACCGCCGAAGGCGATATAGAGGAAAGTCTCGAATCACAGCCCACAATCGCAGAAGAAGCAGCCGCACCTGCCGCAACCCTGAGACACCATTACGTCGAACCGGAACCGGATGCTATGAGCAACGCTCTCGGCATTATGATGTTCATCCCATTGCTGCTGGTCATCTACACCATCGTCGTCCTGGTAGCGGAATTCACCGGTATGGCACCTGCCATCCTGGGCAAAATTCATACCTTCAAAGGCCCTTACCAGATACCTCTTATCTGGTATATAGTGGCCGGCTCCGCAGGGCTCGCTGCAATCACTGCCGGCGCAGGCGCCGCTATGAGCGGCTCGCCGAAAACCAGAAAACCAAGGGCAAAAAAGCAAAAGAGCTCGAAGAAAAAAAAACCACCAAAAAACAAATCCAAATAAAGCTCGCCACCTGAAAACCAGGCTGTTTTTATCATCGATACCGCCAAATACCCTTTTGCCGCCGGCAATTGCCCCCCCCGTCGATTATCTCGCAACTTTCTCCTTGACGGATAATTTACAGTCGATATAAATACCTTCAATGGTATCATGGTCAGGGATTTGTAAATCAGTGGGTGCACAAACGCCCGGTAACGTCTCTTTGCCCTTTGTTGGAAAGGATGGAACAATGCAAAGTAAAAAAACACACGTGCTTACCGTTATAGCAATCACCACCTTAATCGTATTGACAGGCTGCAACTCAGAACTCAAAAACTGCCAAATCCAGAACAAAAAACAACAGGCACGCATCGACCAACTGAGAAGCTCATTCCAGGCTGAAAGCCTCAAACTCGACAAATGCGACAGAAAACTTCAAACCGCACAAAGCAGATGCGACGCCAAAACGCAGTCCCTCCAGGAAAAACTCGCCGCACTTCAAAATGACCTTGCACAAAAAAAAGAGCTGATAAGCTCTATGCAAAAACAACTGCTCTACGGCGGCGCCAGACTGCCCGTCGAACTAAGCACCAAGCTTCAGGACTTCGCCGTTGCAAACAAAAATATCGTTACCTACGACGAAAATAAAGGGCTTGTGAAATTCAAAAGCGACCTGCTCTTTGCAAGAGGCAGTGACGAAGTGGCAACAAATGCAAAAGATACAATCAAAGCGCTCTGCGAGATTCTTAACTCACAGGAAGCCAAAAAATTCGACATCATCATAGCCGGCCACACCGACGATATCCCTATCCGAAAAGCCGCCACAAAAGTCGAGCATCCCACCAACTGGCACCTTTCAGCAGACAGAGCCATAGCCGTCCTCGATGTAATAGCCAACAGTGGTCTCGACTTTGAAAGGATGAGCATTCGAGGTTTCAGCAAGTACCGCCCGATAGCACCGAACAAGCCCGGAAATAAAGGCAATGCCAAAAACCGGCGAGTTGAAATCTACATCGTGCCAAAAGGAACTTAACCAAAAAACCCGCACCCAGACGCACATCCGCAAAAAGGTATTACATCAATTGCTTTAATCCCTAAAATGATCAGCCCCGGCACCTGTGGCCGGGGCCTTTTTATGTTAGTTAGTCCACCGATTTATTCGGAGGGTTTGATGCGACTATGTCCCTTCGCCATAACTCGACAGATATTTAATCTGCTCGGCGGTTAACTTATCTATTTTTATAGACATCGAAGCCAGCTTCAACCTGCTGACCTGCTCTTCTATTTCTATCGGCACATCATATACTTTTGACTCAAGAGAATCGCCGCCGTTTATCACATATTCGGCTTCCAGCGCCTGCGTCGAAAAACTCATATCCATTACACTGGCAGGGTGCCCCTCCGCCGCAGCAAGGTTAATCAATCGTCCTTCCGCCAACAGAAATATCCGCCTGCCGTCTTCAAGAATATATTCATCGACATGATTACGCACACTGCGATTAACCTTCTTACTTAGTTTCTTCAGGCCCGGTATGTCCAGCTCGACATTAAAGTGCCCGCTGTTCGCTACCACCGCTTTATCTTTCATTACCTTGAAGTGCCCAGACCTGATAACATTCTTGTCCCCCGTAAGCGTAACGAACAGCTCGCCGACTCTGGCTGCCTTCGACATCGGCATAACCTCAAAGCCATCCATAGTTGCCTCTAAAGCCCGAATCGGGTCCACTTCGGTCACTATCACCAGCGCACCCATACCGCGCGATCTCATTGCAAATCCACGACCGCACCAGCCGTAGCCGGCTACCACTACTTTTTTCCCTGCTATCAAAAGGTCTGTCGCCCTTATTACTCCATCTACCGTTGATTGCCCAGTCCCATACCGATTGTCAAAAAGGTGCTTTGTCGCTGCATCATTCACCGCTATAACAGGAAATTTCAGCTTGCCGCTCTTTGCCAGAGCACGAAGCCGAATCACTCCCGTTGTAGTTTCCTCCATACTGGCGATTATTCTTCCCGCATCATTGCGCCTCTTGCCGTGCAGCACAGTAACCAGGTCCGCACCGTCGTCAAATGTTATAACCGGCTTATGGTCGATAGCAGCATTGATGTGTGCGTAATAAGTCTTGCGGTTTTCCCCTCGAACTGAAAATACCGATATACCAAAATGCTTTACCAGCGACGCCGCAACGTCATCCTGCGTGCTCAATGGATTGGAAGCGCACAAAACCACTTCTGCGCCACCCGCCTTCAGGGCACGGGCAAGGTTGGCCGTCTCCGCTGTAATATGCAGACACGCAGATACCTTCCTGCCCTTAAGAGGCTTTTCTTTGGAAAAACGCTCCCGTATATCACTAAGAACAGGCATATCATTATCAGCCCACAGTATCCGCTTCTTGCCTTCCGCTGCGAGCGACATATCAGCTACATCGTGTTTCATTGTCCTTCCTTTCTAATTACACTGGTTATGATTGACATTTCCCATTAGCAAAACTACGAAGCTAACAGTAAAAACGGTAAATATAACGGCCAATCACAAATTTTTCAACCTTTATTCCAAACCTTCCACCAGCCCACCGCGCCTGGCATTTACAAAAAACTTGTTCTAACCAAATTCTTCCGGTATGATTACTGTTTTACCTATAATGAACACAAACCCATCAAATCCAGACGGCACAGGCGAGAAACAAGGCTCTGTCCACTCCGCCCTGACACAGATAGGCCGCATACGCAGGCAAATCCGCCACAAAAAACCCGCACTCTTTCTGGATTACGACGGTACTTTAACGCCCATAGTAAGTCAGCCTGACAACGCCGTCCTTTCAGCAGAAATGCGACAGCTTATCGCTCAACTGGCGCAACTGTGCCCGGTGGGAATCATCAGCGGCAGAGAACGCCTGGACGTGCAACAGCGGGTAAACCTCGACAACATAATCTACGCCGGCAGCCACGGCTTCGATGTAGTCGGCCCTGACAACCTGCACCTGACATCCCGGAAGGGCGACGAGTTCCTGCCGGCGCTCGATAAGGCCGGAAAAAAACTCGCCGGCCTGCTTACAGACGTTCCGAAATCCCTCATCGAACCCAAAAAATTCTCCATCGCCGTTCACTACCGCAACGTACCGGAAAAATACCTCCACCGCATAGAACCCGCCGTGGACAACGTCATATCGCAGACAAAAGGACTTCGTAAACGCTGCGGAAAAAAGGTCTTCGAGCTCCAGCCGGACGTCGAATGGGACAAAGGACGAGCCCTGCTCTGGCTGCTCGAAAAACTCGACCTGAATGGAAAAGAGATAATCCCGTTTTATATCGGGGACGACATTACAGATGAGGATGCCTTCGATGCGCTGAAACAAAAAGGCATAACCATCCTGGTCGGACCAGAAGAACAACCTACCAAGGCCGCCTACAGACTAAAGAACCCCGCCGAGGTCAAAATTTTTCTGACCAAACTTATCTTGCTTGTTAAGGCTGAAAAAGTAAAATAAATAACTTTCGCAAGCGTACACGATTGCTGAAACTTTAGTGAGGATTAAAATTATGAAAACCTTCGCAATAAAAACCCTTACGATACTTATAACTATTATGCTGGAGTTGACAATGACAGGATGCGCAGAAAAAGAACCCGCCAAAAAAACCGAAAACCCGTTTGAAAAAGACGTTCAATTCCTTAAAAAGCACGCCGAGACATTGGTCCTCTCAGACAGCACCGGCCAAAGCAGAATCGCCGTTGTCCCCGATTATCAGGGCCGGGTTATGACAAGCACCGCAGGCGGCGAAAACCCGCAAAGCTTCGGCTGGATAAACTACGAACTCATCGAAGAAGGCAAAACCCTCCAGCACATAAATCCCTGGGGCGGCGAGGACAGATTCTGGCTCGGCCCTGAAGGCGGCCAGTACAGCCTCTTTTTCGAGCCAAAAACTCCTTACACACTGCAATACTGGCAGACACCACCGGTTATCGATACCGAGGCCTACGAACTGGTTGCAAGTAATACAAACACAGCCTCTTTCACAAAACCCGCCCGCCTCATAAACAGGGCCGGAACAAGGTTCGACGTCCTCATCGAAAGAACTCTCAGCGTCCTGGAAAGACAGCAGGCCGAAACAAAACTGCAAACAGACGTCCCCGATTCGGTCAGACTCATCTGTTTTCAATCCGAAAACAGATTAACCAATAAGGGCCTGCCATGGAGAAAGCAAAGGGGCCTGCTTTCTATCTGGATACTCGGAATGTTTAAATCCTCGCCGGCCACCACCGTGGTAATTCCTTTTGAAAAAGGAGCCGTTGACCAGTTAGGCCCGAAAGTCAACGACGAATACTTCGGTAAGGTCCCGAAGGAAAGACTTGCCGTAAAACAAGACGTCTTATTCTTCGAGGCAGACGGCAAATTCAGAAGCAAAATCGGCGTCGGGCCGAAACGAGCAAAGACAATCGCCGGAAGCTACGACGCCAAAAACAATACCCTGACAATCATCCAATACTCAAAACCCCGGGGCGCCGCCGACTACGTAAACTCCCTCTGGAAAGACCAGGAAAAACCCTATGCCGGCGACGTGCTGAACGCCTACAACGACGGCCCACCCGAAGATTCACAAAAACAGCTCGGCTTATTCTACGAGCTTGAGAGCTCCTCGCCGGCAAAACAGTTGAACCGGGACGAATCTATCTCGCACACACACAGAACCTTTCACCTGCAGGGCAAAAAAGAACAGCTCGATGAAATCGCACAGCAAATCCTCGGCGTTACACTTGATGAGATTCAAAACGCACTGTAGAAAAATCAGCCGACCTGCAGGAAATCGGCCATTATATCGACACTCTGCTTGTCGATCGCCGTCTCCAGCATCTTATCTTTAACCTCAGCCGGCAGCAGCTCGATGCTTTTAGTGGTCGCCGAATCATACTTCGCCATCGGATAGAGCGCCAGAAGCTTGTCTTTCTGCGCCTCATTGCAGTAGATTCTCAGCACCTTCATCCCGGCCAGCATATCTTCCGTGAGCTTTTCGAGACCGACCACACTCAGCTTTTCATAACGCTCCTCGTTAATCCAGATATTAATCGGGAATTTATCGCTCATAATACTCCTCTTTTTTATTGCTTACTATAATTGTGGCAGTGTGAACACCGGCCCTCTTTTGTCCAGATACTGCTCGCTGCAAAACGGTGACCCGAACCCGTACTTTTGAGCACATTGCATAACGGTATCAAAGACTTCAGGACGGAAAATCAGCCGTGTAGGCTTGACCTTATCGTGAACGATACTGCGTATCATCGTCCCGCTGAAACTCTGCTTTTGCTCGGCGTGTCCGCAAAGCCCCGAATAGGTAACCTCGCCGCATAACGGGCAATACCACCACTCCAGAACACGAACCGGCTTTATATTCAACGCCCCCTCAGGTATCCGGTCAAAAATCCTGTGGGCATCGTAAGAGCCGTAATAGCTGCCGACACCTGCATGGTCCCTGCCGAACATATGGTGGCTGCAGCCCAGATTCTCTCTGATAATAGCGTGCAGTATCGCCTCTTTCGGCCCGGCATAGCGCATATCCCACATCACGAACGAAACCATATGAATATCATCCCTGAAGTAACCGGCATCGTGCAACTTCTGCTGACCGAGTAATATCGCCTCGTCAATATAGTCGCCCACCCGTTTGGGACCGATTATACTGCTCACCAGTATGCCCGTTTCCAGCTTCTCCACCGGCATCTCGGCATTCGTCGAAAACCACGCACCTTTCATCAGCCACTCGTGCCCGCTGTGCGGAACATTACGCGTCTGATGCGCTATGGCCCGCTTCCACCCTCTGCGGGAAAGCTCTTCCCGCATCTTTTTCGGCGTGTACCAGAACCTGTCAAAAGGCGGCTCGAACTGCGGCTCATTCACCACAGTCAGCTTACCTGCCAGAAAGGTATCCTTGAGAGCGTTAAACATCTTTACACCCGGATGTTTGGCATCTGTAGTGCCGAACACCGCCTCGGCAAGCCGCCCGATATCGGGCTGGTAAATCTCAGCGACCTCTATGACCGCAAGAGGCTTACCCTGATACGACAGCAGGGCCTTTTTGCCTTCTTCTACCGAGACCGCCTTCAGACTCGCACCATCAACATCAAGCACTATCGGGACAGGCCACAATGTGCCGTCTGGCAGCTTCATCTCCTTGCAGACACTTTCCACCTCTGCACTGCCCATAAAACCCTCTAACGGCGTGAAGAATCCGTATGCAATATCGATACACTCTCGTGCCGCCCTGCCGGAAATCTCTATCGGCTTTAACCCTTTAATCGCCTTTTTTGCCTCATCCGGCGATTTCAAGACTCTTTCAACAATCTCTTTGCCACCGTGACCTATATAATCCATAACTTTTACCCTTAACGAAACTCATCTTATCATCGAAAATCACCTGCCCACAGACAATAAAAGGGCGAATTATAACAATAATCGCACCCTTTGCAAGCCATTTACCGCCGATTCAACTCAACCCGTATCCTGTCTGTATTCAAAAACTTCTGCGATACTCACATCGAATGCACGAGCTATCTTAAAGGCAAGCCTCAGCGACGGAGAGTATTTACCCCCCTCGATTGCTATAATCGTCTGCCGTGTAACGCCCGCCTTGTCAGCCAGCGACTGCTGAGTCATCCCCCCATTTTCAAACCTCAGCCGCCGAACCCGGTTTACTAGCTGATTATTACTCATCAGCCTGCTCCCGCGCATATTGTGCTATCGGCATTCAGACGAACTATCAAGCCTAAACCTGCCCCGGCCACCAATAAACTAACCGTCATAACGAAAAGGTCAACCCACGCCTTCTTCTGCAGATTATTCATGATTTTCTTCTCCTTTACCTCCCCAGCCATATTGAATCAGAACCGCCACAGAGTAAATCAGAAAAACTACAAGCAGCATACAAACATTTATAATTGAAAAAAACCAGACCGGAATTGAACCCTCGGCTCCCGCTACAAGTTGCACAGATAGAGTCAAGGCCGCCAGTAAAATCCACACCAATACAAAGGAAACCAAAACCGCCCTTTTCTTAATCAATTTGTCGCGTTCATCTGCTTCCACCTCAGCCGGGTTTTGCTTCCTTCGGTAAAAGATAAATAATATCGGTGAAATCACACAAACAGCTATCGGTACCCAAAACTTCTCGAAAAAACTTCCAGGCAGACGCTTCAGTACCACAATTTCCACAACCAGAAAAACGACAACAGAAATATTTATCAAGGCACCCACCAAATTGACCAACGCACCCTTCTGTGTCCTGTTCATAATAATTCCCCTTCACATCTTTTTATAAATCTTAATCAGCCCGTTTATCTGAAACCCATCTTTATCTCCCGCTTAGTTCTGTCATTTCCCAAAGTATAGTATTCTTTACATTTTGTCAAGTCTTTTTTACATTTTTGCCGAATTTTTAAAAAATCTGTGCAATTCCGCCAAATTTCCCCCAATATCGGCACCGGCATCAACACTCGCCCCGCTGCAAATCGCTTCAAAAAACCGGTCAGCCGGCAAAATTATTGACCGCAGCGGCC